>ULOB01036217.1_pt1 | contig 11858 bp, 8 predicted proteins | sample 1952151 | NCBI WGS metagenome assembly ULOB01 (sample SAMEA4835591, study PRJEB28245) | human gut metagenome | biome: gut microbiome; material: fecal sample | place: Denmark | collected 2008
GGATTGTAGTCACCGAACAGGATGTCGGCCAGTGCTGTTCCTCCCTTGGAACCGGGGTACCATGCTTCGAAGATGGCCGGTACGAACTTGTCAGCCCAGTTGATAGAGAGCGGACGTCCGTTGATCAGAATCAGTACGACGGGTTTGCCTGTTGCCTGTACGGCCTGAAGCAGTTGCAATTGACGTCCCGGCAGGTCGAGGCTGCTGCGCGACTTGTTTTCTCCACAAGTCCGTTGACCACCGCCCAATACAACGACGGCCACGTCCGACTGGCGTGCATTCTCGACGGCACGGTCTATTTCGGCTTGTTCCTCTGCTGTCAGCGGATAATCTATCAGTTCGCTTTCCGGCCAGTGGGCATCTACCAGTTCGCAACCTTTGGTATAGACTACTTCGGCACGACCTTCCACCTTGGCCTGTATGCCTTCGAGTACGGTGGTCACGTCTACTGCCAGCGGACCATAATGAGTCAGGGCATATCCTTCTTCATCTGCATTCGGACCACATACGGCGATACGCTTTATCTGGTTGATGTCAAGCGGCAGTAATTCCGATTCGTTCTTCAGCAATACGATGCTTTCGCGTGAGGCCTGAAGGGCTACTGCTTCATTTTCGGCTTTTTCCACTTCTTTGTCGGCACCGGCCAGGTCGGTCTGATAAGGAGAATCGAACAAACCTACCAGAAACTTCACCCGCAGGATGTCGCGTACACGGTCGTTGATCAGTTCTTCACTCAGTCCGCCTTCTTTTACCAGTTCGCGCAAGGGGTATACGAACGATTCGGGTGAACGGAACGTGCAACGTACGTTCAGTCCGGCTTCTACGCTCTGGCGTACAGCTTCTTTCATATCTTTGGCAGTGCCGTGCTTGGTATAAAGGTACTCTACGGCATCACTGTCGGACACGACGTATCCGCGGAAACCCATTTCACCACGCAGGCGGGTAGTCAGCCAGTAGTAGCTGCCTTGTATGGGGAAGCCGTCATAGTCGTTGTACGAACTCATGATGCCCAGCATGCCTGCTTCTTGAATGACACGGCGGAAGGGGTATACGTGAACATTTTCTACTTCGCGTGGTGACATTTGCGGGTCAACACGTGCCATGCCTTCGCGTGCACCTTTGTTGTTGCTGTATGCTACGAAGTGTTTTCCTGTAGAAGTTACTTGGTGGTTATGCTGTAATCCTCGTACCATTTCGATACCCAGTTCAGCTACCAGATAAGGTGATTCGCCATAAACTTCTTCGTAGCGTCCCCATCTTTGGTCGCGACCCACGTCGAGGATGGGAGCGTATACATTAGTGTAGCCCAGCATGCGTGCTTCACGGCCGGTGATGAGTCCTACCTGATGAATCAGTTTGCGGTTCCAAGTATGTCCCAAACCTAACTGAGTGGGGAAGTTAGTGGCCCGGAAACTTTCGATTCCTCGGATGCCTTCGTTGGTGAAGTCGGTGGGGATGCCAAGGCGTGTTTCTTCTACAAAGAAACGTTGTACTTCGTTCAGTGCCCAGGCGTGTCGTGAAGCAGGCCATACATAAGGATTGTCCGAGGGTGGAAGACCCCATTGCTGAAAACCGTTGAGGTGTTCGTCGATGGCACCGATACCGTCTTTCCAAAGCGATTGTTTCCATTCGGCTGTAGGCAGATCGTCCTTCAATACCCGTTTGTAACCGTAGAGGGTTACCATCTGGCAAGTTTTCTCTTCCAGTGTCATCTGGCCGAGCAGGTTTTCAATGCGGGCTTCGACAGGGGCGGAGGGATCTTCGTATACGTCTTTTATACCGTTCTTGTTAAAGTCGATCCAACCTTTATGGTACATTTCGCTTTTCGACGGTTTGTATGTTTCAGGGATGCGGGGCACAGTTTGTCCCGATAAAAAGGTGCTGCCGCTTAGTAGCAAGGTAGCAATGAATAGCTTGTTCATGGTCCTTTTTCTGTTTTAAGGTTAGTTAATAAATAAAAGCACTGCAAAAATAGTGGATAGATCGGTCTGAAAGTGGTAAAAACATACATTTTGTGTCTCTTATTATTCAATAGAAGGTAAGGTTACAGTTTTTTCCAGCTAAATAGGTGAAAGATGTATGGCTTTTCGAAAATTATTCCTATCTTTGCCGTTCGAACGCTGAAAAGCATGAAAAAGTCATGGGGTTGACTGGATTTGACAGCGGGCAGAAATGGTAAGTAAGCATGCAGTGCGTCGTCGATTGGCACTTAAATCTCAGTCTTCAAAATTTTATCTGGCGAAAACAATTACGCTCTCGCTGCTTAATCGAAGTACAGTAGATTGAAGCTTAATCCCGGTACAAGGTACTGGGACGGGACATCACTCGGAAGCTGTTGCTCCGAAGCATTCCGGTCAAGTGGTGCAGCTACATCGGGGATAGTTTGCGGTGGCCTCGCACTGTAAATGAAGTTTTAGAGGATAAGGCAGCGGTTGATGGCTTTGGTTCTGCCGTTGCACGAAAATTTAGGCAAAGATAAGCATGTAGAAAGCTTATGATTTCCTCGTTTGGACGAGGGTTCGATTCCCTCCAGCTCCACATGAATAAAAAAGTCGCTGATTTCTCAGCGGCTTTTTTTGTTTGTGTACAGCCGACCGATTATTTGCTTAAAGGGATTGATTTTTTTCCAGTTGGGGAGAATTTTTTCTCTAACTGGGAAAAAAATATTCTCTTGTTTCCGTTTTGTTTTTGGGCTGATGGCCGGCTTGGCTTCGAAAAGTCCGATTGGTCGTTTTCGAGCAGATTTTTCAGGCAGAATATTGCTCTTCCTAACGAAAAGTGTTACTTTTGTTAAACAATCTTTTTATGTCCTGTTTATGAAACGCTTGGATATCTTTTTTAGTCTGTTGCTGCTGGGTGTGTTTGTTGGATGTCGCGAGGCTGGCAAGCAGGTGACGCCTGCGTCGGAAACGTATAAGCCGGAAGTCATGACCTCGGAGATAGTCGATACGTTGGCGGCAGAACCTCTTCCTGTCGAAGAAAAGCTGTTGAGGGCAGACGACATTCACCTGACCAAAGAACTGTTGTACGATAAATATACGTTGGAGGATACCTATCCTTATCAGGACACGGTGCGTTCGTTCAAATGGGACGTCATCCGCAACTGCCTGGCCTATATCGAAAACATGCAGCGAGGTCAGGAACGATGGGTAGTGCTCCAGAACTACAAGAACCTGAACCGCGAGGCTCCTTTGGTGCGCAAGTACGTGCGCAATGCCTACAAGCGGGTGGCCGATACGTTGGGAGTGGAGCGTTATCAGTCCGTGCCGATGTATTTGCCGGGTGATACGCTGGTGCCCGAACGCTATGGGCGCGACGGAACGCTGGCCTACCTGCGGGGGCAGGTAGGTAGTTTCTGCAGGGTCTATCCGGTGACGTGGGAGGAGGAGTGGCTGGTGCCCGAACGCTATCTGAAACAGTTGAGCGACAGTACGATTTTCAATCACGTTGTCTTCGTCGACCGCCTCGACCAGAACATTACAACCCTGGAGCGTACCGCCCCGGGCGAATGGGCCATCCGCAGCATGAATCCGGCAACTACCGGCCGTCATGCCCCTCCTTATGCGCAGGAAACACCTTTGGGCATGTATCTGCTGCAGCAGAAAAAGCAGAAGATGGTGTTTCTGAAAGACGGCTCCTCGGCAACGGGTGGCTATGCACCTTATGCCAGCCGTTTCACAAACGGTGCCTATATCCACGGCGTACCCGTCAACGTGCCACGGACGGCCATGATAGAGTACAGCTGGTCGTTGGGGACCATCCCCCGCTCGCACATGTGTGTGCGCAATGCCACGTCGCATTCGAAGTTTGTCTACGATTGGGCGCCGACCGAGAAATCACTGATTGTTGTCATCGAGTAGAGTTGCATCTGGCTTCCTTCTCAGGCAGGGAAGGGGATGAAATGTATAGCTTTTGGGTACAATCATCCCGGATGATTCCTACAATCAACGGGGATGATTCATACAATCATCCGGGATGATTGGTGTCTCCCTCTTTATATCGGTGCGGCAAAGGCTGTGAAGAACAGGGGGAAACTTGTATTATTTAACTTTATGCGTAGTGAACGTATGGCAGAAAAGCAGTAATTTTGCGCAGTTTTTTTAGGGTAATCGAAAAGAATCGTATCGTATTGTGTTGAATAATAGGTTATTGTTGTTGATTGTTTTTCTATGTCTGCCGCATGTGACTTGGGTGGAAGACAGAGAATGCATGCCTTCGCTTTCCGTCTCCGAGGGGATGGGGTGCGCAGCCCTGTATCGTTCGATGGACTTGGAAGGGGTTGTCGGCTGGGAGGCTTTCAGGCAGGCAGTAACCGGATATTATAAGGTGGCAGGACGCAAGCGCGACGTGCTGACGCTGATAGACTTTTCGCAACCATCGACCCGTGAGCGGCTTTTCGTATTCGACATGAAGGAACGTAAGATGCTCTTCTCGTCGCTGGTGGCCCACGGAAAGAACAGCGGAGAGATGTACGCCACTTCTTTTTCGAACGAAAACGGCTCACTGAAAAGTTCCTTAGGATTTTATCTGACCGAATCGACCTATCAGGGCAGCAACGGTTATTCGCTGATTCTGAACGGACTGGAGAAGGGCATCAACGACCACGCTCGCGAGCGTGCCATCGTGATGCACGGTGCCGACTATGCCGACCCTTCCGTCATCAGCGGTGGGCGGCGTCTGGGGCGCAGTTTCGGATGTCCGGCCGTTCCCCGTGCCCTTTCACGCCCCATTATCGACGCTATTAAGGGAGGGAGTGTGATGTTTATATACGCTGAAACGCCCGATTATCTGGCGCAAAGCAGTTTTTTCAGTTGAAAGGAAACCAATATGGCAAGCATTAAAGCAATGACGGAAGGGCGTTCCCTTCCATTGATATTTAATTTTGCTTTACCTCTTCTTTTAGGCAATCTGCTCCAGCAGACTTATTCGCTGGTAGATGCGGCCATTGTCGGACGCTTCTTGGGCATTGATGCGCTGGCATCGGTGGGTGCCAGCACGTCGGTCGTCTTTCTTATTCTGGGTTTTTGCAACGGATGTTGTGGTGGCTTCGGCATTCCCATCGCCCAGAAGTTCGGTGCGTGCGACTATACGACGATGCGCCGTTATGTGTTCGTCAGTCTGCAGTTGGCAGCGGTGATGTCGGTCGTGATAGCCGTAGTTACCAGTCTGCTGTGCGGCAATATCCTGCACTGGATGCGTACGCCGGACAATATCTTCGAGGGAGCATACCGCTATCTGCTGTTCACCTTTATCGGTGTACCTTGTACGTTCTTCTACAATCTGCTGTCTAGCATCATCCGTGCCTTGGGCGACAGTAAGACCCCGTTCTGGTTCCTGTTGCTTTCGACGGTGTTGAACATTGTGCTCGACCTTTTCTGCATCCTCGTTCTGGGGTGGGGAGTAGCCGGTGCGGCCATTGCCACGCTGGTGTCGCAGGCAGTTTCGGCTGTCCTTTGCTACTTCTATATGGTGAAGAAGTTTGATATTCTTCGTACGACGCCTGCCGAACGTAAGTACGATGCTTCGTTGGCCCGCCGGCTGATGTATATCGGGGTGCCGATGGGACTTCAGTTCTCGATAACGGCTATTGGCAGTATCATGTTGCAGAGTGCCAACAATGCGCTGGGCACCGCCTGTGTGGCTGCTTTTACGGCTGCCATGCGCATCAAGATGTTCTTTATGTGCCCGTTTGAAAGTCTCGGCATAGCCATGGCTACGTATTCGGGACAGAACTACGGTGCCGGAAAGCCGGAGCGCGTTTGGCAAGGGGTGAAGTCGAGTGCGTTGATGATGATGATCTATTGGGCCTTTACCTTCGTGGTACTGATGACCAGTGCCCGTACGATTGCCTTGCTGTTTGTCGATGCTTCCGAAGCCGAGATTCTGAAGGACACGGCCCTGTTCCTGCATGTTTCGGTATCGTTCTTTCCCGTACTGGGCCTGCTCTGCATCCTGCGCTACACCATTCAGGGAGTCGGATATACCAGTCTGGCCATGCTTTCCGGTGTGTCCGAGATGATAGCCAGAATCCTGGTCAGTGTGTTTGCCGTACCGGTATTCGGTTATTTGGCCGTCTGCTTTGGCGACCCTACTGCATGGGTGTTTGCAGATGCTTTCCTGATTCCAGCATTCATATACGTCTATCGGCGGATGAGGCGTAAGATGTAGATGAAAAGGTTGGGGCCGATACCTTTCTTTTCATGAGATTTTTTTCTGTTGTCGCGTGCAAGGTCTTCTTGTATCCGACCGTCTGTTTCCTGCACCGGGCCGATGGCCGGAGGTAACAGATTTTGCCTGTTCTGCCTTCAGCTTTCGATATTTTCTCTTGCAGATGTCGATTAAATTGCCAATATTGCATGTACGTTTTACACGCAATAATAGACGAGGAGTTGCGGATGTGTCCTTAACGGTTTGTCTATCAGTGATGTGTAAACATTGAGACAGATGTTTTTAATTTGCTGAAGCCTTGCAGAATATCAGCAAAAAGTATTCCTTAAAATTAATAATTTATGAAACTCAAGAGAAATGGACAAAAAAGAAGGCCAAGCACCTTCTTGTATGTAGCCGCACTTTCGCTGGCTGCTAGTGGATGGCTTTTTCTTCGAAAACGGATGATGGCGGGGAAGCTGTTAAAGAGCCTGTGTTTGAAAGTATCGGTAACCCTTATCTCCCTTTGTGGGAACATGTGCCCGATGGAGAGCCACGCGTGTTTGAGGACCCGGACAATCCCGGTAAGTACAGAGTGTATATCATCGGTTCGCACGATTTGCGCCTCGACAGCTATTGCGGACCGGACATCCGTGCTTGGTCTGCTCCGGTAGAGGACTTGCAGAATTGGCGTGACGAAGGCTCGATTTTCACCTATCACATTGACGGGCAATGGGACGTGATGTATGCTCCCGACCTCGTGGAGGTGAACCGTCGGGATGGTACTCGCGAGTACTACCTGTATCCGCACAGCCGTGGCCCGTTCCGCGAGGCAATGGTTGCAAAGAGTACTCGTCCGGACGGACCGTTTACTCCGGTGAATGTGACCGAAGACGGTCGGAAGGCATTGCCGGGCAGTATCATGGGCTTTGACCCTTCGGTTTATGTAGAGCAGATCACCGACCCGAACGATCCGGATTACGAAATCGGCTTCCGTGCCTACGGCTTCTGGGGATTCCAGCGCTCGTCGGCCGCCGAGTTGGACCAGAACACCATGTATTCGGTACGTCCCGGTAAGGAGGTGATTCCGTTTAATATGCCGGCAGGACGTCGGTATGGCGTAGTTCGCGATCCGGCCGATGCCGTTTATCCTAACGTCTATCCGGGACAGGATTTGGGGGCTTTCAACTTCTTCGAAGCTTCCTCCATCCGTAAAGTAGGAAATAAGTATGTATCGGTTTACAGTGGTTACTCCGGTCCCGACTATGGTATGGGAAGCAGTAACTCCACTCTGCGTTATGCTTATGGTGACACTCCGCTCGGACCGTGGAAAATCGGTGGCGTCGTTGTAGACTCGCGTGGTCCGGAAGTAAGCGAGGACGGTAAGTCACTGGTATCTACCAATGGCGGACACAATACGCACGGCAGTATCGAGGAAATCAACGGTCAGTGGTATGTATTCTATCACCGTCCGCCCCGTAACTTCGGTTTTGCCCGTCAGGCCGTAGTGGCGCCCATCAAGATTGAGTGGGACGAGAAACCTGTTTCCGAAGGCGGCAAGGTGACCATTACCGGTTACGATGCTTATGCCGACGACCATAAGTGGACGGCCAAAGACAGCAACGGTCACGAATATACAGGTGCGGAAGTTACCTCTGAAGGTTTCCACATCTTCGGTCTCGATCCGTATCGTTATTATTCGGCCGGTTATGCCTGCTACCTGTCCGATACAGGTGTTCAGCAGGATTCCTGGGACGTATGGGATAACCACATGCCGATAACAGGAGTGCGGAACGGTGTCATCATCGGTTATAAGTACTTCGGCTTTGGCGGATTGGATAAGGACAAGAACGGCATCAAGGCTTTCGAAGGGACGAAACCCGGAAACGGTACGGTGTTCAACCTCTTCATCACTCCGCGTACCGACAAGGCATTCAAGGTAAATGTATGGCTGGATGCCCCCTGGAACAATGCCGTATGGAAAGGCAAGAAGATTGGCGTGATTGAAGTACCGGCAGGTGCCGCACAGAAAGAAACCAAGTTCACGCTGGATGTGGCTGACGTGGTAGATCATCTGGATAAGAAACACGCCATCTATTTAGTAGCCGAAGGCGAGGGGCAGGCTCCTCTGTTCGATATGTCCGGATTGGGATTCAGCTCTGCCAAGCACCCGATTGTGCGTCCGGTAGTGCCCGAAGTGACGGTGAAGGTAGGCGGTGAGGCCATCGAACTGCCCAAGACACCGGTACGCTCGACGAACGAAAACGGCATTACAGACTATTCGCACTACGAATTGGTATATGAGGTTGCAGCAGACGGAAAGTCATTCCCGAAAGTGACCGCCAAGGCATCGGATAAGAAAGTCGATATCAAGATCGACCAGGCCAAGGCAGACGAAGGCTTTGCTACCGTAACATGCCGTTATAACGGTATGCCTAAGATCTATAAGATTATTTTCAAGTCGAAATAATCGGTTATAAACTTCCTGTCCGCTCTCCACATGCATCCGGAGACGGGCAGGAAGTTCTTTTTTTATCCTTTCATTTTTTTCTCATCCCCTCCGTTGTATTTGACTTCTGTCATTCCTTTATTTCGTAAAAGTGCACTATATTTGTCCTTGCCTTGCCGAAAAAAGGAAAGCTGACAATGGAACGTAAAATTATACACATCGACATGGATGCCTTCTATGCATCCGTAGAGCAGCGCGACCATCCCGAGTTGCGTGGCAAACCTATTGCCGTGGGGCGTGCCGAAGAGCGGGGAGTAGTGGCTACGGCCAGTTACGAGGCTCGCCGCTATGGAGTGCGGTCGGCCATGTCGTCGCAGAAGGCCAAACGTTTGTGCCCTTCCCTGATTTTCATTTCCGGCAGGATGGACGTGTACAAGGCAGTGTCGCGTCAGATACACGAGATATTCCACGAGTATACCGACCTGATAGAACCTCTTTCGCTGGATGAGGCTTTCCTGGATGTCACCCATAACAAGCCGGGCATGGAACTGGCTGTCGACATAGCCCGCGAGATAAAGCAGAAGATACGCGACCAACTGAATCTGGTGGCCTCAGCCGGTGTTTCCTACAACAAATTTCTGGCCAAGATTGCTTCCGACTACCGCAAGCCCGACGGACTGTGTACCATTCATCCCGACCAGGCACTCGACTTTATTGCCCGTTTGCCTATCGAAAGTTTCTGGGGAGTAGGGCCTGTCACAGCCAAGAAGATGCACCTGCTGGGCATACACAACGGCGAACAGCTTCGTACCCGTTCGCTTGCGATGCTGACGCAGGAATTTGGCAAGATGGGGAGCGTTTATTACGACTTTGCCCGAGGCATCGATTTGCGTCCTGTCGAGGCGGTGCGCATCCGTAAGTCGGTAGGTTGCGAGCATACGTTGGAGAAGGACATTTCCCGTCGTTCGTCGGTAATCATCGAACTGTATCATGTTGCGGTGGAACTGACAGGCAGGCTGGAGCGTCATAACTTCAAGGGGAATACGCTGACGTTGAAGATTAAGTTTCACGACTTCAGTCAGATAACCCGCAGCACGACCCGTCCACAGGAACTTCATACGCTCGACGAGATTCTGCCATTGGCCAAGCAACTGCTGAAGGAAGTCGATTACGAGCAGCATCCCATCCGGCTCATCGGCCTTTCCATCTCCAATCCGCACGAGGAAGAGGCGAAGAAAGGAGTATGGGAGCAGCTCAGTTTCGAGTTCAGCGACTGGGAGTAAGTGAAGGTCGGGGCGAGGTTGATAGTTGTTACCTTCTCCTTGTGCAGGGATAAAGAAAAAAGAGAATGTATCTTTTTGCGATACATCCTCTTCACTCATTTTATTTAAAGGGTTGTTTATTTACATCTTATCAGGCTTGCGGAGGCAAGCGCTTTTACATTCAGTTCCGATTACTGCTTGGCAAGCAGTTTCTGGAGTTTGCCGCTAAGGGCTTGGCACATGGCACCGTTTCTCATCGACTGATAACGTTTGATACGGTACTGCAACATCATAATTTCATTTACGTCTTTTTTCATAATCATCTTCTTTTTGTGCTTCCCGCGTTTCGGAAAGCGGTTCTTACTTCTTTTTCTTTTCTCTAATAACACTGCAAAGATACAAATTGTTCGCAAGGTATATGTTGTAGAACATAAAAATAATGCTTGCATATTCTATTTTCTTTTGAAGAAACCCTGTTTTGCTATCCGGATATTACAAATATATTGTATATCTTTGCCCGTCTTATATAAAAAGCAATGAAAAAGCTGATAAAACTTCTGCAAACTCCTTATCCGGCGCTGTGCAAACGTTGGAAAACGGTAGTGGTGCCTTCGCTGATCGTCTTTCTGATTATTTATCTGTTGCAGCCGTTCGGCATTTCGCGGATGGAGACCGGCAAGCTACCTGTGCTGCTGGGCTATGCCGTGGTGTCTTCCGCTGCACTGAGCATCATGGTCTATCTGTTGCCCTGGCTGTTTCCTGCCTATCACAAGGAACAGAACTGGACGGTGGGCAAGGAGTTGCTCCATACGCTGATTGTCTGTCTGCTGATAGGATTGTTCAACTGGCTGTATACGGCGTGGGTGTTCGGCCTGTCGCCCGATTGGCGTTTGTTGGGTATCAGCATGGTTTGGGTACTGCTGTTGGCGCCTTTTCCCATTGTCTTCTTCATTATGTGGAACCGCAACTTAGTGCTGGCGCGTAATCTGAGGGAGGCTACCGAGCTGAATACCTGTCTGAAGCATCCGGGACGGGCAGCTGCCATGGCCGGAAGCAGGGATGCCGATGCCGGAAGTTTGCACCTGGTTTTTGCCGGAACTACTAAGGAAGTTCTCGAAATGGAGGCGGCCGACTTCCTGTTTGCCGAAGCCGAAGGTAACTACGTGAAGATTACTTGTCGCCCTGCAGGGCAGCACAATGTTCCGGAGAGTGGGAGCGTAGAGAAAGAAATGCGGAAGACGTTGCGCATCACCATGAAGCAGATGGAACAGGCGGTGGAAGGCTGTCCGTTCATCGTGCGTTGCCATCGGGCTTTTCTGGTCAACATCAGCAAGGTGACCGATGTGTCGGGCAACTCGCAGGGATACCGCTTGCGCCTGGAGGGTTGCCGGGACGAAGTGCCGGTGTCGCGGGCGTATGCAAAGCAGGTTAAGACAATGATAGAGAAGGGGATAAACGCTTAGTCATTCGTCACAGAGGCAGGCCGTTCGTCACACGAGGACGTCTGCCGGTCACATATCCGGGCTGTCTGTCCCGGATATTTTTGTGCCTTGTTTTCTTCGTCTATGTTTGCTGTCGGAATCAAACAAAAACGATGAAGACTATGAGGAGAAAAGCTATTCTATGGATGGGATATTTCCTTGCCTTTGCATGCGTAGCTGTTGCCCGTGCACAGACGACCACGACCGATACGATACGCCTGCAACTGTTTACGGACAGTGTGGACTTGGGCGAAGTAGTAGTCAAAGGACACAGGACTCCGGCCGCCAACAGTCGGTGGAACGATTTGCAACCCGTCGGACTGGCAACCGTGGGCGGTGCGAACGGCGACCTGTACAAGGCCTTGCAGACATTACCGGGGACGCAGGTCGAGGGCGAAAGCGGGCGTTTATTGGTGCGTGGAGGCAGCAGTTACGAGACACAGACGTACATCGACGGCATGCACGTGCTCAATCCTTATACCTCGGTCAGTCTGAATAGTGTGGCGCGCAGCCGTTATT
>ULOB01002230.1_pt1 | contig 11753 bp, 10 predicted proteins | sample 1952151 | NCBI WGS metagenome assembly ULOB01 (sample SAMEA4835591, study PRJEB28245) | human gut metagenome | biome: gut microbiome; material: fecal sample | place: Denmark | collected 2008
CGATATGCTCCACGGTTACGGTGTATTGTTCATATATCCGTCAATCGCCATCTTCCGCAGGTACGCGCCGTATCTCTGCGTCGGGAGCTGTTTCATCTTCTCGTCAATGAGGTGTTTTTCTTCCTCCGTGACCCAGAATTTCATCTGTATGTTCCGCTTTCGGTTCGCCATAAAACGCCTCCGTTCTTCATAAGGGTTTGGGATTATCCCAACAAGCAAAAATCCGCAAGTGGGTACTCACTTGCTGTGCTTGCTATCGTAACTCTATCGTACCTTCTCGCTTTACCCTTACTACACCTCGGAAGGGGCAAAATGGCTGATTTTTCGCAAAAAGGGCAAAAAAGAAAGACGCAGCAGACTTTGAAAATCTGCTGCGCCGTGGTCTAATCCAATAAATCAGTCACAGTGGGTCGAATTTAAATACTCATGAGTATAATTGTGCCCGTATATGTTATTAAGTGGATGTTTACCGCACATGATATGATTATGCGTTCATTCGCTTTCATTAAAAACATACAGATAGTAGTCCTCAAGTGTAGGGAACGCCATTTCAACACGGTAGTTTTCATTTGACGGATCTGTGTCAGATATCACACGTGCAATTATGTTGTTGCTCGTTTCGTTGCGGGTGATGTTGGTTATGCGATATGTCTGACCGATCTTTTCAATATCATTCTCTGGTATATAAACATTCCACACTTTACCGTCCATTCTTTTCAAAAGGTCTGCAGAGGCGGCATTGTCAACCACGATTCCTTTTTTCAGCAATATGATATCACGCGCGATGAATTCAATGTCCGAAACAACGTGTGTGGCGATTATTACGATCTTATTCAGAGCAATTTGCGATATAAAGTTGCGCACCGCTATTCGTTGCTTGGGATCAAGTCCCGCGGTCGGCTCATCGAGGATCAGCACAGCGGGATCGCCCAGCACTGCCTGCGCCAGTGCGAGCCGCTGCTTCATGCCTCCGGAGAGCGCGCCGATCCTGCGGCGCGCAATGCCGTCAAGTTCAACATGGCGGAGTATATCGGTTATCGCGTCTTTTACATATTCGCGTCTCCGTCGCCCGCTCATGCCCGCGCCTACGTCCTTAAGCGTTGCCATGTACCACATGAACTGCTCTACGGTGAAATTCGGATACAAGCCGGGATACTGTGGCATAAAGCCGAGCATTGCACTGAAGCGGATACCCATTTTGCGGATATCCTCACTGTTTCCGCGATCCGAAAAGATCACGCTCCCCTCATCGGCTTTCAGATTTCCGGTGATTATGTTCATCAGCGTGGACTTGCCGCTTCCGTTTGGACCGAGAAGTGCGTGAATGCCGGGTTCCAGCTCGGCACAAAAGGCGTTGAGCGCTTTGTTATTGCCGTATGATTTTGAAATGCTATTGAATGTCAGCTTCATTTTCCGACCTCGCTTTCATGACACCATTTGCGGCGTGCCGCCGCCGTAAGCAATACCGATATAAAAAGCATTACTGCAACGGTGAGTGCGGCGTACCGGAGCGGATGTTGCGGATTCTCCGCCTCCGATATGCGCAGGAGTTCGCCGCCCGCGGCGGCATTGAGAATGTCGATCTTCGCCATAAACGCAAGTCCGCGGCTTTTTGACAGCGCCGCAGGCAATGCGAATAAAAGTGCCGCGGTGAGCATTACGGTAATGCTTTTTCCGATGAGGGCGGAGAGCGCGAACACCATGACCGCCGCAAAAAGCGTGGCTGCAAAGCGCAGCGCGTTTGCGCATGCGGCAAAGGCGGCAAGAGAAATGCCCGGATAACGGACGGAGCCGCCTGCGACGGGCGGATCGAGCAGCACCGCGTACCCAGTGTCCGGGTGGGGCAGAGAATAAAAGTGTGCTATCAGAATAAGGTCGGTCATCTCAAACAAGACATATATCAGCGCGGTGGAGAGGCACGCAAAGCCGAGCTTTGCCGCAAAGGTTTTTTTACGTCCGCACGGGGTGGCGCGCAGGATGTTGGCAAAGCTGCCCGATGAGGTCGTCTTCCGGTATTCTGTCCCGAAAATTCCGCATAGCAGGACCACAGTGACGGCAAGCGCGGCGATATCTGCGTGGCGGTCGAAAATAAGCCTCCAGCCGCTGTCATAGAGAAAAACCGCGTGTGTTTTGTCAAATTCATTCAAAGCGCTTATCCTGTTTGAATATTCAAGCGCCCGTTCCGCTGCCGTTTTGTGCGAATATGCGTAGCTCGCGCGTTCAAAAAGCTCGCGCTTTTCATCGTCGGACATATCTGTGCCGTTATCGGAGAGCGTTTCGTACTGCCTGATGGCAAAGACGATGCTTTGCATTTCATCCTTCAGATACTGCGCCTTTTCCTCGGTGTATTTGCCGTCGAGCCGCGCCATATATTCGCGGTAAAATATCTCATCGGCGTCGTCGGAGGCGGAATATGCCGCAAATGCCCATCCGGTGCGTGCGGCTATCAATAAGGCAAGCGCTGTAAGTATTCCAATGTTTCCGAGTACCTTGTGAGCCTCGTATTGCAGAAGCTGCATATGTCGCAGCGGTACACGACTTTTTTTCGTCCTGCCGGCACTTATGCCGCGTATTTTTTTTAGTATCCTGCCGCAGATACCCGCATCCGTGAATGCGGGAGCCGAAAACGCCGCGGCGGTGCATAATGCGACAGCGGGGATCAGAACACATGTGCCGAATACAGCAAGTTGGACGAGCCTGCCGCCGACATTTATTGCAAAATACCGTTCAAATATCCCGCCGCAATTGCCGAGCGAGAAGATGTTGAAAAGCCGTCCCGGTGCGTTCAGCGAGTCATAGCTTGCTGTGCGCATGATAATATTTGCCGCCGTAAACGCCGCCGCACCGAGGAATGTGAAGAGATAGTCGCGCGTCAGTGCTGCGACCGCCGCGCAGAAGGCGGCAAATATCAGCACAGCCGCAAGGCGAAGCAGTGAGTGTATGAGAAAATATCCGCCTGTCGATATGATATATGGGCAGTACTCAAATCCGGAAAGGCTTTGCACGGGGTAGCGGGGTGGTGACATACCAAGCTTTATTGCTACCGTGGCGAGCGATGCCCCGCTGAAGGCAAAGCATATGAATGTCGATATGATCAGTACTGTCATGATCTTTGCCGCCGCTGTTGCACCGCCCCCTTTTTTCGTGCACCTGATCAGAGGATATATCCCGTCAGCTCTTTCCGGAATGTACACTGTACAGACAAGTAAAAATACCGACGCAAATATAAAATACAGTGTGTATTCATCGGAAAAATAGTTGTCCCAACCGGATATTATCCGAGTGGGCAGAGAGACTGTCTCGGCGGCGTGGCGATATAGCCCTTCGCATTGCTTCTGATAGTCGTAAACGAAGTCGCCGGTGTCATATCCATCGCGCTGCAGACTCAGCGCGCGCCTACGCGCCGTTTCTGCGAGCTTGAGCATTTTTTCCGGATAGGCGGCGTTTGAGGACGCATGGCGCATTACGGCGGAGAGATACCGGAATTCCTCCGGGACCGGCGCTCCGGCATCGGCAAGCGCGAGATATTTTTCGTAGTTTGTCTTGAATTCTTCGGAATCCTCCGCGTAAATACGGTATGCATCTATGGTATTCCGGTCTCTCAGACGGGATGTCGTGCCGCGCAGCGAAAGCATGGAGGTGCCGAGGCTTATAATACCGAGCACCGCAAGCGACAGCGTAAAAAAACGGTATCCGAACGCCTTTTTTATCTCATAAAAAAACAGTTTCATGATCTACTCCGGTCTTTGCTCCCAATTGAAGGAAGTACCACCGCCCCAGTCTGTAAGCAACCACCTGCCCCATGCGCGGGAGCCTTCGGTCTCCGTGACCGTGACGCCATCTTTTGCAATGGTAAGCGTTAGCTGGGTGTGTACCGTGCGCCCACCGACGCTCTTTACCGCCGAAAAGGACAGACTGCTCCCGGCTGCTTGAACAAATGTGTTTTGAAACGCGACCTTGGACGACTCCGCCTCTGTATATCCGTTTATCCGCGGCAGGTTGCGGTATGTGTATCCGTACAGGTGGTATCCGTCGCCGAGAGTGTATATCACTTCCTCCTCGCCGCCGGATATCGGTTGGCGATATATCCTGCCGCCGCTCATGTCAAGAAAAGTAGTGTTGCCTTCTGATTTGTCCCGGTCCGGCAGCTCGGTGAGACCGGCATTGGAGTTTACGGTGTAATATATGGCATTATCAACAACAACGAGATCGCATATATCGCGCCTCCGAATCACGCTTTTGCTCAACACTTTGCCGTTTTCAATGAGAAATGTGTACTGACGCAGTGAAAGCCCGTATACGCTCTCTTCGTCTTTTTCCGGAATAAACAGATATATTGACTCTCCCGGACCCGGTGTGAGAAACAGCTTTGAGCATCCCGGAGCAGATGAGGGTAGATCGCACAGCAGGGTCGCGCTGGCCGAATCCGCATCAGCCACGTAGATCGCCGTGTATGCGGAGCTTTTACGGGTGGCACAGTACAGCTTTTCATCGCACAAAAGCAACGGTATATATTTATCGTCCGCATATGCCGGAAAATCCAGCTTTTTTATCACGCCGTTCCCGGCATCCGACATATCAAGGACCATCCAACTGCTCCCGGCTCTTTTTTCCTTGAGGTAATAAAACGGATCGCCCGCATTGTATATGATATCGCATCGTTCTAGGGCGATCCCCTCTACGTTCAGCCGCTGCCATTTTACATCGGATGGGTCGGAGATATCGTAAACGTAAAAAATATTATTCTCTTCCGGAAGCCCGGAAAGCGTGCAGACTGTTGCTCCGAATATCAGCATATATCTGTCAACGCCGTATCTGCATGGGACCTCGGAGCAGCGATCAAGGTCTATCTCGTTTCCGTTTTTATCGGCAAGTACTATCCTTCCGGTGTAGTTGTCGGTGTCCATGAAACGCACATACCCGTTATTTCTCCGCAAAGCCCAAAACGCATCGTTCCTTGCCATGTCGGTGCCGATTGACCATTCATCTGTAGTTACATCAATAATAGTTGTTGTAGTGTCTGGGATGTTGATAGTATTCTGTGAATCAATAAAGTCGCGTGTCAGTCCTACTCCAAGTATAATAATAGCCGTAACTGCCACAACGGCAATTGAGCAAATAATAACTTTTTTTCTCATGTGTCTCATGTGTAATTTATTAATTGTGTGCAAATACCAACGATTTGTAGTATCTGTTTTTTACGGTTGGGCTTGTTTGTATATAACTATCAAAATGGGCAATAATGACGGCATGCTAGGTCATTGATACCTAGCATGCTTTTATTTTGGCATAGCGAACTCCGACGATGGAGGAGTTCTCTCGAAAACCACTTGCTAAGCGGATGGTTCCGGAAAGGCTTTTGCCGTTGAGCAAGAAAACAGATAATGAATATACGATCGCATTAAAGCTTCATATTGTGAGTGTTGTTTTATTTTGAAATGCCAATATATCCGAAATGGTATAGTATATACGGTAGTATTTTGAACATATAATTTCACATTTGCAGAAGTAGAGCATTTCTACACCTAACTTTCTTGTTCAGTAGGTTTTCAGCCTTGCAAGTACCATGCCCTGTGCAAACCACCGGCTAAGCCGGTGGTTACGACTCGTTGATTATAACCAAGCTCTAATTATAAATTATATAATATATAATGGACCGCGCGAAATCTAGATAGGACCGTACGCCAGGGAATATGTTTGGAGGCGAAGAGCCGTTCATCAATGTTGTATTATTACTGAGGCGATCCATTTATGCAGATTTAAAGAACTCAATGCCAATATTCGCAAATTGCACATTGGTTTTTATTGTGCGAGGTCGATGCAATTTCCTCACTCGTTGCGATGACCCAATCGTAATGATAATCGCCATAATCAGGATCATAAATATAATCGCTGAGTGAAGCGCTTGATAATCCCAAAGTGTGCATGACTATACTTCCGGAATATACAATAATATCATCGGTGGAAACAGATGTTATATTCCTTTTCGCCTCGATGGTATCTATGTTGGGATATGCATCGCTAATTGATTTGTTAACCTCAAGATGAACATAATCATCCTTACTAGAACTCTGAGCCGAATATATTAAACATACTTCGGCTATTGCCATAATGTCGTTTGTGCATCCCGGAAAGTTAACTATGGCTTCCGCAGAAATTTTGGAACCTGTTTTTACAGATACACGTGTTCCATAATTAGGAAAGTCGGTTGAATACGTCCACGCTGACATGTGGTTGGCGTATACGCTAGTGCAAAATGCAAATGCTATTATTGCGGAAACGCATATGGTTAAAATTTTCCTATAAAGCGGTTTGTTCATAACAATTCCTTCCTTTTTGGCATTTTGCTTAATGCAATTTTTGTATGGTGGTCGAATTAAAAATGCGCCTAATCAATTAACCATTGGACTCCCCTCCTTTCTCTGTTGACTGTCAAGCATTGTATTAAGTCGCCTTTTGACTCAATAATGTCAATTTGAAAATGGGAATTTGCTCACATTTTCATTTTGTTTATCTGCAAGTAAATCAGTGATTTTTCATATGAATTGAGTCATGTTTCAGCGATAACTCTGTATCACCTACAGCATTTTTTACGTAGTCGGCTGTTATATATGTGATATCGGCAGTTATCATGTCAATAATCACAAGGCCGTTTTTTAGTGAAAGTGTTTCGGACTGTGCATTTCCAGCTGCGTCTTGGGAAAACACTTTTCCCGTCAACTCTGATGTGAATATCTTGTTGTTATATACAATCAAATCGTTAAAACTAAATCCTATTGAAAGCGCGGCATAATCTCCGGTGAAGTTGAATGCAATAGTTTCATCGCCGGTTACAGTGTCAAGCTTATATATGGCGCGCGGATGCATTCTCTGTATGCTTCCATCGGGAAGCGTAATATCTTCTTCTACTGACGGAATGTAATATAGATTCCGCCCATCGAGTATGCTTCCCCATTTCATGCCTCCGTTAAGTTTGTGTTTGGAAATGATGTTGCCGTTGTAATCTGTGTGATAGTAATAATAATTTGCCTTATCTTTGGGGGTGTTATCGTGTGGGTCACGGGATTTGAAGAAAAGATCCTTATTTCCCGCGTAGATATATGAAATAACGCGCTCCCAAAACAATGTGAAGTTTCCTGGGTCGCTTTCATTGCATACATATGTGGCACTGCTGTTCGTATCCGCGGCATAAAGTTTTCCGTTTACTGCGCCGATAAGAGTATACGCAGGGGATCCTTCCTGTTCTTCTCCGAATATTTTAATGTTTCCGGTTGTTAGATTTATCTGTTTAAAGTTGAAATAAGTCTTGTCGTTTTTTATAACTGTATTCGTGAAATACACATACTCATCACTCGAAGTATAGTAATTGGATGAACTTGCGTTTGAATCCAACAGTACATTGCTTATTGTTCCTGAATCAAAACGGTAAAGATGAGGGGTAATTTTTCCGTATTTATCATTTACAATTGCCGCATTATACAGCAGGATATTGTTGTTCGCTCGAAAGAACATACCTCGTTGGCAGTTGTCAATACGGCAGGATGCATTTTGACTGTGATGGTTACATAATGGATCAGTACAGTAATTGCTAACCTGATCCGTTATTATATCGTATTTGAATATACCGCTTTTGGTGCCGGCAAAATATATGTAATTTGAATTTGCCTGAATGTTTTTGGTGGTAGCAAGTACAGGAAGATACACATTCGTGTTTTTAGAAGTATAGGAGGTGTTTTCTATTAAAACGGAGGAATTATTTTTGCAGCTAATTAATATTGTGCAAACAATTACAATACTCATTACTATTGCAATTGCATTATGGTGAAAACGTTTGGGCGATTTTATATTCATTGATATCATATAGATATTTTCTCCACTAAACCTTACTATATGTTAATTATAACATGATGCAATTAAAAAAACAAGTACAAAATACAAGGTTCAGAAAATTTTTTTGAAAAAATAAAAAAAGCCACCCAAACTCGAAAGGAATGAGTGGCTTAAAGAAAAAAACACCGCTTCGTTCAAAAAAACGAAACGGTGCTATGTTGACTATTCTATTGAAATTCGGCGGTCTGACTCGGATACTATATATAGGAGACACGAAACTTCTTTTTCTTTGACTTTTTCATTTTCATAATAACTTCGTCAACCCCATCAGTATACTTACCGCTTTGGATCAATTTGTTTCTCTTGCTCACCAAAGAAGAAAGTGCGTTGAAATATTCTTTGTCATTCAGATTTATGTAGTATTTATCTCTCATAATCGTTTCCTCCCGATGCTTTAATTATATATAGGAAAAGACAATCTGTGAAATGTGCGTTGCGTGAAGCCCTAACACAAGATAACAAGGGGATTAAAAGGCACGGGGTAAAACAAGGTCGGACTATAATAAGCACACATTTCAATTAGCAAGATTTTTAGCACGATTTCTCAACCGATTAGCAGAAAAGCGATTTTCATTAGCAAAAACGGGGTTTTCTTGCTAATTTGATTAGCAAGAATTTTTCAGGAATAGAGTGTCCGCAACCGAAGCGAAGCAGAACGCCCACAGTAGATAATCTGCGTCAAGTTGTAACAGGTATAAATAAAGCCGAAAACCCTTGAAAAACAAAGGCTTTCGGCGTTTTTTGTGGCGTCCCTGCCCGGATTCGAACCGGGGGCGTTCCGCTTAGGAGGCGGACCCTCTATCCTGCTGAGGTACAGAGACATATATTCAATTTTATCTATATTATCGCTTGCCTTTTTTGCAAAGGCAAGCGATTGAACACCACCTTAGGAGGCGATCGCTCTATCCGGCTGAGCTACGGAAACACGACACTGATATTATACCACGGAATTATGTTTTGCGCAATACCTTTATTGCTTTTTTATTCCGTTTTGTGCTGCAAAACCGCTGTCTCCATGTCATATCGGCACGGGGACAGCGGCTTTATCGGTTTGAAATTGTCGTACTGCCGGGCAGTTCAGCGATCCTCTCTGAAATAAGAGGCTCCGAGGGCTGCGGGCGGCTGATTCTCGCGCTTTTTGCGGATGCTGACCACGACGAGCACGATTATGGTCACGATGTACGGGAGCATCTGAAGTATCGGTATCATCTGCATATTGACCTTGACCTTGAAGAAGACGTCGACATAATTGTAGAGCACGTAAAGCGCTCCGAAAAGGTAGGAGCCGATGATGGCAAGGTTGGGCTTCCACGTTGCGAAGATGACGAGGGCGATGGCAAGCCAGCCGCGGTCGCCGAACGCACCGTTCGACCAAATGCCGTTCTGATAGTCGAGCACGAAGTAGAGCCCGCCGAGTCCTGCGATCATTCCGCCGATGCAGGTGGCGAAGTATTTATATTTGGTAACGTTTATGCCGGCGGCATCTGCGGTCGCGGGGTTTTCGCCGACGGCGCGGAGCTGAAGTCCCACACGGGTCTTTTTGAGTATACGGCTGCACACTATGGCTATCGCAACGGCAAGGTACACCATAAAGCCGTATGAGAGGAAGAGCTCGCCGAACACGCCGCATTTGTCCGCAAAGGGGAGTGTGGTTTTGAATGCCTTAGCTATTTTCGTAAGAGCGATGAAGGGTGCGTCGCTCTTAAGGACCTTGATGAGCGAGCCGCCGAAGAAGTTGCCGCAGCCGACGCCGAATGTCGTGAGTGCAAGGCCCGCAACATTCTGATTGGCGCGGAGCGTAACGGTGAGGAAGCAGTAGATGAGTGAGGCGAGGAGCGATCCGGCAAGTGCCGAGAGGAGCGGGATAAGGATGGCAAGCACCGCATTGACTTTGCCGCCTGCCGCCTGCTGATAAAGGAACCCGCCGACGACGCCGGATATGCCGCCGACATACATTATCCCGGGGATGCCGAGGTTAAGGTTGCCGGATTTTTCGGTAAGTATTTCTCCGACCGATCCGAACAGGAGCGGTGTGCCGAGAAGTATTGAGCTCTGTAAGAACTGAATAAGCGCGTTGTTCATTGTTTGCCCTCCGTTCCGGCTGCCGCTTTGTTTTTATGATTGAGCACCACTTTGTACTGAATGAAGAACTCGCAGCCGATGATGAAGAAGAGGATTATACCGGTGAGTATATCAGAGAGCGACGAGTTGAGCATGAACTTTGCCGTGACCTCGGAGGCGCCTCTCTCCATGAACACCAAAAGGAGCGACGAGAACACCATAGCGAGCGGGTCGAACTTTGCGAGCCAGGATACCATGATCGCGGTAAAGCCTCTGCCGCGGACGAGGTTGGAGTCGATGGAGTGCGAGCTGCCCGCGACGAGAAGCAGGCCGGCTATTCCGCAGATGGCGCCCGAGACTACCATTGTGCGGATTATCACCTTTTTGACGTTGATGCCGATGTAGCGCGCGGTGTTTTCGCTTTCGCCGACAACGGCGATCTCATAGCCGTGCTTGCTGTATTTGAGGTAGATATAAACAAGTACCGTTACAACGGCGACGATGATGATGTTCAGCATATACTGCTCGCCGAACAGAGACGGGAACCACCCCTCTGTCAGCAGCGTGGGACCGACGGTGTTCGAACCGCTCTTGTCTGCCACCTTGAGGAAGTACTCGACGAGCTGAATGGCAACGTAGTTCATCATCAGGGTGAAGAGCGTTTCGTTGGTGTTCCAGAATGCCTTGAACACTGCGGGAATGACTGCCCAGATGATGCCGGCGAGAATGCTTGCGGCGATCATTATCACGAACAGGAGCCACGTGGGGACCGACTTACCTATGTAGAGCATACACATTGCCGTGACCAGGGCGCTGATGAGCACCTGTCCCTCGGCTCCGGTGTTCCAGAACTTCATTTTGAACGCCGGCGTGACGGCGACCGAGATGCAGAGCAGCATTGCGACGTTCTGCGCAGTGCTCCAGATGAAGTCCTTGCCGAACGCGCCCTTTATCATGGTCACGAATATTGCGAGTGGGTCGTCGCCCGTGAGGGCTATGACGATGAGTGCGCAGAAGAGAAGAGAAGCGAGGATCGCCGCGGCACGGATGCCCCATGCCCGGTACCATGCAAGCTGAGAGCGCTTTACAAGGTGAAAACGCGGTTCATGCTCCTTTGTGTGGGCTTTTGCGCCGGCGCCGACTGCGGCGACGCCTGTTTTTTCGTTTTTATTCATTGGGCAGACACCTCCGATTTCGTCATGAGAACGCCGACTTCTTCCTTTTTAGCGGTGCGTCCGTCAAGTATGCCGGTGATCCTGCCGGCGTTGATGACCATTATTCTGTCGCACAGCTCGAGAAGAACGTCAAGGTCCTCTCCGACAAAGATAACGGCGGCGCCGTTTTCCTTCTGGGCGTTCAGAAGATTATATATCATATAGGAAGAGTTGATATCGAGCCCGCGGACGGGGTAGGCTGCCATGAGCACTGTGGGTGACGATGCGATCTCGCGTCCGACCAGCACCTTCTGCACATTTCCGCCCGATAGACGGCGGACGGGTGTTGTGGCGCCGGGAGTTACGACCTTGAGGCTTTTGATTATTTCGTCTGCAAGTGTGCTCGGCTCCGTGCGGTTGAGGAAGAACGATTTGCCCTTCTGGTAGCTGCGCAGCATCATGTTGTCGATGATGTCCATGTTCCCGACAAGACCCATGCCGAGTCTGTCCTCGGGGACGAACGAAAGCCGCACGCCGAGGTCGCGTATCTGCATCGGCGTTCTGTCGCGCAGATCGATATCCTTGCCCGAGCGCGGATCGTGATAGATGATCTCGCCGTCCTGAAGCGGCTGCAGCCCCGCTATCGAC
>ULOB01054667.1_pt1 | contig 11728 bp, 6 predicted proteins | sample 1952151 | NCBI WGS metagenome assembly ULOB01 (sample SAMEA4835591, study PRJEB28245) | human gut metagenome | biome: gut microbiome; material: fecal sample | place: Denmark | collected 2008
GCGTACCCGTGGCCCTTCCTTCGCTCATGTCGTCCGCCAGCCATTCCAAGATGCGCTCCTGCTTGGCCTGGTAGATAATCTGCTCGTACATGGTGTACGGGCCCAGCGACCTTTTGCGTTCCTGCTCTCCGCTTCCGGCCATGTCCGTGCCGGAAAGTTCCGTTTCGGAATTCCGGAGGCATTCTGCTTCCGTCGCAGCTGAGGCGGAGTATCCGCTTACCGCCAGCACCAGCATCACTGCCGTCATTGACGCCAGTCTCCTTACTGCCTCGGATACGGCTCTGAATATCCGTTTATCCCCTGTGTGTCTCACCTTTCCGCCGTGCTATTCTATCCGTTTGATGATTTTGGCCGGGACGCCTCCGACGATGCAGTTGGCCGGTACGTCTTTAGTGACCACGGCACCTGCCGCCACGATGGAATTGTCCCCGATAGTCACCCCTTTTGTGATGGTGGAGTTGGAGCCTACCCAGACCCTCTTGCCGAGGACAATGGGGGCAGGGTAGGTGTTGCGCCGGTCCTCGGGAGTGATGCCGTGGTCGAGGGTCGCGAAGACCACATTGTGCCCTATCTGGCAGCCGTCCCCGATTACCACCCCTCCGTGATCCTGGAAGTGGCAGCAGGCATTGATGAACACATTCTTTCCTACCGCGATGTTCTTCCCGAAGTCAGCATACAGCGGCGGAAACACCTTGAACGTCGGATCCACCGGCTTCCCGAACAGCCGCGAGAGCAGCTCCCGTACCTCGTCTGCCTCGTGATATGAGCTGTTCAGCTCGAAGGTTATCTTCCGCGCCTCATCGCTCATCCTGTCCATAAACTCGTATATCTCAGGGGTATTCAAAGCCTTCCCCGTCTTGACGAAATCCAAGAATTCTTTCAGTTCCATATCGTGTCGTATGCTCGTGTAGCAGTTAACCGCGCGAATATACGAACTTTTTTTATTCCGGGATTTTTTCGCAGATGACTATATCCGTCTCATTGAAGACTGCCATGACCGGATGAAGGACGGTGTCCGTGTGCAGATGCTGCGGGCCTTGTCGGAGGTGCACAGGTGTGGTTATAAAAATGTTATTAATCCGAAAATTAAGTTCGTAGATATCAGTGTATTATGGTATTTGAGGTGATGAAGATTTAGTATGTCATGCCCTTTCATGCTATATTTGTGCCGGCTTTGTAGGTATGCTGAGAATAAGAAAATTTAACAGTCCGCACCGAAGTATTGTAGATTTTTGTTACATTTGCTCGTCAGGTCTCAAGACCTGAGCAATAGAAGAGAATACTGATTGTGAATCTTAGGATTCCCGGGACAACAAAACCGCCAATTTTGAGTACATGGGAATAATAAGCATCACAGTCCGCATACCTTCAGGTGCGGGCTGTTGTTTATTGTACATGTACGTGGTGCTTGGCGGTACCTGTTGTCCGTATGATAGGCGACAGTACCGCATTTTTTGTATGTGTCAATTAAACTATAAGATTATGAAAAGAGTCATTTTAGCAGTTCTTCTCGGTCTGATGGCCGCTTCGTCATGTTACAGGGACGAGATACAGAATCTTCAGTCTCAGATAGACCAGATACGCAACACTCAGCTGGCATCTGTCACGCAGCAGATATCGGCAATACAGTCCACGGTCAATGAGCTGCTGACAACCAATTCCGAGTTGGATAGCTATATTCAGGCATTGAGAAATCAGGACGCGGAGCTGGAGCGGGCTATATCCGGTATTGAATCCAACATAGATGAGATACGGAATGAGCTGAACGCCATGGGAGACGTCGGCTCGGCAGAGGAACTAGCCCATCTGGCGGCTCTCTTGGAAGAGCTGCGCGCCTCGATGACAGCGGAGCAGGATGGGCTTCGAGAGACTATAGATTCATTGGAACTGGAGCATTCTGGCCTGAAGGACAGGGTTGACACTCTGGAGGATTATATTGATAACAATCTTTCTGATATTGATACTGTCTCGGGGGATGTGAGGGATTGGCTTGAGGCGACATTCTCCACGATTGAGCAGTATGACTCTACTGTGAAGGAAATCACCTCAATAAAGGTGAGTATAGAGGCTCTTAATGAATCTATGGCGAATATGGAGTCCAGAGTCAAGGATGAGTTGTCAGTGGAAATAGAGGAAGCGGTGTCTTCTTTGGACACAAGGATGCAGGAGGCGCTGTCCTCGGCAGTCACCGATATAACCGATGCGTACACTGCGGCGATATCTACGGCAAAGAGCGAGATCCAGGCGGCTTATGAGGCAGCCATAGCCCAGTCTCTAAATGCATTGGAAGCGTCCATGAAAGAGTGGGTGAACGGGCAGCTTTCCGGGTACTTGACTATTTCGCAGGCTCAGCAGGAACTTGCGGCAATGAAAGAAGAACTTTCGGAACAGATAACTGCATCACAGGCTTATTTGGAGAATATGGTCAAAGGCATACAGTCTGTACTCAGCGGGGAGATAGAGAATAACAAGGCGTTGATCGGTGCTCTGCAGGAGCAATTGGAGTCGGTGACATCCCAGACTGCCGGCGAGATACTTGCCCTGTCGGAGAAGGTGGATGCGAACTCTCAGGCAATAGCCGCCAACTCTTCCAAGATACAGGAGAATGCATCAGACATAACAGGAAACAGTGAGCTGATAAAGGAGAACAGTAGGCTCATAGCGGAGAACGCGGAGATGATAAAGGCAAATACAGATGCCATTGAGGAACTTAAGGCCTCTCAGGAGTCTGACCATCAGCTTATATTGTCTCAGGCGGAACAGATTGCGGACAACACGGCAAAGATAGCCTCCCAAGCAGAACTGATAGCCCGCAATGCGGAGCAGATAGAGACCAACCGCAAGCAGATTGCCTCAAACGCCGAGGAGATAGCCGATCTTCGTCAAAGCCTGGAGACAACCAAGTCTGAGATTACGGCTGCATATCAGGAGGCTATAACTGCGGCGGTTAGTGATGTGAATAACAGAATGGATGAATTCGAGACAACCATGAGTGAGATCGAGTCCTCGGTGTCATCCTCCATTGCCGACTTTGAGGATCGGATCAAGGCGATGGAGGCGTCTTTTGAGGCTCTAAACAGTGATATAGCCGATATCAAGCGGGCGATATACGATATCAATACGGCCATTGAGGAAATCCAGGAGCAGATAAAGGCCATCATGGGCCGGATTCAGTCCATATCATACGTGCCGAAGTATGCGGATGGTAATGCAGTGATGACATACACCAATAGTGGAGGGACAATCACTCCCGGCTCAGCCGTTCTGGATTTTGAGCTGCGTCCGTCTTCCACGGCAGCGGAGATTGCCAAGGTGTGGGAAGATGCTCTGTCGGTAAAGGCTGTCTATACTCTGACCAGAGCCGTGGATTTTGTCAGCCTTGCAATATCATCGGCAGAAGCAAGTACAGACGGGGTGCTGACAGTGACCGTCTCGGGAGATGCGTTAGATGAGTCTTTCTTCAGAAGCGAGCAGTCTGCCAATGCGGCTTTGATCATATCTGACGGCAATAATGAACTGTCGTCCGAGTATGTCAATCTTGTTCCGAGGACTACAGACAATATTTATATTCCCGATGCAGTTTTCAAAGAATACTTAGTTGGTGGGTTTGACGCCAATGAGGACGGAGAGATATCATTCTCAGAGGCGGAAGCGGTGGAAAAGATAGATGTTTCCGCATCGCTTACCTCGATAAAGTCACTGGAAGGAATTGAGTATTTCACCAATCTGACGGAACTGGATTGCAGCTATAACCGCATAGAGAGTCTGGACCTGCGTTCAAACAAGAAACTGACGAAGGTAAATGCCGCGCAGAATGACCTGACATCGCTGCAGTTGGAGGGCTGCACGGCATTGACTTGGCTCGACTGCTCCGGCAACGACCTTACCGTATTGGATGTAAGCTCATTGGAGAATATGAATCACCTCAATGTCTCCGATAACCGTCTTGTCTCCCTGAATGTCTCGAAGAATACCGCACTGGAGATATTGGATTGCGGCAATAATTCGCTAAAGGAGCTGAATGTCAGCAATAACCGGATGCTGACCTCCCTGCACTGCGGCGGTAATGCCATTGCCGGCCTGAACTTGCGTTACAACACCGCTCTGACGGCTCTTGACTGCTCTTCCAATCTCATCACGCTGCTGGACCTGGATGCATGTACGGAGCTTGCAAGTCTCAACTGCAGCGGCAATGCGCTCAGAAGCCTGCTGCTGTCCAATACGGAAATCCAGACATTGGACTGTTCCGGCAACAGCATCTACAATGTGGATGTCTCCGCATGTACAGGCATGCAGACATTCGACTGCTCTTCCAACGAGCTCACGAAGCTGGATGTCTCCAAGTGTGCCTCCCTTGTCTCGCTGGACTGCTCCGACAATCATCTCTCCAGTATCAATGTGAGTGCCAATCAGTCGCTTACTACCCTGAACTGTTCCGGTAATCCGGATCTTTCCGCAATCTGGATGAGCGGAGAAAGTCAGCAGCAGAACGTGGAGCTGACTACAGATGCTGGAGAGGTATTCTACAATGACGGGGGACTTGTGATTCCGGATTCGGCCCTGAAGAGCTACCTGGTGCAGAATTACGATTACGACGGGGACGGGGAAATCAGCATAATGGAAGCTGACGCCATCACGCAGGTCAATTGCAGTGGCTTGGGAATCAGTGATCTGTCCGGTCTGGAAGCCTGCGCCAACTTAGAGTATCTTGACTGCTCCGGAAACAGCATCTCTGTCATCGACCTTCCGGGCCTGACGAAACTCACAAGAATGGTCTGCTACGACAATGTTCTGACGGACATCAACCTTTCCGGCTGCACCTCGCTTACATCCTTGGAAATCATGAGTTCAGGCATAAATGCCTTGAACGGCACTACCCTGACCATAGAGGGATACGGACAGTCCGGGTCACTGGCATTGTCCATGGCCAATACGCAGATAACCTCTATAAATGTCCGCGGCAGCCAGCAGCTCACCTCGCTGGACCTTACGGAGAACACCCAGCTCACGTCCCTTGACGCGAGCGGCAACACAGCCCTGCAGAGCCTGGATGTATCCACTCTCATCCACCTGACCTCCCTCGATGTACATGGCTGCGACCTGCAGTCCTTTGACGTGACGCACAATACCGAGCTCGTGACCCTTATCTGCAGCGACAACTCCATTCCGTCCCTGAATGTGGGCAACTGTCCTCAACTGATAACATTGGAGTGCCGTCATAATGCACTTGCACGCATAGATGTTACAAATAATCCCCTTCTTCAACGTCTGGATTTGTCATACAATGATTTATCAATGACAAATTTCACGGCAAATTCAAGTTTGATGTGGTTGAATGTAGATGGTAATTCTGCTCTTACTATTTTAAATGTTAAGGAAAATAGTGGATTGGTTGAGTTATATGCTTCAGGTTTATCAATTTCAAGTATAGATCTATCTAATAATAATCAATTACGGATATTGGATGTCAGCAACAATGCGGATATTTCACATTTGAATTTATCGAATAATCTTCAGCTTGAAAAATTAGCAATACGAGGAGAAATAGGATTGGATGCTGTGGATGTTACGGGCCATGCTAGACTTCTGGAATTGGATATAACAGATAATAATTCAATTAAAGATTTACAGATATTGTCAGAGACATGTAAAATTGTTTCTAATTACTCTGTGATTGGCAATGTAAATACATTTGGTCGCGTTTGTATTTTCAATACTGACGCTGGTGCGACATATTATGTCGCATGGAATGAAGAGAAGGTCTCTCACTCTGACGCTCAAGATGTCTCGGAAACAAAAGGAATGTATCTGCCCAAACTCTCTCAAGCAGAAGAGATTGCTTCAAGAATACAAAATATACGAAGGGTCTTGAATATTGAAGTGGACTACTTGGATCAGTGTTTTTGGACGGGAACAAATAAGTCGTCTTCAGGACCGAATTTCTATTATTTTATATATTTCTCGAACGATTTTTCATATGAAACAGATCGTTATGCAAGCGATAGCCTTGATGATTTCGCATATTTCTCAGTGTATATCAACTAGTTTATAAAATGCTTGTTTATAAATGATTGTTGTATGAAAGAACTTTTTGCAAAACTGACATTGTACGATATACTGGTGATGCTGATTCCGGGAGGGGCAATATTGGTTTTTATCGCACTTTCCTGGAATTTTGAGTTGACTATTGGTGATGCTAAAATAGCTCCGGTTTTGGCCTGGATGATAATGTTGACACTGGCATATCTTATAGGAATAGTCAATCACGTTGCAACGAGTGTATTGTGGTTGCCATTCCGGAATTGTTCTTATATGATAAACAAGGCGAGAATTAAGATTTATGGTGAAAAGACGGATGACTATAATATAAGCAAAAAGGGAAAGTGTTTTTGTTTTGTATTTATGCCGATTTTGATGGTAGTGCTAATCGGTATGTGGTTTGTATGCAAGGAGTATGCGGGATGTAGTTTGGGACGGATAATGATTTTGTTAATAGTTTACACTGTTGCAATGCTAATAGGATTGGCAAAATCAGTGAAGTATAAGTGCTTAGGGCATAGAAAGGATGAAGGCGGGGGAAAAGACGGGAGTGAACTGATGGAGAAATATTATGAAGCATATTATTTTTTATTAAAGTCCCGGTATTTGGGCGATATATCCATAATGGAAGGACAGGTGGCTTTCATGCAGAGTATGATAATTCCGCTTTGTCTGTTTTCATTTCTGCCTTGTGATGTATTATGCCGATATGTACGTGGTCATGTATGCGAGGTAAGGATTCTGATATTATCATTAGTTGTGTTATTGGTGTTTACGATATGTCTTAGGCAGCAAAAGATATATACGAGGGTCTGGGAGGATGCGAGATACCTTAAAAATCACAACGGAAAGAAAAGTATTTAATTATGAGGAATTTAAAATTGTTGACGAGTATCGCATTATTTATTGTGCTCAGTGGATGTGATGTCGCTTTTGAAGACTTGAACCGGCGTATTGACGGACTTGAGGATCGCATTGAAGCCCTCGAAGAACTGTGCGCCCAGATTAACACCAATATCGCATCCCTGCAGGTATTGGTCAATGCCGTTCAGGGGAACGATTACATAACGTCAGTTACTCCGATAGTGGAGGGGGAGGATACCGTTGGCTATACCATTACATTCACTAAAAGCGGGCCGGTGACTATATATCACGGCAGAAACGGAGAGGACGGCCAGGACGGGAAAGATGGTCTCAATGGCCAGGATGGTCAGGACGGACACACACCTCAGATCGGTGTGGCTCAGGATACGGATGGCCTGTGGTATTGGACTCTGGACGGGAGCTGGATGCTGGATGGAAACGGTGACAAGATACCGGCGCAAGGCCGCGACGGCGCAGACGGTGCTGATGGTGAGGATGGCGCAGACGGTGCTAATGGGACTGATGGTGAGGATGGTGCAGACGGTGTCAATGGTGCTGATGGCGCGGACGGAGTGACGCCACTGCTGAAAATAGAGGAGGGGTACTGGTATGTCTCCTACGATGATGGAGAGACTTGGACCAATTTAGGAGAGGCACAGTCAGATGGGGAACAGTCCATATTTGCGGATGTCACCTATGACGAGGATAATGTGTATTTTGAACTTGTCGGAGGTGAGATGCTTACCGTCCCGAAAGCAGTCAGGCTGGAACTTGTGTTTGAGGAGTCTTCCGGCATAGGATGTGTGGCCGGGGAGGTTATACGGCTGCCGTACTCACTGACGGGAGCGGATGAGGGAACCGTGGTTGAATGCATAGGAAAGGGTGACTGGGAGGCGGAGGTGGAAGTCACGGACATCTCTTCCGGTTATATCGTAGTTACTGCACCGGATCCTATGACAGACGGGAAAGTAATAGTCCTGGCAAATAGTGAGGCTGGCTTCTCCGATATGAAGGTACTGTCCTTTGTGCAGGGTGTGCTTTCCGTTGCAGATGATAGTTATGAACTGAGCGGGGATGCGGCTATAGTGGAAGTGGAGGTGACGACCAATCTGGATTATACAGTGCATATTCCGGAAGATGCGGCATCCTGGCTTTCGGTTGCCCAGGAGACAAAGGCAGCGATACGTACTGAGGTACTGAGATTTGCGGTGCAGGAGCATTCTTTTTCGGGGCAGGACAGGAGTGCGGCGGTGGAGCTGCGGTATAATGATACTCTGCTCATGCAGACAATCCTCATTGTTCAGCACAGCAAAGTAATAACTTTCGAGGACCCTCTTGTCAAGCAGATGCTTGTAGAATCTGTGAACCCTCTGATTGACTTGAACGGTGACGGTGAGATTTCGTATGAGGAGGCTGAGCAGGCTACAGCAATACCCGATTTTGGAGGTTCGGACATAACAAGTTTCAATGAGTTCCAGTATTTCGCATCAATGCAAGAGACCGGGTCATTTTATCATAGCAGCATTGCGAACATTACATTGCCTGCAAATATACTGGCAATCAATAGCAGTGCTTTTGATGGGTGTCCCGAGTTAAGAGACATGGTTATACCATGGAAAGTCAAAAGCATTGGAGACTGGGCGTTTAATGTCTGCCGTTCAATGGAGAGCGTATTCATACCGGAAGGAGTCGAGACGATAGGCAATGGTGCTTTTCAGATGTGTGATGCACTGAAGGAGGTAGTTATACCCGCAAGTGTCATAAGCTTGGGATACGATGTTTTCAATGCTTGCGAAAACTTGGAAAAAGTCACATTTACATCCGTTGAGCCTCCGTTGGAAATCGGTGAGGGAATTTTCCGGAATTGCTCTAATCTTAAAGAGATAATCGTCCCGGCAGGCAGTTTGGATGTCTACAAGGCTATGCCCGAACTTATTTCTTATGTGGATGTAATGAGGGAATTGTAGTAAGATTGATTTAGGCATTATTATATTTTACGAAATAGTTCTTATCTTTACAAGATGAAAAGAATAGACCTGTTATTGATATTGTCACTCATGGTAATATCCTCTTGCGGTAATTTAAAGCACGTATCATATTCTGGTATGGATGTAATTCGGATGCACTATTATCGTGGTGATGTTTGCGCTTTGATTAATGATCTGTATGAGTATCCGTTCTACAGAGAGGATATAGAGAAATATTTATATAAAAAACTCAACTATAAAAATGAGCCGTATCGGAACCTTAAGCAATATGTAGTAAGTTCAGAAGATGACTTTAAGGCGTTTTTGTTTTTTGATTCATTAAGAGTAGCAAGGGAAAAATACTGCATCGATTCATTATCCAGACTTACTGTGCAGGAGGTTGGTGAGTTTTATCGAAGCAATGAGACTGAGCATACGTACCTCTATGAAGAATTAAAAAATGCTTATTTTACAAATATTGATACATTGGATTACTCGTCCCTTAAGTTGTTGTATCAGTCTTTCAGAGGTACAAATCTGGAAAAATTGGTCCAATGCCGCTATAGCGAATTACGGGATAGTCTGTTGTCTATAATAATGACTAACCTGAATGGCTATTTTAAAGAAGAAACAACAATGCTTTATGATATAGAGTCATCTGTAAGAGACTACGCGGAGAGATATATTCAAAATGGAATAACGGTGATATTGTCATCGCTGATTGAGAAAAATGATAGGGGCTTTTTCCAAAAGGTGTTCAAGTCTAAGGAAATGGATTCGTATACATTTGAAGAATATGCAGAACAGCTTATAAATGAGCATCTGAATATGAATTCTGTAATAAGTGTTACTAATGATAAACTGAACAAATACATATACACCTGTTCTAACTTTAGGGATAATTTATATAAAGGTTATTTTACGGATACTTCTTGTAGAGTGCGTTTGGATTATGAGACGTTGAATGTTTCTCTGAACTGGAACAAAGAAAGAGATGGGATGGATGAGATGGACAACATAAAGGCTACTGCTAATGCCATTACGGCAAGTTCTATCGTTTTGGCATTTATCCCTGGCTTGAATGTAATAGCTGCGGCTGCAGATATGGTTGATTTCATCTACAGTATAAATCAAGGTACAAGGGAAGAAGAGGCCATGAAGAACCTTGTATCTGCTCTGTACATTGACTCAGTGGAGTGTGTAGGGGAATATCTGGATGCAATCTTCAGCAATGTGAGCCAAAATAGAAGTTTTACAGAGAAAGAAATAAAAAAGGCATTTTATGAAAATTTCTAAAGTGATATTGAGAACGATTTTATGTCTGTCCATTGTAGCTTGCAATACGTCCATCGATGCTGATGCACAGGTTGCGAAAGTCTTTAAATCAATAACAAAAATATTCAGCAAAAAGACATCAAGTGAAACTATAGAGTCAGCAGAGAAATCTGTTGTAAAGAAAGGCCTTAAAGAAGGCTCGTATGATTTGACCCGGCAGGTATTCAGGGATAATTCATTAAAATCATTGACAGTCAATAGGCAACTGTCACAAAGAACACTTAGAGAAACATCTGTTGGGCAGATTGAGAGTGCCTTTGCTAAAAGAGTCTACAGGGCTCTTGATGATAATGTGTTCGTACTTTCACCGAAGCGGATTTCAGGATATCCGACAAGCATTTTGGAACAACAGTTCGTGAAAAAACTTGGAACACAATCATCAAAAGAGGTTTTTGAGAACCTGTCAAGAAACCGTTTGATACAAGCTGGTGTAAAAAAGGCAGATGAACTGCGTTTGATTAAGGTAAACAGGAGGATATCAGGAGATGCTGCGAATAAAGTAATAGAGAATGTACCGGATATAAAAACAATAACAGATGGATTGAAGGCTCTCTCTCCTGTTAAGTTCTCTGATGATAGGCTAATAGTGGAACAGGCTGGAAATTGTTTGAAAATTAGGTATCAAGGCTCTTCGAATGAGATGATATTTGCAAAAGACGGACGCATTCTGACTTCATCGGATATTGTTTCTCATGGAAATGAGACTAATGAGTTTCTTATGAATATGCTCCCGCGAAGAAAATATGATATTAATAATGGTTTAATACAGGTGGAAACAGACGGAATAGGGCGTAGGCATATTATTGAAAGTCATACTTCCGAGTTGTATAAAAAACTAAATTTACTGGATGATAAATCTGGACTTGCTGACAGGGATGTCCAATCTTTAATATTTGGCAATGATATTAGGATTGATAATAAGAAATTAAATAAAATCAAGCAAAAAGAGTTGATGGCAGTGGAAAATGGCAGTGATGTGTGGAGTAGGAGCACTGTGACATATCATTCTGATAGTAGATATGATATTGCATATGAGTTGAGAGTAATAGACCCATTAACAGGGAAAGAAAAAAACTTAAAGAAGATTGTCAAAGAGAACAAATCTCTTAAATCCGAATCTGGAAATAATTCCTATAAGGCGGCTTCCAAGTCACGACCAGTTGTTCCCCAAAACGGGTCAAAGGGGCATTGGGATGGAGAAAGAGGGAATTCGACCTATATATTGAATCCGGATTCAAGACCATCTAATAACAACTATAGGAATCCCGACAACCTGACTGTCAAAGAAATGGGTAAGCAATTGAATGACCCAAATCCAAGTGTAAAATACCAAAATGGTCATCCGGTATTTGATAAGGATGGTGGTACAAGTGATGGCAAACCTTTGCAGGCTGATTTTCCTAGTGGTATTGAGGATTATATTAATTATGATGAAGTCCGAAGAAAGAATGGTAAAAATATCAACCGGCAAAAATTACATGAAGAGGCTTTTAGGCGTATTGCTCAGAAGATGGGAAAGAGTG
>ULOB01010482.1_pt1 | contig 11423 bp, 9 predicted proteins | sample 1952151 | NCBI WGS metagenome assembly ULOB01 (sample SAMEA4835591, study PRJEB28245) | human gut metagenome | biome: gut microbiome; material: fecal sample | place: Denmark | collected 2008
TTGCCCGTCAGCAGGTCTTTCTCAAATGCCATCACCTCCGCCTGCGGATTGTTCGACAATACCGGGCTGATGAATGCGCCCATACCCGCCGACGGCTCCAGCACCAGCCTTGGGCGTACCTTGCGGTCGTGCAGCACGTCCGCTATGGTGTCCGCAATGGCCTGCGGCGTATAGAATGCCGTCAGCACCGATGCCTTCAGCGAGTCCACATACCGCCTGTACTCCGTTTCGTCCCGGCTGTTCTCCCGTATCAGACGGTGCAGCTCCACCGTTGGGGCAAACAGTTCGAGGTCTGATTTCGCCCAGTGTACGGCATCCGTCAGTTCCCTGGCGGGATTCAGTATGCACTTCAGTCCCCCGAAGCCGCAGTACCTCTCCAGCAGCGCCCGTTCCCGTGCGGTGGGCGTGCGCTGTTCCTTCTCCAGTGTGAATGCCGTCCGTATCGCCTCGATGTTTTCCCTGAGCCTCTGCTTCTTGTTAAACGCCATAAGCCTCCAGATAAAGCATTATCGCACCCGTCAGCTCCGTATAGAGCAGGTCATGTTCGGGCGACAGGGCGAATGTGTCGTCCGTTGTGGAATAGCCGGCAAACAGGTTTTTCAGGTGCGGGAATATCTCCCGGCAGAACGCCTCGCGTTCCTGTTCCTGCACCTCTTCGGAAAACTCGTTTTCCACCACCTCAAGCAGCAGTGCGTAGGGGGAGAAGTGCAGCCCTTCGAGCAGGACGCGCATGGCTTCCTCCTGTGCGGCTTCCACCGTACTTCCCGCCGTCCTTTCCTTCTCGAATGTTTCCGAGGCGGCTTCCTCCCTTCCTGTAATGAATGGGGTGTCTGATACTTTGTCCGGATGATATTTTCTCAGATAGTCCAGCAGATACAGCCCGTAGTAGGACAGCTCCGCCGGAGCGGTTTTCTTGTTCTGTTTCATTTTATGATGGATTTAGTGGATAAATGATTATGGAAATGAAAAGGAAAAAGGCACCCGGTATCCCTCCGGGTGCCACCACTAAATCCATGTATATAAAAAGTACAACCAGGTTGAAACAGATTATGACATGAATCAGTGGCAAAATTACTCATTATTTTCTTCTTCCTTTTGTTTTCGTACCTTTTCTTTCGCCTTTGCTCTCCGCAAACACCAGCTTCGTGTTGAACTCCGCATCAAAAGTCACCGCAGCGCTGAAGGGCTTGCCCTGCTTGCTCTTGAATCCGCCGAGCATCGCCGTCTTTCCTTCCGTCAGCAGACCGGTCATTTCCTCATCGGTGAGTGTCTTGCCCGCTATCTGGCGGAACACGGGCAGCAGGCACTCCGGATTGTCGCAGCGCACAACCTTGCCGTAGAACTGCATCGTGCCCGTGCCGCATTTGGGGCAGGTACAGCCCGATGCCTTGTGCCCGAAAATGCGGTCACACGCAAGCAGGTCCGTGGTAATCTTGCGGGTATAGCTTTCTATGTCCCTCATAAAAGCCTCATGCGGTGTCTTTCCCTGTTCTATCTTTGCCAGTTCCGCTTCCCAGCGTCCGGTCATCTCCACATTGGCGATGTCCATTTCCTTGACAATGGAATACAGGGCAAGTCCTTTCTCCGTCGGCACCAGCGATTTCTTCACACGCACCATGTATTCCCTTCTGAGCAGCGTTTCGATGATTGCGGCACGTGTGGCGGGTGTGCCGATACCGCAGTCCTTCAGGGCCTGGCGTGCCTCCTCATCCTCCACATCGTCGCGTCCGGCGGTCTCCATCGCTGCCAGCAGCGAACTTTCCGTATGCAGCGGTTTCGGTCGGGTCATGCCCGAACTCATCGAGCATCCTGCCATCACCAGTGTGTCGCCTTCCGCCCAGTCCGGCAATGCCGTATTCCCGCTGTCCTCGCCGTACTCTCCGTACACGCCGCGCCAGCCTGCCTTGCGCACGATGCAGCCTTTCGCCTCAAATGTCAGGCTCTCGCATCTTTCGCCTGCGTCCGGCACCACCTCCGCTACTACGGTAGCCGTATCCTTCACACATTCCTCCGAAAATGCCTCTACCATGCGTCCGGCAATCATGTCGTAGATGATCTGCTCGTTCTTGTACAGGGCAAGCGGGCGGTTGGGTGTCACCAGCAGGGCATGGTGGTCAGTCACTTTCGAGGCATCCACACAACGGCGGTTTAGTTCTCCCAGTTCCCTGATTTTCTCCGCAAGGGCGGAGTGTCCTGCCAGCCGTTCAAACAGCAGCGGTATTTCAGCAAACACATCTTCCGGAATATGGCGGCTCGATGTTCTCGGATAGGTGACGAGCTTCGCTTCATAGAGCTTTTGCACCAGCTCCATCGTCTGTTCCGCCGTGAATCCATGTTTCGTGTTCGCCTCCTTCTGCAGTGTGGTCAGGTCGTACAGCAGCGGCGGGTTCTCCACCTTCTCCTTCTTTTCCACCTTGGTGACGGTGGCGCACATCTTCGCCTTTACTTTATTGTATGATGCAGCCGCCTCTTCCTTGTCCTGCCATTTCTTTACCGAGGAGAACTTTACTACCGTATCCGTACCCGCCGGTGTCACCGAGAAATGCAGCTGGTGTACCGGTTCCGGTGTAAAGCGTCTGTTCTCCCAGTACCTCTTGCAGACCATACCCAGTGTGGGTGTCTGTACGCGTCCTACCGAATATGTGCCCCGTCCGGCGGCTACGGTCAGTGCCTGCGTGCCGTTGATGCCCACCAGCCAGTCCGCCTCGCTGCGTGCCTTTGCCGCCAGATACAGGTCGTCATATTCATGCCCGTCCTTCAGTTCCTTCAATCCCTTGCGGATGGCGGTGTCCGTAAGCGAGCTTATCCACAGGCGGCGGAAGGGCAGCGTACAGCCCGTATAGGCATACAGGTATCTGAATATCAGTTCCCCTTCGCGTGCGCAGTCCGTTGCCACTATTATGCCGTCGCTCTCGTTCCACAGTTTCGTTATCACCTTTATCTGTTTCACCGCTGCCGCGTCCGCCTTGTAGCCCTTGTCCGTCTTTACCTGGCGGGGTATCAGCATGAACTCCTCCGGTATCACCGGCAGGCTGTCCCTGCTGAATCCCTTGAAGCCGTAGCCCTCAGGCAGGGCAGGCTGTACCAGATGTCCCAGTGCCCATGTCACATGATAGCCGTTTCCTGTATAAAATCCTTCTTCCTTTCTTGTTGCTCCGGCGATGCGTGCTATCTCACGTGCCACGCTCGGTTTTTCTGCCAATATGGTAATCATACATTTTCTGTTTTAATCATTGATACTTTTGTTCCTTGTGGAGTGGAACGGGGTACGCCGGTTATCCGTGGGATATGCGGTACATGGCGCATGAGGCCCCGTTTCAATCCGTTGTTTATTCTCTTGTAATGGATTTAGTGGTGGCACTCAGGATACCTTCATGCCTTTGCTCTTCTTCGGTTTTTCCTGCTGTTGTTTCTGGGCGTCGTCCTTCGGTGCGGTCTGTCCCTGCTGAAGCGGCTCCTTCACATGTCTGGTTGCCTCGTTCGTCTTGCCCTCGTTGTTCACCGCAAGCTGTGTGCGGCTCTCGTTCGACGGGGCAACGGTCTGTGCCAGGTCAGGGTTTTCCGAATAGGTCAGCGGTCTGCCTTTCTCGCGGTCGAACTTCAGGTATTTTGTGCAGGGCTGTCCCTTGTCATCCTTCGCGTTGGCAAGCACCACGACCTTGCCCGCCACATAGTCCGCCTTCTGCTGTTCCGTGAATTTGTCGTCCTTCCATTTGCCTATCGGACGTATGCTTCCGTCCTCGTTCGTCCACGAGCGGTTGCGCCGCTGTCCGTTCTCCTGATTCCCGTCTTCCTTCTGCTGCTGTCCGGTAGCATCCGGGGCTTCCGGGCTTTTCTGTTTTTTCTCCTGTCCGTTTCCGCGTCGCTGCGACTGTCCTTGCCACAGATGCTCCGGCACAAACTCCACGTCGCGCTTGTCAGCGTTCACCTGCAGCATGGCTTCGAACTTTCGCCCGCCCTTCAGTGTCACCTCCTTGGGCAGTGCCAGCCCCGCACGCAGGATTTCCTGCTCCGCCTTCGACAGTTCCGTCAGTCCGATCCGGTTCGGGATACGCACCTTGTTCGTCGGTACGTCCACTATCTCATTCGTCAGTCGGTCGATGCTGACATACGCCAGGCGCATCTCTCCGGTCTTCGTATCGGCAACGCTCACCAGCTTGCCCAGGTTGCCCGTCTGTTTCAGTGCCTGCTTGTCCTCGTCCGTAAATGTATAGCCGTTGTATGGCACGTCGAGTCTCGGCTCATGGCGTACGAAGTGGGGGGTAAGTTTCAGCTTTCCGTCCTCCGCTTTCTGCAACGAAAGTCGAGCCTGCAGCTCGTAGCGTTCTCCGCCCAGCACCGGTTCCACCGTCACCAGCCTTGTCTTCCCGTAGTTCATCAGGGCTTTCATGTCCTTTTCAGACAGGTTTTCCCTTTTCACACCGAACTGTTCCAGTTCCTTCCAGTCCACATCGCTGTCCGCAATCAGGTTCGGTTTCTCCGGTTTTGCCTGCGCTTGCCCTTCCTGTGGGGGCTGCTGTCCCTGTGCCGTCTGCGTTTCCGCCGCCTGTGGCTGCTGTTCCTGATTTTTCTGTTTCATTTCTTCCATTTTCTCGTCCGTTTTCTGTTCCACATTATTTTCTTCCGTATTTTCTCTTTTCACCTCCTCCGTAATCTGCTGTTCTTCAGCCTCCGTTTCGCCATTTTCTCTTTTCACCTCCTCCGCAGCCTGCTGTTCCTCAGTCTCCGTTTCAGTATTTTCTTTTTTCACCTCCTCCGCAGCCTGCTGTTCCTCAGTCTCCGTTTCAGTATTTTCTTTTTTCACCTCCTCCGCAGCCTGCTGTTCCTCAGTCTCCGTTTCGGCATTTTCTTTTTTCGCCTCCTCCGTAGTCTGCTGTTCCTCAGCCTGCTGGTACGCCGATGTATCCACTTTGTGCGGTGCGAGCAGGTCAGCGTTCGCCACAGGATCTTTCAGCAGGTCCTTGATAACCGGAAGCAGAGCTTCCACCGTGTCCGCTGCCACCCTGTAGAAACCGAATCGCGTCGGCTCCTTACACTGGCGGTAGAAATTTCTCATGAAATTGTCTATCGCATCCCCGTGGCGGTCAAAGCGCAAAAACTCCTGCGAGTTTTCCGCCTTTGCCTGTGCCCTCTTGGGATAGCCCCTGGCATCCAGTCCGGCAACCACACTGATTTCGCCCGTCTTCTCGTCGCGGACGACCAGTACATCCTCTTGCTTTTTCTTTTTCTGTTCCATTGATTGATTTTTTTATTGTTTGATGATAGTCCCGCCGGTATTCCCGTGCAGGTCTGTTTCTCTTTTCGTTCCAGTTTCCCGTTCACCTTTCAGTCCCGGTTTGCATCAGGCTCGCCCTTAGCATTCCGTTTACATCCGGTTCACCATCCACTTCCGGTTTCTCTTTTCGCCTCCGTTTCACGTATGCTTTTCAGTCCCGGTATTCCTTCTGCCTCCTTTTTTCCCTTTCGCCGTTTTGCCCGGAACTTTCTTTCCCGTTCCCTCCTTCACTTTCAGCACCTTTTTGCCGTCCAGCGTCACCTCTTCCATATTCCGGCTGATAAACTCCAGCACGTCCGATTCCTTGTAGTAGGTCTTGCGGCTGATTTTCTGGTAGCGCAGTCCGTATTCGCTGCGGAACCGCTGTAGCGACCGTTTGCTCGTTCTCAGCATCTCGCACAGGTCCTGATTGTCATACAGCCGTTCTCCGTCCATGTACTTCACGCCCGCCGCTTCCTTGTTTATCAGTACCGATATGATGCTGTCCAGCCGGTCAATCCGTTCCATGAGGCGCTTCATCCATTCCTCGAACATTTCCTTACCAATCCCTTCCATCATCCGCCTCCTTTCTTGTCATCAGGTAGTTATGCTTGAACTCCTCCAGCGTCTTGGGATTGCAGTGTACGATTTTCCGTCTCACGCATTCCTCCAGATCCGTCAGTCTGTACCGGCATTTGCTTCTCACCATCATGTAGGGAATAGTCTTGTCCTTTCGCATCCGTTGCAGTGTTCTCGTGCTGATTTTCAGCAGGTCCGCCGCCTCCTCGCTCGTCAGCAGGATTTCCGCTTCCTCCTTCGGCACGTTGTCTTTCTTGAAAACATAGTCCGCTATGCGGTCTATCTTCTCCATCATCGTCTTCACGACCTCATTGTCCATCGTTATTATTTCCATATCCTTCCGTATTGGTTACGCTGCAAAGGTGCGCAACTCCACGCAGGCACAATCCATAGTATTTCCATAGTAGGGAATGATTTTCCTTATTTTTCTTCCATAATCCCCGTTTTCCCCACATACGGGCACAAAAAAAGCGGCTCCATCCGGCACTAAAGCACGGATGAAGCCGCCTGATATATTAGGCTTCTATAAGATGATTCTTATTATTCCTGTTTTGACTGTTCTACTATTTTTTCAATCACAGATATAATTTGATTTAGAGAAAACTTCTCTATCAGTTCTGTCTGTTCTGCTTTTTCTTTTAGAGCCTTTCCTATTAATTCCAAGTTAGGCATCTCTTCTGCCATATCATTAATTAATGCATCATACCTGTAAAGCAGAAATTGATAGAATGTATTCTTCGATTCATTGGATAATCCCATAATTCGATTAACCACTTTTTGTGGGTCTGCAAATTTAAAGAATGGAGTGTCTTTATATTGCATATTTTCTAAAGGTACAACTTTTTTAAGTGCATCTTTAAGCCCCCTACAACTTTCATTATCTAAATTCTCTAACATAATAGATACCCTATTAGGATACCGACTTTTACTTTCTTTAAAAATCTTATCAAAATATTGAAACAATTTTTTTGATAGTTCATTACATTGGGAATCAGGGTGAGATTTTAGTCCGGAATTCACCATGTTCTGGCTTGCAACCAAATCACTTAAATCGTTGATTTTTGCCATTAATCTGTCTATGTTTCTTTTCCCTATTTCTATAATTTCATATTCGGGAACTGGTAAAAGTTGATTATGGCTTAGTACGGACAATATACTGATAATAACAAATAATTCTTTTAAGTTCTCACATTTATATTCTGAATAATAGGCAATGGTTTCATCACAATATTTTTTATATTCATCATTGCTTAACCGCCAATAATCATACAAATGTTCCCAACTTTTAATTTCAGTATCCCTTATATCAAGAGAGTCTCGAAGATATTCTGTGTTAAAAAAGCCATTATTCAAATAATGGATTATTTTTTCAACAATAAAATCATCAAATAGCCCCAATCTACTATTGTTTCTGACAGAACGGTATTTTGATAATATTTTTTCCCGTTTTTTATTGGTTTCTGAATTATTATTAGATAACATTGCCATCCTATTAAATATTTCAGCAATTTCCGTATTTCCACTTTTATATTCGAAATATACAGCAATAAAGTTAGCCAGTAAAGAACTTATAACATTATGATATTGGAGGGATTCATGATAATGCTTAGGTAAAGTCATAACAATTCTGTTATAGTCATTCAGACATTGTCGTAATATTCTTAAATTATGAGAATTTGAAGCTTTGAATATTTGTATGATTAATTCTTTGTTTTCCGATAATAAATTCCGATTGTTGGGAGTTATTTCCTTAATGAAAAAATCCACCACCTCACTAATGTTTGTTTTTATCTCAAAAGTTCTGCCTATGGTTTTTTCTTTAAAGTCCTTGAATTTCAATTTAGTGCTCTCACTTTCTTTTATATCCAGTTTGGATTCATCCCCGATAATGATTATCTTACATTTGCAATGTTCTGAAAAATAATTTATGTAGCCCAATAAAGTTTCAAAATTGATATTGCATCTTTCAAAATCATCAAAAATGAGAATCTTATTGCCCCTTATTTCGCTATTATCTTCCTTTAACAATAGGATAGAATCTAAATTTAAAGTTGCACTTCCTTCACTTTTCCCATTACCATCCGCATCTATATCATATTTCAGTGCTATTTTTGATGCGGCTTTTAGGAAATTCTTGATGAATTTTGCTCCTTTGCTGTATAGCCAGGGAGAGATTTCCTTGTTTATACTTTCAGTTACTTGTTGAACCTCTGTAAGACCAAACAACGATATATAGATAGGCTTCCAATTCAACTTGTCTTTTTCTACATCACCATTTTTCAATGTTTTAATCCATTGTTGAATGAAAAAGGTCTTACCACATCCCCAGGCTCCTTTTAACATGACAGCATATTGAGGATTTGGAATTTGTACATATTCATCTAAAAAATTGGTAATTTCTTTATTTCCCATACTTCGTAATTATTATATAGTTTTCCCCAGAAACACCACGATAACCGACAATGCCCCCAGTTGTTTCATCTTTCGTTGCAGTTGCCTGAAGCTCTCCCCGGTCGTGAGTACATCATCCAGCAGAACAACATTCTTTCCTCTGATATACCGCCGTGTGAATTGCAGGTTCCGCAGTATGTCCTTATCCTTTCCTTTTCCTTTCAGCTGCTCGCGGTCTTCCTCTATCCAGATGGCCTTGAAACCGTCCGTAATGCCCAGCCATTCCGACAGGTAATAGCATACCACCGGAAAGCGTTTCCGCTGTCTTTCCCTTGTTGATGCGGGTATAGGTATCAGTACCGTGTCTTCCTTCGTTCCGTTGAATCCCGCATGTTTCAGACACAGTGCCAGTATCCGTGCGACCAGCTCGCTGCAGTGTCCACCTTCCTTAAAACGGAATATCAGGTTGCTTACCCGTTTTTGGTGTGCATTCGTCTTTTCAATCTTCGTTGGGTAATAGTCATGCAGGTAGTGACACCTGCACCCGTCTATAAGAACTTCTCCCTTGAACATCGTTTCGTACGGGTAGAAGTCAATTTTCTTCTCCCTTTCAAACGTAAAGTTCAGCACATCCCTCATCATGGCATTCCATTCCTTCGACCTGCCCAGCGAATACCATCCCGCATGTTTCCCAGCTTCCATCAGGCACATGCCGATTTCCATCGCCTCGCTGAACCGCTGGTGCGAGACGATGTACCACCCGTGTTTCCGGCACAGGCCGGCAAACTCCTTTATGTCCGCAGTCAGGAAGTACATCATGCCTTCCTCTCTGATGACTACCGTCAGTTCCGACTTCGGTTTCTCCCTGCAGAACAGGCTCTCGCTGTAATTCACTCCGTGCCATACCGACTCCGTGCATTCCTCATCGCAGAACTGCACTTCCACCTCTTCAAGCAGGTCAAATTCTTCCACCATACCGTTTCTGTCTTTAATTACAGGTTTAAGCGAGATTTAAGTTACACATTATTATCGGTTTACGGATAAGCGCGTTTACGGTTTTATATTTTTTAACTTATATAAAACACGTGTCGGGACAGCCTCCCGAACAGGGGAGACTATCCCGACACGTATATCCGCCATATCCTGCGGCTTTCAGTTCCAACTGTTTCTCTTTTCGCCGCTCATGCAGAGAATCACCGTACTTTTCTTCTTTTCAAATGATTCTGCCAGCCGTCTTGCAGCCCACTTTCTGAATGCCTCGCATTTCAGTCCCTTCATGCGGAATCCCAGTGCAATGATGGTTGCCAGACTGTAGAGGTCCACACTGCAATCTTTCCCGTTATAGGTGAAATGTTCCACCCGCACGTCCCGGTATTCATCAAAGTCACCGGTTTTTGCAAGGGATTTCAGTCCGGCATTTACCGACTGTACAAACACACCATACGCCCGTGCGATGTCGCATTTCGGTAACCACACTTCACCGTTCTTATCTGTCTCTATCTTTACCGTCACAGCATCAGGAGCATTCTTGTCATATTCTATTTCAAAATTTCCAATTTTTATCATAGCATATCTTTTGTTCTTACCGTCAATCAGGAATGTTTGAAACAAGAACGACAAATCGTCTATATTACACTACTTTTCAATGCAACATCTTCTATGCTTGTCAGTTTACTTGCCAAAACTTCCATATCTTCACGTATCTTCTCATTAGTTATACGCGCATATATTTGAGTGGTCTTTATGTTCGTATGTCCTAATAATTTCGATACAGTTTCAATCGGCACACCTTTAGACAATGTGGTGGTGGTTGCAAATGTGTGCCTTGCCAGGTGAAAGGTAATATTTTTTTTAATTCCGCACAAATCAGCAATCTCTTTCAGATAAGAGTTCGCCTTCTGATTGCTCAACACAGGTAATACACGACCATTATTTAACTTTCCTTCATATTTTTCCAATATCGCCAGCGGAATTTTCAGAAGTGGAAGATTTACCGGAGTGGCAGTCTTCTGACGATGTAGTTTCAACCATTTACTACCGTCAAATGACGTACAGATGTTTTCTTTTTTCAGGTTATAAACATCAATGTAAGCAAGTCCCGTGAAACAAGAGAATATAAATATGTCCCGTACTTGTTCCAGCCTTTGTGACTGAAAATCCTTTTTCAGGATACGTTCCAATTCTTCTTCCGTCAGATAACCGCGGTCAACGGCTTTCATGTGGATATGATAATTGGCAAACGGATCAACCGTTATCCATCCGTTATTTTTTGCTATCAAAATAATTTTACGGAATATCTGCATGAACTTTCCTGTCGTGTTCTCATTACATCGGCTCACAGTTCTTAGATAAAACTCAAAATCGGTCACAAACTTATGGTCTATTTCCCGAAGCGCTATATCTGATATTCTATACTTTACTTTCATGAACTCTTCCAACCGCCTGTAAGTTCGGTCATATTTAACAAGAGTAGCCGGAGCTTTACTGATGCCACAAAGTTTTTCTGCATCCTCATTGTGCTGTCTAAAAAGCTCCAGTAAAGTCTGTTGTCTCACCTCATATCCGAGAAAAGCATTTCTTACTTTTTCGGCAGTCACAAAGGAATCCCTTGATTCTATATAGCGGTAGTGGTTGTTCAATGCGGTGCGTATGTCATCCAGCATATTGTTCACCTGCCTTGCTTTCGCTCCGTTCCCTGACAAACGTCCCAGTTTGGTGTCCCACAAACGAGGCTCCACATCCAGTTTTGAACTGAATTGTGACATTTCCCCGTTTACGGTGATACGAATCATAATGCTCGCCTTACCTTCTTTGTTCACGTAGTTCTTTCTCAGATAGAAGAGAATTTTGAATGTACTTTTGCTCATAACTGTATCTGTTTTATATCCTTCGTTACAATCGTTACACAATGTCACAAAGGAAAGGTTATTAATTGAATTATGAGCAGACAGAATTGAGACAATAGCGGACAAATCAGCGAGTTAGCATGAAAATCGTTACAATAATTAGACGTCGTTTTTTCTGTAACGATTTGGTAACGGAACTTTGTCCGAAGTGGGCTGTTTGATGTCCTTGGATTGGCACTTACAAGACATAAAAAAAGTCCACAATTCATTGAAATTGTGGACTTTGTCGCTTTCAGGCTCTCAGTTGTCCTTGAGCCTCAGCGGTGCGTACGGGACTCGAACCCGTGACCCCA
>ULOB01017606.1_pt1 | contig 11280 bp, 8 predicted proteins | sample 1952151 | NCBI WGS metagenome assembly ULOB01 (sample SAMEA4835591, study PRJEB28245) | human gut metagenome | biome: gut microbiome; material: fecal sample | place: Denmark | collected 2008
TCATCTATCAATTTATCTTCATTATTTTCCATATACATACCCTCTTTACTATACAATACTATTTTATATTAAATTTTAATTAAAATCAATAATAATTAACTAGATTTCTACAATTGTTACGCCATCATTAAATAAATCTAATTTATAAGAAATAACTTTTTTATTATTTTTTAAATATTTATGTATTTCTTCTTTTAAAATATAATTACCTTTACCATGAATTATTTTAACTAAATGATTTTTTAAAATAATATTTTCTTTAATAAAACTATCTACTTTATAAATAGCTTCATATCTATTACAACCATGTAAATCTAGTTCATTTATATTTTTATATAAATAATAATTGTCTATCATACGCTTCACCAATTATATTATATATTTAATTTAAAAAAATTAAAAGAAAAAACTATTAGTAAATTACTAATAGTCAGTGTATGTTGATGAATCAAATGCTAAAATCGCCATAAATATTGGATTAAGTAACCAAAGTCCTACACCAAATCCTGAATCTTTACCAAAACATTTAGCTATTCTAAAGTCTGATACGATCATTAGAATTCCTACGGCTATCCAACCAAATACTGGAACAAGGACTAATAATGACAACGCACCAGAAAATCCTGCCATTTCAAAAAATATCCACATGTTATAAACAGGTATTAAAGAGGCCCAACCTGGTTTTCCAGCTTTTTCAAATACTTTCCATAAACAAATAACTTCAAAAACATAAACTGCAAAACTAAAGATGTAAGAACCCATACCTAATGTAGCAACATATCCTTCAAAAAATGATTCATAATAATCCATACTCATATACATACCTTCTTTCTATATTTATTTTATCATATCTTGTATCTATTTTAAAGTACAATTATTATATTCATCACATTTTTCTTCGAGTAATTTAAAATTACAATAATTATTGTCTAATCTTACCAAAATAAAAATTAGAGTTGTGCTCTCTAATTATTTTTTAAGTTCCTCTCATAGTGGGAACCACTAGTTTTTTTATTTGCCTTAAGGCATTAATATTATATGTATAAATTATACATGCATTAACTTGTAATGCACATAAATTATAACATATTTATCACAAAATGTCCATATATTCTATTTATTTAAAATAGCATCAATTGGTTTCATCTTTGATATTTTAATAATTGGTAAAATACTTGCTATTAATGTTACTATAATAACTACTAAATATATAAAAACAAATTGTCTTATTCCTACCATAAATGGTGTAGTTAACATTCCTATTTCTTTTGCTATATAAGAATTTAAATAATTAGATACAATAACAAGTAAAATAGAACTTATCGTACCAGATATAATGGAAAGTGTAAATCCTTCCCATAAGAAAATACTTATTATGTCACTACTTCTAGCACCAAGTGCCCTTAATATTCCTATTTCTTTTTTACGATAATTGATGCTTGTGAAAATAAAGTTAGCTATTAAAAATACTGTAAACACTAATAAAACAATACTTGCATAAAATGCTAAAGTTTTCATAGCATCAAGAATTGCTTTTTCTTGATATAAAGTATTACTATAAGTTGACTTAATAGCAAGATTTGAATTAACTGGGAAGCTTGATGATGTTTCTTTAAAATCTTCTTCTAAAGTCATTGGATATAAAACACTACTTCTTTCATATTGCATTTGAACATAATTTTCTAATATAGAATTTGCAAAATAATTATATTCATAACCTTCATTGCTAAAATAAACTCCAACAACAGTAAAATCTTTATATTCTTTAATTAATTCTCTATCAAATAAAGCATAATATATCTTTAAATTAGCTTTTTTACCTATAATATTTTTTTCATTTATATAATTAGCGATAAATCTTTTTTGTAACACATCATAATCACCATAATTAGAGTTTAAATATCTTGTTAAATCACTATAATAATTTTCATCATTATAATTCAAGTAACTTATATTAAGAATAATTTCATTATCTTTTAAGCTGTTTGTTGTTTTCCAAGACTTACCATCAAAATATTCAAGTTTTTTATTTAAAGGTACTGAATAAAAACTTGGAACCATAGAATCTTCATCATCTTTTATTTCAAATCCATCTACTAAAACTTCTAGTTCAACAGATGATCTTAAACTATTTGTTTTCTTGTTTTTTCTGTTTTTCATAAAATCTTCATTAACAAATATTTTATATAAAACGTTTTCTTTATAATCATTTGAAGCATCTTTTAAATCATAGTTAATAATACCTACTATTTTAACTTTATCACTTGATCCAAAATAATAATTATATTTTGTATTTAAAATATCATCATAATTTTTAGGATTAAAGATATTTGAAGTTTTAAATTCTGTTTTAACAACAGTTTCATGAACTTCAACACCTTTTTTTATCATTAAGTCTGCTACATAATTAGAAATAACAATTTCATTATCTTTACTAGGATATTTTCCAATTAATTCTTCTTTCAATATCTTAGAAAGATCATCTGCCACGACTATCTCACTACTTGTTGAATAGTATTCATTTACATTGATATGTAAAAGACTTATTATACTTGAGGCATCACTAAAACCTGAATTATCATAATATTTGTAAACATCATAAGGTGTTTTATTTATTTTATTATTTATTTTTTTAATACTATCATCATCCATTGGAAGATGGACCATTTCTTCATAACCATAAGAATTTTTAAATACATATTTTTTTTCTATTTCAATGAATTCTTCTTTATTTTTAGTAAGAATTGATGCATGGCTTACATCAAAATTAAAACTAGATAATGTATCAGCACAGCTTAAAAAACCAAGAGTTAATATTGTTAAAAATATTGTTAAACCCAACTTAAACTTTTTATGTTTTAAACTTCCAAATCCTAGTTTAAAACCATCTTTAAATGGCAAATGAGATTTAATTGTTTGATAAGTATTATTATTCTTATCTTGTTTAAAAGGTTTAGTATCATTAACTACTTTGCCATCTTTTATTTCAATAATTCTATCACCATATTCTTTGGCATATTCTTCATCATGTGTAACAACGATAACTAATTTTTCTTTTGAAGCTTCTTTTAGAAGTTCCATAACCTGAGTACCAGTTTCACTATCTAAATTTCCTGTTGGTTCATCTGCTAAAATGATTTTAGGATCTTTAATTAGTGCTCTTGCTATTGCTACTCTTTGCTTTTGTCCACCTGATAATTCATTTACCTTCCTTAATTTTAAATCTTTTAATTCTAATTTTTCTAATAAATCATCTATTTCTTTTTCTTTTATTTCTTTTTGTTGAAGTTGTAAAGCTAAGATAATGTTTTCATAAACATCATAATCTTCTAGTAAATTAAATTCTTGAAAAATAAAACCAACATAAGTATTTCTATAAGAATCAAAATCTTCATATTTAAAGTTTTTACTACTTTTACCTAAGAATAATATATCACCTGAATCATACTTATCTAATCCTCCAAGTAAGTTAAGTAAAGTTGACTTACCACTTCCACTTTTACCTAAAATAAAAGTCATTCCTTTTTTTGCAAAAGTTATAGAAACATCATCTAAAGCTTTAGTAGATTTACCTTTTTTTGATTTGTATGTTTTACTAACATTTTTTAATTCTATCATATTAATTCCCTTTCCATATAATAATATTAATCTAATATAATAATATCACACATAAATTCTAATAACAAACAATATAATTAAAACTGGCATTTTAATGTAAACTTATAATTATCTATTACAAATATTACATAGTTACTCTAATTCTTCAAGCATTAAAGTCTTTAATTTATCTATATCTGTAAAAAACAAATTTATACCCCTTTTCTTTAAACCAATCATATTTTTAAGCATACTTTTTATTTCATATTGTAAAGATGTTGATACAACTAAAAAAAACATTTATAGTATGTACATGTTCAATATAATTTCATACATTTGTTTGATATGCTTTGTATATCATTTTCATAACTTTATTATTATATAAATTAGACATTCGTTGACACATTTTTATTGTTTTAAGATATTTTTTAGTTTATAATTATTTTTAGGAGATGATAAAATATGTTTTCTATATTAATTGCTAAAATGGCTTTGTTTGCAGGAAACCTGCTTCATAGAGGTAGTGCTCTACCAGGAAGTATTGCTTTAAAGCTTAATAAAAATATATTAGAAAAATTTAAATTACCTAAAAATATTATCGCAGTAACTGGTTCTGCAGGCAAAGGTACAACTTCTAAACTAATTGCAGAAACACTAAAAAGTCAAGGTTTTAAAGTTGTACATAACCATCGTGGAGGAAACTTAAAATCAGGAATTGTTACTATGTTAGTTGAGGCATCTGATTTATTTGGAAATATAAAAGCCGATTACTTAGTTTATGAAATAGATGAAAGATACTTTAAACAAGTTTATACTAAATTAGAGCCCACTACTGTAGTGATAACTAATCTTGTACGCGACCAACCACCTAGACAAGGAAATATTGATTTTGTATATAACGACATTAAAATGTGTTTAACAAGTAAAACACATTTAATTCTCAATGCTGATGATCCTTACCTACAAAAATTTGTTTTAGATTTAAAATGTCCAGTAACCTATTATAGTATTGAAGAAAACAAATATTCATATCTAAATAATGATTATGAAAACTTAGTAATGGAATATTGCCCAATATGTAATACCAAACTTAAATATAATTATTACCACTTTGAGATTTATGGTGACTACTACTGCCCTAAATGTTCATTTAAACGTCCTATTAGTAAATATAAAGTTACAAATATAGATTATGACAAAGGAACGATGACAATAAATAATCAATATGAAATTAAAATTTTAAATAATATTTTATATAACATTTATAATATTTTAGCTACAATTACAACATTAGATAGTTTGAATTTAAATCCAGATAAATTTATTCCATATATAAGTAAAAGTGAATATGACCATAAACTTTGTAATCATTTTAAAATAAATGATAAAGATGCCTATGTTTTCTATAGTAAAAATGAAAATAGTACATCTTATAATCAAGCATTACACTATATTAAAAGAAGTGATGATTTAAAAACTATAGTAGTTGGTTGGGAAGTAATAAGTCACCGTTATCCTTACAATGATGTTTCATGGATTTATGATATTAATTTTGAAATTTTAAAAAATAGTAATGTTGATGAAGTAATATGCGTTGGTCCTAACTGTTATGACATAGCAACACGTATCAAACTTGCAGGAATAGATGATAAGAAAATTATAACATTTAAAAATTTTAAAGATTCTTTAAACAAAACTTTAAACGACACTAAAGGGAATATATACTTTATTGTTAATCCAGATTACGTTATTCCCCTATTAAAAATATTGAAAGGAAGAAAATAATGAAACTAACTATAGCATATTTATATTATGATCTTTTAAATCTCTATGGAGAAAAAGGAAATCTAAAAGAAATTATTAAAGAACTTGAAAATCAACAAATAGATTATGAAATAAAGTATTTATCAATTAATGACAGTCTTATTTTTAAAGATTACGATTTAGTTATCATGAATGCTGGTACAGAAAATAACCAAAAAATTGTAATAAAACATTTGCAAAAATATAAAAAAGATATTAAAGATATGATAGAAAATAATAAGTTTTTCTTAATAACAGGTAATAGTGTTGACCTTTTTGGAAAAAGTTTAATTGAAAATAATAAAAAGCATAAATTATTAGGTATTTTCAAATATGATGTTATTAGAACTGAAAAAAGAATTGTTAATGATTCATTATTTATCAAAGATGAAAACGAATTAGTTATCGGTTTTCAAAATCAAAGTAGTTATATGAGTGAAGTTAAATATCCATTATTTAAGCGCGTTGTTGGTTTTGGAACCAATAATGAATTTGAAGGAATACATTACAAAAACTTTTATGGAACTTATCTAATTGGACCATTACTTGTTAGAAATCCAAACTTTTTCAAAGAATTTTTCAAGCAATTAATCTTATTAAAAGATCCAAATTACAAATTTAAAGAATTCGATTTAAACCTTGAAACAAAAGCTTATGATGAATTTGTATCATTACATTATAATAAATATAAAAAATCTGCTTCAAATTAAAGCAGATTTTTTTATATTATAATATGATGGATTTTTTCTTTTAAATTGTTTGTTTATTTCTTTTAACAACTAATACAGTTAAGCTTAATAATGTTAAAGCACTAATAACTATATAACTGATGACATTATCACTTGTTTTTGGATTAGTTATACTAGTTGCTACTATTCCATATTGACTTAAATGTGATGTTTCAAATACTATATATCCATTTTCAACTTTGGCAGGGATTGTTTCTTTTACTTCATTATTATCAATATAAACAACCTCATATTTAGTATAGTCTTTTAAGTTGTCCGGTAATGCTATTTTAATTTTCATTTTAATATTATTAATTTTAACAATGTTAACTCCTTCAAGTACATTGATATCAACTAAAAATTTAATATTTTTATCAGCTAATTCTTTTTTAATATCAATTTGTTTAATATCTAAAGTATAATCTTTACTAACTTCCTTTTCAAAACTAATAATAGTTTTAATACCAGTAGTATTTTCAAGTTCTTTTACAGTATCCTCATCACTACTATTTTTAATCCAAGAAGCATATAAAGTTACATTTTTATATCTTTCATAACCATTATCTTCTTTTATTAAAGTATCTTTTTCTACATCTGTTTCATTTTCTTTATCCCAGAATCTCCAATAAACATATTTTAATATTTCGCCACTTCCATCTTTTTTAGTATTCCATCCATTAAAAGTATAACCTTCTCTTACTGGAGTATATGGTAAAAGTGACATAGTAGTTCCTGAATTTTCTCCACCTATGTAATCATAACTATTAATTTCTTTTCCATTTAGTTTTCCACCATTAGCATTTAATTTTAGTACGATTCCTTCACCAGAAAAAGTATCTTGTGTATATGTTGCTGTTAATGTTATACAATCACGATTAGCAAAATAACTAACGTCAATTGATGTTACAAACTTTCCATCTAATTCCCATCCAGTAAAAGTATAACCCTTTCTTACTGGAGTATATTTTGTTAAATCAACTGTTTTAAATTCAGTACTTTTACTAGTTAACTTTACTATTTTTTCGCCATTTATTGTTCCGGCAAAACCATCAAGAGTTATATAATATGTACCTGTTCCTTGTAATGGTTTATCAGAAAATATTGCATATAAAGTTAAACCATTTGTGTATGTTCCTCCGACTACTTCTCCACTCCATCTAAACTCAGTTATTGCAATCTCTTCACTTTCTTTTTCTCCAATAAAGCTACCCCAATAAGCAAATTCATTTTTACCATTAAATGGTACAATTTTTTTTGTTAATTCAGATAATTTAACTGTTGTTTCATCCTCATTAACATTAAATCTTATAATTTTTTCACTAGCACCATCAATACTAACATCTCCATCACTACTAGTTAATATTAATGTATATTTTCCATCATCACTAATTGTTAAAGCATTTGCACTTATTACACCACAAAAACCAACAACTGTAATAAATAGAAATAATAATATTTTTTTTAATTTCATTTTTCTTTCCTCCTTTTACTTCATTATAAGTTATAATATTTTATAAAACAACCAACTTACCATTATAGTCAATGCTTTTTGTGGTAAGTATTTATTATCTTGTTTAATTTCAATAAAAAAGATTGAAATAGGTAAAAAATATTTATTTCAATCTTTATATATATTTTAAGTAAATTACTTTCTATCTCCAGATTTGATTGCCGCTTGTGCTGCAGATAACCTTGCAATAGGAACACGATAAGGACTACAACTTACATAAGTTAAACCTGTTCTGTAACAGAATTCAACACTTGATGGTTCACCACCATGTTCACCACAAATACCAAGTTTAATATTTGGTCTTGTTTGTTTTCCTTTTTCTACAGCCATTTTAATAAGTTGTCCTACACCTTCTTGATCCAATTTAGCAAATGGGTCTTGTTCATATATTTTATTTTGATAATATGAATCTAAGAACTTACCTGCATCATCTCTTGAGAAACCAAATGTCATTTGTGTTAAATCATTTGTACCAAATGAGAAGAATTCAGCTTCTTCAGCAATTTTATCTGCTGTAAGAGCAGCACGAGGAACTTCAATCATTGTTCCAATATGATATTCTATATCAGAATTTTTTTCTTTTTTAACTTGTTCAGCTACTTCAACAACAATATCTTTAACAAATTTTAATTCCTTTTTATCTCCAACAAGTGGAATCATAATTTCAGGAACAATATTATATTTATCCTCTTCTTTTACTTCAATTGCAGCTTCCATTAAAGCACGAGTTTGCATTTTAGCAATTTCAGGATAAGTTACAGCTAAACGACATCCACGATGTCCCATCATTGGGTTAAATTCATGTAATGCGTTACATTTTTCTTTTAAGTGTTCTACAGTCACATTCATATCTTTAGCTAGAGCGATTATATCTTCTTCTAAAGTTGGTAAAAATTCATGTAGTGGTGGATCTAAATATCTAACTGTCATTGGAAGTCCTTTTAATTCCTTATACATAGCTTTAAAATCACCTTTTTGGAATGGTATAAGTTCATTTAATGCCTTTTCTCTATCTTCAACTGTATCAGATAAAATCATTTTTCTAATTTTAGGAATACGGTCTTCTTCAAAGAACATATGCTCAGTACGACAAAGTCCAATTCCTTCTGCCCCAAGTTCAATAGCTTTTTTAGTATCTCTAGGGTTATCAGCATTTGTTCTAACTCCTAAAGTTCTATAACTATCAGCCCAACTCATTAATCTTCCAAAATCACCTGAAATACTTGCTGGAGCAGTTTTAATATCTCCTTTATAAATATTACCAGTTGAACCATCTAATGAAATATAATCTCCTTCTTTAAATGTTTCACCATTTAATGTAAAATATTTTTCATGTTCGTTAATATTTATATCACCACAACCAGATACACAACAAGTACCCATACCACGAGCAACTACGGCAGCATGTGATGTCATTCCTCCACGAACTGTTAATACACCTTGTGCTGCTGCCATACCTTCAATATCTTCAGGAGTTGTTTCAAGTCTAACAAGGATAACTCTTTCACCAAGTCCACCAACACCATGTTTTTTAGCATCATTTGCAGTAAAATAAATCTTACCTGCTGCTGCACCAGGACTTGCAGGAAGAGCACTACCTACCTTATAACCATTTTTTAAAGCAGTAGGATCAAAAGTTGGATGTAATAATTGATCTAGACTTTTAGCATCAATTCTTAAAACAGCTTCTTCTTTTGTTATTTTTCCTTCATCTACTAAATCACAAGCAATCTTAATCGCAGCATGTGCTGTTCTTTTACCATTTCTTGTTTGTAAAAAATATAATTTTCCTTCTTCAATAGTAAATTCCATATCTTGCATATCACAATAATGATCTTCTAATTTATTTGCAATTTCCATAAATTCTTTATAACATTCAGGTAAATCTTCTTGAAGTTTACTAATTGGTTGAGGAGTTCTAACACCTGCTACTACATCTTCACCTTGAGCGTTAATTAAATATTCACCATAAATACCTTTTTCTCCCGTAGATGGATTTCTTGTAAAAGCAACACCAGTTCCACTAGTTTCTCCTTTATTACCAAATACCATAGATTGAACATTAACTGCAGTACCCCAGTCACCTGGTATATCATTCATACGACGATATACAATAGCTCTTGGATTATCCCAACTTCTAAATACTGCTTTAACTGCTCCCATTAATTGTTCAATTGGATCTTGTGGGAATTCTTCTCCATTCATTGAAGCTTTATAAACTTCTTTAAATCTTTTAACAAGCTCTTTTAAATCATCAACAGTAAGTTCAGTATCATATTTAATACCACGACTTTCTTTTAATTCATCTATAATTTTTTCAAAATATGATTTTGGAACTTCCATAACAACATCTGAATACATTTGAATAAATCTACGATAACTATCATATGCAAATCTTGGATTATTAGTTTTTTTAGCAAATCCTTCAACTGCAATATCATTTAATCCTAAATTTAAGATAGTATCCATCATACCAGGCATACTAGCACGGGCACCACTTCGAACAGACACTAAAAGTGGATCAGAATTATCACCAAATTTTTTACCTTGAAGTTCTTCTAAATCTTTTAAATTAGAAAGTATCTCATCTTCAATTTCCTTACTTATTTTTTTACCATTTTCATAATAAGAAGTACAAGCTTCAGTAGTAATAGTAAATCCTTGTGGAATAGGAAGCCCTAAATTAGTCATTTCTGCTAAATTAGCACCTTTACCTCCAAGTAAATTACGCATAGAAGCATTTCCCTCTTTAAACTTGTAGACATATTTCATATAATCACTCTCCTATTTTTACCTACAAAAATATTGTACCAAATAAATACAATTAATTCTATAAAAATAATAAAAAAGTAAAAAAAATACCTATTTTAAACTAATATTAATCATTTATATTTTTACCAACCTCATTAAAAATAAACTTAACTATTTTATCTATTGTTTTTTCTAATTTTAAAGAAACACTGTAAACATCACTTGTAAGTTTTGTTGTATAGTCTTTATTTTCATTAATAACATAATTAGAAATATCAACATTTTTTCCATTTTTTAAATCTTCTTCAAATTTTTTTATTTGTTCTTCCGTTAAAATACTATTATCTCTTAATTTCTTTTCATAATAACCTGTTTTACCTGCAAATAAAATAACTAAAAAACATATAATAAAACATAATAATATAAATTTAAAAATACTTTCTTTTTTCATTTTAAATCACTTTCTAAAGCCTTAGCAAATGCTTTTATTGAATTATATACTTCTTGATATGTATTATCTTGTCCCCCTACTTCAATTATAAAATTATGACTATCAAAATATTGATAATATGTTATATCATTTCTTTTATAAATATTCCTCATTAATCCTTTATAGTTATCATTTAAATAATTATTTAACTTTGTTACTACTTCTAAATTCTTATTAGAATTACTATGTTTCATACCTAATAAAAACATCATTTTAGCATAAGTTTTATTATTTATTGTAACTGTAGATAAACTTTTATCAATACCATCTCTATGTAAATCAATAAAATATATTATTGAAGGATATTTTTCTTTTATCTCTTTACAATACTTATTTGAAATATCATAACTATAATGATAAGGTAACCCTTGTTTTTTTATTTCTTTTATAACAGGACGCTC
>ULOB01032902.1_pt1 | contig 11219 bp, 9 predicted proteins | sample 1952151 | NCBI WGS metagenome assembly ULOB01 (sample SAMEA4835591, study PRJEB28245) | human gut metagenome | biome: gut microbiome; material: fecal sample | place: Denmark | collected 2008
TGTCCATGCCGGGCATAACATGCGCTTTGAAATCGATGATCATAGCATAATCTCACTCTTTCTTTTACTTGATTCAATTAAGCGGTTCAGACCAAGGCAGGGATAGTACAGCGCAAGTCCGAGAATGATCGAACCGACGCATATACACAGGAGGACAACAATGTTGTGCAGATACACATCGCCGTACATACCTCCGATGGTCTCGCGCATTGCGTTCATTGCATATTTAAACGGCATGAAGTCATACATCTTGCGGAATATCTCCGGCAGCACCTCGACGGGGTACGTTCCGCCGGAGCCGCCGACCTGCAAGACCATGACGATAACGGAGATCGCCATGCCGATGTTATCAAGCGCAAAAACAAGCGCGTAGTTTATGAGTGAGAAGCAAAGTCCCGTCACCACGGATGCGAGTATAAACCGCCACGGTGCGACGCACTGGATCTGGACATAGAACAGATCGCCGAGCGAAACTATGATCGCCTGACCGATGGCTACGAGGAAGAACAGACCGTATCTGCCGAAAAATCTTTCGTGCAGACGCAGGTTTGCCGGCTCGTGCTCCTTGCGGATCTTGACCTTGAGGAACACGGCGCTCAGCAGCGCGCCGACCCACTGGGCAAGCACGGTGTAGAACGGAGCCATTGCCGAGCCGTAGGTTTTGATGTCGAATTTAATGACGGTGTCCATCTTTATGGGCGAGGCGAGATAATTGCCGACAAGGTCGCCCTCGCTCTCGAGCGTATCCGAGACCTCGGCCAGCAGATTGCTGCCCGCAAGGGCGGATACGAACTCGGAAACGACCTTCAGCTCGGCCTGCGCGCCCTCAATGGCCTTCTGCGTGTCGGCAAAGCCGGTCTGCATCGTTCCGATGGAGCCGAGGTAGGAGTTGAGCGTTCCGCTGAGTGCGCTCGTCGAGCTTTGCAGCTTGCCGAGCACGGAGCTGACGGACGACGATGCGCCCTGCGCCTTGTTCAGCGCCTCGTGCAGCTTCGGCGAAAGCTCGCTGCTGACGCTTGCCGAGAGATTGCTGATCGTCTCGCGTGCGGAGGTGATCTGGTCGATGAGCGCGGCCTGCTGCTCGCGGATGCCGGCCCAGCTGTCGTCGTTTGCCTCCTTGAGGCTCGACAGAGCGGAGCTGAGGGCTTTGAGCTTTGCGGCAAGCGCGTTCATCTGGGCTGCCGCGGCGTCAAAGCCGATGGACGTGAACGACTGCGCCATATCGCTGCAATTGGTGCTGAACGCATCGAGCATGGCGACGTCGGCCGCAAGGCCGGTGGAAACGTAGTCGTTATAGCGGTTTATGTCGGAAAAAGCGTCCTCGAGGCTTGCCTGAATGGCAGCGAGGTTGGAGTCTGCCTGCGCGAGCGCGGTGGTCACGCTCTGCACCGTCGTGTCGATGCGGTTATTTATCGTTGCAGCGTCGTCGCCGGTTTTGTTCAGCAGCTCCTTTGACTGCTCAAGGCTTGCCGAGGTGCTGTTGCAAAGCTTCACCGAAACGTTTATAAGGTTTCGCGCTGAGTTTGTCAGTCCGTTTGCCGCGCTCAGAGCCGCGCAGCAGTCGGAAAGCTTGGCGCTCAGGTCGTTTATGTCCTTGCTCATATCGTTGAGAAGATCCTCGGCCGAGATGCCGTTTGCGTTGGCAACGGAGATCAGCGACGCGATATCGTCGGATATCGTCTGAACGAAGGTGGCGTTTACCTGCTCCTGAACGGCGGTCTTGGCCTTGCCGGTTATCTTCGGCGCGATGGCGTTTTTCTTGTCGTTCTGATAGAAAATGATATCGGGATTGGTGATGTCTCCGCTTAGAAAGCTTGTGACGTTTGCGGTAAAATCATCGGGCACGACGAGAGCCGCGTAGCAGTCGCCGCTGTAAACAAGGTCGAGAGCTTCCTGCTTCGTGTCAACAAACTGCCAGCCGATGGTGTCGTTTGCCTCGAGCGCGGATATGACCTGCGAGCCGATGTTGATTTTAAGTCCCAGCACCGAGGCGCCGGCGTCCTCCGACGCGACGGCGACCTTTATGCGCGAGGTCGCGTCCGGACCGTAGGGATCCCAGTTTGAGAAGATGTTGAACCACGCATACAGGCACGGAACAACGGCAAGTCCGAGGATGAGGACTATGGCGACGACGTTTGAAGATATTCTGCGCAGATCGTTTCTGCATATTGCGAAGATATTTTTCACTTCGTCACCTCCTCTTCAAGCTTTTTCAGCAGCTTGAGGCTGCGCGGCTGCTTGACGGTTATGAGGCTGTCCAGCTCGCCCAGCTCATCGCGCGACAGTTCGTTTATCGTGGTTTGCAGCATCCAGTCGGAATAAGCGACGTACAGCAAAAACGCCGCAACGACGAACATGCACGCGATCCAGATAAGCAGGAACACTATGCGCGAGCTTTCTGTCAGAAGAAGAACGACCATGAGAACGATCGGGATTACTATAAGGCTCACAAGGCCGTGCCTTATGCGGCGCTTGTTGCCCTGATGCACCTGCTCGGCGTACATAAGCAGCTTGCCGTAAAGCACATCGGTGCTGTTTTCGCGGACGCGGACATTGAGTTTCTTTGCCATATCACAGCACCCCCGATTTCTCCACTTCGTGCTCTACGAAGCGGTTGAGCTTTATAAACGGCTTTCTCAGCACAAGGCCGATGAGTATGCCGCCGACGGCGAATATCATAAGCTCGCCGAGATAGATCCAGTAGTCCCATTGATACATGCCGCATATCGCCTCGCGCATTGCGTTTATGGCGTACGGGAAGGGGAAGAAGAGATAGATCTTGCTGAATATATCCGGCAGGATCTCGATCGGGTAGGAGCCGGAGGAGCCTGCGACCTGCATGACGACGATGACGATTACGATCGCCTTGCCGATATCGCCGAACGCCAGCGCCAGCGAATAGATCACCGCCGTAAAGGCAAAGCTCGTTATTGCCGACGCCACCCAGAACATGACCGGCTCCTGACACTGGCAGCCGAGCAGATATATATCGCCCAAAACGATGACGGCGGTCTGTATCTGACCGAGGACGAAGAACAGGATGAACTTGCCCCAGTATTTCTGGCCTTCGGTCACGTTGCGCAGGCCCTTAGGCTCGGCCTCGACCTTGAGTATCGCGGTGAGTATAACGCCGCCGACCCAGATGGCCAGCGCGGAATAGAACGGCGTCATTGCGTCGCCGTAGCTTGCGACGGGATAGATGGTCTCCTCCGTCACGCTCACCGGCGAGGAGAGAAATTCCGCGTATTTTTCCGCGTTGCCGTTGAGGACGGTTATGAGCGTCTGGAGCCGCTCGTCTGCCGTACCCTCGTTTATCTTGACAAGAAGCTGGTCGCAGGCGTCTGCAACGCGGGTCATAAGCGACTGGAGCCTTGTCATTGCCGAGGAGACGTACGAAAGCGTATCGCCTGCCGACTCGACAACGGGCGCGATATCGTCAAGCGTTATGCCGAGGCTCGAGATGAGCGGGCTCATCATGTTCAGCGTGCTCGAGAGGTTCGTGAGCATCATGTCGATGCCGGTTTTAAGCTGGTTTGTTATCATCGAGCGCATGAGCGAGACCGTGTCGGCGCACGCGCCGGTGATGTTCGCCGCATCCTCGACGAAGCTCGCGTCGTTATAAAGCAGGTCGAGCTGGTTCTGCATCTGCTTTGTGCGCTCGATGAGCGCGTCAAGCGTGTTGGCAACGTATGCCGTTCCGCTCAGCGCGCTGTTTTCCGGAAGGATGGCGCGCAGCGATTCAAGATGCGTCTGGAGCTTGGCCGCCGCGTTTTTCGCGTTATCGACCATCTGATTGTGCAGCTCGATGCTGCCGTTTATGACCTCGCTGGAGGCGAGCTTGTTCAGCGCGTCCGTTACCGCGTCAAGATCAGCCTCAAGCTCTGCGAGCTTGCCGTCAAGTCCGTTGGCGAGTTGATCTATCGAGGTCTGCGCATTGCTAACTGCCGCCTGCGCGGAGTTTAGCGTTGCCTGACTGCCGGAGAGCGCCGCCGAGGCGTTTGCCGTGCTGCTGCCAATGCCCGAGAGAACATAGGATATCGACGAGCTGTCGCTGACGAAGCGGCCGACCGAGTCGCTGTAATGGCGCAGGCTCTTGCTCAGGTCGGTAAGCTGCGCGATAACGGCGTTTACCGCCTGCTCCTCGTCGATGTCCTCGCCAAGCTCCTGACCCTTGGTGAAAACGGTCTGGAACAGCACCTTGAGGTACTGCACCTTAACGTTATTCTGAACCGTTTCGGCCGCCGTGTCGGTGATCTTCACGGCAATGGCGTTCGTTTTCGCGTTTTTGTAATATGTAACGGTGCTTTCGTTGTCGGTCAGCGCGCTTTTGAGATCATACATGTTGCGGCTGAAATTTTCGCCTATGACGATGGCGGCGTAATATTTACCGCTTTCAACACCCTTGATGGCCTTATCGGTGCTGCCGGTAAACACCCAGTTTATCGACTTGTTGTCCTTCAGACCTTCGAGTACGCTCTCACCCATGTTCTGGCCTTCATAACCCAGATCGTCGGACGCAACGGCAACGCTTATGTTGCCCGTGTTTCCGTAAGGATCGGAGTTTGCGTAGATGTTTACCCACGCATACAGTGCCGGTATGATCATTATGGCGATCACGACGAGGACTGCAAAGAAGTGCCTGGAGAGGCTTTTAATGTCGGAAAAGAATATTTTGAACGTATTCTTCATATAACCACCCTTGCATCGACTTTTACTCAAACTAAACTTACAATAAAGTAACTTTATTTAACATAGACAATATCAGTTATCAGTCCTAAAATCAAGCATTAGGCGCGATTTGCCTAAAAAAATGAACAGTCCGAAAAGGACTGTTCATTATACATTATAATAAGAGAGAATTTTTAGAGAGGGGATTTTTATTTGAGCCGCTTGTCGCTCTTCTTTGCCAGATATGTTCCGAGGCTCTGGAAGAACTGGACGAGCAGGATGAGGATGATGACTGCAACGACCATGATGAGGTACTTGTAGCGATAGTAGCCGTAGTCGATGGCGATCTTGCCGAGTCCGCCGCCGCCGATGATGCCGCTCATTGCCGAGTAGCTGAGGATGGTCGTCAGTGCGATGGTGACGTTCTGGATCAGCGAGGGTACGCTTTCGGGGATCATGACTTTGCAGATTATCTGGAAGGGCGATGCGCCCATGCTCTGCGCGGCCTCGATGATGTTGCCGTCAAGCTCGCGCAGACTGCTCTCGACAAGGCGCGCAACGAAGGGGAATGCAGCCGCGACCAGCGGAACGATCGTCGCCGTCGTGCCGACGGCGGTTCCTATGAGCGCTCTGGAGAGGGGAAGGACCATGATCATCAATATAAGGAAGGGGATCGAGCGCAGCAGGTTTATTATGATGTTCAGCAGGTGCATCAGCCAGCCCGGCAGCGGCAGAACGCCGTCCTTTTCGCCGGTGACGAGCAGAACGCCGAGCGGAAGTCCGATCACGAGAGAAAGCGCGGTGCTCAGAACGGTGACGTAAAACGTCTCCCACAGAGCGGTCGGCAGGCTGGGCAGTATCGAGATAAGGTCCTGAACGGACTTTTCGGAAAACAGATTACTGTACATTGCCGTCCACCTCCTCTGCCGTGACGTTTGCAACGGATGAAATGAATTTCAGCGCTCTGTCAAAATGGGCGCTGGGGATGCCTATCAGAAGGCTGCCGTAGACCTCCTCGGAGAGCTTCTGCGTCGATGCGGAAATGATGTTGCAGAAGATGTTCTCCTCGGATGCAAGGCGCGCGACAAGGGGGATGGCCGTGGTCTGACTGTCGCGGAAAATGAGCCTTACGCGGCGCTCGGCTTTGGGGTCGGAGACCATTTCGTCAACTCCGCCGGGGAACACGAGCCTACGTCCGGCAGGGGACTTGGGTGCGGCGAACACCGCGGCGACAAGGCCCTCCTCGGCGACCTCGCCGTCATCGAGGATGGCAACGTGGTTGCACACCTCTTTGACAACGCTCATCTGATGGGTGATGATGACGACCGTTATGCCGAGCTTCCGGTTTATGTCCTTTATCAGTTCAAGGATCTGACGTGTCGTTTTCGGGTCGAGGGCGCTGGTGGCCTCGTCGCACAGCAAAACCTTGGGGTCGGTGGCAAGCGCGCGGGCAATGGCTATGCGCTGCTGCTGGCCGCCGGAGAGCTGAGCGGGATAGGCGTTTGCCTTGTCGGGAAGACCGACAAGCTCAAGAAGCTCTCTTGCGCGTTTTTCGGCCTCGGCCTTTTTGACGCCTGCAAGCTCCATCGGGAAGCAGATATTCTTCAGGCATGTGCGCTGCATGAGCAGATTGAAGTGCTGGAAGATCATCGTTATGTTGCGTCTTGCCGCGCGAAGCTGAGCCGGGCTCATTGTGTCAAGCCTCTCGCCGTTTACGATTATCTCGCCGCTCGAGGGCTTTTCGAGCAGGTTTATGCATCGCACGAGCGTGCTCTTTCCTGCGCCGGACATGCCTATTATTCCGTATATGTCTCCGTCGTTTATGGTGAGCGTGACGTTTTTGAGCGCGTCTACCTCGCCTGTTCCGGAGTCAAAGGTCTTGCTGACGTTTTTTAGTTCGATCACTGTCGTTTCCCTCTCTCTGATGTAGCCGACAGGGAGATTGACCCTGCCGGCTGCTATTTAATATTAATTACTTGCCGGAGACTGCGTCCAGAGTGGTCTGGGTGCCGCCGTATAGACCCATGGGCTCGACGTGGATGGATGCCACGGAGACGATGTGGGTGCCCTGCTCGGCGTTGAAGTCATCGAGGTAGGGAGAGTGCTGGAAGTAGTTTGCCAGAACGGTGCCGTCTTCAACGACGTTGTTGGGAACGACGTAATCGTTGTAGGTCTGGATGTCGAGGGTGATGTCCTTCTCTGCGAGGATCTGCTTTGCGACCTCAAGGATCTCTGCGTGCGGAGTGGGGGATGCTGCAACGGAGATGGTGGTGCCTGCGAGAGCTGCGTAGTCAACGCTGCTGTCGAAGCCGTCGGTGAGGTTGTCTACGGTGGAAACTACGCTGCCGTTGTACTTCTCGTTGATGAAGTCTGCTACCTGCTTACTTTCGAGAGCTGCCTTGAGTGCCTTGACTGCGTCGGTGTTTTCGTTGCCTTCCTTGACTGCGAGGATGTTGCCGTATGCCGAGGAGGAGCCTTCCTTGAACAGGGAGTCCTTAACGGGGTTGAGGCCTGCGTTTATTGCATAGTTGCTGTTGATGACTGCGTAGTCAACGTCGGGAAGAAGCTGGGGGATCGCTGCGGCCTCGGCCTCAACGATCTCAACATTGTACGGGTTCTCTGCGATGTCGTTCTTGGTTGCGGTGATGCCTGCGCCGTCCTTGAGCTTGATGATGCCGGCCTCCTGGAGCAGGAGCAGTGCGCGGGCTTCGTTGGTTGTGTCGTTGGGAACTGCGATCTTGATGACCTTGTCGGAGGCGTTGTCGCCGCCGTTATTGGAGCTGGAGCATGCCGCGAGGCTGAATGCGAGCACTACCGCGAGTGCAAGTGCGATTATTTTGGTGAACTTTTTCATTTTCGTTTTCTCCTTAAAAGTTTTGAATTTAATGAGCCGTGTCGTCTGTCAGTAATTAATATCCTCTGTGTCCCGGGGACACATTCGCATGACCTGCCATTTCATACGGCACATCTCCTTTCAAATCGAAATCGTTTCGGATAAACAAAAAACAGCGGGAGGTCATCGACCTTCCGCTGTTTGCTATCCAAAGAGGTTCGGCTTTAAGCCGTTAAACAGGTTTCAGAAAGTTTCTGACCGAAGTGAGCGCGACGAAACATGCACATGCGGCACATGCACATGTACATCATCATCATTGCGTTGCTCAGCTTCTTCATGGATGCTTTCTGCCTTTCCTCGAGATTTGTCAGTTTGTTTTGACGTGGGCATAGTAGCGCCGTTTCGGCCATTTGTCAAGCACTTTTTTCGCGTTTTATCATTTTTTACAAAAGTTCCTGCCCGTACCCCCATCGCGCCTGTTCACGATTCACTATTAATTATTCATTATTCATTGGCGGCGGCCGCAGACCGTCCCTCTTTGCCTTCCCCTGCACCTCGTAGGGAACGGATTTATCCGTTCCGCTTGCCATGGTTTTGCCGGCAGCTCCCGGTCGGGCTGACGCAAAAAACGTATTGGCATCAGCGTAAAAGCGCCACTGAAATGCCTTCCCCTGCGTAGCTTGAGGGGAAGACAATTGGGTGCAGACAAAATTTTGCACTAATATAGCACAATCTCATGTGGCGCGAGGCAACTACGGTTTATTCAAATGTTCCGAATCGGGGCACTGCAATAGACGTATTCGTAAAATTTTAATGCGCCTCTAAAAAAACAGGCATTGTGTTGATTTTCTATCATTTGTATAGTAAGATGTATGTATAAAGAAATAAGGAGCGTGGCGGGAATGGAAACAGCGAAGCCAAAGAAGGAAGACAGACGAGTAAGATACACCAAGCAGGCGATCAGGGATGGCTTTCTGCGTCTGCTCGCCGAAAAACCGATCGAAAAAATAAGCGTGACGGAGATCTGCCGCGAGGCGGACATAAACCGTGGCACGTTCTACGCGCACTATTCCGACCCGTATGAGCTGAAAAGGAGCCTGGAGGATCAACTTTCCGACGCGCTTGCGCAGCGGCTTCAGGAGTCGGGGCTTAAGCGCCTGACATCGCTGCAAACGCTGCGTCTTCTGAGCGAAAACCGAGAGCTTTGCCGCGTCTTTGCCGGCCCTTACGGCGACCATGACGCGATGCTCAAGGTCATTGCAAAGCACGCCGACGACTACCTCGAGCAGGAGATCCTGACGCTCGGGGATGTGAGCGAGACTTTTTCGCAGTGCCTTAAACAGCTGCTCGTTTCGTCCATATCGACTGTGGTCAAATACTGGCTCGATACCGGCATGAAGGCCGCGCCCGAGCGAGTGGCTTATGTGCTCGATACTTACTGCGCGCGCGGCATTCAGGGCTTTCTGAATGCGGATAGCCCTCTGTGATTTACATAATGTGTTGATAACTTTGTTGAAAGTGTGCAAAACCCTTGAAATTCAACGGTTTTGTTAGCAGTTTGTTAACATTTTGATACCGGTGTGAAAGGTTGAAGATAATGAAAAAGACAATTTCCATGCTGCTTTGCTGCGCGATGCTTGGGGCGTTGTGCGCATGCCAGCACGGCGGCGATTACGAGAAGCGAACCTATGTGCCGCAGTTTGACATGACGGTGAGCTACGGCTTCGAGGATAAGGAGCTTAAAAGCGGCGACGGCACGACGTATTACAGGCAGAGCCTCGGCACGGCGACGATAAGCTCGAAGGACGAGCGCGCGGCCGAGCGCATAAATTCGTCGCTGGCGGAGCTGTATGTCAAGTTCAGGGCCGACGCGGAGTACACCCAGCGCGTTGCCGAGGATCAGACCGACGGCGAGCCGATCGAGCTGAGCTACTACTGCGCGCCGAGCGTGACGCGCTGCGATACACGCGTTTTGAGCGTCGTGTTTGACGTTTCGCAGGATGTAGGCGGCATCCACGCCGATTCTACGCGCACCAGCCGCAGCTATAATGCCGATGACGGCTCGCTTCTGACCATTGCGGACATTGCCAAAAACGAGGAGCAGCTCAAGACCTTCATCAAAAACTACGTCATCGGCCTTGCAGCCGGGGACGATTACAAAGAGGGCGGCGTCAGCATCCTGTTTGACGATTTTGAGAGCACGATAAGCGATCTCGTCGATGCCGGCGCAAACTGGTATTTCAGCGACGGCGGCCTTGTGTTCTACGCCAATCCCTATGACATCGCGCCATACAGCCGCGGCGTGCTGACGTTCGAGATACCGTATTCGGCGCTTGCCGAGTTTATCGACGAGAGCTTCATGCCGGTCGAATACGAGGGAGATAACGGCATGCTGCTGGCCGACGACGGCGACAAGCTCGACCGCAGCAGCCTGAATATCCTTGGCACGGTCACCGTTGACGAGGACGGGCAGAGCGTTGTCCTCTCGGCCGAGGAGACGGTTTACAACGTGAAGATCTACACCTCCGGCAGGATGCTCTGGCAGCGCAACTACCTCACGACCGGCGAAGGTGTGGAGGTCAAAAGCTTCATTCCCGACGCGCAGCCGAACATAGCCGTTTCATATGAGCTTGCCGACGGAACGGAGATAGTCCGCGGCATATTCCAGAGCGGCAACGACGGCTCGATACTGCTCGTCGATCTTCACTGCTGGTCGATCTTCAGGACGCCATTCAGTCGGGCAGCCTCGTTCGAGCCGATAAGCGACGAGCCGGGCGGCGGCTTCTGAGACGGAGGCACACAGTGGAAAGACTTGCGAAAATTCGCGGAGGGCTCATAGACCTCGGGCTTGACGCGGTGCTTATAACCGATGAATTAAATCAGCGCTACGCAACGGGCTTTGCCTTTACCGACGGCGCGGTGCTCATAACGCTCGACCGGGCGTTTCTGCTGACCGACTCGCGCTATATCGAGGCGGCGCAGAAGAGCGTTTCGGGCGATATAACGGTGCGCATGTTCGGCGCAGGCAAGCGCCTTTCGCAGCTCGTGCGCGAGGCAATGACCGAATGCAGTGTGAAAATGCTCGGGGCTGAGGAGTTTTCGCTCTCGCACGGGGCGTACCTCAACTGGCAGAGGGTGCTCGGAGTTGAGCTGCATCCGTGCCAGAGCCTGTTTTACAGGCTGCGCGCATCCAAGGACGAGGCGGAAATTCGCAGCATGCGCCGCGCGCAGGCGATCGCCGAGAAAGCGCTGGACGATGTGCTCGGCATCATCCGTCCCGGCATCACCGAGCGCGACATCGCAGCCGAGATAAGCTACCGAATGCTCAAGCACGGCGGCGAGGGCAACAGCTTTGATCCCATAGCGGTGACGGGCGCAAACTCCAGCATGCCGCACGGCGTTCCGTCGGATGCCGTTGTGCGTGAGGGCGATTTTATCACCATGGATTTCGGCTGCATAAAGGACGGCTACTGCTCGGACATGACGCGCACCGTCGCCGTCGGATACGCTACCGACGAGATGAAGAACGTATACGATATCGTCCTGCGCGCCCAGCTTGCAGGCATTGCAAGGGCCGCCGCCGGCGTTACCGGCGCGGAGATCGACGGCGCGGCGCGCAAGGTGATCTCCGACGCAGGCTACGGCGAATATTTCGGACACAGCTTCGGCCACTCGCTGGGGCTTTATATCCACGAATCGCCGGCGGCGTCGCCGTCGG
>ULOB01022960.1_pt1 | contig 11051 bp, 6 predicted proteins | sample 1952151 | NCBI WGS metagenome assembly ULOB01 (sample SAMEA4835591, study PRJEB28245) | human gut metagenome | biome: gut microbiome; material: fecal sample | place: Denmark | collected 2008
TAGTTATTGATTGTTCTTTATTAGTTCCTAAATCTTTTGCTTTTACGTTAACTATTCCGTTAGCATCAATATCAAATGTTACTTCAATTTGAGGAACTCCTCTTGGTGCTGGTGGAATATTTAATAATTGGAATCTTCCAAGTGTTTTATTATCAGCAGCCATTGGTCTTTCACCTTGTAATACATGAATATCTACGGCTGGTTGATTATCTTGTGCTGTTGAGAATACTTGTGATTTACTTGTTGGAATTGTTGTATTTCTTGGAATTAATACAGTCATTACATCACCTAATGTTTCGATACCAAGTGATAATGGTGTAACATCTAATAATACTAAGTCATTAACTTCTCCGGTTAAAACTCCACCTTGAATAGCAGCACCCATAGCAACTACTTCATCTGGGTTAACACTCTTATTTGGTTCTTTTCCTAATTCTTTTTTAACTAATTCTTGAATGTAAGGAATACGAGTTGATCCACCAACTAAGATTACTTCGTCAATATCTGATGCTTTAAGATTTGCATCTTTTAAAGCTTTACGAACTGGTTCTAATGTTGAATCAAATAGGTCACGACATAAGTCTTCAAATTTAGCTTTTGTTAAGTTAATATCCATATGAACTGGACCACTTTCGGTTTGAGTAATAAATGGTAAGTTGATATTTGTTGTAGACATTCCACTTAAGTCTTTCTTAGCTTTTTCGGCAGCATCTTTAATTCTTTGCATTGCCATTTTATCTTTAGATAGGTCAATTCCGTTTTCTTTCTTGAATTCAGATACTAAGTAATCCATAATGCATTTATCAAAGTCATCTCCACCTAAATGGTTATTACCACTTGTTGATTTAACTTCAAATACGCCATCACCTAATTCAAGGATTGATACATCAAATGTACCACCACCTAAATCGTAAACTAATACAGTTTCTTGTTTGTCTTGTTTATCAAGACCATATGCTAAACTTGCAGCAGTTGGTTCATTGATAATTCTTTCTACTTCTAAGCCTGCAATTTTACCAGCGTTCTTTGTTGCTTGTCTTTGAGCATCGTTGAAGTATGCAGGAACTGTAATAACAGCTTTAGTTACTTTTTCTCCTAAATAAGCTTCAGCATCAGCTTTTAATTTCATTAAAATTTTAGCACTAATTTCTTCTGGAGTGTATTTTTTTCCATCCATTTCAACTTTATAATCAGTTCCCATATGTCTTTTAATTGAACTAATTGTATTTTCGGGATTTGTTACAGCTTGTCTTTTAGCAGTAACACCAACTAGGATTTCTCCTTTTTTACTAGCAACTACTGATGGAGTTGTTCTGTCGCCTTCAGGGTTAACAATAACTTTTGGTTCTCCACCTTCTAAAACAGCTACACAACTGTTTGTTGTTCCTAAATCTATACCTATAATTTTACTCATAATTAATCATTTCCTTTCTTATATTATCTTCTGTGAGCAGAATTAATTTTTTCATTTTTTATTTTATTTTTTAAATCATAATCATATTGTAAATCATCTGATTTTGCTATTTCTTCAAAAATTGCATCATCTAATTCATAAACTTTTCTAATATTTGTTTGTTCTTCTGAATTTAACTTAGAGAATGCTTTTGAAAATTCTTCATATATGTGATTATATTCCATATCATTTTCATCTAATGATCTCAATCTAACCATTAATTCTAAGCAATCTGCATAATCTTCACTATAATCAATTTGATCATCATTTAAAATTTTATTAATTTCATCTTCAATGTTCATTGCAATACTCCTTTATATTTATTCATTAACTTTAACCATTGCTGGTCGAATTACTTTATCTTTATAGATGTATCCTTTTTGCAATACTTCTAATATTACGTTTGAAGGCTTATTTTCATCTTTTTCAGTTAAAACGGCTTGATGATAATTTGGATCAAATTCAATTCCTGATGCTTCTATTTCTTTAACACCTAAATCAGTAAGCAACTTAATTAAATTTGTATAAATCATTTTAAAACCTTCAAGATATTTCTTAACTTCATCACTTGCTTCATCTGAAACTTCAGCTTTTAATGCTCTTTCAAAGTTATCAATGGTTGGTAATAAATCTTCAATTAATTCTTCATTTGAATATTTGTAAATGTTTGCTATTTCATCTTCTTTTCTTCTTTTAAAGTTCATCATTTCAGCTTGAATTCTCATTGATTTTGCTTGTTCTTCAGATAATTTTGTTTTTAATTCTTCAATTTCTTTTTGTAGTTCATTATGTTTATTTTCGTGTTTAATATTTTTTTCTTTTGAATCTTCTTCAACTACATTTTTCCTTTTATGTTCTTTTTCCACTTGGATCACCTTTCTAAGTAACTTTTTAAGTAGTTAAGAAGTGTAACTACTTTATCGTATTCCATTCTTTTTGGTCCTATTATTGCAATAGTTCCTTCTTCTCCAGCAATATTATAGCTTGTTTTAATAACAGTTACATTTGGATCGAATTCGTTTTCTTCACCAATGTATATATTGATTCCTTCATCATCTGTTTCAATCTTTTTGACTAGCTCGATATTTTCAAGTTTGCTAATCATTCCTTTAATTTTGTCGGGTTCATCATATTCTGGTTGTTTTAAAATATTAGTTTTACCTTGAAACAATACATCGGAATTCTTTACATTGAAATCTTCAAAAGCTTCTTTAAATAATCTCATAATTGCTTCGTGTTCTTTAATTTTTTTGGCAATTACAGGTTTTATTTCAAATTCTAATTTTTCATTAATGCTTGATAATTTGGCACCAAATAATTCTTTATTGATAAGTTCACTTGTTTTAACTAATTCATTTATACTTATATTGTTTGGGATAATGAATTGTTTATTTTCAACATGTCCAGAAGATGTAACAACTACGGCTACTATTTTATTTGTATCTAATGGGATAATACTTATTTGTTTTAAAGTATTATTTTCACTTTCTTTACCTAAAATGACGGTAGTATAATTGGTAATATCGCTTATGATTTCCATACATTTTACGATACAATCACTGACTGGTAAATTTTTATTATTTAAAATAGTTTGTAATTTTAATACTTCTTCTCCGGTTAATTCTTTTGGCTTCATTAAATTATCAACATAATATTTGTATCCTGCTTCTGAAGGAATACGTCCGCTTGATGTGTGAGTCTTTTCTAAATAACCTAAACTTTCTAAGAATGCCATATCATTACGAATTGTTGCGCTAGAACATTTAAGTTTTTTTACTAAACTTTTAGATCCAACAGGTCTAATTGTATTGATATATGTTTCGACAATCAGTTTCAAAAGTTTATTTTGGCGATTATTCATTTAATCACTCCCTTTTATTAGCACTCATTTTTCCTGAATGCTAATATCATTATAATATTATGCTTAGCACTTGTCAATATATGAGTGCTAAATTTGTCAAAATTTTTTATGTTTATTTTGAGCAAATTAAAAAATCCTTATTTAAAGGATCTTTCAAACATTATAAACTATATCTTTTATTGAATTTTTCAATTTGAGACATTGATGATCTTTCAAAATCGTCATCAAACTTATTTTCTTGATTTATTATATTGCCATTTTTATAATCTTCAGTATTAAATATATGTTCAACTTTTAAATTATTATCTTTGTAATAATTGTATTCTCCTAAAACGATTGGCTTATTTTCTAATATAACTTGCTTAATAGTTACTTGGCTAATAATCCCATTTTTAAATTTTAATGTCATTTCTAAAACTGTTGGCATAATTTGTAAAATATTTGATAAACTTGGAACCCATATTTCTAATGGACCATTATTATAAACATCTTTAATTTTAAATTTATGAGAATGACCATGCAATAAAATGGTATGTTTTGTTAATGTTTTTTTAACATTATCTACGTGATGACGCAATAGAATTTTGTCATTTTTTATATTGATAATACTATTGGCATAACCGGGAATTATTATATCAGGGCGATAATTTGTTGTAGCATATCGTAAATCAATACAAGAACTATTTAACACTGATATATCATGATTTCCTCCTACAGCAAAAGTTAAAATTGAATCATCATGAGGATAATTTTCTATAAAATATTTAACTTGTTCATAAGGTTCTGCAATAGTTTGATTTCCTGGAGGAAATGTTCCATCAAGTAAGTCACCTGCACACATAATAATATGTATTCCATTTTGAACACAATATTCAAAAGCTTTTGCTACTAAATCTTGACGACACAATTTATTACAATAATGAAAATCAGCTGTAGCAAGAATTTTTATTTCTTCTTCATTTATATCTGTAATGATTGTTGCTTCTAAATTTTTATTATTTGATTTTGATAATGATCCTAATTCTGAGGCGGGAATATATTTAATTGAACCATTAGAATAATAATTTCTTTGACATGCTATACCTAAATTCTTAAGTTCTAATAACTTTGCTGTTAATTCAGAAAAAGGAATATTTAATTGCTTACATATATCTGCATTTGAAATATTTTTATTTATTAAATCAATTAATACTTTATAATTATTTAAATCATAAGTTGTATAAGTTGAAATTGAAGATATTTCTACTTCTTTAGGATCTCCTTTTATACTTTCTTGAACAATATCTTTACTATTTTCTTCGTTTTCTTTAACTATATCTTTTTCTTTTTCAACTTCTAATAGTGTCCTAATTTTTGGCAACAAAAGCTTATAAAATTGATAACGATATTTATTGTTATTCCATTCTTCTTTTGGACATGGATTATGTAAATCTTCTCCATATCTAATAACTAATAATTCTTTTTCCTCTGTACTTAAATTCGATATGACATTATCTATTATTTCTTCAGAATATTCACTAAAATATTCATATATTGATTGCAGTTTTCTTGACATATAAATCCCCCCTTTGCTTACATATGATATATATTAGCAAACATTTGTTATTAAGTCAATAGAAAAGCCTTACTTTTGGCTTTGTAAGACTTTATTTTAAACTATTTGTTATTTAATTTATCCATAATACTTTTAGTTTCTTCATCATCTATACGATTAAATAATAGTTCATTATTTACTATTTTAATGTTTCCAGTTATTTCTTTTTCTTGCCAGTTACTTTCTTTAGATATATCTAACATATTAAGAATTTTATCGGAAGTTTCACTTAAGAACGGTCTAATTAAATTAGCTATATTTACAATCATATATGTGCAAGTATAAGTTATATCATTAAATTCTTCAATATTTTCTTTAACTTTGATCCATGGAGTATTTTCATCATAATATTTATTCCCTAAAGAAATATAATCCATTACTTTTGATAATGCTGACTTTAATTCTCCTTTTTCAATTAGTTCTCCAACTTCTTTATAAGTGTTTAAAGTTGTTTCTTTTATTTTAGAATCTACTTTTCCTTCGGTAATTATACCTTCAAACTTTTTATTTATGAATGAGAAATTACGATTAATAAAGTTTCCTAACGTTCCAACTAAGAATTTATTATGAACAGTTATCATTTCTTCAATTGAACAACTAATGTCTTTAACTTCAGGACCATTAAAAATAAAGTAGAATCTTAATGTATCTTTATTAAATAATTCTAATAATTCGTTAACTGATATTAGATTTCCTTTACTTTTACTCATTTTTTCATTATTTAAATTAACATATGCTGATGAAATTATATAATCAGGTAATCTATAGTTATCACCTATTGCTAGTTCAAGAGCTGGAAAAATAGTTGTATGGAATGGAATGTTGTCTTTTCCGTGAACCATATAAACTCTTAAATTTTGATTATTATCTGATAATACTTCATCGGGATTTTGTCCTCTTTCACGTAATACCTTATCGGCTGTACTTAAATAACCTAAAACAGCCTCAATCCATACATATATTCTTTTATTTTCGTAGCCTTTAACTGGTACTTCAACACCCCAGTCAAGTTCTCTAGTTGTTGCTCTTTCTACTAAACCATCTATATATTTTTGAGTTTCACCAATAGCGTTTTTACGCCATTTATCTTTATTTTTATCTAATAGTTTTTGTAATTCTTCTTTAAATTCTGGTAATTTAAAATATAAATGTTTATTTATTTTAGTTGTTAATAAGCTACCACATGTTTTACAATGTTTATTTAATACTTGACTTGGATCTAATGATGCTAAACAATTATCACATTGATCACCAGTAGATTCTCCACCACAATTTGGACATATTCCAACAATTTCACGATCTGATACAAATTTATTACATGTATCACAGTAATCTTGTTCAATTTCTTTTTCATAAATATATCCATTATTAATCATTTTTAAAAAAGCATTTTGAACATATTTTTTATGGTAGTCTGTCATTGTTGCAGTATATAAATCGTAATTAAAACCAATATTATTAAATGTTTTAACAAATTCTTTATGATAAAAAGTTGCTATGGCTTGTGGTGTAGTTCCTTCTTTTTTAGCTCTTTCAGTTATTGGAGTTCCATGACAATCAGAGCCTGATACATAAATAACATTATCTCCACACATTCGGTAATACTTTGCTATAACATCTCCTGGCAAAAGGGCCGCTAAGTGTCCTACGTGTAAATAATAATTAGCATATGGCCATGCGCCACCTATTAAAATATCTCTTTTCATTTTTTCTATTCTCCTTTTAATAACTAAATGTGTGAATTATAAGCATTGCTATAATTAAAATAAAAATTATTATGGCAGATATAATGTATATCCATCTTTGATACTTCTTCATAAAATCACAACTATATTCTATCAAATTGACTATAAAATGTAAAATGTTTATTATAAAACAAATGAATAATATTATTATAATAAAAAACTAAGATATTTCTATCTTAGCTTTTAATATTATTTATTATCGCTAGTTTTAGTAGTTTCTTCGTTATTTTCTGAAGCGTTTTCTTCTACTTCATTAACTTCAATATCTGTTTTTTCTTCATTATCTAAGAATTCTTCTTCTAATACCTCACTTGGTTCATCTGATAAAAATTCTTTTTCTAATGTTATATCTACATTAGCATATTGTCTAGCACCAGTACCAGCTGGAATTAATTTACCTAAAATAACATTTTCTTTTAAGCCTCTTAATTCATCAACTTTTCCTTTAATAGCAGCATCTGTTAATACTCTTGTTGTTTCTTGGAATGATGCAGCTGATAAGAATGAATCAGTTTCTAAACTTGATTTTGTAATACCTAAAATAATTGGATAACCTTTAGCAGGAACTTTACCTTCAAGAATAATTGGTTTATTCTTTTTAGCAAATTCTCTAATACTAACTGTTAAACCTGCTACCATATCAGTATCTCCAGCATCAGTTATTCTAATCTTATTAATCATTCTTGATGCAATAACTTCAACGTGTTTATCAGCAATATCAACACCTTGTGATTTATATACTTTTTGAATTTCTTTTAAGATATATTCTTGAGTAGTAATTGGATCGGTAACTGCAAGTAATTCTTTAGGTGCAATAATACCTTCAGTTAATCTATCACCAGCATTAACTTCTGATCCTACTTCTACTCTTAGTTTAGCACCATAACTTGTTGTATGTTCTCTAGCTTCATTATCGTTCATAACAGTTACTTTCCATTTACCAGAAGATTCTTCTATTTTAGAAACTTTACCAGTAATTTCAGCAATTGTTGCTTTTCCTTTTGGGCGACGTGCTTCGAATACTTCTTCAACTCTTGGTAAACCTTGAGTGATATCTTCTTCTGATGCTACACCACCGGCATGGAATGTACGAAGTGTTAACTGTGTACCTGGTTCACCGATTGATTGAGCGGCCATAATACCTACAGCTTCACCTGTTTCAACTAGGTTACCAGTTGCTAGGTTGTAACCATAACATTTTTGACAAATTCCGTGTTCACTCTTACAAGTTAATACGCTTCTAATTTCAACTTTTGTAATACCTGCTTTAACAATCTTGCTTGCAATACTTTCAGTAATTGCTTCACCTTTATCAACAATAACTTCTTTAGTTTCAGGATTGATAACTTTTTTAGCAGCATATCTACCAACGATTCTTTCAGCCATAGATTCAATAACTGAGCCATCATTGTCGTTAATAAAGTCTGATACTACTAAGCCAGATGTACAACCACAGTCTTCTTCTTTAATAATTATATCTTGACCAACATCTACAAGTCTTCTTGTTAAGTAACCTGAATCGGCTGTCTTAAGGGCTGTATCGGCAGATCCTTTACGAGCACCGTGAGTATTAACGAAGAATTCGTTAACTGAGTGTCCTTCATAAAGTGATGTTAAAATTGGGATTTCTACTGCATCACCGTTTGGTTTAGCCATTAATCCACGCATACCTGCCATTTGGGTAAATTGGTTTAATGAACCACGAGCACCAGATGACATCATGATAAATATTGGATTTGTTGGGTTTGTGGCAGCAATTTCTTTTAACTCTGCTTCTACTTGACTTCTTACTTCATTCCATACAGCACATACTGAATTATGTCTTTCTAAATCAGTAATTAAACCTCTTTGGAATTGTTTATTTATTTTATTAACCTTTTCTTGACCAGCAGCAATATATTCTTGTTTATGTTGACTAGTCATAATATCCATAATACTGAATGTGATACCTGAAATTGTAGAATATTTAAATCCTAAATCTTTTAATCTATCTAGCATCATAGATGTTTCAGTTGTTTTATAACGTTTAAATATTTGAGCAATTATTTGTTGTAATGTCTTTTTAGCAAACGCTGGGGTTAAAGGCATAGCTTTAATTGCTTCAGGAATATTAGTTCCCATTTCTAAGAAATACTTGTTTGGTGTTAACCCTTCAATATTGTCTTTAGTTGGTTCATTAATAAATGGATAAGTATCTGGTAAGATTTCGTTAAACAATAATTTACCAGCTGTTGTAACTAAATATTTATCTTTAACATCATCGGCAAATATTTTATATTTAAATGATTTAACTGGAAGAGCGATTCTTGTATGTAAAGTTATTTCTCTTCTTTCATATGCCATTAATGCTTCGTTTGAATTTTTATAAACTTTACCTTCATTTGGTTCTCCAGCATACTCTAATGTTATGTAATAGTTTCCTAATACCATATCTTGTGATGGAGTAACAATTGGTTTACCATCTGACGGTTTTAAGATGTTATTAGCACCTAACATTAGGATTCTTGCTTCTGCTTTAGCTTCTTCACTAATTGGTACGTGAACTGCCATTTGGTCACCATCGAAATCGGCATTAAATGCAGCACATACTAGTGGGTGTAATCTAATAGCTTTACCACCAACTAATTTTGGCTCAAATGCTTGAATTCCAAGTCTATGTAATGTTGGCGCACGGTTAAGCATAACTGGATGTTCAGTAATTACATCTTCAACTACATCCCAAACACAGTCATCTTTATTATCTATTAATTTTTTAGCTCCTTTAATGTTATGAGCTAAGCCTCTTTCTACTAAACCATTAATTACATGTGGTTTAAATAGTTCTAAAGCCATATCTTTTGGAAGACCACATTCATACATTTTTAAATTTGGTCCTACTACGATAACTGAACGACCAGAGTAATCAACACGTTTACCTAATAAGTTTTGACGGAAACGTCCTTGTTTACCTTTTAACATAGAAGATAATGATTTTAATGCACGATTACCAGCACCACTTACACTTCTTCCACGTCTACCGTTATCAAATAATGTATCTACTGCTTCTTGTAACATACGTTTTTCATTTTGAACAATTATTGATGGAGCACCAAGCTCTAACAATTTCTTTAAACGATTGTTACGATTAATGATACGACGATATAAATCGTTTAAATCGGATGTTGCAAATCTACCACCATCTAATTGAATCATTGGTCTTAAATCTGGTGGAATTACAGGAATTACGTCTAATACCATCCATTCAGGTTTATTTCCTGATGTTTGGAATGCTACTAAACAGTCTAATCTCTTAACTAAACGGATACGTTTTTGACCAGTTGCTCCGTCTAATTCAGCACGTAATTTTTCAATTTCTTTATCAACGTCTACTTCTTTTAATAATTTTTGGATTGCTTCAGCACCCATACCTACTTCAAATGAATTACCATATTTTTCATAATATGCACGATATTCTTTATCTGATAGGGTTTGTTTTTTCTCTAGTGGAGCTGTTCCCGGATTAATTACTACGTATGATACGAAATATAATACTTCTTCAAGTTCTCTTGGAGACATATCTAGTACTAATCCCATTTTTGATGGAACACCTTTGAAGAACCAGATGTGAGAGCAAGGTGCAGCAAGCTCTATGTGTCCCATACGTTCACGACGTACTTTAGAACGAGTAACTTCTACACCACATCTATCACAAACTACGTTTTTATATCTTAATCTTTTATATTTACCACATGAACATTCAAAATCTTTTGTAGGTCCAAAGATTTTTTCACAGAATAATCCATCTCTTTCTGGTTTTAATGTACGATAATTAATTGTCTCTGGTTTTTTAACTTCACCAAATGACCAACTTCTTATCTTTTCAGGGCTAGCAATACTAATACGAATACCTTTAATATTATTAACTTCCAACATTTTTATTCCTCCACTTCTAGATTTCCATTTTCGATGTCTTCTAATTCTTCAAAATCTGGTTCTTCGTCATCGAAAACTTCATCTTCTTCATCATCATCTGAATAATCATCTTCTAGATTATCATTTAAATCTGCATTTACTTCAGGTCTTCTAAAGTTTTCAGGAAGTGGTGCATCTTTTTTATGGACTATATCACCAGTTTTTGCATCTATTTCATCAATAGTAATTGCATCTGATGCAGCATCTTCTTCGGCTTCTAATTCTTTTAATTCATGAGCAACGTCATCTTGGTCAATCATTTCAACGTTAAGTCCTAATGCTTGGAATTCTTTAATTAATACTCTGAATGATTCTGGCATTCCTGCACCTTTTGGAGTTTGTCCTTTAACTAAGGCTTCATATACTTTAACACGTCCAACTACATCATCTGATTTAATTGTCATGATTTCTTGTAATACATGAGCAGCACCATATGCATATAATGCC
>ULOB01058572.1_pt1 | contig 11008 bp, 9 predicted proteins | sample 1952151 | NCBI WGS metagenome assembly ULOB01 (sample SAMEA4835591, study PRJEB28245) | human gut metagenome | biome: gut microbiome; material: fecal sample | place: Denmark | collected 2008
TAAATGCACGTTATGCAGTTTATGGATTATCATTTAATGAGCATTATAAGGACGTTCCATGGTATAAGAAATGGTATTTAGCATATTCTTTATCTGATGAAACTTATTCATTATTAGTTGCAACATCACTACCATTTAAGGAAAAAAATCATCAATATGATTTTATGGTTCATGCGGCCAATCATATTTATTGGATTGTAGGCTGTGTTTTAGGTAGTCTTGTAGGACAAATTAATATCGATTTTACAGGCATTGATTTTGTAATGACGGCAATGTTTGTATGTATTTTTATTGATCAGCTTAGAGATCATAATCCATTAATACCGGCTATCATAGCGATTGTATCATCCATTGTATGCTTAGTTTTCATTGGTAAATATTTCATTCTACCATCACTGATAATTACGATTACTTTCCTATTTATCTTTAGAAATAAAATAGAACGAAAGGAGAATAATAATGTTTTTAGTAGCAAATAATAAATATGCCTTTATTATTCTTTTAATTGTAACAGGTATTACCTTTTTAATTAGAATTTCAACTTTTCTTTTATTTAGAAATAAGGAGATGCCTAAGTCTATTAAATATATTGCAAATACTTTACCACTAGCAATAATGCCAACATTGGTTATCTATTGTATTAGAGAAACCGCCTGGACTGATTATCGAAGTGTTATTCCAACTTTTGTTGCAATTACAATTACGGCCTTAGTTCATTTGTGGAAAAAGAACTTTATATTGAGTCTTATTATAGGTACGGCTACCTTTATGATTTTAATAAGAGTTTTAGCTTAAAATGAAGTTTTTACTTCATTTTTATTTATTTTAAGACAATTTAACTTTTTTGTTTAGATATTTTTCAAAATTAATGGTGTATAATATAATCATAGAGGTGGTTATATAATGAGAAAAACAAAAATAATTTGTACACTTGGTCCAGCCATTGATGATTATGATAAATTAAAGAAAATGGTTTTACATGGACTAGATTGTTGTCGACTAAATTTTTCACATGGAACCCATGAGGAACAATTAGTTCGTATTGAACGTATAAAAAAACTTCGTAATGAGTTAGGACGTTCACTTCCTATTTTGCTTGATACAAAAGGCCCTGAGATTAGACTTCGTGACTTTAAAAATAAAAGTATTGAATTACACACAGGAGATATATTTACCTTAACAGATAATTTTGATGAATTAGGTGATGAAACGCATATTGGCTTAACGTATCCTTATCTTGCTAAATATGTTAAACTTCATGATACAATTCTTGTAGATGATGGTCATGTTGGTCTTGAGGTTGTTGAACTTCAAGGTGCTAATGTTGTTTGTAAGGTATTAAACGATGGTGCTTTATCAAATCATAAGTCAATTAATATTCCTAATGTTATAGTTGATATGCCATATTTATCAGATGTAGATAAATCTGATATTTTATTTGGAATTGAAAATGATGTTGATTATATAGCAGCTTCATTTGTAAGACGTAAGCAAGATGTTCTTGATTTGAGAAAACTTCTTGATGATAATGGTGGCTCAGAAATCAAGATTATTGCTAAAATCGAGAATACTGAAGGCGTAAAAAATATGGATGATATTATTGAAACTGCTGATGGTGTTATGGTTGCTCGTGGAGATCTAGGAGTTGAAATACCATTTAAGATGTTACCAGCAGTTCAAAAGGATATGATTTCTAAATGCTTCTTACAAGGAAAGATCGTTGTAACCGCAACGCAAATGCTTGATTCTATGCAACAAAATCCTCGTCCTACTCGTGCAGAAGTATCGGATGTTGCTAATGCAATTTATGATCGTACAACCTGTATTATGCTTTCGGGTGAAAGTGCAGCTGGTAAATATCCAGTTGAGGCAGTAAGTGCTATGTCAGAGATTGCCTTATGTACAGAAGAAAATATTAATTATCCTCGTCGTTTTGAACAATATAATCTAAATTTAGGTGATGGTATTCTATCTTCAATTTGTAATAGTGCCGTAGCTGCGTCTTATCAAATTGGTGCGAAGGCTATTATTTGTGTAACGATTAAAGGTGTTACTGCACAAATGCTTTCAGCTTATCGACCTGAATGCCCAATTATAGCTGTTACAGTTGATCCTAAGGCCTACCAACAGTTAGGACTTGGATGGAATGTATATCCAGTTAAGGCAGAAATGAAATCATCTACTGATGAGTTATTCCTATATGCGGCTCAAAAGGCGTCTGAAACTGGGCTTGTTCAAAAGGGTGACAAGGTTATTATTATAGGTGGTTCTATTATTGGCTGTGGAATTACTGATACAATGAAAATTCATACGATGAAATAAAAGCCCTATACAAAATAAATGGCACTTCATAAAATATAGTGTAGCTTGAAGCTACATATATTAAGGAGTGCTTTTATTATGGCTTGTTCAAACAACCAAACAAATAATACCCTAGGAAATTTAGGGTTAGATGAAAATTACATTTGTTGCTGCAATGATCGTTTTACATTTAATTTAGATCCTATCGGTGATGGAAGATATACTTTAACTTGTACACCTTGTTCTTTACCTACAGCAGTTTTTGATGTAGCAACTATTAGCGTAAGACAAAACTCTTGTAATCAAATTGAGTATTATCAAGCAGCTATTAATACTGATCCTGTAAAAATAATTCAGGATTGTAGCTTAAGAGATTTACTATGTAGATGTATTAATTGTTACTTTGATGATGCAACGCTTCCTAATTGTAATACAAATCGTAGAAACTTTGGATTATTCTAATAAATAATTAATAATTGAGGGATTATATCTACTATCTAGATGTAATCCTTTATTTTTTGTTTATTTTTTGGTATATTTTATTTGGTGATAAAATGCTAATTGATGAACTTAAGGACGTTAAATCCTATTTTGAAAATGATAATGAAATAAACATTGTACTAAATACCTTTGATTATTTAGAGCACAATGAAAAAAGTATTTTAGCTAATGGCTATCATTTTAAAGAAAAGAAGAATCGTATTTTTTATTATGAAAATAAGACTAAAATAGTAATGCTAAGTATTTGTAATAACAATTTAAAAACTTCAAGGCTTATGCCTGATTATACAAATTCAATGGTTAATTTAACTTCATCAATCAAAAAATTCTATGGCTTAGAATCTAAATACCAAACATCTTCTAAATTAGATAGCTATTTAGATAAGAATTATAAACATATTGTTTTTCTTATTTTAGATGGTCTTGGTCCTTATATTATAAAAGAGGCTTTAAAGCCTGGTGATATCTTATATGATAATTTAAAAGAAACAATTAGTGCAGTATTTCCCCCAACAACCGCTTGTGCAATTCCTTGTAGTGCAAGTGCTAAGCTAGCTCTTGAAACCGCTTGGCTAGGCTGGGAAAATTATATTAAGGAAATAGATAGAAATATTGTTCTATTTACAGGAGAAAATTATGTAACCAAAGAACCTACAGGTATTAATTTAAAAAAAGGTTTAATGAAATATGATGAATATTTTTATTCACTTGGAGTTGATGCTAAGGATTTTGAGCCAAATTTCCGTCCTGGTGGATATGAAACATTCGATGATTTACTTAAGGGACTTAAAAAACATATTAGTAAAGATGTTTCAACGTTCACATACGCCTATTGGGGTGAGCCTGATTCAACATTGCATTTATATGGCGTTGGTTCACCTGAGGCAAACAGTGTAATAAAAAGTTTAAATGATTCATTAGCGAAGTGTTTAAAGGGTATGAAGGATGATACCTTAGTTATTGTTACAGCTGATCATGGTCATCAAAATGTTATAAATACTAAATTATATGAATATAAGGATTTATATGCAATGCTTGAAAGAATGCCTTCTAATGAAGGAAGAAGTTTAACCTTCAAGGTTAAAAAAGAATTTCATCAACAATTTAAAGTTAAATTTGAACATTATTTTAGTGACTATTATGATCTTTATAGTAAGGATGATTTTTTAAAACTAGGCTTTTTAGGTGATATTAATAAATATGGTTATAATCAAAGATTGGATGATTTTTTAGGTGATTTTATTGCAATTGCAAGTAATGAATTATATCTAGAATATGTTGATTTTAAGGATGATGCTTTTCATTTTAAATCGGCTCATGCCGGAATTACGAAAAATGAAATGGAAACACCTTTAATAATTATAAAAAAATAATTAAAATAAATACGTTTTCATAGACTAAAAAAACAAAAATATGCTATAATTTTTAAGGTTAAATATAAGAAAGAAGGACTATATTATGGAAATTAGAAATGTCGCAATTATCGCACACGTAGACCATGGTAAAACCACATTGGTTGACTCCCTTTTAAAGAGTTCACATACATTTAGAGATAACCAGGTTGTAGATACATGTGTAATGGATTCAAATGCGATTGAACGTGAGCGTGGAATTACAATTCTTGCTAAAAACACAGCAATTACTTATAAGGATGTAAGAATTAACATTCTTGATACTCCTGGACATGCTGACTTCGGTGGTGAGGTAGAACGTATTATGTCAATGGTTGATGGTGTTGTTCTTGTTGTAGATGCTTATGAAGGAACTATGCCTCAAACTCGTTTCGTATTAAAGAAAGCTCTTGAGGCTGGCCATAGGCCAATTGTGGTAATTAATAAAATTGATAAGCCATCTGCAAGACCTGCAGAAGTAATTGATGAAGTATTAATGCTATTAATGGAATTAGGTGCTGATGATTCTCAGCTAGAGTTCCCTGTATGCTATACATCTGCAATTAATAATACTTGCTCATTATCTCCTGATGTTTCAACTCAAAAGGAAGGAATGGGACCATTACTTGATACTATTATTGATTATGTGCCATCTCCATCTAGAGATGTTGACTCTCCACTTCAATTTCAACCGGCACTTCTAGATTATAATGATTTCGTTGGGCGTATTGGTATTGGACGTATTGTTCGTGGTACGGTAAAGAATGGTCAAACTGTATCTTGTTGCCGTCTTGATGGCTCTATTAAGCAATTTAAGATTCAAAAGCTATATGGCTTTTTAGGACTTGATCGTATTGAACTTCAAGAGGCTGGAGCTGGTGAAATTGTTGCTATTGCCGGTTTAATGGATATTTCAGTTGGTGAAACTATTTGTCCTGTAGGACAAGAAGACCCACTTCCTCCTATTGATGTAACAGAACCAACCCTTCAAATGACATTTGGTACTAATACATCTCCATTCTGTGGACGTGATGGTAAGCTTGTAACGGCATCTAAGATTGAAGACCGTTTAATGCGTGAGGTCCAAAAGGATGTTTCCTTAAAGGTAAAGCGTCTTCCTGGTGCAGAAGAATGGGTTGTATCAGGACGTGGAGAACTTCATTTATCTGTTTTAATTGAAAATATGCGCCGTGAAGGCTATGAGTTCCAGGTGTCTCGTCCACATGCTATTTTAAAGGAAATTGATGGCGTTACGTGCGAACCATATGAAGAGGTTGTAATTGACGCACCTCAAGATACAATTGGTTCTGTAATTGAGCTTTTAGGTAACCGTAAGGGTATTATGCAGCATATGGAAAATACAACAGAGGCTCAAGCACGTGTAATTTATGAAATTCCTTCTCGTGGATTAATTGGTTTTAATACTGATTTCATGACCGTTACAAAGGGCTATGGTATTATGTCTCACTCATTTATTGATTACCGTCCAATGGAGTCAATGAGTGTAGCTAAAAGACCTTTTGGTGTATTAGTTTCTATGGCTCAGGGTCAATCAACAGCTTATGCTTTAGGGCAATTAGAGGATCGCGGTCAAATGTTTATTGAACCTGGTGAAGATATTTATGAGGGTATGATTGTAGGTCAAACAGGCCGTGATATGGATATGGCTGTTAATGTTGTTAAGGCTAAGCAACAAACAAATACTCGTTCTTCAAATAAGGATATGACGGTTGTATTAAAAAGACCTATTATTATGACTCAGGAACAATGCCTTGAGTTTATTAATGATGATGAGCTTGTAGAGGTTACACCTAATCATATTCGTTTACGTAAGAGAATTCTTGATACTGTTGAACGTAAAAAATATGATGCTCATCAAAAGGAAGAGAATAACTAATTAATGATTGAATCATACTATTAAGGTATGATTCTTTTTTATTTTGAAATAAAAAATCAGAAGCTAAGTGCTTCTGATTCATTGATTATTTAGTTGTTAAAATTCTTTTTACAAGTGATACAATCTTAGCCATTTCTGTAATATCAGCATATTCATGGATGCCGTGACAGTTATAACCGCCAGTTCCGATATTAGGAGTACAAATTCCCATAAAAGTTAATCTAGCGCCATCAGTTCCACCTCGAGTAGGTACAACCTTAACATCAATTCCTTCTTCATGGTAAGCTTTTAAGGCTTTATTAACGGATCTCATATCATTATCAATAATCTCACGCATATTTCGATATGAATCAGTAATGTCAAGAATACATGTTCCTTCACCATACTTTTTATTGATGAAAGAATAAGCATTTACAAAATCTTGCTTTTGTTTTTTAAGCTTACTGCTATCATGATTTCTTAAAATATAGTGCATTGTAGCCTCTGAGGTATTACCCTTAATTTCGGTTAAATGATTAAAGCCATCATAGCCATCTGTATATTCAGGGCATTCAGCCTGAGGAAGAAGGCTTGCAAATTCCATTGCGACCTTAGCTGCGTTAATCATTTTCCCTTTAGCTGCGCCAGGATGAATTTCAAAACCTTTAATTTTTACGGTTGCTGATGAGGCATTAAAATTCTCATAAGAGAACTCCTCATATTCTTCACCATCAATTGTGTAGGCATAATCAACAGGGAAAAGGTCAGTATCAAATGAAAGAATACCTGTACCAATTTCCTCATCTGGTGTAAATGCTACATGAATTTCACCATGAGGTAAATTCTCTTTAATAATTTCTTCAAGAACAGTCATAATAACGGCTATTCCACCCTTGTCATCACAGCCAAGTACTGTATCACCACTTGTTGTTACAATGGTATGACCAATTTCTTTTTTTAGGGCTTCAAATTGATTAGGATCAAGGACTTCGCCATTTCCAAGCTTAATTATACCCCCAGTATAGTTTTCAATTACTTGTGGTTTTACATTAGTACCACTTACTTCAGGGATTGTATCCATGTGGGCAAGAAGACCAATTTTATCCATTCCCTCTTTGTTAGCCTTAAGGGTTGCATAAACAGTACATTTATCATTAACTAAAGCAGTTAAGCCTAATGCTTCAAGTTCATCGTGAAGCTTATTTGCAAGAACGTATTGTTTATTAGTTGATGGGGTTAAACCAGTTGTATCATCGGACATTGTATCAATTTTAACATAATTTAAAAATCTTTCTAATAATTCCATAATTAAATTCCTTTCTTCAAACTCTATATAAATTATACATTAAAAATGATATATTTTCTAGCAATTATTATTACTTTAACGTATAATATTATTAATATAATGATTTTGGATGTGATTAGATGAAGCCTGAGCTTTTAAATTTAAATAATGTATTAACCTCTTTATATCAAAATATAAAAATAGAAGAAGAATTATTTATAAAAAGAAAAAAGATTAACCTAACATTAAGCGAGGTTCATACATTAGAGGTAATTAGTGATGCTCGAGATAAATCGATTACAGGTCTTTCGCAAGAACTTAAAATTACGCCTGGAACATTTAGTGTGTGTGTAGACAAGCTTATTAAAAAAGGCTATATAAAACGGATTAATGATGATTTAGATAAAAGAAAGGTTTTAATTGATATAACAAGCAAAAGTATACCAATTCTTGATATGCATTCATCATTTCATGAAAAATTACTTTTGTATTCTTTAGATACGTTAAAACTTGATATAAATGAGCTTACAAAATCATTAGAAAAGATTAATAATTATATAGAAGAAATGAGTGATAAAAATGAATAGACATTACAGGATGTCAGTTGCACTAGATGTTGATGATTTACTTCTTGAGTGCATACCTTATGCTATTAAATTGGCCAATGAAAAATATAAATTTAATCCACCGATTAGTATCCACGAGGTTAATAGATGGGGAAAATTAGGCAGTAGAGCTGATGTTATTTTTGAATATTTTAATCAAGATGAATTCTATCAAAATCAACCTGTTATTGAAGGGGCTAAAGAATTTGTAAGAAAGCTTACTAAAATAGCCGAAGTATTTATTTCAACTTCAATTCCCCCAGAGTTTATGGGAATTAGAGCTAAGCGTTTAATGGAGGAATTTCCTGAAATTCCAGTAGAAAATATCTACATGGGAAGTCGTAAGGATAAAATTAATGTTGATGTTTTATTTGATGATGGAATGCATAATGTTTTTAAGTCAAATGCGAAATATCCTATTTTAATGCGAAGACCATGGAATCAGGATGCAACAGGGATGCTTGCAGTTAATAATTATGAGGAATTTTTAAAGCTTTTAGAGGTTATTGTTAAAAGTAATTCTTATTTAGAAACGGAATCTTTATCAAACCCTTCTATTGTATGCCTTGTAGGACCTTCAGGAAGTGGAAAAACTAAGGTGGCAGGAAGATTAATTAAAATGACTGATAAGCTTTTAAAACTTCAATCATACACAACGAAAGACCCTACAAGCCTTAAAGAAAATGATTGGTATAATTATATAACAACAGAAGAATTTAGAACTCTTCTTGATAATAATGAACTTTTTGAATCAACTATGTATGCCGGGCATGGTTTCGGTTCTAAAAAGGAAGATATTGTTAAAATTCTAAATTCAGGTAAAAATGTTTTAACTACAATGGATATTTGTGGAGCAATGGCCTTAAAGTGTCATTTTGATAATGTAATTATGATTTATATTAAAAGAGATAGAAGAACTTTGATTGAATCTATTTTAAAGAAAAAATCAACTATTGAGGATAAAACAAATCGTATTTTGGCGATTGATTCTGAAAAGAGTAATATTTCGTTGTGCGATTATGTAGTGTATAATACTTCTTATGATGACGCAGCTAAGGAAATATTAAAAATATTAGAAATTAAGTAGGTGTAAAAATGATAGGTTTTCATGAAAAGTTTGGTTTTGGAGCAATTAAATCAATTGATAATGATATTGTAAAAATTACTTTTGATGGTATGTCAGAAAAAAATATTGTTAGGTTTAAGGTTAATGTACTTAATGAAAAGTTTGCTAAGTATATAATTGATAGCAAGTTTTCAAATGAAAAGTATCCAAATGAAAATCTATCAGATTTTAGTTTTCATGATGTTAAATACGATGAATTACAAAATAAATTCACACTAATTGACAACTATCAAAATCGAATTGATATTGAATTTAATGGCTTTAAGGCAACGACGATATGCTCATGTATTGATACATTTGATTGTATCCATGGCTATGCAGCCTTAGAATATTTAGCAAAATTGCTAAAAAAGGTTGATTCATTTAGTAAGAATGTAAATTTTTTAATTAATCAAATTATTGAAGATGCTTATGATGTTAATTATAGTCATATTAAAAGCTTTATAAAAAATGTTGATAAAGTGCCTATGAATAAGATTGTAGAGGCCTTAAGCGAGAATGTTAAGTATATAGATCAAATTGAGGCACTTACGGCGGGTTTTATTATCGATAAGCAAAGAAGAGCTGATTATGCTTATGAGGTTAATGCTTTAAATAAATATAATCGATATAAAGAGTCGGCCCTTCCTCTTATAAAAAGATATGAAAAAATTATTAAGCTTGATAACGTAGAGTCTAAGGATAGTGATAGACAATCAAGTGTAATTTTATATTATTATTTTAATGACGATTATCGTAAAATAATTGAATATATAAATGGAAGAGATTTAAACCAAAATGCTTGGGATTTAATCCAAAACATTATTGATGAGGTATGTTCAAAAATCCCCGAAAATGAAAGAATGGAGCTTTTAAATAATTCTAAATTAGAAAGCTATTTATATGAGGATTTAATTAATTCCTTTGAACCAGCAAAGCGTTATGACTTATTAGCTAATATTGATTTATCCTTAGACCTTAGTAGTGATCTTTATGACTATGTACCTAATTATTATCTTGAGAACAAAATGAAAACAGGAAGCAATGAGGTAATTAATTACATTTTTAAGCATCCAGAAAGAAAAATTAGTGACCACTCTATTGTAACTGCTTTGATTGAAAGTGCATTCAATTCTTATTTTGATAGACGTAAACTTGATAAAATTAGTAAATATCAAAATACCAAAGCGGTTATAATGATATTAAGTGATATCTATTATCTTTATCGTATAGAACGCTTAAATGAAGAAGCTTTATTACTTGATACATCAGGATTAGATTTATCTTCAAATAATTATGTTAATATTGATGAGGTTGATTTGTTCGCCTATATGAAGCCGTTTATTTGGGCTGATAGTGAGGAAGAAGAAATTCACTATGGCTTAGCACTTTTAGGCAAGTATATTGTATTAGATACTATTTATGGATCTAATAATAATCATATAGAAAAAGTTAATTTTTTTAAGAAAAGCAGTTATAGTGAATTTTTATTTACCTTCATCCGCATTCATTTTAATGATAAATTAACTGAGGCTGTGAAAAAAGGTGAAGAACTTAAGCAAAAAAGACTTCAGGCTATGATGCTTAATAATTTTAACCTTGTGGCTAATGATTTTAAAGAAATAATTTCTAAATATACAACCGCAGACCATGCTAAAGCCCACCTTGAGGTTTCACTTGATTTTGATTATAGAGAAATTTTGGTATCATTTAAAATTGGTGATATAAAACCATACGTAGTTTCTAATATATATGATTTTTTTAATTCTTTTAGAACTAATGAAAGAAAAGAATATGGTAAACATTTTATCTTTACGCATAATATTAATAATTTAGTTGAACCCTATAAAAGCTTAATTAAATTATTGCTAGAATTTCCGCTATCAAGCTCCTATAAAAAAGCTCTTCCTATTACCCCAGATCTTGCAAGCCATATTCTAGAAA
>ULOB01040070.1_pt1 | contig 10999 bp, 5 predicted proteins | sample 1952151 | NCBI WGS metagenome assembly ULOB01 (sample SAMEA4835591, study PRJEB28245) | human gut metagenome | biome: gut microbiome; material: fecal sample | place: Denmark | collected 2008
AACCAGTGCTACCGCAGGAAACTGGATTATTATTAGTCATGGAGACGGATTATATACCATTTATATGCATGCATCTGTCATGTATGTAACAGAAGGACAGTATGTAAATGCCGGAGATACCATTATGCTATCCGGAGCAACGGGTGCAACACAGGGCAGACATTTACATTTTGAAGTACGGGTTGGAGGATATACCTCCTCTCAATATTCAGTAGACCCAATGGGGTATTTTTAACATAAATCCAAATCCGGGGAGGATTTTCGAATGGTAAATAAGAAAATCATAGATGGAAAGGGAATGTAGTTATGAAAAAAATAGCAAAAGCAGGTGTAGGATTATCTTTATTACTGGTACTATGTACCGGATGCAGTCCGTTACTTCAACAGTTAAGAAACAGCGGCAGTTCATGGAGTAACAGTGGAGCCACAGCCAGTCAGTCAGGAACTTCTTTGTATACAACAGATGTAGAAGAAAAGGTAGATACCATTAACAACCTGATTGATGATAACTTCTACTTTGATGCAAGTGATGATTCTGAACGAGAGGAATATATATATAAGGGCATTATGGAAAGTCTGGATGACCCGTATTCGGTATATTATACGGCAGAGGAATATGCAGATATGATGGATACCTCAACCGGCTCTTACGAAGGAATCGGTGTATCGATTCAGCAGAATGTAGAAACAAAGACACTGACCGTTATTCGTGTATTTCAGGGAAGTGGGGCAGAAGATGCAGGTATGCTGCCGAAGGATGTAATTACTGCTGTAGACGGAAAGAAATTAGACGGAGAGGATGTATCCGAGGTGGTTACATGGATTAAGGGAGAGCCGGGAACCACTGTGGATGTAACTGTATATCGTCCGAGTATATCTGAAGAATTGACCTTGACAATTGAACGTAGAACGATTGATAATTCTACGGTCAGTTATAAAATGCTTGATAATGGCATTGGTTACATAGAGGTTACAGATTTCTATGAAAAGACCGCAGAACAGTTTGGAGTAGCAATAGCAGATTTGCAGGCACAAGGTATGCAGTCGCTAATTATTGACTTGCGTAATAATCCGGGAGGATACGTTCATATTGTTGTTGATATGTGTAATCAGATTCTTTCCGAAGGTACGATTGTATATACGGAAGACAAGAATGGAACGGTATTAGAGAGCTACGAAGCAGATAGTAAGCAATCACTGGACATTCCAATGGTGGTATTGGTAAATGGAAATAGTGCAAGTGCTTCTGAAATATTCTCCGGTTGTATGAAGGACCATGGAGTAGCAACCATTGTGGGAACTACCACCTTTGGAAAAGGAATCGTGCAACAGGTAATTCCGCTGACGGATGGCTCCGCAGTGAAATTAACAATTGCAAAATACTTCACACCAAACGGAAATGATATACACGAAAAAGGAATTGAACCGGATGTTACGGTAGAGTTACCGGAGGAATTAGAATATGAACCGGTAATTCCGGAGGAACAGGATACGCAGTTACAAAAGGCAATTGAAATATTAAATGGTGCATCATAAATAACAAAACGCTGTAAATTCATGAATGGATTTACAGCGTTTTATATTGGCTTCAAACGATTACAATTATCGTTATCATAGATTATTAACCCAAGGATGCAAATAAAGCAGCAATTTCCTCCGGTGATAACTGTCGGTTTGGATTATCGTCTTTCGGAACTTCAATGGTAACGGTCTCCGGTTCGGATGCAGGCTCAATAAATTCCTCCGGTGTTGTATCGGTTGCCGGTATCTCTATTTCTTCTCCCAAATCTATTGTTTCCGGCTGTTCCTCTGCAATAGCAGCTTCCGTAGTGTTTCCTTCGGAGGTATCCATGTCGGTAATAAAGGAAGCCATAACGTCCGTTTCAGTGCTGTTCACTTCTGGAGCATTTCCTTCGGAGGTATCCATGTCGGTAATAAAGGAAGTCAGAGCATCTGTTTGGGTAGTATTTGCCTCCGGAGCATTCATTTCCGTACTATTCATACTGACGGACTGATGATAGATTGGCATTTCCGACAGGTTATTTACCTGCTGCTGAAGTTCAATTATAGTTTCATTCATATGTGTCAGTTCAGATGTAATCTCATGCAGACAGGCTGTAATTTCACTCATATCAATATTTACATCCATGGGAGCGGTATCCGTTGGAACAGAATCGTTTGCCACAGGATTCGGAAGAGCGGAAACAGCATCTTGCAGAGTAGTCTGAAGACGGTTACGGTTATCCGCAAGAGCTTGTATTAATTTTGCAGTATCCTCCTGACCATATTTTACCTGAAACTTTGCAATTCTAGTTTCTTCTTTTATAAGCTTATTAACCAATTGCTGATGAATAAATACCTCACTTTGAATTTGTTTATTCAAAGCATCCAGTTGCTCGGCTGTTTTTTTGCTATATACATAAGTTCCTTTTCCAAGGGTATTAACCAGACGAATCAATTCCTCGCCTTGCAGTTTCATTCCTTCATAATTCATACGTTCATGTTGTTCTTCTCCGATTGACTTACTGTGCAAGCGGCTTTGTCTACGCGACAGACAAAGAAATAACCAAAAGGCTGAGAGCAACAGTACAATACAGGAAATTGCCAATATCCATAAGGTGTGTCTAAATTCCAACAGACAATAAATCATACTGATAGTTGCTGCAATGGTGAGAAGTGCAGCAGCAATCCATGTATTTGACTTCTTTTTCATAGCGGACCTCCTACAAACCATTAATTAGGGAAATTATAGCATACTGGAAAGAATATATCAAAACAGAACAAAAGTTCGATTAAAGCTGTACTTTTATTTATGGTTTTGATATAATGGGCATAATAACAGAACAAATGAGATATATAAAGAGTGATAATGGAGTAATGATAGCAAACAAATGTAAACGATAGAAGATAAAATAATATATTTGTAAACGGTTAGAATAAGAGGATAAATAAATGAACCAAGAACATGAAGTTGTTTTATATCAAGTGGAAGGCACTAATATTTGTGTAAATGTAATATTTAAAGAAGATATTTTTTGGATGACACAAAAAGCAATGGCAGATTTGTTTGGTTGTACAACGGATAATATTTCCTTGCATTTGAAAAATATTTATAAGGAAGAAGAATTGGATGAAAACGAAACTACCGAGTTTTTCTCGGTAGTTCAAAATGAAGGACAGCGTAATGTTAAAAGGAAAGTAAAATGCTATAATCTGGATGCCATTATAGCTGTTGGGTATCGAATAAATTCTAAGAAGGCTACACGTTTTCGACAGTGGGCTACTAAAACATTAAAAGAATATATTACTAAGGGTTTTGTGTTGAATGATGATATGCTTAAAAATGGAAAGCCTTTTGGAAAAGATTATTTTGATGAATTACTAGAGCGGATTCGTGAAATTAGGGCAAGCGAGAGAAGAGCTTATCAAAAAATTACGGATGTTTTCGAACAATGTAGCTACGATTATGATAAAAATAGTGATGTTACAAAGAAATTTTATTCTTTTGTTCAAAATAAATTGCATTTTGCTGTTACAGGAAAAACTGCTGCAGAGCTGATATATGAACGTGCTAATTCGGAGCAACCTGCAATGGGCTTGACTACATGGAAAGATGCTCCAGATGGGAAAATTTTAAAACGAGAGATTGGAATAGCCAAAAATTATTTAAATGAAAAAGAATTATCGCGATTAAACAGATTGGTAACAATGTTTATTGATTATGCAGAATTAATGGCTGAAGATGAGATATTAATGAGTATGCAGGACTGGGTTGAACAAACGAATCAGTTTTTGATAAATAATAGGCAAAAGGTACTGGATGGAAAAGGAAAGATTTCTCATGATACAGCTATGCAAAAAGCTGAAAAAGAGTATGAAGTGTTTAGGGTCAAACAGGATAAAGAATATATTTCTGAATTTGACAGGGAAGTAGAAAAATATCTAAAAGGCTAGAAATAAAATTATTACTAAATTTTTTAGGGAATGTTGTCCAGAAGTAGAAAATATAAAGGAGAGAATCTAAGATGGACCATTTTGAATTAGTGTCAGAATATGAACCCACCGGAGACCAGCCGCAGGCAATTGAGGCATTGGTAGAAGGATTTCAAGCAGGCAATCAGTTTGAAACCCTGTTGGGTGTAACCGGTTCGGGAAAGACATTTACGATGGCAAATGTAATTGCCAGACTAAATAAGCCAACGCTGGTAATAGCTCACAATAAGACATTGGCAGCCCAGTTATACAGCGAATTTAAAGCATTTTTTCCACATAATGCAGTTGAGTATTTTGTTTCCTACTATGATTATTATCAGCCGGAGGCTTATGTACCGTCCACCGATACTTATATTGCAAAAGATTCTGCAGTCAATGATGAGATTGATAAATTACGTCATAGTGCAACTGCGGCATTAATCGAGAGACGGGATGTTATTGTAATATCCTCGGTTTCGTGCATTTACGGAATTGGTGACCCGGATGATTACCGGGAAATGATGATTTCTTTGAGAGTGGGAATGAATAAGGACCGGGATGCAGTCATTCGCGAGCTGGTTAATATCCAGTATATGAGAAATGACATGGATTTTAAACGTGGTACATTTCGTGTGCGTGGAGATGTATTGGAAATTATCCCGGTTTCCACATTTGAAAATGCAGTCCGGGTAGAATTTTTTGGAGATGAAATAGACCGGATTACGGAATTTGACCCCTTGACAGGTGAGATTCACAGGTCACTTAATTTTACCTGTATCTTTCCGGCTTCTCATTATGTGGTTGCCAAAGAAAAAATGAATCGGGCAATCGAAGAAATAGAAGCGGAATTAGCAGAACGGGTAACATACTTTAAGGAACGGGAGAAATTAATTGAAGCCCAGCGGATTGCGGAACGGACGAATTTTGATATGGAAATGTTGCGGGAGACAGGCTTTTGTTCCGGAATTGAGAACTATTCCAGACCGATGGCAGGCTTGCCGGCAGGGGCAACTCCGAATACACTTCTGGAATTTTTTAAGGATGATTTTCTGATGATTATTGATGAATCACATATTACGGTGCCACAGATTCGCGGTATGTATGCCGGAGACCGTTCCAGAAAAATGACCTTAGTAGATTATGGATTCCGGCTGCCGTCAGCATTGGACAATCGACCTTTGAACTTTGAGGAATTTGAATCCAAGATAGACCAACTGCTGTTTGTATCGGCAACTCCGTCTGAATATGAAGCACAGCATGAGCTGTTGCGGACCGAGCAGATTATTCGTCCGACCGGCTTGCTTGACCCATCGATAGAAGTAAGACCGATTGAGGGGCAGATTGATGATTTAATATCCGAGGTGAATCTGGAGACTGAGAAAGGGCATAAGGTTCTGGTGACAACATTAACGAAACGTATGGCAGAGGATTTGACCGATTATATGCGGGAGGTTGGAATTAAGGTTAAATATCTGCATTCGGATATTGATACGTTGGAACGAATCGAAATTGTAAGAGACCTGCGGCTGGGAGTGTTTGATGTTCTGGTTGGAATTAATCTGCTGCGGGAAGGACTGGATATACCGGAGATTACATTGGTGGCAATCCTCGATGCAGACAAAGAGGGTTTCCTTCGCTCGGAGACTTCTTTGATTCAGACTATAGGACGTGCGGCACGAAATAGTGAAGGCAGGGTATTGATGTATGCGGATACCATTACCCGGTCTATGCAGATAGCCATTTCTGAAACGAACCGGCGGCGGGAAATACAGGATGCCTATAACAAAGAGCATGGAATTATACCAAAGACGATTGTGAAGGAGATTCGGGATGTTATCAGCAATGAAGACCGCTCTGAGAGTCCGGAAACCGCACAAAAGGATGCAGAGTCCATGACAAGGAAGGAATTAGAAGAAGCAATCGCCCGGAAGACGAAAAAGATGAATCAGGCAGCCGCAGAGCTGAATTTTGAATTGGCAGCAGTATTGCGTGATGAATTAAAGGAATTAAAGATAACACTGCGGGATTTGGATGATTAACTAAAAAAGAGAAATATATAACAGGAGAATCGGAGACATGGCAACGAAAAAGGAATATATAAAAATTCGTGGAGCAAATGAACATAATCTGAAGCATATTGATATTGATATTCCCAGAAATGAACTGGTAGTGATGACCGGTTTGTCGGGGTCCGGAAAGTCATCTCTGGCATTTGATACCATTTATGCAGAGGGACAGCGGCGCTATATGGAGTCGTTATCTTCCTATGCCAGACAATTTCTGGGACAGGCTGAGAAACCGGATGTGGAATTGATTGAGGGACTATCTCCTGCTATTTCCATTGACCAGAAATCAACGAACCGGAATCCGCGTTCTACAGTAGGAACCGTAACGGAAATTTATGATTATTTTCGTTTGCTGTACGCCAGAATCGGTATTCCGCATTGCCCGAAATGCGGAAAGGAAATTGCACGCCAGACAGTAGACCAGATGGTAGATGCAATTCTGGAATTAGAGCCGGGAACCCGGTTTCAATTACTGGCTCCGGTAGTAAAAGGACGGAAGGGAAGACATGAGAAGCTGTTGGCAAGCGTAAAGAAGAGCGGCTATGTGCGGGTAATTATTGACGGAAACCAGTATGATTTGGCAGAAGAAATTACGCTGGACAAGAATATCAAACATTCCATTGATGTTATTGTAGACCGTCTGGTAGTAAAAGAAGGAATCGAACAGCGTCTGGCAGATTCGATTGAAACGACTTTGAAGCTGGCAGAGGGAAATATGACCGTAGATGTAATCGGTGGCGAACAATTGAAGTTCAGTGACAGCTTTTCCTGTCCGGATTGTGGTATCAGTATTGAAGAGATTGAACCGAGAAGCTTTTCCTTTAATAACCCATTTGGTGCCTGCCCGGTCTGCCATGGATTAGGGTATAAGATGGAATTTGATGTAGACCTGATGGTTCCGGATAGACGGTTAAGTATTAATGAAGGTTGTTTTCAGGTTATGGGCTGGCAGTCTGCCTGCAAGGAGGGCAGCTTTAGCCGGGCAATTCTGGACGCATTGGGAGAAGAATTTGGCTTTGATATGGATACTCCGTTTCAGGATTATCCACAGGAAATTCAAGACTTACTGTTGTATGGAACCGGAACACGCCCGGTAAAGGTACGTTATAAAGGACAGCGGGGAGAAGGTGTCTATGATATTACCTTTGAAGGACTGGTTGAGAATATTAAGCGGAGGTATCGGGAATCTTCTCAGTCTATGCGGGAGGAATATGAGAGCTATATGTCTATTACGCCTTGCGAGGAATGTAAAGGAAAGCGGTTAAAGAAGGAATCTCTGGCAGTTACAGTCGATGATAAGAATATTGCAGAAATTACGGAAATGTCGATAGCAGATTTGCACGCATATTTACAGGGTTTAACGATTACAGACCGGCAGCAGATGATAGGAGGCGTAATATTAAAGGAAATTCGAGCCAGAATACAGTTCTTAATGGACGTAGGGCTTGATTATCTGGCATTATACCGACCAACTGCTACATTGTCCGGTGGCGAGGCACAGCGAATCCGGCTGGCAACCCAGATAGGCTCCGGACTTGTGGGGGTTGCATATATTCTGGATGAGCCAAGTATCGGATTACACCAGCGGGACAATGATAAGCTGATAGCGACTCTGAAACGGTTACGCGACTTAGGAAATACTTTGATTGTGGTAGAGCATGATGAGGATACTATGCTGGCAGCCGATTATATTGTAGATATAGGTCCCGGAGCGGGTGAATATGGCGGTGAGGTTGTTGCCTGTGGTACGGCAAAGGAGATTATGAAATGCAAGGCATCCATTACAGGTGCGTATCTAAGCGGCAGAAAGAAAATTCCGGTTCCGGCAGTACGAAGAACTCCAACCGGTTGGATTGAGGTACAGGGAGCCAGAGAAAACAATTTGAAGAATATTAATGTAAAATTCCCGCTGGGCGTGATGACCTGTGTAACAGGGGTATCCGGTTCAGGAAAAAGCTCATTGGTAAATGAGATTCTGTATAAGCATCTGGCAAGGGATTTGAATCGTGCGAAGGAGAAACCGGGAAATCATGACAGGATTCTCGGCATGGAACAATTAGATAAGGTGATTAATATTGACCAGTCTCCGATTGGAAGAACATCAAGGTCGAATCCGGCAACGTATACCGGAGTATTTGATATGATTCGGGATTTGTTTGCTTCTTCCGTTGATGCAAAGACCCGCGGATATACGAAAGGACGGTTTAGCTTTAATGTATCCGGCGGACGCTGTGAGGCGTGTAAGGGAGACGGCATCATTAAGATTGAAATGCATTTCCTGCCGGATGTATATGTTCCATGTGAGGCCTGTCATGGAAAACGATATAATCGTGAAACACTGGAAGTAAAATACAAAGGAAAAAGCATTGCAGATGTGTTGGATATGACAGTGGATGAAGCCTGTGTCTTCTTTGAGAATCTGCCGGCAATTTCAAGAAAGATTGAAACCCTGCGGGATGTAGGACTTGGTTATATTAAGCTGGGACAGCCGTCTACCGCACTCTCCGGTGGTGAAGCACAGAGAATTAAGCTGGCAACCGAATTAAGTAAACGAAGTACGGGAAAGACTATTTATATTCTGGATGAACCGACAACCGGTTTGCACTTTGCAGATGTTCATAAATTAATTGATATTTTGCAGCGGCTGACCGAAGGCGGCAATACCGTAGTTGTAATTGAACACAATCTGGATGTGATTAAGACAGCCGATTACATTATCGATATAGGACCGGAAGGCGGTGTACGAGGAGGAACGGTTGTAACACAGGGAACACCGGAGGAAGTCGTAGCGTGTCCGGAGAGTTATACGGGAATTTATCTGGAGAAATATTTGAAATAGAATATAGCGTGAAATACAGAACTCGAAAACGACCACAAGTGAAAAGTGTGGTCGTTTTTGCGTTTAAATTATATTTTCCGGAAACGTAAGAAGAATATAGACTGCCGAGATATACTATTGACATAAAAATCTTTAAATCATATACTATAATACATAAAAGCAAGGGAAGAAATACCAAAGTACATAAACATTGGTAAGTTCTGCTGAGAATGGAGGAGAGGAAATGAAAAAGCAAGTAAGTAGAAAGCTGATAGCAGGGCTATTGGCATTTGGCATGGTTCTGACAATGCCATACGTAACGCTGGATGATGTATGGGCGGAGGAAACAGAAATTGCCATAGATAAAACCAACTTTCCGGATGACAGCTTCCGGAAATATGTTAAGTCAAACTTTGATAAGGACAGTAACGGTGAATTGTCACAAAGTGAGATAGCTGGGGTGACTGAGATTAATGCTAACAACTTAGGGATTAGTTCTCTTGAAGGTGTGGAATATTTTACAGCACTAACGAATTTGTCTTGTTATGACAATCAATTGACAAGTTTAGATGTAAGTAAAAATGTAGCACTAACCGAGTTGATGTGTGCTAGCAACCCATTGACTAGTCTGGATATAAGCGGAAATGTAGCATTGACTAAGTTGACTTGCTATGATACCTCATTAACCAGCTTGGATGTAAGTAAGAATGTGGCATTGACAGATTTGTATTGCATTGACAATCAACTGACAAGTCTGGATTTAAGCAAAAATCTAGCATTGGAGGGCTTGTCTTGCAGGAATAACCAATTGACAAGTCTGGATGTAAGTAAAAATACGGCACTAACAACTTTATTTTGTGATGACAACCAATTGACAAGTCTGGATTTAAGTAAAAATACAGCATTGACAGGGTTGATGTGTGATGGCAACCAATTGACAAGTCTGGATTTAAGTAAGAATACGGCATTGAGAAAATTGTGGTGTGAAGACAACCAATTGACAAATCTGGATTTAAGTAAGAATACAGCATTAATAGAATTGTATTGTTATAATAATCAGTTAACCAGTTTGGATTTAAGTAACAATACGGCACTGGAGTATTTGAATTGTGAACGAAACCATATACCATGTCTGGATTTGAGTAATAATACAAAAATAAAGGAAGCATATGAAACATATGGTACAATTATATATACTTCCTGTGCCGGTATGACAATTACAGTTCCTTCGTCCTCTGTTGATTTATCAAAATATACAGGATTGGATGTAAGTAGAATATCGAATGTAACCGGAGGTACTTTAGTAGGAACGGTATTAACATTTACATCAGATGCTATTACTTATAATTATGATTGTGGAAATGGCATTACATTAACCGCAACTTGGACACAGGAAAAATCAAATCCGGAGCCGACCCCAAATCCGGAACCAACACCGAACCCGGAGCCGACCCCAAATCCGGAACCGACCCCAACCCCAGAGCCGACCCCAACACCGGCTCCGACAGTAAAGAATGGCTGGGTAGTAAATACAGATGGCACGTATTCTTACTACCGGGATGACGTAATGCTGACAAACCAGTGGTTACAAGACGGTGATACATGGTATTACTTAAGTGGTAACGGAATACCGCTGACAGGCTGGCAGGTGATTAACGGAAGCTGGTACTATTTTGACGAAAACGGAAAAATGGCATCCGACACATGGATTGGTGACAGCTATGTAACTGAATCTGGAGCATGGCTGCCAAATGCAGTTGTAAAAGAATGGAAGAACTCCGGTGGCAGATGGTGGTATCAGAATGCAGACGGCAGTTATCCGGCAAGTCAGTGGAAGAAGATAGACGGAAACTGGTATCACTTTGACAATGCCGGCTGGATGGAAACCGGCTGGAAGTTGATAGGAAATACATGGTACTACATGAATACTTCCGGAGCAATGGCAACCGGCTGGCTGAATAATGGTGGTACATGGTACTACTTAAATGCAGACGGAGCGCTGCAGACAGGCTGGGTATTAGTAGATAATACATGGTACTATATGAACGGTTCCGGAGCGATGCAAATCGGTTGGGTACAGGTAGGAAACACATGGTACTACATGAATGCTTCCGGAGCAATGGCAACCGGCTGGCTGAATAAT
>ULOB01000365.1_pt1 | contig 10961 bp, 9 predicted proteins | sample 1952151 | NCBI WGS metagenome assembly ULOB01 (sample SAMEA4835591, study PRJEB28245) | human gut metagenome | biome: gut microbiome; material: fecal sample | place: Denmark | collected 2008
GGAGATGAGGCAGCTGCTGAAAGACTTGCCGATAAATGGAATTGTAGTGTAGATGAAGTTTTTAAAAGATGCAATAATCCAGAAAGGGTTCAACGCGTGTTACACGAGTGTGAGGATGGTAAAACTGTTCAACTTGTTCCTCGTTTATATCATGATGGGGTACGGCATTCTGGCGGTATTGAGAAAGTGGTCTCGGAGATTCTTCAAAGGCAATAATATAGTGTATAAATATGATTCGCTGCTTCTTCACCCCCCGAACCGGCCCCGCTTATCATGACGGCTTCATGGGCCAGAGAACCCTGGTTCTGGGGGCGTACCATTATTGCTGGTATGATAAGTGCCGTTACTACGAAGAGTGTGTGCGGCAGGGGAGGACTGCGGAATATGACAGGAGGTGTCCGGTCTATGAGGACAAGCCGGAGAAGGATTATTACTGCTTGTCCAACAGTAATGTCATAGAGATAGACTCATATATCGAGGGTGGGCATTATCCTACTTATGACGCGTTTACTCACAAGATGTCGGGCATCAAGAAGTATGTGGGGCCTGGAATCAGGGCGGCTTTCTGGGATAAGGTGGCGTTTTACAATTGGATTCAGCATTATCTGCCGGAGCCTCAGGAGGATTTTCAGTACCGGCAGTGGGAGGAGGTGTTTCTGAGGGATCTGCCTGCGTTCGAGGAAGTGCTGAGGGAACTGCGCCCGCAGGTGGTGCTGGTGTGGACGGACACGCTAAGGGAGTTTCTGGACCGGCACTGCGGTACGCTTGGCGGTATGTCGATGATGCGTGTGCAGACTATCGAAATGGATTCTCTGGAGGCGTGGGGCTATCGCGTGCGGTATGCTGATGAGGAGTGCTTTGTGTCGCTGTGGCCTGATTACAGGAACTTTATCAGTAATGTGGCCCCGTTGTGCGGTGTAGATGTGACTGATGAGATACAAGTGATTGAAAAAGTAATGCTGGCATTGCATCACTGCCTGGAGATGGATGCTGGAGTTATGGACGGTACGTTGACAGAACGGGTGTCCGGTATCATACATGATGAGGAACTTATCGTGTCATTGACATTGCTTTTGCAGTCAGGTATTGGGCTGACCGATATGCTGGGACCGCAGAAATTGTGCATGCGTCCAGAGTTGAGAAATGGCGGCAGAGTGCTCTGTAATTTCTATTATGAGGCTGATGGCGTGCCGGTTGTGCCGTTGACCGGGCTTTATCCTGTTAGTGACGGCATCCCGGCGCTTCTGGTGCTGTGGGGGCGGGACAGGGCCGTGCAATACAGAGATTTGGCCAGGATGCTGCGACCGTCGGATACCGTTCTGCTCTATATTGATGAAGAATACGGACTGCCGCTGACAGTTATGGCCGGGATTTTCGGTGTACTTAGAAACACTGGGGCTGAAGGTTTGTTCCTGATGAGGAATTCGGAGAGAAATGAGTTGAATTACAGGGATGCTTTCGTAAGTTCGGGTCTGCTTAGGGAAATATTCGAGGCGGAAAACAGTCTCTTGATGCGGCTCTCTGCGGAATCTGCATCTGAAGTGCTGCTGCATAGCTCTGGCGGCAGGACAATAAAAAAGATGGGTGCGGATATGAGATGGCTCTTGCCTCGGAAATATCAATTCAACAGATTAACGAATTCACATTTTAAGAAGTTGATAAAAGATATGTCTTTCGGGCGCAAAGTGGCGGAAACAAAACTTCTGGAGAAGGTGGCAGTCAAACTGTACAATGCGTATAGGAATGATATTGTGAAGTTGGAAAAAGATAGTGAGGGAAAAGAAATTATGAACTGCAGGGGCAGTGATCCCAGTGCTGTGTCCGGCCTGATTGAATCGATTCTGGATGTTTGTAACGGGAATGCTGCCGGCCGTAAAAGGTCCGTTACTATAAAGGATGTGCAGGAGTTGATAGGGTCGGATATCAAAAACTATTCGCAACGTAAGTACAGGGAAAATACGAAAAAGTGATGGAAGTGTAGATAAATAATTTTGTAAAATCCTGTTTGTCAGACTTGTGGAGATTATTTGAAGTGCACATTTTCTTTATTCTGGACCCCGGATCTAATTTTGCGCCATAATTTAAAAAAACAACGAATTATGGACAAGGATTTAACTTTTTTGCGTTACGCAGACCCGGAGGACCTCCGGATTCTCACGGATTACATCACGATGAACAGGAAGGGAAACCCCCGTTTCAACGAGAGACTGACAACGACTCCTGAATATGCCCGTTACTATCCGGATGGACTTAACAACATGGTGGACAGCATCGTGGAGGAATTCCAGTACTACGGAGGCAACACTGTTCTCAATTTCATGAGAGGAAGAGGTGCCGGCTATCGCGAGATCCTTTGTGACGTATGTCACAGAATGAGGGTCAATTTCAACCGTAAGTCCTCTGTCGAGGTGATTGAGATGAATCTGCTGCACAGCATCTTGATAAAATCGCTGGAGGATATGGACACGGAAAGTCTCAAAGAACTGCTTGATGGCCTGAATATCAAGACAACCAATTTTAAAAAGGAGGCCATGGTTGCGGCTTTGCAGATGGCTATACGCCGGGGTGGTTTTGCCTCCTATAAGATAGCCCTGATAGTCGCCAATGCCATAGCCCGCGCCCTGCTCGGCCGTGGACTCTCCCTGGCGGCCAATGCGGCGCTGGTCAGATGGCTCAGCGTGTTCGCCGGACCGGTCGGCTGGGCAATCACTGCCGCCTGGACTGCTTTCGACATCGCCGGACCGGCCTACCGTGTCACTATTCCGGCAGTGATTCAGATTGCGTATATGAGGGCAAAGCGCGATGTCAAAGGACTTTTGACGGACGATACTGAAAAAGGGGATAATGATAAAACTAGCTATGAATAAGTCTACTAAGAATGTTCTTATTGCGACTTTACCTACAGTGCTTACCTATGCTGTAGGTAAAGTTCTCCGTGCTGTTTCAAAAAGGTACCACCTGTGTCCTCAGTGCGCAACTGGTTTCAAGCAGGAGGTGAGAAGGATGGAGGCGTCCGCAAGCTCTTGTGAGGGAGTGGAACTGGTGTCATCAAATTATAGAGGCAGGAAAAAATATACAGGTACACCAAGGTATATCGAGACGGAATATCATAGGGACCGGGAAGATTCTATAAATGAGTTGAGGACAATTGCCCGTTACTATGGCTGCGATATGGTGATAGATGTTAAGTGTCAGAGGGATGTGGATGATGAAGAGACGGACTCCGGAGGTACCTATACGTATTCAGTCTGGAGCTACAGCGGGAAAGCCGTGCATAAGGCGGATTGAACAGCATTAGTGTGCTATTTTAACCCGGCCGCAGGGGACTGGTAGTGACAAAGGGCAAGGATGGTTTTACCTTTGCAAATCCGGGCAGGATGCGTGTTGCCAAGGAAGTCGCAGTGGAAGGTGGAGCGTCGGATCCGAGAAACGGCATTATGCTCAAGATCTTCTCTATGGTTAATTTCGGGGAAAGGGCCGGAAGTGGCCTGTGCAGTATCTGTAATGTTTGGGAGCGGGTTTTTCATACAGCCGCTGTGATAGAGGAGACAGAAGATATCGACAGAGTAATCCTGACGTTGAGTTATGGAGGACATGAGCAGGACGTGGATGCTATGCTCCGGCTCTATGAGGCAAAGGGTGAATTGATAGTGGTCGGGGATCCCGGGAGATATGTAAACGAAAATGAAACATTTGAATAATCCCAATATTGTGGCAAATAAAATCCAAAGATTGTGGAATTAAAAATCCCAACATTGTGCTTTTCGACTTTGTGATGTCCAGTATATTCAGCGCCCAGCCGGACTCCCCCAAAAACCTAATGACGCAGCAGGACCACAGAAAAAGCCGCGCCGAATACGTGATTCGGTGCGGCCTTTTCCAGCAGTCTCCGTCCATCTGCTCAGAGCCGGTTCCTGTAGGCTTCAGCCAGAAGCTTGCGGTACTGGTTCTCGAGGGAGAGGTAGGTGGAGAGGTTGCCGTAGACGTTGTCGGCTTCGACGTAGTAGTCTATGACGGACATCTGGCCGGCGAGGACGGCCGATTTGAGGGCGTCGAGGGTGCTGTGCATCAGGGGAACGTCGTAGGTCTGTACGGCGGAACGGATCTGCTGCAGCTCGTTGTAGCGGGACTGGAGCTGGGTCTCGGCCTGCAGGCGGGCGTTCTCGAGCTCACTCTGGGCTGCGGTGTGGCGTGCCTCGGCGATCTTCGTCTTGTTGCGGGAGGAGAAAATGGGCAGGGAGGCTCCTACCAGGAAACCGTGGCTGGCCTCGGTCATGGCTGTGTTGCGGCGGTAGCCGACCTCGAACTTGGGCAGCCAGTTCTGCCGGTTGACCTTTATTTCCTGTGCGGCGGCATCGACAGAGGCTTCTGCGGAGAGGATACCGGCGTCCGTGGCCATCACCTCGGCATAGAACTCATCGTAGTCGACTATATCGGATGCAGCAGGATATTCGGCTGCCAGCAGCTCCACGGGGATATTCCCGTTCATGGCCCGGAGGGACTGGAGGGCGTTCTGCCTTGCTGCCTCGTTCTGTGCCGCGAGGGTGCGGACATTCATCCTTTCCATCTTCACCTTGTTGACTTCTATGATATTGGCCCCGCCCTCGGCAAAGCGTTTCTCCATCAGGGCGAGGAGTTCATCGGCATTTGCCATCCGGGTGTCCAGCAGCTCTTTTTCCTGGTTGATCCGCACCAGATCCAGACAGAGCAGCTGGGCCTGCAGGAGGATGTCCCTGCGCTGTAGGGCGTACTGCATGTCGAGGGCCTGAGTCTGGAGCTTGCCGGATTTGCCTCTGGAAACGTACTGGGAAGGGAAGTCGAAGCCCATGGATACTACCAGCTCCGAGCTGGATACCCCGTCGTAGCCGCGGGTGAAGAAGGGGCTGTAGGACACGGAGATGTCCTGCTGGAGGTTGTTCTGGGACTGGATTTCGAGCCGCGATGCCTCATTGTTCTGCTGCAGGGCGCGGAGTTCGAGATTGTTCCTCTCTACTGCTGCCAGCACCGAGTCTATGCTCTCCATGCTCTGGGCGCGGAGACTTCCGCAGGATGCGGACAGGAGAATGGCTGCGGCGCTCAGGAAAGGAAGTGTATTGTAAAATATTTTCATGTGGAATATCGGATTAGTTTTCAGCATGTTCAATGTTTTCTGCCCTGCGCTCGCGGCGGTGCATCCAGTCGTAGACTATAGGCACGATGAAGGCGTTGAGGAAGGTGGAGGTGAGCAGTCCTCCGAGGATGACCTTGGCCATGGGGCTCTGGATCTCGTTGCCCGGCAGGTCGCCGTTGAGGGCCAGGGGGATCATGGCGAGGGCCGAGGAGAGGGCTGTCATCAGAATGGGATTGAGACGGTCCAGGGAGCCGCGGAGGATGCACTCGCGGACGGAGAGGTGCTCTTCGGTATGCAGGTGGTTGTAGCGGTTGATCAGCAGCATTCCGTTCCTGGTCGCGATGCCGAACAGGGCGATGAAACCGATGATGGCCGGGATGCTGAGCTCGCCCGAGGTAAATATCAGGGCGAATACTCCGCCTATCAGGGCCAGGGGCAGGTTGAGCAGGACTACTCCGCTCTGGCGGGCGTTCTTGAACTCCATGTACAGCAGCAGGAAGATGACCACGATGCTCATCAGGGAGGTAAGCAGGAGGGTCCGGCTGGCGGCCTGCTCGCTTTCGAACTGTCCGCCGTACTCGATGTGGTAGCCCTCGGGCAGCTCGATCTCCTCATCCACGATCTTCTGTATGTCGTTGACCACTCCGCGCAGGTCGCGTCCGCGGGTGTTGGCCGAGATGACAACCTTGCGCTTGACGTTCTCGCGGTTGATGGTGTTGGGACCCATGGAGGATTCCACGTCGGCTACGTAGGAGAGGGGTATCTTGCAGCCGTCAGCGTCGTCGATCATCAGGTTGCGGATGCTCTCCATGTCTCCGCGGTTGTCCTCGGAGGCGCGTACTACGAGGTTGAAGGTCTTGCCTTCCTCATAGACCTGAGATACGGTCTCGCCGGCCATGTTGACGGTCACGAACTCTGCGAATGCCGGCAGGGATATGCCGTAGCGGGCGAGCATGTCGCGCTTGGGGGTGATCTTGAGCTCGGGACGCTCGATCTGCTGCTCGACGTTGAGGTCGGCGATGCCCTCGACTCCGCTGATGGCGCTCTTGATGCGGTTGCCTATCACGAACATGTCATTCAGATTGTCTCCGAAGAGCTTGATGGCAATGCTGGCCTGGGTGCCGCTGAGCATGGCGTCTATGCGGTGGCTGATGGGCTGGCCTATTTCGATGTTGGCTCCGGTGATGGTAGAGAGCTTTGCGCGTACCTCGTCCAGCACCTCCGCGTGGGAGCGCTCATCGAGGACGAAGGGGGCCTCGATCTCGGATACATTGACTCCGAGGGCGTGCTCGTCCAGTTCGGCGCGTCCGGTCTTGCGGGCTACGGTCTGGATTTCAGGGATGGTCAGCAGCAGTTCCTCAGCCTGCCGTCCTATGCGGTCGGACTCCTCGAGGGAGACTCCGGGAAGGGAGCTGACATTGATGGTGAACGAGCCTTCGTTGAACGAGGGCAGGAAGCTGTGGCCGAGGGTGAAGAACAGGCCGAGGGCCACGGCGAACAGGGCGAGGGTAGAGCCGCCCACGATGGCTTTGTGGTTCAGGGCCCAGTTCAGCCCGTTGCGGTAGTGTCTCTTGAGCCATGCGGCCACGAATGCCTCCTTGGGCACTTTAGTGCTGTCTTTCCTGCCGCGCAGGAGATAGGAGCAGAGCACGGGAGTCAGGGTCAGGGCGACAATGGTCGAGGCGAAGAGGGCCACGATGAAGGATATTCCGAGGGGAATGAGCATCCTGCCCTCCATGCCGCTGAGGAAGAAAAGGGGCACGAAGCTGACGATGATTATCAGGGTGGAGTTCAGGATGGGCATACGCACTTCCTTGGATGCGTTGAAGACCACGTCTACTACCGGCAGCCGTTTTTCAGGCGGCAGGGCCCGGTTCTCCCGCAGGTGCTTCCAGACGTTCTCCACGTCCACTATCGCGTCGTCCACTAAGGAACCTATGGCGATGGCCATGCCTCCGAGACTCATGGTGTTGAGGCTCAGCCCCAATGCATCCAGCACCAGGATGGTGATGAGCAGGGACAGCGGCAGGGTGATCAGGGATATGACGGTGGTGCGGACATTGGCCAGGAATACGAAGAGTACGATTACCACGAAGATGGCGCCTTCGTACAGGGAGCGTTTCACATTGTTGATCGAGTTCTCGATGAATGTGGCCTGGCGGAATATGTCGGTGGACACGTGCACGTCGGCGGGCAGGTTCTTCTGCAGGTCGGCTATGGCCGCATCCAGCTTTTCGGTCAGCTCAATGGTTCCGGTGTTGGGCTGTTTGGTGACGGTCAGCAGCACGGCCGGCTTGCCTCTTTCGGAGGCCAGTCCGAGCTTGGGCTGCTGGGCGCCGATGCGGACATCCGCCACGTCCTCGAGGGTGACGGGCATCCCGCTTTCAGTGGTCTTGATCACGGCTGCGGCCATCTCCTCCACGTCCTGCGTGGATACTACTCCGCGTACGATGTACTCGCTGCCGTATTCGTAGATGACACCTCCGTTGGTGTTCTGGTTCATGCCGCGTGTCACCTCCATGACTTCTCCGAGGGTGACTCCGTAGTGCTTCATTTTCTCAGGATGGATCAGGACCTGGTATTCCTTTATGTCGCCTCCGAGCACGGCTACCTGTGCCACGCCTCCGGTGGACAGCAGGCGGGGCCTGAAGGTCCAGTCAGCCAAGGTTCTGAGGTCCAGCATCGAGGTGCTGTCGGCGGTCAGGGACACTATCAGCAGCTCTCCGAGGATGGAGGACTGGGGACCGAGGGTGGGGGTTCCGGAGTTGTCCGGCAGGTCGTCGGCAGCGGCGGCCAGTTTTTCGGACACAATCTGGCGGGCAAGGTAGATGTCAGTGCCCCAGTCGAACTCTACCCACACTACGGAAAATCCCGTGGTGGAGGAACTGCGCACCCTGCGCACTCCTGTGGCGCCGTTGACGGCGGTCTCGATAGGGAAGGTCACGAGCTGCTCGACCTCCTCGGCGGCCATTCCGTTGGCTTCAGTCATGACGACCACGGTCGGGGCGTTGAGGTCGGGGAATACGTCTATCTCCGCGTTGAATGTCCGGTACAGTCCGGCCGCGAAGAGCAGGATGGCCGCGACAAGTATCAGCAGCCGGTTCTGCAGTGAGAAATGTATTATCTTGTTGAGCATGGCTGTCGCGGATTAATGGTTGTGGGTATGGGCGGGGATGAGGTTGCCGGCTGAGGCGAGCTTGACGTGTGTGGCTCCGCGGGTCACTACGTTTTCTCCGCCCTTGAGGCCGGAGAGGATCTCATAGCGCTGTCCGTCGGTGGCACCGAGGGTGACTTCCTGTTTCTTGTAGCAGGTCTCGTCCAGCTTGATATATACGAAATAGTGGCCCTGGGACTCGGTGACGGCTTCAACCGGAAGGGAGATGACTCCGTCCCTCTCGGCGGAGAGCAGCCATACCTGGGCGAAGGCTCCGGGGAGAATCTCTTCCGTGCCGTTGAAGGCAAATGTCACGGGGATGTAGGCATTGGTCTCGTCGGTCGAGCGGCCGTAGCCGAGCAGGCGGCCTCCGAGCCGGGAGGCGGTGTAGACGCGGTCGCCGTAGGAGAGCCTGAAGTTCGCATCATTCACACCGGGGAGGCGGTTGAGGTATCTTTCGGAAACATCGGCCTTGAGATAGAGCCTGCTGCCGGCGACTACCTTGGCCAGGGGGGTGCCTACCGTGACATAGTCTCCTTCCTTTACCAGACAGGTCTTGACATAGCCTCTGACGGGGGATTTCACAGCCGTCCCGTTCTCGCCGCCGTTCGAGGCGAGTGCCTCATAGGTCAGGCGGGCTGTCTCGTAGCGGCCCTTTGCGGCCTCGTATTCCTGACGGGAGACGATATTGTCCTCCACCAGTTTTGCGGCTCTTTCATATTCCTGCCTTGCAGTTTCATATTCGATCCTGGCCCTCTGTACAGGGTCTCCGTCCTGCAGGTGGCGGGAGGAGATGGTGAACATCGGGCTGCCGTCATTGACCCGGCTGCCCTCAATCAGGGGCGCTGCGTAGGAAACGATACCGGGCACGCTTGCCACGACGGTTGTCTCATCCTCGGGAGCCGGCATGATGCGGCCGCTCACTTCGAGGACTCCGCGGAAAGGACCGGGGACAATGACTTCTGCCGTCACACCGGCGGCAGCGGCGCTCTCGGCACTGAGGGTTATCTCATCGGGACTGGCGTTGCCTCCCTCATGCGAATGGCCGTGGTCGTGTCCGTCATGGTTGTGTCCGTCATGGTTGTGGCCCTCATGGTCGTGGCCCTCATGGCTGTGGTCATCGGCCTCGTGGTCATGGGCTTCGTGGTCATGATGCGCATGGTCGTGGACCTCCTCGCTGTGGGAGTGGCCCTGGCCGGAACTGGAGTTGTTGTTGCAGGATGAGAGGACGTAGCACGTGGCGGTGCAGAGTACGCCCAGAAGGAATGTCTTTATCGTCTGTTTCATGTAAGAAAAGTATTTCGGTTGTTAATAAACGCCGCAAATGTATATTTCATCCCGTGCAACCCTGTTGCAAAGAAGGCTGTCCGCCTGCCTGCGGTACGGTATTTGTATTTTTGGAGGTGAATCAAATAAAAAAGGAGACAGATATGAAAGGAATGATTATCGTTTTGATGCTGGCGCTGACCGCAGGAGTGTCCGCGTCAGGAGCCGTGCCTCAGGACAGGCAGACCCGCAGGGCCATGCAGGCGTATGAGGATTCGGTCAGATTCGCGGCAACCGTGGAGACTATGAAGAATATGGATTTCGTGCTTGAGGCCGACCGCCTGGTGCTCAAGAGAGGAGAGAATGTCATGGTGACGTCCATGACCAATTTTGTATCCGTCAAGGATGACCGCGCTGTGATACAGGTCGCTCCTTTCAGCGGCCCCGGTGTCAACGGTGTCGGCGGAGTGACGGTGGACGGAAATATATCGGACGTGGATTTCAGGGTGAGCCGTAAAGGGACTGTGTCCCTGTCGATGTATGTGTCGGGTGCCGTGGCCTCCTGCAAGATTACGTTCACCCTGCCGAAGAACGGTACTACCGCCACAGTGCGTATTGACCCCAACTACAGTTCCAATGACATCTCACTGGTCGGCAGTATAGTTCCGACCGAGCTCTCCACGGTGTACGAAGGGTTGTCGCTGTGACGCGGATACGGAAATTTTTACTAACTTGCGGCAAGTTTAATACTGCTGCAAGTTTTTTTTATGCCTATGAGACCAGGATTGAAGAAGCCCCTAAAAATTACCCTGATATCCCTCGCATCCCTGCTTGGCCTGTGCGTTGTGGCCATAGCGGTGGCCTTGTGGATTGTATTCACCCCTTCCAAACTGACTCCGATAGTGGAGGATGCGGCGGACAAATATCTCGATGCCGACGTAAGGATAGGCTCGGTGGACCTGGAATTTTTCTCATCATTTCCCAGATTTACCCTCAGGATAGAGGACGGGGAGCTGACAGTCCGTAGGACCGTGGATTCCACGGAGACGGAGAAACACCTGATGCCCCACCGGGATTCCCTGCTGCGGTTCAAGCGCTGCCGCGTGACGTTCAACCCCGCGGCCCTGCTGAAGGACGACCGCGTGGTGATTCACCGCGTGCTGCTGGACAGTGCCATGGTCTATGCTTACCGGGATGCGGAGGGGCGTGCCAATTGGAATTTCATCCCTCCTTCCCAGGATACGGTGGAGACAGCGGATGCGGACACTTCCGGCGGATTCCGCCCTAAATCCATTGTCCTGCGGTCGCTTAGGATCAGGGATGCCAATATTGTCTTCAATGACCGTTCCAATGATGTATATGCGCGGGTCCTTGGAGTGAATACCCGCCTACGGATGGGAGCCGGGGGGAGGGGAGCTGCCGCCGGGGGGG
>ULOB01021085.1_pt1 | contig 10864 bp, 10 predicted proteins | sample 1952151 | NCBI WGS metagenome assembly ULOB01 (sample SAMEA4835591, study PRJEB28245) | human gut metagenome | biome: gut microbiome; material: fecal sample | place: Denmark | collected 2008
AAAAAAGAAACTTTTCCCGATTTTCTTCGTTACTACTTATGAGTAGTTAATTAAGTAGTAATATCAGTAGTAAGTAGTCATACTATAAATAATATCAGTAGTAATATCAATAGTAGGTAGTCATACTAATGTATTATCAGTAGTAAGTAGTTATATGATGTCCTTACTTTAGATATTATGTCTTTACTTTGGAAATCTATTTTTCTCTCTTTCTCTGTAGTTTCTAAAGAAAAAATCCCTATTATCACTTGCTTTCAACAAAAAAGGCTTAACTTTGTAAGCTGTAATTTACTGCTACCCCGATATGGAAAGTCAGAATGTGAAAGATACGGTCAGGCAGATATTCACCGAATATCTCAATGCGCACGGGCATCGCAAGACACCCGAACGTTACGCCATACTCGATACCATCTATTCCATTGACGGGCATTTCGACATTGATACGCTTTACTCGCTGATGGCCGATCAGGAGAATTTCCGTGTCAGCCGTGCCACCCTCTACAATACCATTATTCTGCTTATCAATGCCCGGCTGGTCATCAAGCACCAGTTTGGCACATCTTCCCAGTACGAAAAATGTTATAACCGCGATACGCATCATCATCAGATCTGTACGCAGTGTGGCAAGGTGACCGAGTTTCAGAACGAAGAGCTGCAGCATGCTATTGAAAATACCAGACTGGGGCGTTTCAACCTGACGCACTATTCATTATATATGTATGGCTTGTGCAGCAGGTGCGAGCGTGCCAACAAACGGAAAAATAAGAACAACAATAATAAAAAAGAAAAATGAAAGTAGACATTCTATTAGGATTGCAATGGGGCGACGAAGGCAAAGGCAAAGTCGTCGACGTATTAACTCCGAAGTACGATGTAGTAGCACGTTTTCAGGGTGGACCGAATGCCGGTCATACGTTGGAGTTCGAAGGACAGAAATATGTGCTCCGTTCCATCCCCTCGGGTATTTTTCAAGGTGACAAGGTAAATATCATCGGTAATGGTGTCGTGCTCGATCCGGCTTTGTTCAAGGCTGAGGCCGAGGCGCTGGAAGCTTCCGGACATCCGTTGAAGGAGCGTTTGCACATCTCCAAGAAGGCACACCTCATTCTGCCTACTCATCGTATTCTGGATGCTGCTTACGAAGCTGCCAAAGGCGATGCCAAAGTAGGTACTACCGGTAAGGGAATCGGCCCTACGTATACCGACAAGATCAGCCGTAACGGTGTGCGCGTAGGCGACATCCTGCACAACTTCGAGCAGAAATATGCAGCTGCCAAGGCCCGTCACGAGCAAATCCTGAAGAGCCTGAACTATGAATACGACCTGACCGAACTGGAGAAAGCCTGGTTTGAGGGTATCGAATACCTGAAGCAGTTCCCGCTGGTAGACAGCGAGCACGAAGTAAACGGACTGTTGAAGGAAGGCAAGTCGGTGTTGTGCGAAGGTGCACAGGGCACGATGCTCGACATCGATTTCGGTTCTTATCCGTTTGTAACCTCTTCCAACACCATTTGTGCCGGAGCCTGCACAGGTCTGGGTATAGCTCCTAATAAGATTGGAGATGTATACGGTATCTTTAAGGCCTACTGTACACGTGTCGGAGCTGGTCCGTTCCCTACCGAGCTGTTCGACGAAACCGGTGAGAAGATCGGAGCACTGGGACATGAGTTCGGAGCAGTGACAGGTCGTAAACGTCGCTGTGGATGGATCGACCTGGTAGCTTTGAAGTATTCGGTGATGATCAACGGCGTTACCAAACTGATTATGATGAAGAGCGATGTGCTCGACACATTCGATACCATCAAGGCATGCGTAGCTTACAGAATGAACGGTGAAGAAATCGAATACTTCCCCTACGACATTACTGAAGGTGTAGAGCCAGTTTATGTAGAACTGCCGGGTTGGAAGACCGACATGACCAAGATGCAGAGTGAAGACGAATTCCCTGAAGAGTTCAATGCGTACCTCACCTTCCTGGAAGAACAGTTGGGCGTACCCGTTAAAATCGTTTCAGTAGGTCCCGACCGCGAACAGACGATCGAACGATATACCGAAGAATAAGCCAGGATTTCGGATTCGAAAGAAAAATAAGAAGAGGGCTTGTCAGGAAAAACATGATGCCTTGTTCGCTGCCTGATGGCGGGGATGTTGCGTAATCGTGGTTTCCGGACAGGCTCTCTTCTTTTTTATTGAGCACGAGCGAGAAGTTTTCCGGGGTATTACCGGCTGGGGCAGTACGTAGCCGTTTACAGTTTCAGGGCTTCGTAGATGTGGCGGTGTTCTTCTCCCCAGTCGTCCATTATGTCGATGATGGGCAGCAGGCTTTTACCCAGTTCTGTCAGATGGTATTCGCTGTGGGGTGGCAGTTCCGGATAAATAGTCTTGGCTATGATCTGGTCTTCTTCCAACTCGCGGAGGTTCTGGTCCAGTACGCGGTTGATGGCTTCCGGTATTTCCCGATGAAGCTGGCTGGGACGTTTAGGCCCCTCGCGTAAGGCATCGATGATGCAAGGTTTCCATTTTGAACTTATCACACACATGGTGATGCGGATGCCGCACGACAGATCCAAAGGATTTTTTCTTTTGTACATGGCTTATTTTTGTTTTATGCGCAAAAGTATGAATTATATTCTGTTGTAAGTCAGTATACCAGTTAATTTATCGGTATATGTATAATTTCTCATGTATTTATTAATTCAATGTCGTATACTATCTTTGTGCTTATAATTGCAGATATGGATATACTATTATTGCTTACTGGTATAATTATAAAAAAGGACTGACATTATGAATTACAGAATTTTAGGGAAAACCGGCTTTCGTATCAGCGAGGTTTCACTTGGCACATGGCAGCTGGGTTCGAAGTGGGGCGATCCTTTCGATAAAGAAGTAGCCTTCAAAACGCTTGAAGCAGCATGTGAGCAAGGCATTAATTTCTTCGATACAGCCGATATTTATCAGGGCGGATTGAGCGAAAAAACTATTGGCGAGTTCTTGAAAGGACGTAGCGAGCGCATTTACGTGGTGACGAAATGTGGTCGGGGACTTAATCCTCATAATGCGGAAGGCTATAATGCCGAAAACATCCGTCGGTTTGTTTTCAACTCCTTGCAGAATATGCAACGGGATTGTCTCGACATGGTACTTCTGCACTGTCCGCCTTCGGAGGTCTACTCCAAGCAGGAAGTGTTCGATACGCTCGATGCGTTGAAGCGGGAAGGCCGTATTCTGCATTATGGAGTAAGCGTGGAACGTATCGATGAGGCTCTGGAAGCAATGAACCACGACATCTCGGCCATAGAAATCATATTCAACATGTTCCGTTTGCGTCCGGCTGATGAACTGTTCGCTAAAGCCAAGCAGCAGAATGTGGGGATTATTGTCCGGGTGCCTTTGGCAAGTGGGTTGCTTTCGGGAAAATATACGCTGGAAACTACCTTTGGTAAAGACGACCACCGTTCGTACAATCGTAACGGAGAATTTTTCGATAAAGGCGAAACCTTTTCCGGTGTCGATTATACTACCGGCGTTAAGGCGGCACAAGTGCTCAAAGAACGGTTGAATACTGACAACCTGGCTTTGGCTGCCTTACGCTACATTCTGATGTACGATGCTGTCAGCACGGTGATTCCCGGAGCCAGCACACCTGCCCAGATTGCAGCCAATGCAGCCGCTTCTGCCCTTCCTGCATTTACTGACGAAGAGATGAAGGTGGTGCGTGATGTATACGATGAATATATCAAGGAGCAGGTTCATAAGTTGTGGTAAAAACGGCATTATTCGCTGTTTTTATTCGCGGTTTTCATCGATTTCATTAACTTTGTATGTTGTACGCCCGTGGTGGCAGAACGGTTGTCTGTTCTGCCGGCATGGGATACATTATATATAATATAGTATAACTATAAGGTTACATCGGGATCTGAATATAGCTTACTTATTGACGGGTACTGAGGTAGCTTTTACAAAAAACAATGGTGATTTATGAAAACACATTTTCTTGCTTCCCTGCTGTTGCTGGCCGGCTTGTCACTTCCGCTGCGTGCCCAGCATTATGTTCCTACTGAGGAGAATCTGAAATCCCGCCAGGAGTTTCGCGATGCCCGTTTTGGTATCTTCCTGCACTGGGGCTTGTATGCCATGCTGGCTACGGGCGAGTGGACCATGACCAACAACAACCTGAACTATAAGGAGTATGCCAAACTGGCAGGAGGTTTCTATCCATCCCGCTTCAACGCAGCCGAATGGGTGGCTGCCATCAAGGCTTCGGGTGCCAAGTATATCTGCTTCACCAGCCGTCATCACGAAGGATTCTCCATGTTCCATACCCAGTACTCCGATTACAATGTAGTCGATGCCACTCCTTTCAAGCGCGACATCCTGAAGGAACTGGCCGACGAGTGTCACAAGCAGGGCATCCGTCTGCACCTGTATTATTCGCACCTCGACTGGTATCGCGAAGATTACCCATGGGGCCGTACCGGCCGCGGGACAGGACGTCCCGACGCCAAAGGCAACTGGCCTACCTATTATCAGTTTATGAACAACCAGCTCACCGAACTGCTTACCAACTACGGCCCGATAGGAGCCATCTGGTTTGATGGTTGGTGGGATCAGGATCAGAATCCCGACTTCGACTGGCAGCTTCCCGGACAGTATGAGCTTATCCACAAGTTGCAACCTGCCTGCCTTGTAGGCAACAACCACCATCAGGTGCCTTTCGAAGGCGAAGATATCCAGATTTTCGAGCGCGATCTGCCGGGCGAAAACAAGGCTGGACTTTCGGGACAGGACGTCAGCAGCTTGCCGCTGGAGACGTGCGAAACCATGAACGGCATGTGGGGATATAAGATTACCGACCAGAACTACAAGTCGGTTAAGGCTTTGATTCACTACTTGGTGAAGGCGGCAGGCAAGGATGCCAACTTGCTGATGAACATCGGCCCTCAGCCCGACGGCTGTCTGCCCGAAGTGGCTGTACAACGCCTGAAGGAGGTCGGCGAATGGATGCAGACTTATGGCGAAACCATTTACGGCACGCGTGGCGGATGCATTACTCCACACGACTGGGGAGTGACGACACAAAAGGGGAACCGCCTGTTTGTACACATCCTGAACCTGCCCGACAAGGCGCTCTTCCTGCCACTGGAAGGCAAGCAGGTGAAACAGGCGCTCGACTTCGTTACCCGTCAATCACTGAAGTTCAAGCGGGTGGAAGGCGGCATCACCCTGCTGCTTGATGAAGTGCCGACCGAAACCGATAAAGTGGTTGAATTGGTGCTCGGCTGAGGAGAAATCAATGTTTCTGGCGGAAAATCTATAATCTGTGTTAATTCTTGTGGTATCCTGCCAATCTTCCGTTATATTTGGCAAACAATTTGTTCTGATATTTGAAAAGACAAATTTGGATTATTAATTTAAAGTAAAGAAAACAGTATGGGAACAGGAATGATAGGAATGCAATGGATTATATTTATCGGTGTAGCCGTGCTGAGTTGGCTAGTGCAGATGAATTTGCAAAACAAGTTCAAGAAGTACTCGCAGATACCTACCAACAATGGCATGACCGGAGCCGACGTAGCGCGTAAGATGCTTAACGACAACGGCATCTACGACGTGCAGGTGACTCATACACCGGGCCACTTGACCGACCACTACAATCCGGCCAACAAAACCGTGAATCTGAGTGAAAGTGTGTACAACAGTAATAGTATCATGGCCGCTGCCGTAGCTGCCCACGAGTGTGGCCACGCCTTGCAGCATGCCCGTGCCTATGCGCCGCTTACCATGCGCAGCAAGTTGGTGCCGGTAGTTTCGTTTGCTTCCAGCATCATGACTTGGGTGATATTGGCAGGTATTCTGATGATCAATTCTTTTCCGGAATTGCTGTTGATCGGCATTATTCTTTTTGCCACTACTACGCTGTTCAGCTTCATCACCTTGCCGGTCGAGATCAATGCCAGCAAGCGTGCTTTGGTATGGCTCAGTGCCAGTGGCATTACCAATGCCTACAATCATGACAAGGCCGAAGACGCTCTTCGTTCTGCTGCCTACACTTACGTAGTGGCTGCATTGGGCTCGTTGGCTACGCTGATCTACTACATCATGATCTATCTGGGACGTCGTGAGTAATTTTTAGAATCATATTGGGATGGACGCATCATTTGGCCGGAGTGCAGGTGATGCGTCTTTTCCTTATTTTGCTAACTTTAAACAATATCTCTTATGATGAAACCGTTTTTTTCAGCTTCCCGCACCTTGTGTTTAGTTCTTTTTCTTTGTATGCAGTTGGGCGTGTATGCCCTTAACGAAAAACCTTTTGTCATTCCCGAACTGAAAGAGTGGAAGGGAGCAGATGGCATGTTCCAGCCTTCTGCCGACATGCGTATTGTATGTGGCGAGCCAGCCTTGCGGACGGTAGCCGAGGCATTTGCTGCCGATTACGGACAGATGTTCGGCACTGTTTTTCGGGTGGAGGAAGGAAAGCCGCGCACCGGTGACATCTTTCTGACTTTGAAGAAAGACAAGAAACTGGGAACCGAAGGTTATGCCATCCGAGTGGATCGTACCGTTACCGTTTCTGCTCCCGAAGTGGCCGGTGTTTACTGGGCTACGCGTACGTTGCTTCAGATGAGCGAGCAGAACGCTGACCGTTGTTTGCCAAAGGGACAGATACGCGACTATCCCGACTATGCTCTGCGTGGCTTTATGATGGATTGCGGCCGCAAGTTCATCCCCATGTCCTACCTTCGCGACCTGGTCAAGGTGATAGCTTACTACAAGATGAACACTCTTCAGATACACCTTAACGACAATGGCTTCAAGCAGTTCTTCGGTCACGACTGGGGTCGTACCTATGCTGCTTTCCGTTTGGAGTGTGATACTTATCCTGGGCTGACGGCACGCGACGGCTACTATACGAAACGCGAGTTCATCGACTTTCAGAAAGAAGCTGCCGGTCGTTTTGTCGAAATCATTCCCGAAATAGATGCTCCTGCCCATACGTTGGCATTCACTCATTACAAGCCCGAAATAGGCAGCCGCGAGTACGGCATGGACCATCTGGATCTGTTCAACCCCGAAACGTATACATTCATGGATGCTCTTTTCAAGGAGTATCTGGAGGGTGACGAACCTGTCTTCTGGGGACCGCGTGTGCACATCGGCACTGACGAATATTCCAATAAGAAGAAAGATGTAGTCGAGAAGTTCCGTGCCTTTACCGACCGCTATATCCGGTTGGTCGAGAGTTATGGCAAGCAGGCTTGTGTGTGGGGAGCGTTGACCCATGCGGCAGGCGATACTCCGGTCAAGTCGGAGAATGTCGTCATGAGTGCCTGGTATAATGGCTATGCCGAACCCAAAGCTATGGTGGAGCAGGGTTACAAACTGATCAGCATTCCCGATGGTCTGGTCTATATTGTCCCGATGGCGGGTTATTATCATGACTATCTGAATGACGAATATCTGTACAACAAGTGGACGCCTGCCCATGTAGGAAAGGTGGTGTTCGATGAGAAGCATCCGGCCATTCTGGGTGGCATGTTTGCCGTTTGGAACGATCATGTGGGTAACGGCATCTCTGTCAAGGATATACATCATCGTCTCTTCCCGGCTTTGCAGACTTTGTCGGCGAAAACATGGGGAGCACAGCCCGCTCTGCCTTATGCCGATTTCGACCGTTTGCGTCGTCAGTTGAGCGAAGCTCCGGGTGTAAACCAGCTGGCACGGATCGGCCGTGAACCGGCTATGGTCTGCCAGGCAGCGGAGGTTGTTCCGGGTTCTTCTTTGTCTTATCCCGAAATCGGTTATGATTATACGGTAAGTTTCGATCTCGAAGCTGCTGCCGAAGCACCGGGCACCGAGTTGTTCCGTTCGGAAAACGCTGTTTTCTACCTGTCCGACCCTGTAAGCGGACTGTTCGGCTTTGCCCGCGACGGCTATCTGAATACATTCGGTTACCGGCCTTATCCGGGCGAAAAGGCAAACATCCAGATTAAGGGCGACCACATGTCTACCGCCCTCTTCGTTGACGGCCGTCTTGTCGAGAAGCTGGATGTTCAGAAGCGTTACTTCAACGCCGGCAAGGACTCCATGAACTATGTGCGTACGCTGGTATTCCCGTTGCAGAAGGCGGGAGACTTCAAAAGCCGGATTTCCAACCTGAAAGTATTCAATTATGTTACCGGTTCCGACGCTGTAAACGACTGATAGAGGAGGGAGGACGGACGATGAAGGATTTTGCAGCCATCGATTTCGAGACGGCCAACGGCAACCGTTCCAGTGTGTGCAGTGTGGGCTTGGTCATTGTCCGCGACGGACGGGTGACCGACCGTTTCTATCGTCTGATACGTCCTTACCCCAATTTCTACAGCTATTGGAATACGCAGGTGCACGGCCTGACGTGGCACGACACTGCTGCTGCCGCTCCCTTCCCCGATGTGTGGAAGGAGGCGGCACCGCTTATTGGCGACCTGCCTTTGGTGGCGCACAACAGTCCTTTCGACGAAGGCTGTCTGAAAGCCGTTTTCCAGGCATACGGCATGGACTATCCCGGCTATACATTTCACTGTACTTGCCGCGCTTCGCGCCGCGTCTTCGGCAAGGAACTTCCCAATCATCAGTTGCACACCGTGGCGGCTCGTTGCGGTTACGACCTGACCCAGCACCATCATGCTTTGGCCGATGCTGAGGCATGTGCGTGCATTGCGTTGCTGATACTTTGATTGACGCTTGCATGGCTTGCGAGGGACACTTGCACGGCTCGGGAGAAACACTTGTGTGGCTCGGGAGCGACGCAAGCAATACTCGTGGGGATTGTAGGCAATACTTGGCGGGTTTGCTGGAAAAACTCGTGGGCTTTGTGTGCAAAACCTGGCGGCATTGCTTGTAATATGCGGTGGGATTGCTTATTATTTGGCTGGAGATTGCTTGTTACGGTGGCTAACTACCGATGTTGTCTTCCTAAAGTGGGTAGTTACGTCCGCCAAGTGGCACTTTGCGGGTGAAAGATGGATACGCGGACTACGCAGAATGAGGCGGACTTACACGGAGAAAGAATGAGAAAGAGGAAAATTGCTTTCACGCCTTCACCTGAAATTTAGAGCGTTGGTATTCATGCGGATATGGTGAAAGATGTGGCTTCACGGAGGTTTCACCTTGTGCTTTCACTTTCTCCAGGTTTTCTTATTTTCTTCGGTTTCACTTCATGAAAAGCATAATTTTTAATCGCTTGATAGATAGGTGAATATGGTGAAGGATGTAACGTACATGCAAGTGCTTACTGATATATGTATGAATTTAGTTTTTTGCTGCATGCTATCAATGTCTGTACAGATATACCACAAATATTATTTCTTGTGGTGTCCTTATGCAGAATCGGGAAAATATGCATGATGCAAACGAACAGGGAAGGGGGGGATAGTTGTACTTAAAACATATCATGCTGAAAACATTGAAAAAGGTTGTATACTTATAACCTTTTTGCGATGTTTTTTATATCTTTGTGTTGTTTGTTACAATATAACTCCATGCATTATGTGAAGTATCTCGTAATCTGCCTGGAGGAATACAAACGAGTTATGTGATTCATGCAGGGCAGTATAAGACGCGGCCAAATAGTGTCATTACGCGATACGGAGACAGATTCGATTATGCTTCACCCGAGGAGACTCCAGGCTTGATGGGTGATCTGGTGGATTGGTATAATGCTGCAGAACAGGAGGGAAAACTTTCGCCCGTAGAGTTGGCTGCATTATTTCATTATCGTTATATACGTATTCATCCTTTTGAGGACGGTAATGGTCGTATTGCCCGACTGATGGTAAATTATATTCTGACTCGTCATGATTATCCTATGATTGTAGTCCGTAGTCGTAAAAAAAGTGAATATCTGGAGGCTTTGCATCAGACTGACCTTGAAGTCGGTCCACTTCCTAGCGATGGCGCACATGCTGATATTAAGGATATTCGCCCTTTCATGAAATACTTCAATGACTTGGTTACAACAGAAGTATACAATGATGTACTATTTATAAGTGAAAGAAAAGAGAATGTGTGGTGGTATGATGGGGAACGTATTGTGTTCCGGACGCCTAATTATACAAAAATTCTGAATGCTATGCGAACACAACCTTCTCTAACGCTTGCAGATATGAAAGAGGAAACGGGCATCAGTGTAACAGCTATTCAGAAACTATTGGATCAGCTGATTTCTAAGAAGTATGTTGAGCGTGGAGAGAAAGATGGAAGTTGGAGGGTATTTGTGACGCAGTGATACAATAGTTGTTTTTAATATAGAGACACCCTGGAATATTTTATAGGAACCATATCCACTGATGGATGTACGGTTTATAGAATGATTACGTATATGCATATGAATGAATATGAAATATTGATAGCGAGTCCTTTTGACAGGGAATATTTGGTTGCTGAAATTTGTCATAAGTTATTGTTTGCTGAAATAAATCAAGAACATGGTTATCTGGAAATACAAATCTATCCTACTTCTAATCAGAAAATTGTGTTGTCTTTAAAAAAGTTTGTTGAAGCAATAACTGCTGCCAAGAAACATCTTCAAGCTAAACATATACATGTGGTCGCCGTGAATAATATAACAATATTGCATAAAGACAGTAATAAGGTTTGTTTAGTTTATGAAAACATGATTTTTGCCACAGTATCAGCCAATTTTTTAGAGATAAACATTCCTAAAGGAAGTTTCTTAAAATTACCGTTGGATAAATTGTTAGAGATTTTAAACTCTTATATTACGTGATAATATTTGCTCGGCTGCTGGTGTATTTTAAACGTAAGATGCAGCGGAGTATAAGGTAAGCTTCCAAAATTGGCGTATTGACTAGTATGT
>ULOB01017210.1_pt1 | contig 10788 bp, 11 predicted proteins | sample 1952151 | NCBI WGS metagenome assembly ULOB01 (sample SAMEA4835591, study PRJEB28245) | human gut metagenome | biome: gut microbiome; material: fecal sample | place: Denmark | collected 2008
GAAGCTATAAAAAATATAATTAAAATTGATTTAAACGAAGAAAGCCTAGATAATGATTTACTTTAGGTTTCTTTTTTTGTACAATTATATTGGATGTGAATGTTAGATAGTACCATAAAAAACTTATTTATATAGTTTGTAAAATTGACGTACTTGATGTAACGATAAATGAAGTTTCAGAAGTTTTAGATGGAGTAAGTGTGTTAAATGTTAATGCGAGTGATATAAACACAATACTTAATTTAAATGGTGCTTGGAAGTATGTACTTGATAATATAAAAGAAGAAGTTTCTTTAGTCTTATATATTGACTTTCTTTTATAAAAGAGGGCTACTTTACAAATAAACTAATCTGTTATATAATTATTTCGTTGGAAGAAAGATTAATATGATTAAAAAATATAAAGAAGAATATAATAATTTAACAAAGAATATAATAAATAACGAGCATTTTCTTATGACTAAAAATGATATGCATCATGGTAGAACTAAGTATGAACACTTAGTTAGAGTAAGCAAATGCGCTTTTGTGATGTCTAAAATATTTAAGGCAGACACAATTACTTGTACAACAGCTGGGTTATTACATGACTTATTTTATGGAGAAAGAACAGACTCTATAGAAAATAGCTACTTAAACCATCCACATACAGCTAGAAATAATGCTGTTAAGTATTTTGGTGTAGGCGACAAAGTAGCATGTGCAATTGAAACGCATATGTTTCATCATGTGATACTAAAGAAAATCTTTCCTTTTATAAATAGGGAAGAAGAAGCATCTATCAAATTTAGTAAACCAAAAAGTAAAGAAGCTTGGATAGTCAGTATTGCAGATTTACTAGTGAGTATTAATGACTCTAAGTTCTTTGTTAAATATAAATTTAACCTAGCATATTTGATGCTTGTTAGTTTTATATTGAGTAAATAAAAAGATAATTGAATCTTTTTTATTAAAATGCTTGACAAACTTAGAATATTCTTTTATCCTTTATTTGTTAAGTGAAAATATACCTATATATAAGAGAGGAGGAAACATGAAGAATTTAGTAATAGTAGAAAGTCCAAGTAAAAGTAAAACTATTGAAAAATACTTGGGTAAAGATTATAAAGTAACAAGTAGTAAAGGTCATATTAGAGACTTAGCTACAAGTGGTAAATTTGGTTTAGGAGTTGATATAGAAAACAACTTTAAGCCTAATTACAAAGTGATAACTGGAAAAGGGAAGTTAGTTACTGAACTTAAAAAAGAAGTTAAAAATAGTGACTATGTAATACTTGCTACCGACCCAGACCGTGAAGGAGAAGCAATAAGCTGGCATTTAAAAGATGCTTTAGGACTTAAAGATAATTATGGAAGAGTTGTGTTTAATGAAATCACTGAAGGTGCAATTAAAGAAGCATTTAAAGTTCCTAGAGAAATAGATATGGATTTAGTGCACAGTCAAGAAGACAGAAGAATACTCGATAGAATTATAGGTTTTAGATTAAGTAAGCTTATGCAAAGTAAGACTGAAGGAAAAAGTGCTGGGCGTGTACAAAGTGTAGCATTAAAACTAATCGTTGATAGAGAAAGAGAAATAGAAGACTTTAAAAGTGAAGAATATTTTACAATTGAAGGAATATTTTCTGATTTTGAAGCAACTTTAACAAAGTATAAGAATAAAAAGATAGAAATTAAATCTGTAACTCAAAAGGATGAAATACTTAGTAAATTATCTAATGCTTTTAAAATAGAAACTGTAGAAAGCAAAGAAAAGAAAAAAACTAGTAAACTTCCATTTACAACAAGTACATTAACTCAAACTAGTAGCATTAAACTTAACTTTAGTGCATCTAAGACTATGAAATTAGCCCAGGGTTTATATGAAGGTAAGAAAATTGGTAATACCCTAGTAGGTTTAATTTCTTATATGAGAACAGATTCAACTAGATTAAGTGATGTATTTGTTAAAGATACTTTTGAATTTATTAAAAACAACTATGGAAAAAATTATGTTGGTTATGTAAAGAAAACTAAAGAAAAAGAAAATGTACAAGATGCACATGAAGGTATTAGACCAACAAGTATTGAAAGAACCCCAGAAAGTATTAAGCCTTATTTAACACCAGACGAGTATAAGCTATATAATTTGATTTATATTAGAACTCTAGCTAGTTTAATGGCAGATGCTAAAGTTATGGCTACAAGTGTAATACTTGATAATAACGACTATAAATTCACTTCAAGTGGACAGGTTGGTATATTTGATGGTTACTTGAAAGTATATGGTGAATTTGAAGAAAGTAAAGATACTTATTTACCTGACTTTGCAAGTTTTAACTCAAATATTATAGTAAGTAAAGAAATTAAAGCAACTAGCCACTTTACTGAACCATCAGCAAGATTTAGAGAAGATACACTTATTAAAGAGCTAGAAAGTCTTGGTATTGGTAGACCTAGTACTTATGTTAAGATAATTGAAGTATTAAAAGAAAGAAAATATATAACAGTAGAAAATAAGAAGTTTATCCCAACTACTGTAGGTATTCAAGTAACAGATAAATTACAGGAATTCTTTAGTAGTATCATAAATGTTAAATATACAAGTGATATGGAAACTGATTTAGATAAAGTAGCTGAAGGAAAATATGTATGGTATGAGCTTTTAGACAAATTCTATAAAGATTTTGAACCACTTGTTGAAGAAGCAATGAAGAAAATGGAAAAAGAAGCTCCTGAGGAAACTGGAGAAATGTGTCCAGTTTGTGGTAAACCTTTAGTTTATAGATATGGTAAGTTTGGTAAGTTTGTTGCTTGCAGTGGATACCCTGAATGTAAGTATATTCCTAAGATTGAAAAAAGTGTTACTGTTATATGTAAGTGTCCACTATGTGACGGGGATATCATTGTTAAAAAGACTAAAAGAGGAAAAGAATTCTATGGATGTAGTAATTTTCCTAAATGTAAATATGCTAGCTGGGATAAACCTACTGGAGAAGTTTGCACAAAATGTAATGGTCTTTTAGTAGAAAAGAAAGGCAGTGTATATTGCCCTAATTGTAAAGAAAAATAAAAGTTGTAATACTTTTATTTTTCTTTTAAGTGTGGTATAATTTAAAAAGAAACGAGGGATATTATGAAATTAAATAAAAATGGATGGGGATTGTTAGAGTTTTTCATATTCTTAGGAATATTTATATTTTGTTTACTTGCCAGTGCTTTTGCGCTTAGAAAAGTTGGGTTGTTAGATGAAAACTGGAATTTTAGTTTCTATCACGATCAAAAACCAACTCCACAAGAAAAAACAGATTATAGTGAAGTAGAAGAAAATATGGTTAGTGCTTCAAAAAAATATATAAATGACTTTTATAATAACCAACTAGGACTTGATACTCTTCATATTAAAGTTAGTTCATTAGTTGAAAATAATTATATGAGTGAGATAACTGATAAAGATGGGAAGTGTTCGGGATACATTTCTGTTTATGTAGATGATAACGGGGCTAGTGTTTATAAACCATATTTAAAATGCAAAAGTTATACTACAAGTGGTTATGTTGAAAGGCATGATGGATAATGAGTAATAAAGTAATAGTTTTGTGGGGGTCAATAATTGTTTTCTTAGTTTGTGTAATATTTGTAATCGGAACATTTTATCAAAATGAGATAAAGTATATTACACTTAAAGAAGAAGTTAAAACTAGTGCAAAAGAATATATTAATAAGCATGAAGTAACTTATCCATTTAAAATTACTACTGAAGAGTTAGAAAGTTTAGGATATCTTGATGAACTTAGAATTGAAGATAAAGTATGTACAGCTGATGTAACTGTAACTAAAAAGTGGATTTTTAAAAAATACAAAATAGATTTTACTTGTATAACTAAAGAGAAGACTAAATAGAAAGTCTCTTTTTTTATTGCTGTTTTTACATAAAAAATGTAAAATTTTACGTCAAATTTTGTGTAAAGTCAAAATAAAAAAAGACTTTTCACGTTTTTTATCGAATAAATATATTAGGAGGGAAAAATTATGAAAGACAATTATTTAGAAAATATAAGGAATGAAATAATAAATGGTAATGCTAAAGTAGTAGCTAAGAATTATCAGATAAATAATGTAAAACTTGCAATGAATTATAATATTGGTAAGGAACTGGCAGAAGCTGGTAAACACTACGGCGAAGGTATAGTTAAAAATTATGCAAAAGAATTAACAAAAGAATTTGGTAAGGGATATACATATAGCGAACTTAATAGAATGATTAAATACTATGTTATGGTTCAAAAATTGGGGCCAGTGGCCCCAATTTTGACGTGGAGTCACTACTTGAAATTGTTAGTTCTTAAAGATATTAATGAAATTAAATATTACATCAATATAACTAAACGGGATAATTTAAGTAAAAGAGAATTAGCAGAAAGAATAAAAAGTAATGAGTATGGTAGACTCTCAACTGAAGCAAAGCAAAAACTTTTGAATAAAGAGTCACTTACTTTAGTTCAAAGTGTACCCAGTCCAATAATGTTGGCACCTAATAAATGTTATGAAGTTTATACTGAAAAAATATTACAAGAAATTATTTATGAAAACTTAGATAGCTTTATGAAACAATTAGGTGGCGGATACACTTATATGGGTAGAGAATATAAACTTAACATTGGAGACAAAAAGAACTATATAGACTATCTATTTTACAATGTGGTTGATAGTAGATATTGTGTAGTAGAGATAAAAGCAAGAGCGTATAAGAAAAGTGACTATGGTCAAATAAAAACATATATGAACTACATTGATGAACACTTAAAAAATATAACTCAAAATAATACAATTGGAATAATTATAACAAAATCAGTAAATAAGTTTGAAGCTCATTACGTAAAAGATAATCAAGTAACTATAGTAGAATTCAAAATAAATAAAGTTGTAGAAGTTAGTTAGGAGAAAAAACTTATGGAAGAAAAATATTTAGAGAATATAATAAGTTATATTATAAGTGAACAAACAAGAACTATATTAATAAATTAGAAACAAATTACAATATTTGAAAGAAACTATTAGAAACTGGTAAACACTACGTAGAAGGCATAGTTAAAAAGTATGCATGTATTTTAACCAAGGAATTTGGAAGTGGATATAAGGAAAAAGATTTATATAAGATGCAACAATTTTATTTATTAATTCAAAAAGTCGCCCCACTGGAGCGACAATTTACACAGAGTTATTATTTAAAAATTTTAGCATTAATGTACTTTATTGGAAAGAAAAAAGTGACAAGTACTATTAGAAAATAATAAGAAAAAGTTCCGTTTTTTAGGTCTTTGTCATATATTAATAATGGGTGAAGTTAATGTTTAAAGAGATAGTGACAAAAGCAGTTATTGGAAAAGGTAAAAAGACGTTTAGAAATACATATGAATTATTTACTACAGATAAAATAAGTACAGTATTAGGCTGCTGGGTAATAAATCATACAATGAGTGGAGTAAGTGAAAACGGAAAAGTTAAAATAACAGGTAGCTTTGACGTAAATATTTGGTATAGTTATGACGATAATACAAAAACAAATGTGGATGCTAGAAAAATATCTTATACAGAACTAGTAAATGTAAGACTTAACAATGACCAAGTTTTAACTAATAATTCAGAAATATTAGTAACAAGTTTAAAGAACCCTACTGTAGTTGATGTGAAAAGCAGTAATAACAAGATAACTTATGAAATAGAGAAAACTCTAGGTATTGAAATAATAGGCGATACTAAAGTAAGAGTACAAATAATGGATAACAATTATGAAGACTTTGATATAATAGAAGACGCGCCAACAAACGAAGAAATAAATAATATAGTAGATCATGAAATTAAAGAAGATTACCTTATGTAACTTCTTTTTTCAATTGCAAAACACGCTTATATCTAGTATAATACTATTAGAAGGAGAAAAAGAATTTTATGAATTTTGATAAAATAGAGTTAACTAGTGTTGCTGTTAGAACTACGCAGTATCCAACTGATAACAAACCTGAATTTTTAATAGTTGGTAGAAGTAATGTTGGGAAAAGTAGTTTTATTAATACACTAGTTAATAGAAAGAATCTAGCACGTACAAGTGCTAAACCTGGTAAAACTCAAACACTAAACTTCTATAATATAGATGATTTATGTTATTTAGTTGATGTACCAGGGTATGGCTATGCAGCAGTAAGTAATAAAAAACAAGAAAAGTTTGGACTTATGATAGAAGAATATATTATGAATAGACCTAACTTAAAACACGTATTTTTACTAGTAGATTATAGACATAAACCAACAGATAATGATCTTATAATGTATGATTTTCTAAAATATTATAACTTACCTGTAACAGTAGTCTGTACTAAATATGATAAAATAAAGAAAAGCCAAAAAGAAAAACAAAATAAGTTAATAGAAAATACTATTGATTTAGCACTAGGTGATGAAATCATATATTTTAGTAAGATAACTAAAGTAGGAAGAGATAAAATAATTAAAGTGATGGAAAGTAAATTAGATTAAATTTTTTGGAGGGTTTATGGTAAATAATATAGGTGTATTTAAAGATTTTAATGATGATAGTATAAAAAGTGTGTTTAAAACAGAGAAGAATGAGATTATAGAAATGACTTTAATTCAAAATAAAGAGTATGAAGACGTAATATGTGTTCCAACTCATCATTTTTGTAATTTAGGATGCAAGATGTGTCATTTAACTAATAACAAACTAAATAAAAAGATGGTGCCAATTAGAATAAATGATTTTATGGAAAGTTTGATTTACAGCTTGAGAGTACAAAATACTACTACTAAAAGAACAGATAAGAAAAGACTACTTATTAGTTTTATGGGTGTAGGCGAGCCACTTCTTAATCTAGAACTTATTAAAAAAGTTTATAAATACGAAAGTATAATAAAAGAAAATTTAGGTTATGAAAGTATAGCTTATGCGTTAAGTACAATGATGCCAAACTATAATTTAAAAGAGTTAACAGAGTATGTGAATGAAACAAATATGCCTCTTAAAGTGCACTTTAGCTTGCATTCGCCAATAGATGAAAAAAGAAAAGAACTTATTCCTAATACAAAAGTTACTGTAACTGAAGCTATAGACTTACTTAAATACTATAGTGATACTGTAAGAGAAAATAAAAGTGTTATGGGTAAACATAAACTCCATCATAAGAGTGATGACTTAGTAGAAATACATTATACTTTGATTAATGGGGTAAACGATACAAAGGAAGAATTAAACGAATTTATTAGGCTTATAAGTGGTAAAGGTATTACTGTTAAGTTTATAAGATTTAATCCAAAGGATAGCATGAGTGTTAGTAAGGAAGAAAGTTTGTGGTGTACTTCTTTAAAAGAGGCTAATATTAAAGTAAAAACTTATACTCCACCAGGAAAAGAAATAGGTGCTTCATGTGGAGAATTTACTCGCCATTATTATCATGAAGAAATAGAAAGTAATATAGATTTACAAGAATTCAATAATTGGAAGAAAAAACATCAGATATACGAAAGTCAAAGAACAGATAATTTAACTTGGGATGAGTACTTTATGGCTGTTGCAAAGTTAACTTCTTTAAGAAGTAAAGACCCTAATACCCAAGTGGGTGCCGTAATAGTAAGTTCTGATAATAGAATACTTTCAATTGGATATAATGGTAGTCCAAATGGATATAATGATGAAAGATTTCCTTGGAAAAGAGTAGGAGAAAAACTTGAAACAAAGTACTTGTTTGTAGTACACGCTGAAAGAAACGCAATATTAAATTACTTAGGTAATAGAAATGACTTTCAAAATGCGAAAATCTATGTAGACTTGTTTCCATGTAATGAATGCGCTAAAGAAATTATTCAGTCAGGAATAAAAGAAGTAATATATTTATCTGATAAATATGCAAATACTGAAGAGACTATTGCTTCAAAACAACTATTTGATATATGCGGGGTAAAATATAGACAACTTACTGAAGAAAAAGAAATTAATTTAAAATTGACAATATAAGGAGTATATATGAAGAAAGATATAATTGATAATCGTGTTTCTAAAATAATTAATTTTTTGAATGTTAAAGAGCCAATTGATATAGTGAATTTGACTAATGTTTTTGGTTTAAAAGTTATAGAAGACAAAAATATTATTCCGTATGGTGTTTTGACTATAAATAAAGAAGTTGGTAACATAATATATGTAAAAGAATATTTATCAGTTGAAATGAAGAGATATATAATTTCTTATCTGTTATCGTATTACCTGTTATATTACAATAATTCAAGTGAGTTTTTTGAATGTTTTATACCTAATGAGGAAATAGTAGAAGTTAGTTATATGGCTAGAAAGTTACTTTTGAATGAAAAAATATTTTCAAGTAAAAACTATGAGTTAAATGAAAATATTGAAAAACTATCACTTTTGTTTAATGTACCAGGAGATGTAATTAGTAAGAGAATAGATGATATAAAACCAAAATGTATAAAAAAATTAATAAATAATTAAAAGGTTGCTATAAATAAAAAGTGATCTTTTTTTAAAATATTAATTACTTAAAAAATTAGAAAGTAGATGTATAATTATGTTGGAAAGTAATGATAAATATTTTGAAATATTAAACGATATAAAGAGAACTCTAATTGTAACTAGAAATAAAATAGTAGAAAAAGCTAATAAGGAATTAATATCGATGTATTATAGTATTGGTTCAAAGTTAATTATGAATAATAAATGGAATTTCCTACAATTAAGGAATGTTTGCAAGAAATTTAAGATATATGCAGAAATTTGTAAGTGAATATGACAATGACAAATTTTTGCAAGTGGTTCTTGCAAAATTGAACTTCACTTATCACTATTATGAACCAAGTAAAAGATAAAAATCAGCGAAAATGGTATATATCTGAAACGATACAAAATTGTTGGCAAAGGCAGTTTTAATACATCAAATAGAAGGTAAACTATATGAAAGAGCAAGCTAATAACATAAAATTTCTTTTAATTGACTTTTCTACCATTTTTGTTTATAATTAAGTTATGATAAGGAAGGTGCGCTGGTGAAGAAGAAAAAAGGTTTTACTTTAACTGAAATATTAGTAGTAATTGTATTAATTGGCGTAATAATGGCAATTGCTATACCTAGTGTAGTAGAAGTAAGAAAAAGAATTAATAAGAGATTACTTTCTGAAAAAAAGCAAGAAATACTAGTTGCAGCTCAACTTTATGGAAATGATAGAAAATTAACAACTGATACATATATTAATGTTTATACTTTATTAGAAGACTATATCAAAAGAGATGTTGACCCTAACAATACTAACTGTAAAGGCTCTAATACAACAAATGGATGTATAATAAATCCAGTGGACGATACAAGTATGAATAATGATAGAATATTAATAAGAGTAAACGGCAAAAGCTTAGTTGCTGTGTGGGATGATGGAAGTGTAATAGGTGGACTTGAACCATCAAATTTAGTAGAAATAGTAAAATCAAACTTAAATTGTACTGAACAAAATAAGAAAGTTGATGAAGGAAAATGTGTGTATGGTTTAGATAATACGACTGATCCAAATAACTATTTATACTATAGTGGAATAATGTGGAGAGTACTAGGAGTATATAAAATAGATAACAAAGAAGTTGCTAAACTAATATCAAATGATAATGTAGTTTGGGAAATAAGTGCTTAAAAGCACTTTTAATTTTTGAATATTTGTGATAAAATAGAGAACAATTAATTTTGGAAAGGGGAAAAATTATGAAAACAATATGTTTAGTAGGAAAACCTAATGTTGGTAAAAGTACTTTATTTAATAGACTAGTTGGAAAGAAAATATCTATAATTGAAGATATTCCAGGTGTTACAAGAGATAGAATTTATAGTAAAGCTACATATAATGATACATCTTTTTATTTAATAGATACTGGTGGAATAGACTATAGTGAAGGCACTTTTAACGACGAGATAAAAGCGCAAGTAATGATAGGAATTGACGAAAGTGACGTTATTATCTTTGTAGTGGATGGTAAAGAAGGAGTTACTTCTAATGATTTATTAATAAGAGATATGTTAAGAAAGACTAATAAAAAAGTAATCGTGGCAATTAATAAAGTGGATAATAAACTTACTGAAGAGAATATTTATGACTTTTATACACTTGGATTTGACTATTATATTCCAATATCTGCAGAACATAATGTAGGGATAAATAAACTTATGGAAGAGGCAACATCTGACTTTAATTTGGAAGAAGAAAGAGTTGATGATAGACTTAAATTTAGTGTAATAGGTAGACCTAATGTTGGTAAATCTAGTTTAGTAAATGCTTTGTTAAATGAAGACAGAGTAATAGTAAGTGATGTAGCAGGTACTACAAGAGACGCAATTGATACAACTTTAACTTATGATAAAAATGAGTATGTTTTAATTGATACAGCTGGTCTTAGAAAAAAAGGTAAGATTTATGAGAGTGTAGAAAAGTATAGTTTACTAAGAAGTATGAAAGCAATTGATAGAAGTGACGTGTGTATTCTTGTAATTAATGCTTCAGAAGGTATAATTGAACATGATAAACATATTGCTGGATATGCGATTGAAGCAGGTAAGGCTTTAGTACTTGTGGTTAATAAATGGGATACAGTAGATAATAAAGATGAAGAAATGAAGTTATGGAAAAAGAAGATTAAAGATAATTTTCAATTTATGCCTTATGTTAAAGTATGCTTTTTAAGTGCTAAAACTAGAAAAAGAATAAATACACTTATGCCTTTAGTACTTGAAAGTTATGCTA
>ULOB01039981.1_pt1 | contig 10782 bp, 9 predicted proteins | sample 1952151 | NCBI WGS metagenome assembly ULOB01 (sample SAMEA4835591, study PRJEB28245) | human gut metagenome | biome: gut microbiome; material: fecal sample | place: Denmark | collected 2008
CTATCTCGTCACCTGCTATACCCCAAACTCGCAAAATGAACTGGCCCGTCTTTCCTACCGTATGCAATGGGAAGACGCCTTCCGCTCCTATCTTATAGAATTAGATCAAAAGAAACCGGTAATTCTTTGCGGAGACCTTAATGTAGCACATGAAGAAATTGACTTAAAGAATCCAAAAACAAACCATAAAAATGCCGGATTTTCTGACGAAGAACGAAATAAAATGACTGAACTTCTGGATGCCGGTTTTACGGACACTTTCCGTTATTTCTATCCAACTGCAGAGAATATATACTCCTGGTGGTCCTACCGTTTTAAAGCCCGGGAAAAAAATGCCGGATGGCGCATTGATTATTTTATTACTTCAAAGCGTTTGGATACGCAATTGAAAGATGCCGCTATCCATACTGATATATTCGGTTCCGACCACTGCCCGATTGAGTTAACAATTAACCTGTAAAATAAAATTTGTAAAAGCATAGTTTTGTCATTGCATTCATGTCTGAGCTATGCTTTTTTAATTTCGTTTATACGCAACAAAAAACAGATGCATTAAATGCATCTGTTTTCAGCAGTCCGTACGGGAATCGAACCCGTGTTTCCGCCGTGAGAGGGCGGCGTCTTAACCGCTTGACCAACGAACCGTTTATTATACTACCATAGCACAATTCATTCGTCAAGCTTTTCTTTTAAATATTTTCTTTTATTTTTTACACCCGCTTTTCTGCTTTATTCAGCCGAACAAGAAATTATACTCAGAGTCTCTGTTGTGCCCTGATCATTTGTATGTACCCCGTTCAAAGTACACTCTACTGTAAATACATGATCTGTTCCGTTCCAACACTGATCACTTTTTGCACTAACATACCACCATATACACACCCTCATGGTTTTCCACCACAACAATTGTCCAAATAAAAATAAGCGTTGCAAGCAACGCTTATTTCCGGGTTGGGCTATTATATTGTATAATAGAGCAGTCCGTACGGGAATCGAACCCGTGTTTCCGCCGTGAGAGGGCGGCGTCTTAACCGCTTGACCAACGAACCGTCTATTATACTATCATAGCATTATACGTTCGTCAAGCTTTTTTTGTAATTTGTTTAAACTTTTTCAAATTTTTATCAAATTACTACAAATTAGTCCTCATATCCGTTTGGATTATTCTTCTGCCATCTCCAGGAATCTGCACACATTTCTTTGATACCATACTGTGCTTTCCATCCAAGCTCTCGTTCTGCTTTACCTGGATTGCAATAACAAGTAGCAATATCTCCCGGACGGCGGTCTTTGATTACATATGGGATCTTGATATCATTTGCTGCCTCAAAATTCTTTACGATATCAAGAACGCTGTATCCATGGCCTGTTCCAAGATTATAGATACATAATCCAGCCTTTTCTTCAATTTTCTTTAATGCTTTTACATGTCCAACTGCCAGATCTACCACATGGATGTAATCACGCACACCGGTTCCATCCGGAGTATCATAATCATTTCCAAATACACCCAGTTCTTTTAATTTGCCAACTGCAACCTGTGTAATATAAGGCATAAGGTTGTTCGGAATACCATTTGGGTTTTCTCCCATTGTTCCGCTTGGATGAGCTCCGATTGGATTAAAGTAACGGAGAAGAATTACATTCCACTCGTTGTCTGCTTTGTAAATATCCGAAAGAATCTGTTCAAGCATAGACTTTGTCCAGCCGTAAGGATTTGTACACTGTCCCTTCGGGCAGTTCTCGGTAATCGGGATTTCTGCAGGATCTCCGTATACAGTTGCAGATGAAGAAAAGATAATATTCTTGCATCCATTCTGGCGCATTACATCTACCAGTGTCAATGTTCCAGCGATATTATTATTGTAATATTCCCAAGGCTTTGCAACAGATTCGCCAACCGCTTTCAATCCCGCAAAATGAATACAGCTGTCAATCTTCTGCTCCGCAAAAATCTTGTTTAAAATATCCCGGTCAAGAATATCGCCCTTATAGAACGTCACTTTCTTACCTGTCAATGCCTCTACTCTTTCCAATGACTTTTCAGATGCATTGGATAAATTATCCAACACAACAACTTCATAGCCTGCATCCAATAATTCTACACATGTATGACTTCCGATATATCCAGCTCCACCAGTAACTAAAATCGCCATAATTCAGTCTCCTTTTCTTAATTATATTGGGTTTACGTTCCCCATCTCTTTAATATTATTCTAGTCCATCCTTCCTCGGTTGTACAGAAGAAAATGTATGAAAAAACATGTAATAATGTTGCATAGGCACATTCTTTCCTCTATAATAAAGGCAAAGAAACACAAAAGGAATAATTTTATGAATGATAAATATAAAAATTCTTATAAAGCAACCGACAAAGAACTGGTATCTCTTTCCGTATACAACGTAGGCTATCAGCGATGTGATGCAAATTACCAATGGGGTCCAGGTATTCGTGATCACTATCTCATACATTATATTATCTCCGGCAAAGGCACTTACAAGCTCGGAACCTCTGTTCATGCACTAGAGGAAGGCGATGCTTTCCTTGTCTATCCCAACACGGAAGTCGTTTATCAGGCAGATGAAACAGATCCCTGGGAATATGCCTGGGTGGGATTTACCGGGAGCGATGCAGCAATGATCTTGCAGGCAACGGATTTTTCAAAAAACGCACCCTTTATCCATGATGTAAAAAATGGGAACGAAATCAAGCGTCAGCTTCTGCATATTTATGATGCCAGAGGAAACGGATTTGAACACGCAGTAGAAATGACCGGTCGTTTGTATACTACACTTGCGCTTTTCATTCAATGTGCACATAAAAAAGAAACACAAAATTCAGCCAACACTTATGTCCAGAAAAGCATCGAATATATCAGTGCCAATTATTCCTATCCGATTACCGTCGAAGACATAGCTTCTTATGTCGGTTTAAGCCGCAGTCACCTCTTTCGTTCCTTTGAAATAGTTATGCAGCAATCTCCAAAAGAGTATCTTACCGACTTTCGCATGAAACAGGCCTGCTATCTGTTAGAACATTCGAACCTTTCCATTACCGCAATCGCTAATTCGGTAGGATTTGATAATGGTTTATATTTTTCCAAAACATTCCATAAGAAAAAAGGTCTCTCCCCAAAAGAATATCGTGTAACGCAAAAAAAATCCGGACAATAGCTTGTCCGGATTTATATATCATTTCAAATATTATGCTAAAGCTTTCTTTGCAACTTCAACAAGTTTTGCAAAACCTTCTACATCTGTAACAGCCATATCAGCTAATACCTTACGGTTTAAGTCAGCTCCAGCAAGCTTTAAGCCATGCATGAACTGGCTGTATGAAAGTCCGTTTAAACGAGCTGCAGCATTGATACGTGCAATCCATAACTGACGAAACTGTCTCTTTCTCTCTTTACGTCCAGCATAAGAACTTGTTAAGGCTCTCATTACGGACTGCTTAGCTACACGATACTGCTTAGAACGAGCTCCTCTGTATCCCTTTGCTAACTTTAAAACTCTATTATGTCTTTTCTTAGCGCCTAATCCGCCTTTAACTCTTGCCATCTTTTATATCCTCCTTAACAAATCTTACATGTATGGTAAAATCTTCTTCATATTCTTAACGTTTGTCTGATCAGTCATAGCTGGCTTTCTAAGATTTCTCTTAGTCTTTGTTGTCTTCTTTGTTAAGATATGTCTCTTGTAAGCTTTATTTCTCTTTAACTTTCCTGTTCCTGTTACTTTGAAACGTTTTGCAGCAGCTCTGCTAGTCTTCATTTTTGGCATTGTTTATTCCTCCTTAAAATGTTATCTTTTCTCCGCCAACACCATACCGATACTTCTACCTTCGATCTTTGGTGCTTTCTCCACTACAGCTACATCGGAGAGATTCTCAGCAATATCATCCAAGATGTGTTTACTGCTACTCATATGAGCCATCTCACGACCTCTGAATCGAAGTGTGATCTTTACTTTGTTTCCTTTTGCAAGGAATTTCTTTGCAGCATTCATCTTTGTATTCAAATCATTGGTATCAATATTCGGTGACAGACGAATCTCTTTCAGTTCAACCGTCTTCTGCTTTTTCTTGGCATCTTTCTCTTTACGAGCCAGTTCGTAACGATACTTGCCATAATCAATCACCTTACAGACAGGTGGCTTCGCATTCGGAGCAATTTTTACAAGATCAAGTCCTGCTTCGTCCGCAATCTTCTGAGCTTCTCTTGATGAAACAACGCCAATCTGCTCTCCATCAGGCCCAATCAGGCGAACCTCTCTGTCTCTGATTTGTTCATTAATCATTAATTCGCTAATAGTCTTGTACCTCCAATAAAAAATAGTGGATAGGCAGACTATCCACTATTACATCTAACATACATACGGAATGTTAAAGTATTAACGCTAAGTCGCCCAATTGCGCTTAGGTGAGAGTGGATACTCTACTTGTTTCTAACAACTATTAAACTCTATCACACTTTTTTCTCTGTGTCAACAGAAAATATCTAATTAATTTTCTTCTAAATTATTCAGCCGGCTCTGCTGGTATAAAAATTCTCTGGCTTCCAGCAAACTGCTCTTTCGGCACAGCATCTTTTGCCTCCTGGCAAAACTGCTCCTGTGAGTTTACCAGAACTTTTCCTCTCTTGTCAAGCTTTTCATATGTGCCATCTGCCTGCATCACTCTCGCTTTGACGTTATCTGCAAGTTCTACCTCAAGAATATGCAACGCTTTTTCTTTCAATTCTTCTTCAAGAACAGGGAAAATGATTTCCACGCGACGATCGAGGTTTCTTGGCATCCAGTCTGCGCTTCCCATATAAACTTCTGTATTTCCATCATTCCAGAAATAAAAAATGCGACTGTGTTCCAGGAAGTTTCCAACAATGGAGCGGACCGTAATATTCTCACTCACACCCGGAATACCAACCTTAAGGCAGCAGATTCCGCGCACGATCAGATCAATTTTCACTCCAGCCGCTGATGCCTCATACAGTGCCTCGATAATTCCCGGATCACAAAGAGAATTCATTTTTGCAACAATACGTGCTTCACGCCCCTGCTGTGCATGTTTTTTTTCTCTGGCAATCAAATGTAGAAATTTATCACGCAACCAGTACGGCGCCAGAATAAGTTCATTCCAGGAAAGCGGTTCTGAATATCCGGAAAGCATGTTAAAGACAGCTGTCGCATCTTCACCTATAGATTCTTTACACGTAAAAATTCCACAATCAGTATACAGTTTTGCCGTAGAATCATTGTAATTTCCGGTTCCAAGATGAACATATCTGCGGATTCCATCCTCTTCTCTGCGTACAACCAGTGCAATCTTACTGTGTGTCTTTAAACCGACGAGTCCATAGATTACGTGGCATCCTGCCTGTTCCAGTTTCTTCGCCCATACAATATTATGTTCCTCATCAAACCGGGCTTTCAACTCTACAAGTACCGTGACCTGTTTTCCATTTTCTGCCGCCTGTGCCAGACTGCTGATAATCGGCGAATTGCCACTGACACGATACAGAGTCTGCTTGATTGCAAGAACATCCGGGTCCACGGACGCCTGACGGATAAAGTCTACAACCGGATCAAATGTTTCATACGGATGATGAAGGAAAATATCTCCTTTACGGATTGCCTCAAAAATATCACTGCCCGGTTCAATCTCCGGAACACGCTGTGGCGTATATGGTTTATAGCGCAGATGATCATAACCTTCAATACCATATAATTTCATAAGAAATGTAAGATCGATCGGACCTGCAATATGAAATACGTCTTCCTGTGCCACTTTTAACTCCGTCTTTAAAAACTTCAACAGTTTTTTGTCTGCCTTATCTTCGATCTCAAGTCGGATTACTTCGCCCCATTGGCGCATTTTCAGCTTACTCTCAATCTCTTTTAACAGATCGGATGCCTCATCCTCATCAATGGTCAGATCGGCATTTCGCATAATACGGTATGGATACGCGCACAACACTTTGTAATTTGAAAACAGAATTCCGATATTCCGCTCGATAATCTGTTCCAGTAAAATAAATGACTTTGTTCCTTCTTCACTCGGAATCTGTACCAGACGTGGAAGAACACTCGGTACCTGTACCGTTGCAAAAACAGTCTCATCCCCTGCTTGTTTGCTGCTTAACAATGCTGCAATATTCAATGTCTTGTTTCGAATGAGCGGAAACGGTCGTGAAGCATCTACAGCCATAGGAGTAAGAACCGGATAAACACTCTCCATAAAATAGCGGTCGACAAATTTTTCCTGTTCCTTTGTCAGATCCTCATAAGCATCCACCAGATAGATACCTTCTTTATTCATCAACGGAACAAGTGAGCGAGTATACGTATTGTACTGTGTATTGACCAGTTCTCTCGTCGCACTGTTGATTGCAGCAAGCTGCTCCCCTGCGGTCATCCCTGCAATATCACGTTTTTTGTAATTTGCATGAACCATATCGAGTAACGATGCAACTCGTACCATAAAAAATTCATCCAGATTTGAAGAGGTAATACTTACAAATTTAAGTCTCTCTAAAAGTGGGATTGTCTTATCTTTTGCCTCATTCAATACACGATTATCAAATTTAATCCAGCTCAATTCGCGGTTGTCATAATAACTTGGATTTTTAAAATCAATCTTTGCTTCCATAGATACCTCCTCAGCAATTATATATGCGTTTCTGTTTCAAAATCGGCTTCATGCTGTAAATATTTTCAAAATATGCGGTCTTTGCCTCAAACAATGCTTCCTCCAGTGATATGTCTTCAAAAGCCTCTACTGTAAAAACAAGATTACGCTCCTTGACTGTAATCCGGATATTTTTAAACTTCTGTTTATGGCTCTGATCCAAAGCATTGGCCACTCGAAGAATGGCAGATAATTTTGCAACACATAAATAATCGTCTTCGCTCAGCCGGTCTGACAATTCTTCGTACGGATCGAGAGGCAATGTGTTATACAATACGACCATTGCTACAATTTCACGTTCCTGATGTGTCAGTCCGATAATCTCTGATGACATAATAATATGGTATGCATTCTCCGGAGATTCCGAAAGGCTTACATATTTTCCACAATCATGCAACATTGTTGCCACTTCCAGTAAAAGTCTCTGCCGTTTTCCCAATCCATGTACTTTTTTCATTGCATCAAAAATCTTTGTAGAAAGTTTTGAAAGTGCCTCAATATGCGGTGTATAGCTGTTGTAATGCTGTGACAGGAAATGTGCTGCCGAAAGAACATCCGCATCAAAATCATGTGTAAGGGAAAGTAGCTTTTTACTCTGTCCGTAATCATAGGCAATACCATCCTGTATATTTGCACCTGGTACCCAGACCGTCTTAGGGCAGATACTCTGTACCAGCGTTTTAAAAAGAATGATTGCCGGTATAATCAATGGTTCATGATCATTTGATAAGTTCAGTTCGTATGTGATCTCCTCAAGTGTCTTTTTCTGTAGCTTTTCAATAAATTTTACAAATTTCTCTGATTTTACCTGGCGCTTTTTCTGTTCATTTTCATCCATTTTGCGAATCAGTTCGGTTGCATAATCACTGATCAGGATGACATAATCAACCGTTTCTGTCATATACATGGCACGAAAGGCTTCCAGCTTTTTGTTCATGTACTCTTCAATCTGTGTCTCATACAATGCAAGTGAATGTCCTCTGTCACTCAACAGATTATACAGGCGCATGATTCCAGCCTCGATATGCTGTGTTGTGATCAATCTTCCTTCACGAAAAATCGTGATCTGCACACTTGCGCCTCCCACATCAACCACCGCAGCGCTCGTTTGTATCATTTTTTCGAAAGCTTCCTGCCCTGCTACAGATTTGTAACTGATAAACCGGTGCTCTGAATTGCTGACCACCTTCACATGAAATCCCGTGCGCAAATACACCTGATTCAATACAAACAGTTCGTTCTCTGCATCACGCAGTACCGCAGACGCAAATACTTCATAATCTTTCACGCGATAACTGTCCATGATTTCTTTGAACTGTGCCAATGTCTCACACAACTCTTCCACACGTTCATATCCGATTCTGCCCTCTGCAAAAGCATCACTTCCCAAATCAAGACGCGCCCGGATATGATCCACCTGATGAAATTTCTTTTTATCCATGAACTCGAAAACTTTCAGACTCACATCATAGGTTCCGATATATATTGCTGCAAATGTATGAACTACCATACGCTCACCCCTTCTAGTATGTTCCAAGTATTTTAAATGAAATTGTCTCTTCTTTTAATCCCCGCAATGCATTACGTACTGCATCATCCGAAAATGTTCCCTCAAAATCAACGAAAAAACGATATTCCCAATTCTTATTCTGAATCGGCCGTGACTGAATATTGATCATATTGATATCATTATAAATAAAATGCGAAAGGGCCTGATACAACGCACCACTTTCATGGTTTACCTCAAAACAGATGCTGATACGGTTTGCCTGTGGTGTATAAATTTTCTTTCCAGTCACAACAATAAAACGAGTAGAATTATTTTTATTATTTTGGATGGAATTTTTCAGCACTTTTAATCCATAAATTTCTGCATTCTTTGCACTTGCAATGGCTGCCTGATCCACCCTGCCATCTTCTTTTACTTTCTTTGCAGCCACGGCATTATTGCTCAGACTGAACTTCTCCCATTCCTTGTGTTCTTCCAGAAAATCACTGCACTGCATCAATGACTGCTTATGGGAATATATTTTTGTAATATCCGATTCCTGTGCATCTGCCAGTCCAAGCAATGCATGATTGATGCGTATGATCTGCTCTCCTACAATATAATTATCATATTCTACCAGCAAATCATAATTTTCTGACACGATGCCGGCCGATGAATTTTCAATCGGAAGAACAGCATAATCTGCTTTCCCTGTCCGGATAGCCTCCATCGCGTCTTTCCATGTGTCTACATGAAAACTGTCACAGTTCTCACCAAAGAACTGTTCCATGGCTTCCTGACTGTATGCTCCTTCAAGTCCCTGAAAGACAATCCTCGCATTCGAATAATCCAATCCTTTTACCGGTGTAAACTCACAATCAAAGTTAACACCATGCGCAGTCAAGAGCTTATACTGATTTTTACGGCTCATAGCCATAATCTGCTGAAACAGTTCCCGCACGCCTTTTCGTGTAATTTCTGTATGCGTTTTTTCTTCTAACATATGAAGTTTGGAATCTTCTCTCTCCTTGTCGAAGATTTGTTTACCAGTCTCAATTTTATATTCTGCGACTTCCGTTGTCAGCTGCATGCGTCTTTCATAAAGCTCGACGATTTTATCATCAAGTTCGTCAATTTCATTACGTATTTCCAGTAAATCTCTCATAAATGTACTCCTTCAATTCATATTAAAATTTTATTACACATCCATATAAAAGGCAAGTAATCCTTGAAAGATTCTCCGGTTATATGTATGATAAAAGGGTCAAAAGGTATCATCGATGCATGCAATTCGATGTATACATAATCTATTCCTTTTTACACAGGAGGCTTACAATATGAAAAAATCAAAACTGATTCTTCTGATTTTTGTAATTATTCTCATTCTTGGAGGCATTGCACTTTTTACTAATCTGAAAGACAGAACTATCTATAATAAAAGTTATGTAAATGGAAATTCTGCCGGAAATCTATACAATGCGGGACTTTTCTGTGAGGACAGGGGCACTGTATTTTTTGCAAATCCGGATGATAACTACCGGTTATATTCCATGGATTCCAATGGAGATCATTTAAAAAAGCTTTGCGATGATACCGTCATGTATATCAATGCAGATGAGCACTATATTTACTATGTCCGCAACAATGACCGTAACAGTGCCAGTTTTGCTTTCTTTACATTCGATAACAACAGTCTCTGCCGTATCACGCGTGACGGAAAACAATTAAAAATCCTTGATCCGGATCCTTGTATTTATGCAACTTTGATTGGTAACTATGTATATTATCTCCACTACGACAAAGAACAGGCAACAACTCTTTATAAAGTTGGAATCGACGGAAAAGGCCGAACAAAAGTCAGCGATAATTATCTCTTTACCTGTAGCACGCTCGGTCAGTATTTTTATTCAAACGGAACAACGACCGACGGCTGTCTGTATCAGTACGATTCGGTATCGGATGAAATGACTAAGATTTATGATTGCAACTGTTACAAACCTATTGTGTCCGGAACAGATAATGTTTATTATCTGGATGTAAATCAGAATAACGCTTTAGTACATACCAATATATCTGCAGACAAGCCACGGACACTTACTACGGATAGCATTGATCTCTATAATGTCTACGGAAGTTATATCTATTATCAGAGATATTCCGAAGATCACCCTGCGCTGTGTATGATAAAAAATGACGGAAGCGATTTCAAAGAACTAGCACAGGGAAACTATTCCAACATCAATGTCACTTCCAATCGTATTTATTTTACTGACTTTAAAACACGCCAGGTGTTCTATACATCAACATCTAACCCTGGAGAACTGACACCGTTTCATCCCGGTGTTGCGAAATAGGTTCTAAAATAAAAATCACACACGTTTGCATCTTACAAACGTGTGTGATTTTTTATGCTCCAAAGTCAAATAAAGATAACTGATTCGATTCCGGTATATCTCCGAACAATCCCAAATCACTCATCAGTTCAATCGTTGTTTTCGATACTTTTGTTCTCTGCCGGAAATCATCTTTGGATAAAAACGGTCCATCTTTGGCAGCTTCAGCAATCGCAACTGCCGCATTATCTCCAAGACCATCTATCGTATTTAGT
>ULOB01020331.1_pt1 | contig 10712 bp, 9 predicted proteins | sample 1952151 | NCBI WGS metagenome assembly ULOB01 (sample SAMEA4835591, study PRJEB28245) | human gut metagenome | biome: gut microbiome; material: fecal sample | place: Denmark | collected 2008
GAGCCAGGATCAAACTCTTCATTGTATATGTTTTTTACTCTTAGCTTGTCCTGACTTGGTTTTGACGAGATTATTAATATTAATAAACCTCTACCTTTTCACTCGTACAATGCTATCAAAGAACTTTCATTTGGTATCCGTTTTTCTCAAACGGGCTGCAAATATACGGACAATTTTTGAACCTCCAAATTTTTTTGCATTTTTTTTGAAAAAATTTTTCAATCTTTGCATCATGTACTGGAAACTATTCTCAATATTCGCCAAGATAGGAGCCTTCACCATAGGGGGAGGAGTAGCGATGATTCCGCTGATTGAGAGGGAGATAGTGTACAAGAACAAGTGGATTTCCTCCGAAGAGTTCCTGGATATCATCTCCATCGCCCAATCTGCACCCGGATTGATAGCCGTGAACGTCTCGATATTCGTCGGACACCGCATCGCCGGGATAAAAGGCAGCATCGTCGCCACCATCGGCAGCGTCATGCCTCCCTTTATAATAATACTGCTCGTCGCGGCTGTGTTCACCACGTTCAAGGACAACCAGACCGTCCAGGCTGTCTTCAAGGGCATCCGGCCGGCCGTAGTCGCACTTATCGCCGCCCCGGTCTTCCGCATGGCAGTCCAGAACCGCCTCAACTGGATTACCGGCAGCATCGCCGTGGCAGCTACCGTCCTCATCGCATTCCTGAAGATCTCGCCCATCTGGATCATCGTGACAGCCATCGCGGGCGGACTTATAGTGGCCTACAGCCGGCAGGACAGGGACAATGACAAAAAGGAGGTGAAGCGATGATCTTCCTGGAACTTTTCATCACTTTCTTTATTATAGGTACGTTCACCTTCGGCGGAGGCTATGCCATGCTGTCCCTCATCCAGAACCAGGTGGTGACCGTGCACCAGTGGCTCACCCCCGAGGAATTCACGGACATCGTCGCCATCTCCCAGATGTCTCCCGGTCCTATAGGCATCAACAGCGCCACCTATATCGGCTACAGCGTCCCGCACGCCATGGGATTCAGCCCGGCCGTCAGCGTCCTCGGCTCACTTACCGCGACATTCGCGGTGGTCCTCCCCTCCTACCTCATCGTCCTATGGATATGCATCCTCTTCGAGAAATTCAGGAGCAACCGCTATTTCGCCTCAGTCCTGAAAATCATGAGGCCGGTCACCATCGGCATGATAGCGGCTGCGGCAATAGTCCTGATCACCCCATACAACTTCATCGACTGGTGGAGCTGGGCCCTCTTCGCAGGAGCTTTCGCCTCCCTGTTTTTCCTGAAGGCCAACCCCATCTGGGTCATCATCGCCGCCGGTGGGGCGGGATACCTCATCTACGGCCTGTAAAACACGAAAGTAATTGTAGGACTTCTCGAATATTGTCAGTAACTTTGGATGATTTTTCATCAGACAAAACACATGACGATATGAGGAAGATTCTAACTTTGACAGCTCTGACAGCAGCAGTGCTCGCAGTCTCGTGCAACGGAAACAGCAACAAAGAAAATTCTGACCAGGAGCCTGTGGTACCGGAAACCCCGGCTGTCTTCGCCGAAGGTGCGGACATAAGCTGGGCCACCGAAATGGCCGACGACGGCATCAAGTTCTTCAACGCAGCCGGAGAGGAGCGCGAGTGCACGGCACTGATGCAGGAACTGGGCTTCGACGCAGTCCGTTACCGCGTATGGGTCAATCCTCCGGAAGGCTGGTGCGCCAAAGAGGACGTCGTGGCCAAGGCCAAAGTTGCCAGTGATCTGGGAATGAGAATAATGATTGACTTCCACTACAGCGACTGGTGGGCAGATCCCCAGCAGCAGAACAAGCCGGATGCATGGAAGGACTACAGCTTCGAGGAGCTGTGCAGGGCCATCCAGAACCACACCCGCGAGGTGCTGACGGCCCTGAAGGACGAGGGCATCACTCCCGAATGGGTGCAGGTAGGCAATGAGACCTCCGACGGTATGCTCTGGGACACCGGCAAGGCCAGCACCAGCGGTCAGGCAAGCGTCAGCATGTCCAACTACGCCGTGATGACCACAGCCGGATACAATGCGGTCAAGGAAATATTCCCGGACGCCAAGGTCATCGTCCATCTGGACCACGGTGACCGGCCGTCCCTGTATGAATGGATATTCGACGGCCTGCAGTCCAACGGAGGCAAATGGGACATGATCGGAATGTCCATCTATCCCGAATACTACGCACACGAGAGTGAGTCTGAATACCAGGACGGAGACTACAAGACCGTAACGGACGCAACCCTCTCCAATATCCAGAAACTCTACAGCAAATACGGCACTCCCGTCATGATCTGCGAGGCCGGTATGAACTGGGATAAGGCAGATGAGTGCTACGACTTTCTCAGCGACCTGATAACCAGAGTAAAAGCTCTCGACAACGGAGCCTGCGCGGGAGTGTTCTACTGGGAGCCGCAGTGCAATCCGGCCTGGCTTTCCGACATCTACGAGGAAAAAGGCTGGGGTTCCTACACCAAGGGGGCCTTCGACGAGAACTTCCGCCCTACCCGCGCACTCGACGCATTCAAGGACTGACGCATCGGTTTCATTTTAAAAATACAGGACAATGAGCAACAGACGGACTCTGACAATCGTTCTTCAGGTAGTGGCGGTGGCAGCCCTCCTGTTGATCCTATTTCTGATATTCAACAACCGGCGTCCCGCCTCCAAGGACCTGAGGCAGGTAGAGGAGGTAAGGAACACCGTCCTGCTGGACAAGGGCTGGCAGTTCCACAGGGGCGACTCCTCCGAAGTATGGGAGGATGTCACCATCCCCCACGACTGGGCCATCTACGGTCCGTTCAGCAGGGACAATGACCTGCAGACAGTAGCTATAGTGCAGAACGGCGAGGAGACCGCCAGCGTAAAGACCGGACGCACGGGCGGCCTGCCTTACGTCGGAGTGGGCTGGTACAGACGGACTCTCAATGTCACACCGGGCATGAAGGCTACCCTGCTCTTCGACGGAGCTATGAGCGAGGCCCGGGTCTATGTCAACGGGCAGGAGGTCATCTTCTGGCCCTACGGCTACAACTCCTTCTACTGCGACATCACCCCTTTCCTCAACCCTGACGGACAGGACAATGAGCTGAGGGTACGGCTTGAGAACCGTCCCCAGTCCTCCCGCTGGTACCCCGGAGCGGGACTATACCGCAATGTCCGGCTGATCGAGACCCGGAAAGTGCACATCCCCGTATGGGGCACCTATATCACCACTGACCTCAATCCTTCCAAGCGGCAGGCATCGGTCAATATCCGCACCGAGATAGCCGGCATCACCACCGAGGATATCGTCGCACTGATCACCGATATCCGGGATGCTTCCGGCAGCGTAGTGACCTCCATCGAAAGTCTCACCGGAGCCTCCCAGGCCCTGGCCCAGGGCGGAACAGCCGTCCTCGACCAGAAAGTGACAGTGGAACAGCCCTCCCTCTGGTCTCCCGAGAACCCTACCCTCTACACCGCCTTCTCCCGCGTCTACACCCAGAACGCAGCCGGTGAGCGCGAGCTGGCGGACACCTATACCACGACATTCGGCATCCGCAGCATAGAGGTGCGTCCGGAGACCGGCTTCTACCTCAACGGGGTGAACCGCAAATTCCAGGGTGTATGCCTGCACCACGACCTCGGTCCACTCGGAGCGGCCGTCAATGTCTCGGCCCTGCGCCATCAGCTGACCATGCTCAAGGACATGGGCTGCGACGCCATCCGCACTACCCATAATATGCCGGCTCCCGAACTGATACAGCTCTGCGACGAGATGGGCTTCATGGTCATGGTGGAGAATTTCGATGAATGGGACGTGGCAAAGTGCGCCAACGGCTATCACCGCTACTTTGACGAATGGGCCGAGCGCGATATGGTCAATATGCTGCGCCACTACCGCAACAACCCCTCCGTAGTGATGTGGAGCGTCGGCAACGAAGTGCCCACCCAGTGGACTCCCGGCGGGTATGAGGTAGCTAAATTCCTTCAGGACATCTGCCACCGCGAGGATCCAACCCGTCCCGTCACCTGCGGCATGGACCAGATAGACGCCATACTGCACAACGGTTTCGGAGCGGTGTTCGACGTGCCCGGATTCAACTACCGTGCCCACCGCTACGTGGAGGGTTATGAGACCCTGCCCCAGAAGGTGCTCCTCGGCAGCGAGACATCTTCGACAGTCAGCTCCAGGGGCGTGTACAAATTCCCCGTCGAGAAAAAGTACGACGCTCTCTACGACGACCACCAGAGCTCTTCCTACGACCTCGAGTACTGCTCCTGGTCCAACGTCCCCGATGACGACCTGGCCCTTGCCGAGGACTATCCCTGGACCATGGGACAGTTCGTCTGGACCGGATTCGACTACCTCGGAGAGCCCTCGCCCTACGACACAGACGCCTGGCCCAACCACAGCTCCATGTTCGGCATTATAGACCTCGCCTCCATTCCGAAAGACCGCTACTGGCTCTACCGCAGTGTCTGGAACCAGGACAGCCCCACCCTCCACATCCTCCCGCACTGGAACTGGGAGGGCCGCGAGGGAGAGGTCACCCCGGTATACGTCTACACCTCATATCCCAAGGCAGAACTCTTCCTCAACGGCAAGAGCCTGGGTGTAAGGGAAAAATGCGACAGCACCCTCCAGCACCGATTCCGCCTGATGTGGAATGATGTCCGCTATGAACCGGGAGAGCTCACCGTAGTGGCCTACGACTCCGAGGGCAATAAGGCAATGCAGAAGAGTGTCCGCACCGCATCTGAGCCCTACGCCCTTGAGCTGATTCCGGCAAGGGAGAGCATCACCGCCGACGGCAAGGACCTGCTCTACGTGACCGTCCGCATAGTGGACCAGGACGGCAATCTCTGCCCGCTCGACTCGCGCAAGGTACGCTTCGACGTCAGCGGCGCCGGTAAATTCAGAGCCGTCGCCAACGGAGACCCGACCTGTCTGGAACTGTTCCACATCCCTGAGATGAGCGCCTTCGGCGGCATGCTCACCGCCATCGTCCAGAGTTCGGAGCAGCCCGGACGCATCACCCTGACGGCCTCCGCCGACGGCCTCCGCGACGGAGTACTGAGAATCAAATCTGAAAAACAATAAAATAACTATAAAATACATACTGTCATGAAAGAGAAAATCCACTCACAGTTCGAGAAGCATTTCGGCGGCAGCGGCACATTCTACGCCTCCGCCGGCAGAATCAACCTGATCGGCGAACACACCGACTACAACGGCGGCTTCGTTTTCCCCGGAGCCATTGACAAAGGCATGATGGCCGAGATCCGACTCAACGGTACGGACAAGGTAAGGGTCTGCTCGGTAGACCTGAACGACTACGCCGAATTCGGATTCGCAGAGGCAGACGCTCCCGCCGCATCCTGGGCCCGCTACGTATTCGGGGTATGCAGGGAGATCATCAAGAGGTGCGGAGACGTGCTGAAGGGCTTCGACGCCGCATTTGCAGGAGACGTACCCCTCGGAGCGGGCATGTCCTCCTCAGCCGCACTGGAAAGCACCTTCGCATACGCGCTGAACGACATGTTCGGTCTCGGCATCGACAAATTCGAACTCGCACGCATAGGCCAGTCCACGGAGCACAACTACTGCGGAGTCAACTGCGGCATCATGGACCAGTTCGCCTCAGTATTCGGAAAGGCCGGCAGCCTCATGCGCCTGGACTGCCGTTCGATGGAATACAAATACTACCCTTTCCATCCCAAGGGCTACCGTCTGGTCCTGCTCGACTCGGTCGTAAAGCACGAGCTGGCCTCCTCGGCCTACAACAAGCGCCGCGCCTCCTGCGAGCACGTAGTGGCCGCACTCAAGGCCGCCGGACACCCGGAAGTGGAGTTCCTGCGCGATGCGGACATGCAGATGCTCGCGGAAGTCAAGGGGAAAGTGTCAGATGAGGACTACATGAGGGCAGAATACGTGATAGAGGAGATACAGAGGGTGCTCGATGTCTGCGATGCCCTGGAGCGCGACGACTACGAGACCGTGGGACAGAGGATGTACGAGACCCACCACGGAATGAGCAAGCTCTACGAGGTCAGCTGCGAGGAACTGGACTTCCTCAACGACATCGCCCGTAAGTGCGGAGTGACCGGCTCAAGGGTAATGGGCGGAGGCTTCGGCGGCTGCACCATCAACCTGGTCAAGGATGAACTGTATGACAGCTTCATCGAAAAAGCCCGGAAAGAGTATGCCGCCAAGTTCGGACATGAGCCCAAGGTATATCCCGTAGTCATCAGCGACGGCGCGAGGAAACTGGAGTAAGCGATATCTAACGGAGGAATTCATATGATACACCTTATCAATAAAAACGGCGCCTCTGTAATGCTCACGGAGCGGGGCGCAGGCATAGTTTCTATAGTAGTTCCCGACCGCAACGGAGTCATGGGGGACGTAGTGCTCGGCTACAGGGACGAGGAAAGCTACCTCGGGGACGGGCCCTGCGCCGGCAAGATTCCGGGCCGCTTCGCCAACCGCATAGCCGGAGGCTGCTTCACACTTGACGGCCGCGAATACCAGCTGGTCAAGAACAATCCCGACTACCAGCTGCACGGCGGACCGGACGGCTTCTCCAACCGGTTGTGGAAGGCCACGCAGACATCGGACACCCGGGTCACATTCACCCTCGACAGTCCCGACGGCGACCAGGGCTATCCCGGCGCCATGCACGTGGAGACCACATACACCTGGGGGGACGACAACGCCCTGACCCTGGAAATCAAGGCCACCGCCGACAAACCGACCGTAGTGAACCTGACCAACCACACCTACTGGAACCTCGACGGGGAGGACAGCGGCTCCATCTTCGACCACGTGCTGAAGATCAACGCCTCCCGCTGGCTCGTAACATCTGAGGCCCTCATCCCCACCGGTGAGCTCGCCTCCGTCGAAGGCACTCCCATGGACTTCCGCACCGCCAAGCCCATAGGCCGCGACATCAAGGCGGACTTCCCCGCCCTCCGCTACGGCAAGGGCTACGACAACTGCTGGGTACTGGACGGCCAGCCCGGACTCAAACTGGCCGCTGAACTGAGCTCGGAGACTTCAGGCCGCCGTCTGGAGATCTGGACCGACCAGCCGGCCGCCCAGGTCTACACCGGCAACTGGCTCGACGGCTCCCCGGTCAGCAAATCCGGCCGCAGCTACCGCGACTACGACGGAGTGGCCATAGAGTGCCAGGGTTTCCCCGACGCCCCAAACCACCCGGACTTCCCGTCCTGCGTCCTCAGACCAGGAGAGACCTACTCCCGTACGATAATCTTCAAGCTGAACGCATAAAAATAATAAAGGCCACCGAGAACCGGCAGCCCTTATTACTTAACCTAATACTTAACCTATGAAAAAACTATCCGATCTATTCAGCAGCAAACTGCGTGCCAAAAATCATCAGAACGATGAAACATAGTGAAAATTAGGTTACATTGTCGTTGCGGGGTCGATAAGCTTGTCCTGATAGTAGACCTCGTAGTGGAGGTGATTGCCGGTGCTGGCTCCGGTAGAACCGACATAGCCTATGAGATCACCTTTGCGGACCGTACTTCCGTCACGAACTGCCCGACGGTTAAGATGCGCATAGGCCGTCTTGTAACCGTTCTTATGGTTAAGCTTGATGAAGTTGCCGTATCCCCCGTTCCGGCCGGAGAAAGTCACGACACCGTCTGCGGTGGCATAGACAGGCGTATTGCGCGGAGCAGCCAGGTCGATACCTTTATGACCATGACGTTTATGAGTAATAGGATGTATCCTGGAACCGAACGGAGAGGATATCCGGACATATTCGGTAGGAGTTCCGTGAGGCGCGGAGACATCTGACGGAACACCGGACTCATCTTCCGAACCTTCTCCCACGACAGTCCTCACCTCCCCTTTCTCCGTCACCTCCCATGCGGCGATTACAGATGAGGGAGACGCAGCCGGGTCTTCTCCAGCCTCTTCCGGATCCGGCAGACTTGAAAAATATTCGGGGTCATAGGGTTCAAGAACTACTGTCATGGATACCGGCACGGCAGGACTTCCGTTTTCCTGAGCATCGGCATTCATTCCTGCAACGATTGTCTCCATGACCTCCGCAGCCGTCTGCATCCGCTCCACCGTATCCTTGGCATCGGAAAGCGCCGGGATGAGATCCTCAGGCCTCATCGTCTCGATCAAGCGTATGCTCTCACGCAGAATCCTCTTCTGCTCCGAAGCCGTAGAGGCCACTGCCTTGGGAACAGGAGCCATCTCAACCGGAGAAATGGCGATACCGTCATCCGAGGCCATCAGGTCCACCGCTGCCTCCTCTTCCTCGAGGGAGCGCCTGTAACTTTTCCTGAACTCCTCGAAGGCCGAATAGTACCTGGCCTTGAACTCCTCGAATTCCTTGGCCCGCTGATCCTCAAAATCCGAACGCTCAGCCTCCCGCTGCTTCTTGAACTGCTCGAACGCCGATTCATTCTGGGCACTGAGACTGTACGCACCCACCAGAACAAGAACCGTCGCCGCCAATAACGAATGGTAAATATGTGTCCTCATAGTCAAGCGCATTTAAAATTTCCTCAAATATACGAAATTTTTCTGACTGCTTCGACGAAAAGGTTTAACTTTGCCGCCCTAATCAATATTATCGCAACAGGTATGGATATCGATTTTGTCGTCACATGGGTAGATATGAATGATCCTGTATGGCAGGAGGATTTCGCGAAATGGTCGGGAAAGGGCGACATCACGAAAAACGGAGTGTCGGATGCCCGTTTCCGCGATTACGGATTCCTGAGATACTGGTTCCGCGGGGTGGAGAAATTCGCTCCATGGGTGCGCAGAATACATTTCGTGACTTGCGGTCAGAAACCGGAATGGCTCAATACCGACAATCCCAAGATACATCTGGTAAACCACAAGGACTACATACCGGAACAGTTTCTCCCCACATTCAATTCCGTGGTAATCGAATACTACCTGCACAGAATTCCCGACCTGGCCGAACGTTTCGTCTACTTCAACGACGACGTCCATATCATAGACACGGTAGGGACAGAACGGTTCTTCAAGAACGGCCTTCCCCGCGACATAGCCGCCTTCATCTGGAACCCGTCCTGGTCTCAGTGGTACAAAACCCTCCAGAACAGCATAAATATCATAAACCGCCATTTCGACAAGAAAGAGGTGATGGCCCGGGACCACGACAAATGGTTCGACAGAAGCTACGGCTCGAAAGCCAGGTGGAACTATCTGCTCAGACCTTACGGCAAATTTGTCACCTTGCGCACTCCGCACAACGCACAGCCATACCTGAAAAGTACGTTTGAGGAAGTCTGGGCCGCAGCAGGCAAGGAACTGACCGACGCTTCAGTCAACAGATTCAGGTCTCCCGGCGACTATACTCCTGAGCTTTTCCGCACATGGCAGATATGCAGCGGCAACTTCGAGCCGTACAACACTTATAACGACACAAAGATGTTCCCGCTGCTCCTCAGGGCAAAACAGGCCGTGAAAGCCATTTCCGGACAGTCCTACTCCCTTGTCTGCCTCAACGACAACGCACATATCCGGAATTATGATCAGGTGATGGACAGCATACGGGAAGCCTTCGAACGCATCCTGCCGGAAAAATCCGGATTCGAGCTCTGACGGAGGCTATTTCTCGAACCGGGATCTCTCCGGGAAGCGCTCAGCCAGGAACTCCGTCACTCTCTGCCTGTCGGCATCCGTGGCATATTCCGAATCATTCATGCAAAAGAAAAGAGGGTCATACCGTCTGAGCTTTCCATAATGGTTCCTGTAAATCAAGAACCTGAAGGAAGTCCGCTGAGTCACGTACTCCAGATGTCCGCGCTTTTCCGCCAGAGGCGCATAGGAATATATCACCCGCTGGATATCATTGTCCTTACGCACATGATTGGTCAGGACTTCCGATATCTCCCGTTCAAACACTTCCCCCGTATGCCGGCAGCTGCTCTTAAGGTAGGCATCAATATTGTGATGCGGCTTCCCGCTGTAATAGACACCATACCTGTCCTTCACCAATTCCGCTGCATTTCTCAGAGTCCGGATATAATATTTATACGGCACCCCCAGGACATTTTTCCTGAAAGCCAGATACATATCCCTCATGCGGGTATGAATCAGGCGGATAATAGGCAGTCCTTCAGGTGTAAAAAACATATCCGGAGTAACCGGCTTGTTTATAAACGTATCGTCATTGGCATAGAGAAAATGCTCCGAAAGTCCCGGTATCCTGTAGAGAAAATGCTCAATAAGCGATGAGTTGAAACATGGCCTGCTGATTTCGGGTATAATATCCTTCTGACTGACCATTACAACCTTAGGATTGGAGGTATCCAGCCAAGACGGAGTCTGGTCATCCGTAACTATGAAGATTCTGCGTATCCACGGCGCATACTTCTCCACCGCACGGAGGTTGTACTTAAGTTCACCGTTATCCGTGTAACGCCCTTTGCAGTTTGCTTCCGTACCGTCCAGTCCCTTTCCAGTAAAAGCCCTGCGCCGTGCCTGCCAGACAGGGTCACTGCCGTCTACCCATAGATATACCAAGTCAATATCCATTTCCTATAATTTTGATTATTGTTGCTTAATTCAATTTCTTACCCCTTAGCCGCAGGCTGTTGGTCACCACGCTCACGCTGCTCAGGGCCATGGCGGCTCCTCCTATCATGGGATTGAGGAGGAACCCGTTTATCGGATACAGCACTCCGGCTGCC
>ULOB01048213.1_pt1 | contig 10692 bp, 10 predicted proteins | sample 1952151 | NCBI WGS metagenome assembly ULOB01 (sample SAMEA4835591, study PRJEB28245) | human gut metagenome | biome: gut microbiome; material: fecal sample | place: Denmark | collected 2008
AGTGAGAGAACGCAAAAAAGCCGCTTACTCTTAGGGGAATAAGAATAAGCGGCTATGTGCGATATGTCTTAGATATATTCAATTTTCATTTTCTTGACAGGCGCATTGACGACCTTAAAAATCAGCTCGTCAACGCAGTCCGTGTATCTGCCTTCCTGTATCAGCCTGTTTTTCAGCTCTACAAGGCTATGTATTACCAACTGTCGCTCGTGGCTATCCAGATATGCGTGGTAGGTTTTATCTCTCATAGGCTTGTCCTCCTTACACTTTCATTATATTTATAATCTCGTCTAAATTCCAATGTACAAAGGCTTGTCCGTTTATGCCACATCAGGAACAGCAACGCATATATTGATAGTGCGTTTTTCGCCACGCTGAATGACCGCAGGGGGTTCCGCAAAGTCAAACTGATTGTTTATACCATACCTTATAACCTTATCTGTGGTACGGAAGGTATGTAACCGAAAGCCGTAAAAATGCGGATTTTCAGCGTTTTTCAGGATATGGAACATTTCCGTTGCTTCTGTAGGTCGATGGTCTCGAAAATGGCTCACTTCGATAAATAATCATTAGCATTATTGTTTGTTCATGGTGATTTCTTGATTATTTACATACAGCCGAACATTTATATTCCAATTACCTTTATAGCCTCCAATAATAATTAGAATAGGTTCTGGACAATTTAATTGTTTATTTTGCGATAAATTCATCATTTGGGTTTTGTCTGTTCTGCTTGGAAAAGATAGTGCATTCGGATGATAATGCCATTCACCTAGGTAGTATTGACCTTGATTCCATGCTGCATCTAAAATCTTCTTTAAGCCGCTTGAACTTCTATAAAATTTGCATTTTGCATGTTTTGAGTTTTTTGGAGGCGGCGTTATTTGCAAAATGTTCGCCGTTGTTTGGTCTAGAGAATAATTTCCTATTAATATCCCTCCAGTTTCATAAGGATTAGACTCGTTACAATAGTGAAGCATCTGTTCATAGGCTTCTCTGCTTAGATTAATATAATATATTCGATTATTATCTTGAAAAAACAAATTATCCATCTTCTTTTTTATCCACCAATATATAACCTTCGAAAATTCCATCGTTTTCTCTTTGCTCATAAACAATTGAAAGAGTCTTTTCAGATTTTGTAATGATATAGTTTTCGATTGCTTTTACTGCTGTAGCAGCCGCAAGCCAAACATCATCACTTCTTGCAGGGAAGGTTGGATGCCAACATCCAATCCCGTTTCTTGGTAAGTTGTAATCATCAAATAAATCTCTTTCGCTTTGTATATATGGCGAAATTAAATTATAAAATGAATTAAAATAAAAGGTAGAACCACTCATTATCGTCATATATAAATGCTTTGCTCCCAAGCCTACAGATATGGAAGCTATAATATGACTTTTTCTGAAATCAGCTTTTTGAAAAATATCAAGGACGCTGTTTTCACCCGTGCAATCAATAATTATATCATATTCATCTAGGGCAATATTGGTTTTAAATTCTTCATCAATTGCAAGGGTATCGTTTATTACCTCAACGTTTGCATGTGGATTTAATGAGTTAAGATAACTGCACAAGGACAGTTCCTTAAGCTCTCCAATATTACCTACATTTAGAACGTGACGAGATAAATTTCCGATTTCAAATATGTCAGAGTCTATAATCGTGAGATTATATACTCCTGACCGTACAAGTATTTCTGCTACAGATGCACCAACACAACCTGCTCCAACAAGTAACATCTTTTTTCTAAGTAAAAAGTCGTTCATTTTACCCCTCTGCGATATTTCTTGTTGATTCCAGTTTTCTGAAATAATCCAGTCCAACTTTGTTTTTCGGGTTAAAACTTCACTTTTGTCACGTAACCACCATCCTTGCTGATTAGTTCGGAAACCCTTTGCTGTCTTTTTACCGTATGATACAACTGGTAAATATAATGCCTTCCAAAAAACAATTTCAGGCTCACCACCAAAAGTTTTTGGTACAGGAAAGCCAAGTAGAAGTAGATGACGTTTTCCATCTCTAATCTTTGAAACAACATTTTTCAGTACATTCATAACATCAATATGCTGGCTATTACAGGCATCTATTAAATCACCCAAAGTCTCTGGTACCTGCCACTCATTAATTACTGGAGGCTGCTTCAAAAGTATCCACGGAGCATTAATTGGAGGGGAGATATTCGTTTTTGAAAGATATTTACCCCATTTCGTGTAGTGCTCGATGTTACCATTTAATGATTTAAATTGCTTTACATAATACACAAATGGCTTGCTTTTATAAACATCTAATTCTGCGATTCCATATCTGCAATCAGTACTTTCCCATTGCATAAAGGTAACAATATCTTCAGAAAAAGCAAATTGCATTTCTAATGCATTGCTCAAAGTAAATTCGGGCAGCTCAAAAGGCTCGTTATCTGCAACCAATTGTCCTTTTGCGGCTAATTCAAGCCAATTAATCGCCCTTTTTACATGATATAGCAATCGTTCATCAACACTATAAGGCTCTGACTGAAAAGTAGATATCGTATTTACCTCAAGGCACAATGCTCCTTTTCTCCATAACCCATTTCTTTCGATTTTTGAGTTATTAGCCTGATGATACAATGTAACCGTTATACTGTTTTTTACATCAGGATATACTTTTATTTTTCCGTTTGGATAATTAGAGTCAACAACGATATACCATTGAGATATCTGAGGGAAATATGTTGTTTTATACTCAATCGCTATCTTTAAATGTAAATACCAAATGTTCAATACATTGTCAAATTTCCACTCATCTATTATCTCAACTTGCGATAACGAATCTAATGCCCTTCGTGCCTGATTTAATTTGTCTAATATTTGTTTTGGTTCCATTTATGCAAATCTTCCTTCTGGAATAGCTGCTGATTTTTCAGTACGATTTGTAAATCCCGATGTAGAATTAGATTTTGTAGGTTTGGGCGCATGGGGAAATTCAGTGCCAAATAACTCTCTCCATTTGCAAACACTATCATATAATTCTTCGCAATCAAAAGCTTCACGAGCAATTTTAGCTGCATAACAAACTGTATCATAAAAATCAGAGTATTCGTCATCTGTAATTCTTGCAAAAACATCATGTTTAGGAACGCCTCTATCAGCCAAGAAAGGTTTGGTAGGGTATTGAGAAACAATATTTTCAAGAGTTAATACAATCCCCTCAGCTACACTGGTTATATCATCTGGACAGCAATTTCCAATAAAATGCTCCAATGGATAGCTCTTTGGATGTTTCATATCTGGATACTGTGTCTTACGCCACCATTTTAATGCCTTAACAACATTTATATAGTGTGTATTACAATTTTTGTTTTTCTCAACTGTCCATCGAATTTGCTCAAGCGGATGTGTTTCATCCCATTCTTCAGCTTCACGGTCAGGAATTAGAAGCGGCTCAGATTTCCATTGCGGTTCGCTATCCGATTTGCAAAATATGTTATATACACTTCCAAACAAAGCATTGTCAAATGATTTTGTAAGCAGGTTTTGCTGAAAATCTTCAATTGTATATTCAGAAATAATAGCTTTATCTTGCAATATCTCTGTTTCGCTTTCGCTTGGGGCAGAGGTAGGCACAATATCCAAGTCAACATAACTTAAACTTATACCTATTGACCTACCTTGAATTCTATACTTGTTTTTGTAGTGCTTGTCTAAAAAAGGTACAAATAAACTTAATGCTTCTTCTGGCGTATATTCTTCAGAGTCTAATTTTGTTACAACTATAACATCGACATCCGATTTATTTCCGTTTTTAGGTTTCACTGCCGTAGAACGGCGGTAGCTTCCCTGCAAAAAGGTGCTGATAATAATTTTCGATAGTGTTTCGTCTTCCTCTAATCTTTTTCTTAATGTCGTATGCCCTGTTTTCAAATCACTTACTTGATTATCAGATAAACGAATATTGGACAAAAAATCTTTAAAATATGACGGTACGGTAGACATAAATAATCCTCCTTTAATTTTTGAAACTTATCGATTTTGAATATGAACAAGAGTCCCGTTGTTCAAAATCGTACTCATATAAAACGCACTTGCCAAATCCTCGTGAAATTTGCCCTAAGAAAAACATAAATGCGTTTGGAGCAGCAGAAAAAATATGTAGTGTTGCTCGTCGCTCTACAGTACTCCTTTGCGCTATAGCGGTGTAAATAGAGTTGGCAAGAGCTGCTGCGTGGTTTCCATTTTCTATCGAAAAATTTGTGGCACCGGCTTCGTTTGGTGTACAATTTATGATACGCCCAATTGATAGATTATTTTCTTTAATGTATTCAAGCACATCATTATAAATAGGGCGAGTAACATTTAGTATTAAAGCTGTATCAAATTGGTTTTCCTCAAGCTTTTCGTGTGAAATACTCCAATTAGAATAGCTCCTTTTAGATGATAATTTTACATCCCATAATTCAGTTCCATTCATTGCTGTTTTTTGTATTGGAAACACATTGATGCCAGATTTACTATCAAGAACATGTCCCACAGCAAATGCTAAGGATGCATGTGTATCTAAAAACACCTGATAAGCATGTTCGTTCTTGGTATTTGAAATCAAAAAATCTTTTAACATTGGATAAATATCATTGTTCCAATCATATCCGTTTTTCAAATTACGGCCATCAAATTTATCTAACAGAGATAAGCACATTGTTTTATCCTCTAAATGCACTGCCCCACGGAGAAAACTTGTAACAGCAATAGATATTCTTTTTGGCGAATATTTATCAGCAATGAGAAAAATGCGTTTTTCCAATTCTTCATCAAATTCTTTTCTATCGATGCCTTTGCCATGTGTTGACGAAATCATTTGGTCATTTACTGTTGCCGATGCGATAAAACTAATTTGGTCAAAAGACATCATTCGATTACTGTACGAGATATACTTATGCAACGAGTCTCGTACAATTTTTTCTAACACCTCTATTTTAAAAGGTAAAATAATAAAATTAACTTTTTTATTTATAAGTAAATCTGTATTGAATCCATCAAGTGATTTTACTGCCGTATTATCGAGTGTATTGCTATAAAATTTTTCAATCGAATTTATAAAAGTAATTGCCGATTTTCCACATTGCCCAATTAAACACAGCTCATATTCGGGGGTATCTATATCTGCTATAAGGTCACAAAGCCATAACATAATATCAGATTTAGAAAATGTATTTATTGTTGATTTCACTTGTATACTTTTTATTACTTTATTGCCTGTTCCTAATGCTATATCAACTTTATCGTTGGATGTCGGAAACTCAATATAAATCTTATCCCAATTATTTTTGTCAGTTAATGCTTCCAATACTGAGGCAAAACCCTGATACAAAAAACCTCTTGAAGCTTCCTTGCCTCCCACCAGTTTCACCAACCTTTCTTCCTTTTATATATTAGTTTTAACCCAAATGTTGGCTGGTACATTCCAAAGATTTTGCCATTCATCCTCATTAACAATCGCATCGAATACAGGCTCAAGGAAAGTCTGAATTGCCTGAATGACTACTGAAAACGCAAGCGTATCATCTTTTATTGTTTTCAAAAAGTATTTCCACCGCTTTTGCATATCCTCGTCTTCGGCAAGTGCTACAATACGCTTAAAGCTGTCCTTGTCGTAGGGAGTACCACGATGCTGCAAAGTTTCAAAGATTGCAGCCTGCAATTTTGCGCCCTCAAAATCGAATGTCCTTGAAAGATAATAGATGTCATAAAAATCTTTCATTCGGCCTGTCAGCTCAAATCGTTGCAGTATGGCATCAAACTTCTCGGCAATGGTGCTTTCAAGGGAATAAGTTTTGATTACAGGTGCTTCAAAATCTGGAAGCTGAGTGTTGATGGTGCGTTCTTCGGCACGGGGGACTATAATATCGCCCACGCCTATATCAACATTGAACGGCACACGCACATTTTTTATTTGAGCAATAATCTGTGTGCTGATACCGTGATATTTTCTTTGCGGAGAAATCTCTTCAAAGCCTTTTGCTCGCATTTCTATATAATCGTTACCTGTCGGCGTATCGATAATTTTACAAATCAAATCTTTTACATTATCTATTGAATTAGAGTATCCACGGAGCAAAAAATCGACATCAATGGTAGCTCTGCTTTCAAAATTAGTTAGAGTATAAATAAACAATCCGCCTTTAAGTATCAGCGTATCCTCATACTCAGATTTTGATAACCTTCTCAAAAATTCTTCCTGCACAAAAAGTTGTAAGCATTGCTGATAACTGATACCAGAAGCTTTTGCTTTATTTCTCAGCTTTGCCAGAACAGAAGCTGCTATATCTGCCATTACAACCACACTCCAATCAATTCTTTAACCTTTTTCTGCACACGCAGTTTTTTTGCATATATCATAAGATTAGGTATATTCTTTTTCGGGTCATTAACATACCCCTGTATTGCTTTATTGAAAATTTCTTTATCCATTTTACTCATATTTTTCAGAACATCACAAATTGTTCTGTCACGGTCATAAATTCGCACTTTTGTAAAATCAATTTCACCTGTTGTTTCACCAAGCGCAACCAAATCAGGCTCAATGCGATATACTTTAATGAATGGGTACTCGATATTCGTTCGCAATTTTGAAACATTTCTATCTATGGCAAAATTCCATTCAGCGGGATTTCTATCACTGTATTTATAATAGAATAGAGCAGTTTCCATACAAAGAACAGCATCGGGAAACAAACTATTGATAATAACTATTTCTCTGGTTTCGCAGTCTTTAATCCAATGATAGTAGCCTCGTCTTATTCTTTCAATAAAACCCTCATCCAAAAGTTGCTTAATATCTGCATAATATAGCTTAGCTTCAAGAAGCTCGGCAGTAGTCATTACATAGTGATGCCGATTGAATAGCTTTCTCACATTTTTAATATCGTTTTTGCGAAGCATTTGTCCACCTCTATTTAATTAACCTAAATCTGATTATTGTCAGGGCACTTTACTATATTATATTCGATTTCCACATAGAAAGTCAATAGTAAACTGCCCACTTAAAATGAAAACAAGTGGACAGTTTGCTATAAGAAAAATAGGCGATTTGTCCGTGAGTGAAAGACAGAAAATCAGCACGCTATTTGAAATTTTGACGAGGCAATGGCATACAGATTTATTGTTCGTTTTGTCCTGCCAACCTCGATAGAATAAGGCTTTTCGGCACTTTCCGCATTATCAGTTTCATCATATTTTTTGATTTTCTCAAAGGTCGAAAAGCTATGTACCTTAAAACCGAAAACCTCACGCTTGTCCTCATATTTGATAGATTGGAACATTTCCGTTGCTTCTGTAGGCACCGAAGAACTCGGTCACCTTGAAATGATAGCGGCAATTGTCCACCAGTTGACGCGAAAGATGACTCCGGAGGAAATTAAAAAGGCCGGATTTGATGCATATTTCGTTGATCACACAGCCGGAGTTTATCCGCAATTTGCATCTGGTACACCGTGGACGGCAGCAACGATGCAGGTGAAGGGCGACGTCATAACGGATCTTAGTGAGGATATGGCAGCAGAGCAGAAAGCTCGCACAACCTATGATAACATTTTGAGGCTATCCGATGATCCCGATGTTAATGATGTCATAAAATTTTTGCGTGAGCGGGAGATCGTCCACTATCAGCGCTTCGGTGAAGGGCTGAGAAATGCGATCGAAAAGCTCGATTCGAAAAACTTCTATGCTGTAAATCCGGCTTTTGATTAAAAAAGCTCCCCCGCAGCCACGGGGGAGCATACATTATGCAAGTTTACTTTACTGCTTTTGCGGCCATTTTCCTGCGCTCGACCTTCGATACCCACATTGCCGCGGTAGCGTCACCGGTGATATTGAGCGTTGTACGGCCCATATCGAACAGCTTATCGACGCCGGCAATTATCGCGATACCTTCAACAGGCAGGCCGACGGACATGAGAACCATCGACAGCATTATCATGCCTGCACCGGATACGCCAGCAGTACCGACGGATGCAAGTGTTGCCGTAAGAACGATCATTGCCATCTGGCCGAGGGTAAGGTCAACACCGTAGCAGCAGGCGATAAACACAGCGCAAACCGCCTGGTATATCGCTGTACCGTCCATGTTTATGGTCGCGCCAAGAGGCAGAACGAAAGAGCTTATCTCAGGCTCGGCGCCCATCTCATTGCAGCACTCAATGTTGATAGGCAAAGTTGCATTGGACGAGGTTGTGGTAAATGCTGTCAGCATTGCAGGGGCAAGACCCTTGAAAAAAGCTATCGGGCTCATGCCGGACAGGAATTTGATGCTGCATCCGTATACGATGATAACGTGCAGAATATAACCGATATAGGCGACACCGACAACTAGCGCAAGAGATCCGACGATCTTTGCACCGTTTACCGCAACAACGTCAGCCATCAGGCAGAATACGCCGATCGGGGTGAGCTTTATGATCATCATAAGGACTTTCATGGTGACTTCATTCATGCAATTGACAAGCTCGCCGATCTTCTTGCCCTTTTCACCGGCAGCAAGGATACCTGCGCCGAAGAATATTGCAATGCAGATTACGGGAAGCATGTTTGCATCAACCATGGGCTTAAGGATGTTATCCGGGAAGATGCCGACTATAACGTCCATGACTTTGGGAGCCTCGGCTGCCGTGTATTCAAGCGAATCGGTAACGCTTGAGTCAAGAACAGGGAAGAAGCCCTTAAAGCAATTAACCACAACAAGGCCGATAACGACCGCAACAGCCGTTGTGCACATGTAGTAGATAAAAGTCCTTACGCCGACACTACCGACACGCTTGAGGTCATTGAGTGAAATTACGCCGTCCATAATTGAGAACAGGACGACCGGAACGACCATAAACTTAAGCAGATTTATGTATATCGTTCCGATGGGCTTAAGATAATCTGTTGTAAAAGTGCTTTTCGGCGCTACGAGCAGAAATACAAAGCCTACAAGGATACCGGCCAGCATGCATATGATTATCCAACCGGCCAAATTGATTTTACGTTTTTGCTGCATGACTATTCCTCCAAAAAATAATACTCGTATATTAGCATACGGGTAACTGCTTGGCTATAGTCCTGCGCAATTCTTAACGCGTTCTTTATGCTAAATTGCACAATTTTGAACCCTAAAACGCAAAATAATAGCCACTGTTTTGACAAAGTGGTCAAAACAGTGGCATTTTAATTAATTTTTCATTCAGCAGCTTCTTTCTCACAGGGCTTTGCTTTGACCTTTTTCAGTCTCGCGTAGCGGGGTAGGGAATTGCTCTGAGGAATTCTTGGCTCGCCCTGTATTAGTGGGAGAACGTAGTTAATAAATTCGTTCGTCACATAGTTGCCGTCTCTGGTTATCCATTCAAGGGGAACCTTTTTTTCATAGTTAGCAACGCTGCTGAGTGAAAGAAGCGTCGGCTTGCAGGAGTACAGTCCCTGATTATCCTCACGTTCAAGTGCTACCATTTGTCCGGTAGCGCCATTTATCGCAGCTTCCACGGCATACTTGCCGACAGAGTATGCCTCATCGATATCTACTGCCGAAGCGATATGCGCCGCGCTGCGCTGAAGAAGGCTAAGTTCAATTCCGCGAACCTTTTTAAGTCCCATGCGCTCTTTCAGGTAATTTGCAAGCTTTACCGCCAAACCGCCGAGCTGAGCATGGCCAAATCCGTCAGTACCGGATGTCTTTGCCTCGGACACGAACGATCCGTCGGCGTAATGCAGTCCTTCCGAGACGGCAACAAGCACGTTTCTTTTCTGCTTCATGATCTTGGTGACATCTTCCGTGAACTGATCAAGATCAAAGTCGCGCTCGGGAAGGTAAATAAGATCTGGACCGCAGCCGTTTCCGTATTCGGTCGCAAGTGCAGCCGATGCCGTGAGCCAGCCTGCATGTCGGCCCATTATTTCAATGACGGTGACCATATCCGTATTATAAACGTCGGTATCCTTGCCGACTTCCATGCACGATGTTGCGATAAACTTTGCTGCGCTGCCATAACCGGGGCAATGATCGGTTCCAAACAGATCATTGTCAATGGTCTTGGGAACACCCATGACCCGGCACTCATAGCCGACCTTCTCCATATATCTGCTTATTTTATTGCAGGTATCCATGGAATCGTTTCCGCCGTTATAGAAAAAGTACCTTATATCGTATTTTTTGAATATCTCGAGTATTCTCTTGTAGTCAGTATCATCAACTTCGGGATCTGCGATCTTATATCTGCATGACCCAAGTTCGGAGGAAGGAGTGTTAAGTAGGAGCTTAAGCTCATAATCTTCCTCTTCGGCCATGTCATAAAGCTCATCGTTAAGTACACCTTTGATACCGTATGCAGCACCATATACATTTGTTATAACATCACTGTCGAGTGCTGTTCTGATAACGCCGTAAGCACTCGCGTTGATAACCGCGGTGGGACCGCCCGACTGGCCAAATATGCATGCGCCAATCAGCGGCGGCTCAAAAAAATTATCCAAAACTACGCCTCCAATTCATAATGATTATTGATTATAACATGTTTTAGGTTTATAATAAATATGATTTTGAAAAAAATTGTGCAATATCACCATTTTTCTTACAGGAGGATCAATTATGCCACTCGTAACTACTACCGAAATGTTTGAAAAAGCCTATAATGGCGGATATGCCGTAGGCGCATTCAATGTCAATAACATGGAGATCGTGCAGGG
>ULOB01006583.1_pt1 | contig 10690 bp, 8 predicted proteins | sample 1952151 | NCBI WGS metagenome assembly ULOB01 (sample SAMEA4835591, study PRJEB28245) | human gut metagenome | biome: gut microbiome; material: fecal sample | place: Denmark | collected 2008
CCCTGCGGACTTGCTTCTTGGATGAGCCCGCAGATGATTCCGGACACTCATTTGCTAAAATTGCTATTCCTTGCAAGATATTACCTCTCGCTCGATTTACTTGCCTTCTTATCAATCAGCGTTGTTCTGCAGATTTGCTTTGACAAAAAAGATTGATACAACTATCTACACTCAAAAAACTTCCCATAAACTTCAACGCGCCCCGCTTCATATTTCTATGAATCAGGGCGCGTTTTATATACAGACGGATGAAGTTCTGACTAAATCCTTACTTTAAATATTTTTGGATTAACTCCATATCAGGTGTTGTGTAATAAGTATTCTGGTTTGTAAAAATAACAAAGCCGGGTTTGCTGCCTGCAGGCTTCTTTACATAGCGTCTTTGTACGCAGTCGACCGGAACATTGCTGCCGTCGCGCGCTTTGCTGAAATATGCTGCCAGCTGCACAGCAAGATTAATATCCTCCTGACGTGCTTCCGGCAGTGACGTTTTCAAAATAACGTGCGAGCCGGGGATATCTTTAGTATGGAACCATAAATCTTTAGGATTGCCCAAGGTAAAGGTAACATAATCGTTCTGCTTATTATTCTTACCGATATACAAATCTGCTTCAGGATTTATACGAATATGCAGAGGCTGAGATTTTTGCAGTCCGGCATTTTTCTTCTTTTTATTCGTGTCCTTAAGCAAACCGCTGCCAAGCATTTCCTGATTAATCTCTTCAATTTCTTCCTTCGTTGTAGCGGTGAGCAGTGAAGCGTCCAGGCTTTCCAGATAAGCAAGCATTTCTTCCGTAGATTCCTGCTGGATACGTACTTCGGTTTGAGCGCGCTTGTACTTATTATAGCGCTTGTAATAGGCCTGTGCGTTTTCCGTAGGCGAAAGGATGGGGGAAAGGCTGACCGTAACCGGCTCGCCGTCATAAATATTGATCAGCTCGGCGCTTGTCTGGCCTTTTTTTATCTGGTAGATATTGGCCATGATAGTATCTGCCAGCATACGCTGTTCCTCGGCATTGGCTGCATGAGCTAAATCCTCTTGCAGGGCCTGTAGCTTTTTCTTGAGTTTGGCAGTTTCGCTGTTCACCAGCTTTTGCAGCTGTTCGTGACGCGGAAGCTGGATAGGCTTCAGGCTGACAGCAAAATTGAGCGCACTGTTGATATCGGTAAATTCTTTAACCTGCATGCCCTCCTGCACATTCTGCGGAGACAATACTAGCAAGGTTTTTACCTGATTAGTACGGCTGATGAGCGCATAGACAGGATGCTTGGCGGCCTGCATCTGCATATCTGCCTGCAGCTTGCCGATAACCTGCGCTAGGGACTGGCAGGTGGAGCTTTCCAGACGCACCTCCTGCGGCAGGATATCCGCAGCGGCTAAAAGCTCCAGTGTTGTCATTTTGCCGACACCGGTGGTAGCACTGATAAAGGCCTTGGAGAAGTTGGCTGCAGGCAGACTGTTGGCAGTCTGCACAATTTTTGCCGGGTCATCAGTCAAAAGGTTAAGACCTTCCTGCGGCGGGGGCGCAATATAGGCTTTGCCAGGAAGGATAGTGCGATAGCTGCTCTGGGCTGCGCTTACATGCTTCAAAGAGTCGATAATAACATCATCCTGCGTAAGAATGATATTGCTGTTTTTACCGGTAAGCTCAAAAATCAGCTTTTTGGTAATAATTTTACTGGAGGCACCTAAAAGATCTATTTCCAGTGTAATAATGCGGTCCAGGCCGCTTTGGCTGATTTTCGTGATACGTCCTTCTTCCAGATGCTTGCGCAGAAGCATACAGAAGGTGGGAGGAGTTTCCGGGTTTTCCGGCAGCTGCTGCGGCAGATAAAGCACACAGCTGCCGTTGTGCATATCCGCCAACAGACTGCTTGTATCGCGTGTTCTGCGGACGAGCAGCAGCAGTGACTGCGGATTAGGCATATATACCTTATATATTTTGCTGCCCAGCAGTTCTTCATTTAATGTATCTGTAAGAAGCTTTAAAGTTAAGCCTTCAATGTTCATAGGGACTCCTTTCGGTGCAGGCTCGGCAAAGTTTTTTGAACCTGCGAGAATACAATGCAATTTATTAATTTATCATATTATACTCCATTACCTGCAACAAGTATAGCAAAACAAAAATGGGCCATTTCTTTATCTAAGCGACGAAAAACGAAGAAAAATGCTGAAATCATTAGAGAAATATGGTATAATAAATTTTCAAGATAAGATTGAAGCAAAAAATACTTATCTTTTAAGCTGAAATAATATCACCTTTGCTGGTGAGGATGAAGGAGGAAGCCTGTGTTAAAAAGTATGACCGGTTTCGGCCGTGGTTCCTACGAGGATGCAGATTTTTCTGTTAACATTGAAATGAAAACCGTGAACCACCGGTATAACGAGGTTGCTATCCGTTTACCGCGATTTTTGAATCCTTTGGAGGATAAAATCCGCAAAACTATTTTAAAAACCGTTAGCCGTGGACGTATTGATGTGTTTATTACTGCTGATTATAATGTCAGCGGCAACTGTACTCTGAAGGTTGATAAAAACCTTGCTGCTGCCTATCATAAGGCATTGCAGGAGGTAGGCGTTGCTATCGGAGCCGACGCTGCAGGCATTAACGCTGCTGCAGAAATTCTCTATTTATCAAAATGCCCTGACGTGATTAACGTTAAGGAAGGCTTTTTTGATGTAGAAAGCGTTTGGCCCAAGGTTGAGCAGGCTGTTGAGCAGGCTGTTGCTAATTTGGTAGCTATGCGTGAAACAGAGGGTGGCAATATCTACGGTGATTTTATTTACCGTGCAGATCTGATTGCCGAAAAGCTGGCACAGATTGAGGAGCGTTCTCCCTTAGTTGTGGAAGAATACCAGGCTAAGCTGCAGGAGCGTCTGACTAATCTTCTGGCTGACAATAATATCAAGGTTGAGCCGGAGCGCTTGCTGCAGGAGGTAGCAATTTTTGCTGACCGCACCAGCATTACGGAAGAAATAGTTCGCTTGAAGAGCCATATCAAGCAATTCAAGACTATCATTGCTTCCGACCAGCCGGTAGGACGCAAGCTGGACTTCCTTATTCAGGAATTCAACCGTGAAGCAAATACTATTGCTTCCAAAGCCAACGATTATACTATGGCGCAGATAGTCGTAGAAATTAAGGCGGAAATAGAAAAAATCCGTGAGCAGATTCAGAACATCGAATAAAACTGGAGGAAGTTATGGATATAAAGCTAGTTAATATCGGCTTTGGCAACATTGTTGCAGCCAACCGCATTATTTCTATTATCAGTCCGGAATCGGCACCGATTAAACGTATTATCCAGGAAGCCCGCGATAAGGGCATGCTTGTGGATGCAACCTACGGACGTCGTACTCGTGCTGTAGTTGTTGTGGACAGCGGTCACATCATCCTGTCTGCGGTACAGCCGGAAACTGTAGCCAACCGTCTGGTAGCACAAACTGCTGATTCTGAAGAAGAGGAGTAATTGGATCATGAGCAACGATATTGATAATGTTACTCCTAAGGGAGTACTTCTTGTAGTATCCGGTCCGTCGGGAGCAGGCAAAGGAACTATTTGCCAGATGCTGAGAGACCAGCTGCCGGATTTAGGTTATTCTATTTCTGTTACTACACGCGCACCGCGCACGGGTGAGGTTGACGGAGAAAACTATTTCTTCAAAACAATTCCCGATGTTAAGCAGATGATTGAAAAGGGCGAGCTGCTGGAATATGCCGAAGTATACGGCAATTATTACGGCACACCGCGCAAATACGTGGAAGAGCAGTTGGAATCCGGCCGTGACGTACTGTTGGAGATTGATATTCAGGGCGCTTTGCAGATTAAAAAGCGCTTCCCTGAAGGCGTATTTGTTTTCATCGTACCGCCTTCCTTAGATGAGCTTTCCGCACGTATTTATAAACGTGGTACCGACAGCGAGGATGTTATTAAGCGCCGTATGGCTTCCGCAGCCAGCGAGCTGACCTACGCAGCGGAATATGACTATATCATCGTTAATGATATTGCGGAAAAGGCAGCGCAAAAGGTACTTACAATTATGGAGGCTGAGCGTTACCGCGTAGCCAGAACATATTTTATTGTTGATAAGATTTGTAAAGCTAAAAAATAAATTTACATTATGCAGCAGTCTGCTGTGTGAACCATGAAATACTTAAAGGAGTGATTCTATAATGTCTATGGTAGATCCGTCTATTGACTATTTGGCAGAAAAAGTAGATAGCAAATACACTTTGGTTATTTTGGCAGCAAAAAGAGCACGCGAGCTCACTATTCCCGGTGTAAATTCCGCGGAAAAAGAGGTCAGCGCTGCGCTGAAGGAAATTGCTAACGATACTATTACCTACGAGCGTACTAAAAACGTATAACAGCGGGAGGGTAAAACCTTGTTAAAGGGCAAAAAAATTGTTTTGGGAGTAACCGGCGGTATTGCCGTTTATAAAGCTGTAGATCTTGTAAGCCGTCTGCGTAAGCAGGGCTGCGAGGTGCGTGTGGTCATGACCGAGCATGCGCAGCAGTTTGTTACTCCGTTAACCTTCAAGGAAATCAGCGGTAATGCTGTTGCTACCAGCATGTGGAACAGCAACCAGGAATTTAATGTTGAGCATATTGCTTTGGCAAATTGGGCAGATGCTTTCTTAGTTGCGCCTGCTACCGCTAATATTCTGGCTAAAATGACATATGGCATTGCGGATGATCTGCTGAGCACTACGCTTTTGGCAGCTCAGGCACCGATAGTTGTCTGCCCCGCAATGAATACCGGTATGTATCTTAATGCTGCAACTCAGGAAAATATCGCTAAGCTGCAAAGCCGCGGTATTACTGTAATGCCGCCTGCTTCCGGACATCTTGCCTGCGGCACCAGCGGCCCTGGCCGTCTGCCTGAACCGCAGCAGATTGTGGAGTTCATGAGCAGCTTTTTTGCCGGCCGTGAGGGCGATCTGCGTGGCCTGAAGGTACTCGTTACCGCAGCAGGTACACGTGAACCGATTGACCCCGTTCGCTTTGTCGGCAACCGTTCCAGCGGCAAGATGGGCTATGCCGTAGCTCAGATGGCTGCCGAGCGCGGTGCAGAGGTATTGCTTATCAGCGGTCCGTCTGCGCTTGCCGTACCGCCTAATGTGAAGGCTGTGCAGGTTGAATCGACCAATGAAATGCTGGAGGCCTGCCTGGCAGCCTACGATGCAGTTGATATCGTTATTAAGGCAGCGGCTGTTGCCGATTACCGTCCGCGTGATGTGGCAGACCAAAAGATTAAGAAGAAAACAGACGATGCTCTGACTGTAGTTATGGATAAAAATCCGGATATCCTCAAAACCTTGGGTGCGAAGAAAACGCATCAGGTATTGGTTGGCTTTGCTGCAGAAACGCAAAACCTGTTGGCTAACGCCCGCGAAAAGGTAGTCAAGAAGAATCTTGATATGATTGTAGCTAACGATGTTACGGCTGCCGGTGCCGGATTTAACTCCGATACCAATATCGTTAAGTTCCTTTACGCCAACGGCGATGTATGCGAGCTGGAGCAGATGCCGAAGGTTGATGTGGCGAACCGTATTTTGGACGAGGCGTTGCGTATTCGTAGAGAGCGCGCTTGATAGAGCGCGTATAATACCGCATCTGCGTCATGACCGCTCCTCGACGTACTAGAAGTACGTCGTCGTCGCAATCATTTAGCATCTGCAGCCTTCTCCGCGTTCTTTGGAGTAGGGATTGCAAGGATACGTATGCATTATGAATCCCTGTATAATAGAATTAAATTCTATTTAGTATCGGCCATTACGGAAAAGACGTTTTCACATATTTTTCGTAAAAAAAGTACTTGTCATTATCTTGATTTTGTTATATAATGGCATCTGTAACCAATTTAATACAACTCATCAAGAGCGATGGAGGGAATGGCCCTGTGAAGTCGCAGCAACCATTGCAGCGTGACAGCTGTAAAACGGTGCTAAGTCCTGCAGTTTATCTGTAAGATGAGAATGCTAAGAGTAATAATTTAAGGCGTTCTCATAATGAGAACGCCTTTTCTTATACCATCTAAACACTCTCAACAACGTTTTTTATTTATGAAAGGAGCTACCAATGAGAAAATTATTTACTTCCGAATCCGTTACCGAAGGTCATCCCGATAAAATAGCAGACCAAATTTCCGATGCTGTGCTTGATGCCATCCTGGCTCAAGATCCTAAAGGCCGTGTTGCTTGCGAAACTATCGTTACTACCGGTCAGGTTCACATTTTCGGCGAAATTTCTACCCAATGCTATGTTGATATCGCACACATTGCTCGCGAAACTATCAACAATATCGGTTACAACCGTGCAAAATTCGGTTTTGACGGCAACACCTGCGGTGTGCTGATTTCCATCGACGAGCAGTCCCCTGATATCGCTATGGGCGTTGACAAAGCGCTGGAAGCTAAGGAAGGCCAGGCTGCTGAGGAAGAAACCGGTGCCGGCGACCAAGGTATGATGTTCGGTTATGCAACCAACGAAACCGAAAGCTACATGCCGATGCCTGCATATCTGGCTAACAAGCTGGCTCTGCAGCTGACCAAGGTTCGTAAGGAAGGCGTGCTGCCTTACCTGCGTCCGGACGGCAAAACTCAGGTTACCGTTGAATATGACGACGGCAAACCTGTTCGTGTAGATACTATCGTTATTTCTTCCCAACATGCACCGGAAGTTTCCAACGAGCAGATTCGCAAAGATATTATCGAAAAGGTTATTGCACCGATTGTTCCCGCAGAAATGCTGGATGCGGAAACTAAATACTACATCAATCCGACCGGCCGTTTTGTTATCGGCGGTCCTCAGGGTGATGCTGGTCTGACCGGCCGTAAAATCATCGTTGACACCTATGGCGGTATGGCTCGTCATGGCGGCGGTGCTTTCAGCGGCAAGGACCCCTCTAAGGTTGACCGCAGTGCTGCTTATGCTGCACGTCACGTTGCTAAAAATATCGTTGCCGCAGGTTTGGCAGATAAATGCGAAATCCAGCTGGCATACGCTATCGGCGTAGCACATCCGGTTTCCGTTCTGGTTGAAACCTTCGGCACCGGCAAAATCAGCGAGGACAAGATTGTTGAGCTGGTTCGTAAAAACTTCTCCCTGAGCCCGACCGGCATTATCCGTGAGCTGGATTTGCTGCGTCCTATCTACAAGCAGACTGCTGCTTATGGTCATTTCGGACGTACCGATGTAGATCTGCCGTGGGAGCATACTGAAAAGGCTGCTGCACTGCGCGAGCAGGCAGGCCTGTAAGATTAATTTAAAACTGTCGAAAGCACGCTGCTTGCAGCGTGCTTTTTCTATGCCTGCCTGTGGCTTTGCTCTTGCTAACTTATCTTGATAAGGGGTATAATATTATTATCTATAACTATAATTACTCCGTAATAAACTAAGCTAAAATTAAACTTACCCCATTATAATTTACCCCCAAGGGAATGGTGCAGGGAGGAAAGAAAGTGAATTTACAGAATCGCAAGGTTAAGATAGCATTTGGCCTGATGCTGGCGGTATGCGTAATTATCGGCTACCGTATTTACAGCAATATTCAGGCTGATAAGGCGCGTGCTGCCAGACTGTCGCAGGTACGCAATGTGGCGGTCGTTACTGCTCACCCCATAAGGCAGACGATTGTTCCCAGTCTGAGCTTTTCCGGCAGTTTGGACCCGGAATGGCAGGCAGAGGTTGCCGCTAAGGTGGACGGACGCTTGGAAAAGGTTTATGTCCGTGAAGGCGACCGTGTGAGCCGTGGGCAGGTGTTGGCAATTTTGGAGCAAGCTGATACCGATGCCAATCTGTTGAGCGCCAAGGGCAGCTTTTTGGATGCACAGACAAGCTTGCACAAGGCGGAAACAGATTTGCAGCGCTATGAAAAGCTATATGCTACGGGTGCTGTTTCGCAGCAGGTGGTGGATGATTACCGCTTTGCGCGTGATAATGCTGCAGCTAAGCTGGAGGCTGCCAGAGGCAGTCTGCGGGCGATGGAGTCTAAGTCTGAGGGCACGGTGCTGACAGCGCCGGCTGATGGCATTATTTCTAAGCGTTATTATCAGGAGGGCTATTACGCAAAGGCAGGTACGCCTATTTTTGCCGTTGCTGATATCTCTATGCTGAAAACTACGATTCATATTCCCGAAGGACAGATTGCCGGTGTACATGTCGGCAATGAAGCAAGTATTACCCTGCCTGCTTATCCCGGTAAAAAGCTGATAGGCAAAATTACCCGCATCGCTCCGGTTGCGGATTTGCCGGCGCATACTTTTGCGGCAGAGGTGAGCGTGGATAACAGCGAAGGTCTTTTGGCCGGCGTCTATGCCAACGTTACGCTTACAGCTTCACCTAAAGCTGATGTGCTGACTATTCCGGTGCAGGCTATTGTGATGCGTGATGACCAGCAGACGGTGTTTGTTGTTGATGATAAAGGCGTTGTACAGCGCCGTGTGCTGAATGTCGGCCATACGAATGATAAGCTTGCTGAAATAGTGAGCGGACTGGATGAAAAGGATACTATTGTTACCGAAGGACATAACAAGCTGCGTGAAGGCAGCAAGATAGATTTGAAAAAGGCTGGTAAATAACGATGATTGGAACATTTATCAAGCGGCCGGTATTTACCACCATGTTTATTTTGCTGTTGGTGGTGTTCGGTATCCGCTGCTATCCGGAAATCGGCGTTGATTTGAATCCTGATGTTGATTTGCCTATTGTCAGCGTGCGTGTTACTTATAGCGGTGCTTCGCCGCAGGAAATGGAAACGCTGGTTACCAAGCCGATTGAGAACCGCGTCAGTCAGGTTTCGGGTATCAAGACGCTGTCTTCAACTGTGCTGGAAGGCTACAGTGAAACAGTTCTGGAATTTAATATCGGTGTCGACCCGCAGGTGAAGGCCAGTGAGGTGCGTGAAAAGGTTGCCAGTGTGCGCAAGGCTCTGCCTGATGATATCGACGAGCCGGTAACGCAGACTGTTGACATCAACTCCCTCGCGATTGTGGCCTATACCTTTGCTTCGCCTTCGCGCAGCCGTGGTGAAATCCGCCGCATTGTGGAGGATAATATTAAGGATGAGCTGCAGATGGTGGAGGGTGTTTCCGAGGTTACTGTTGTCGGTGCTAGCCAGCGTGCTATCCGCATTGTGCTGAAGCCGGAAAAGCTGGCGGAATACGGTATTGCCTATCAGACAGTGCGCAGTAAGCTGAACGCCAATAACTATAATACTCCCGGCGGTAAGGCGAAAAATGACGCTATGGAAATCACTGTGCGTACCTTAGGCAAGTATAACAATATTAATGATATCAAGCAGGTGGTAGTTGCTAATCATACCGGCCGTCCTGTTTATATCAGTGAAATTGCCGATGTGCTTGATTCCTGGGAGGATGAGGATACCTTTGCCAGTGCTAACGGTGTTCCTTGCGTTATGACCTTTGTGCGCAAGCAGTCCAAAACCAATACTGTTGATGTTACCGATAATGTCAATGCCAAGATGGAGGAGCTGAAGCACAGCAATCTGCCGCCCGATATCATTGTTGATAAGGTGCGCGACCAGTCCAACTATATACGCGACAATATTGCGGATGTCTGGAATGCGATTCTTTTCGGCGGTTTTCTGGCGCTTTTGATAACATATTTATTCCTGCGCAATTTCCGTGCGACTATTATCGGCGGTCTGTGTATTCCTACGTCTATTATCGCCACCTTCTTTATGATGAAGGTTATGGGCTTTACATTGAATAATATGTCGCTGATGGCTTTGAGCCTGGCAGTCGGCATTTTGATTGATGATGCGATTGTAGTAATTGAAAATATTTTCCGCCATATTGAGATGGGACAGACGCCGTTTGTGGCAGCCAAGGAAGCGACGGAGGAGCTGACGCTGGCGATTTTGGCGACGTCCCTGAGCTTAATGGCTGTATTTGTGCCTATCGGCAATATGGGTGAAACCATCGGCCAGTTCTTCAAGCAGTTCGGTCTGACGGTTGCTTTTGCGGTAGCGTTCTCTACTATTGTAGCCTTTTCGCTTACGCCAATGGTTTCGGCGTACTGGATTAAGGCAGAAACCGAGGAGCAGAGCAGCAAGGAGCGCACGCATTTTGTGCAGAGGGCTCTCGATAAATTTGAAGCAGGCTTCCAGTCCGTGCGTGAAATGTATGACAGCTTAATGGCCTGGGCTTTAGAAAGACCTAAGAAGGTTGTTGCCGTAGGTATCATTTCGCTGTTGCTGAATTTGCTGCTGCTTCCATTTGTGGGTACGGAATTCCAACCTACATATGATTCGGGTGAATTCAGCGTCAATGTTAAAGCGCCCATCGGCACCAGTTTGCAGAAAACTGTAGAGCTGGCCAAGCCGTTGCAGCAGGAGATTTCGCAGTTGCCGGAGGTCAAAATCGTGGCGCTTAATATCGGCAACGGCCGCAATCCTGTTAACCAGGGTTCTCTGGATATCTGCCTGAAGCCAAGCAATGAGCGTGAACGCAGCATGCAGCAGATAATGGATGATTTGCGCGGACGCTTCCAAAATGTTGAAGGCCTGAAGGTTACCGTTGTATCAAACCAGGGCGGTGGCCGTGGTGACAGCCGTCCGGTGCAGATTGGTCTGCGCGGCAGCAATATCAAGGAGCTGAAAAATTACGCTCAGCAGTTGGCAGATATGATACGCCGGACTGAGGGTGCGACCGACGTTGATATA
>ULOB01007178.1_pt1 | contig 10588 bp, 5 predicted proteins | sample 1952151 | NCBI WGS metagenome assembly ULOB01 (sample SAMEA4835591, study PRJEB28245) | human gut metagenome | biome: gut microbiome; material: fecal sample | place: Denmark | collected 2008
GTTTATCTTAAGTACCACGGGAATGCTACCCAAGGGCTTCAGCCGCAACACCTATTCCTCCGTAGCGGTGGATGATACCAAGGAAAGCTACAAGATGGTGGACTATCTGTGCAAGAACGGACATAAGGATATTGCAATCCTCTGTGCCCGCAAAACGGATGCTTCCATCGGTAAGCTTCGTCTGGAGGGCTATAAAAAGGCGTTGAAGGATAACGGAATAGAAGTAAGAGAAGAATTGATCCTGCCTATGAGGAGTGATTTGGAAGATTACTCCCTGGAGAATGGCTATATGGTGACGAAGGAATTCCTGGAGAAGCAGATTCCGTGCACGGCTATCTTCGCAATCTCCGATATGCTGGCAATCGGTGCCGGGAAAGCCTTGTCCGATGCCGGATATAAGGTACCGGAAGATATTTCCCTGACAGGCTTTGATGGTGTGGAAATTGGGAAATATGTTATCCCATCCTTGACCACTTTAAAGCAGCCGGTAGACAGTATGGCGAGGGAGACCGCCCGGATTCTGTTTGACATTATCGGGAAAAAAGCGAAGCACCAGCACTGTGTATTCGACGGAGAACTGGTGGTACGGGATTCTGCCATGCCGAGGGCGTAAGAAAGAGTCATACAGTCCCTGTGGGGACGAAGGGAATACTGTATGGAAATACATGGTTTTAACAAGACAACTTTATTAGATTATCCGGAACATATTGCAGCCACTGTTTTTACAGGAGGCTGCAATTTTCGCTGTCCGTTCTGCCACAATGGGGAACTGGTACTGGATCCTGCGGGTCAGCCCTCCGTCTTAGAAGAGGAAGTGCTGTCCTACCTGAAGAAAAGGCAGGGAATCCTCCAGGGCGTCTGTGTCACCGGCGGAGAGCCGACTCTGCAGCGGGACCTTCGCAAGTTCCTGCAAAAGATCAAGGAGCTGGGCTATCCCATTAAGCTGGATACCAACGGCTATATGCCTGGAGTATTGTGGGAATTGTTACAGGAGCACCTGATCGATTATGTGGCGATGGATATTAAGGCTTCCAGAGATAATTATGCCCGGGCGGCGGGACTGCCACATATGGATATCTCTCGCATTGAGGAGAGTATCGGTATCCTGAAAAGCAGCGGAATTCCCTATGAATTCCGAACTACTGTGGTAAAGGGAATCCATACCGTGGGAGAATTTGAGGAGATCGGCAGATGGATCGAAGGGTGTCCTGCATACTACTTGCAGAGTTATCAGGAGAATGATAACTGCCTGTACCGGATGATACAGACAGCAGAAAGCAATGCTGTTAAGCCGGGCGGTGTGGAAGCGTTCGGTGCTTTCTCGCGGGAGGAACTGGAACAGATGGCGGAACTCGTCCGGAAATATGTGGGGAAAGTTGTGTTGCGGGGCGTGGAATAATAGAGAGATGGTTATAGGTTGCCTGAAAAGACAACCTATTTTAATGCTTTCATATATAACTCTATATAACTTTTGCCAAGTCAAAGATACAGAATTTAATCCATTTCACATGAAAGCGTTTACTTTATAAAAATAGAAACAAAATAACGAAACTGTGCATTTTTGTGAGAATCAGAAACCTGCGCAAAAATAGTGACTAAAAATTGCTCAAAAATTCTATGAATAACTTCCAAAAATATCCAACATGTACAAAAAATAGTTTACTAATGTAAAGCGATAGTGATAATATATAGTGCATAGCGTTGTAAGCGGTTACAAAACAGCAAATGGAGGGGTTACCATTTGTGTATTGCACGCAAAGCAGATGGAGGTATGGAAATGTTGGGTAACAGACAGGGTAAGAAGAGAAAGCGCTGGTTAGCATTACTGCTGGCAGGTGCCATGATATTATCGGGAATGGGTACACCTTCCGTGGTAGTACAGGCAGAGGAGACTGACACGGTTGCTGTGGAAGCGGAAGCAACCACAGTGTCCGGAAATGAGAATGCCGAAACGACAGAAATGCAGGCAGCGGATACACAAGACGATACACAGAGTGTGCCCGAAGAGGCACAGATCGCATTATTGTCGGAAGATGTTGCCGTAAGTGCACAGGATGCTGCTGGCGATGCAGAACAGTATGTACTAGATGCCGCGGATCTGGCACAGTTTACAAACGGAGCCAAGAAGGACGGAGAAGAGCAGAGCGCCGGGACCGATGATTATTTTACGATTTTATGGAGCTCAAAATCTAAGGTAGATGGCAGTAAGAAGAGCTTTGAAGATGGAACGGCATTCACCCAGAGAATCAATCTGGGAGGAAAACTGGATGTTACCAATAATAAAAACGGAGTAAGCTTCAAGACCACCGGAGCTGCAGAAGTTAAAGTGTACTGGGTGGAAGGCGGAGACGACAACCGCCAGATGGCACTGCTTACCGGAAGCGGAACCGTGGTAGCGAAGACAGGAGAGACCCTGGCGAAAAATGCAGCCTGCATTTCTGTATTGAAAGTAACAGAGGCTGGAACTTATTACCTGGGAGGTCTGGAGAATAATAACTACATTTTTAAAGTAATCGTAACAGAGACCACAGGCGGCACAGAGAAGCCTGCCCGCGCAGACTGGTCTACTGTAGAGAACCCTGAGATTATCAGCGCGGTACAGAATGCCGGTAAAGTGGATGTGACCGTAAAGACCAACATCGGTTACGACGGCGCGGACAAGATCGAAGTCGCTATGAGCGATGCAGAAGGAAGCGTTATCGGAACTGCGAAGTCTTCCAAGGAAGGCAACGAGGCAGTCGTAAGCTTTACCCCCGCAGCATCCGGAACTTATACTTTTACGGTAAAAGCAATCCGTGACGGAGAAGAGGACAAGGCGGGCAACAGCATGAACGCAGATTTCGTACTTCCACTGACCGCACCGAAGATCTCCAGCGCTACGAATGTAGGAAAAGGTGCCGTGGCACTGGAATGGAGCGAAGTAAAAGAAGCTGAGAAATACGTAGTGACTGTAGAAGGAACGGATAATAAAACAGAGAGTACCACTACCGCAGCAACCATAAGTGGTCTTACAGTGGGCAATATGTATACCATATCCGTAGTAGCAGTCAGAGGAGAGGACGTCTCCGGAAAAGGTACCACAGAGGTGACAGTAGTGGATGAGGCACAGAGAGTCTGGAGAGTATCCACATACGGTTCCAGTACGGATTCTAAGAATAATGGTGTTATCGGAAATGCAAATGACGGTAAGGTAACGGTATACAGTGAAGGTGGCAAAGGTAAGATTGTACCCGGATCTACGGATGGACTGACTTTCTATTATACGGCAATTGATCCTGAGACTGAGAACTTTACTTTGACAGCAGATATTCATGTAGACAGTTGGACACTTTCCAATGGACAGGAAGGCTTCGGTATGATGGCTGCGGATGCAGTTGGTTCGAATGGTGATGGAACTGCATTCTGGAACAATGCTTATCAGGCGATTGCTACCAAGGTTGAGTATTACTGGGATGGCGAGGATGTAACTACTGATATCTCTGCCAACAAGATATCTATGAAGCTTGGTCTGGGTGCGATTTCCAGACTTGGTGTAACAGCAGATGATGTTGCTGCAATTAAAAATGGAACCATTACGATGCCTGCAGGTTATGTCAGTGAGACCACAACACTGGAGACCGGTGCGGCAGCTAAGGGTCCTGGCACTTATAATCTTGTGGGTAACTGGAATAAAAAGGCAGAGCCTACCGGAAACCTGGAGAATCCGTTGACTGACTTCCGTCTGCAGATTCAGAGAAACAACACAGGTTACTATCTGAGATATTTAGATAAAGATAACAAAGTAATCAAAGAAGTACGTTACTATGATCTGGAGAGAAATTCTTTGACCCAGATTGATAAAGACAATATTTATGTTGGATTCTTTGCTTCCAGAAATGCGAGAATTACGGTAAGCAATATTGATCTGAAGACGATTACCCCTGCGGATGATGAAAAAGCAGAGGAAAGAGAGATTCAATATGTATATCCGATCAATACGATAGAATCTCCTGTGTTCTCCAATTCTGCGGATTATAATCTGGTATACTATGGCAATGCTGACGGTACTCTGGTCGTGAAGGATCAGAACGGAAAAGAAGTCCTGAACAAGGAATTCAAAGCATTGACCAAGGAAACGGTAGCTCTGAAGTTGAACAGTGGCAAAAACACATTTACGATCAACTTTATCCCGGATAAGGAATACAAACCCGGCGAATTTAAGTTAATGACTTCCTATGATCCGGTGACTATTAACCACACTGTAGAATATAAGACAGTAGAGAACAACAATATTTATGTGAGTCCGAATGGTAAATCGAATGCAGCAGGTACCAAGGATGCTCCTATGGACATCTACACAGCAGTGAAGATTGCTGCACCCGGGCAGAAGATCCTGATCAAGGAAGGAACTTACAATCTGTCCAGTACTGTAAAAGTAGAACGTGGAATCAATGGTACTGCAGATGCGATGATCTATATGATCGCTGATCCTGAGGCGGGCTCAAGACCTGTACTTGACTTTGACGGAAAATGCGCAGGTATGATACTGGCAGGCGATTACTGGTATTTCCAGGGATTCGATGTGACCAGATCGGCAGATGCCCAAAAGGGTATTCAGGTATCCGGTAACCATAATATACTGGATCAGATCAAAGCATATAAAAATGGTAACACAGGTATACAGATCAGCCGTTATCTTGGCACTGATCAATTTAATCAGTGGCCAGCTCATAACACAATTTTGAACTGTAGTTCCTATCTGAATGCAGATAAGGGTTATGAGGATGCGGATGGATTCGCTGCAAAACTGACTGTAGGTCAGGGCAACGTATTCGACGGATGTATCGCAGCATACAATGCCGATGATGGATGGGATCTGTTCGCTAAAGTTCAGAGTGGTTCCATTGGAGTGGTAACGATTCAGAACTGTGTGGCATTCAAAAATGGCTATATTTTAGATGAGAATGGCAGAGAGATCAATGCCGGCAATGGTAATGGTTTCAAAATGGGTGGCGACAGTATGCCGGGAGCTCATGTACTGAAGAATTCTGTTGCTTTTGCGAATAAGGCAAAGGGTATTGACTCTAACAGCTGCCCTGATATTAAGGTATACAGTAGCACAACGTTCGATAACGAAAGTTACAATGTAGCATTTTACACCAACACCGCTGTAAATACAGCATTTGTAGCAGACGGTATTTTATCCTACAAGGTGTCCAACAAGGTGGCTGAACAGTTTAAACTGTTGGGAACACAGAATGCTGCAGATGTCAAAGGTGTTACGAATTACTATTTTGATGGCAGTAAGTCTGTCAATAATAATGGTAAGGAGGCAGCTGCTTCCTGGTTCAAGAGTCTGGATACAGCATCTGCGCTGAGGGATGGTGGTATCACCCGAAATGCAGACGGTACCATCAATATGAATGGCTTCCTTGAATTGACCGATGAGGTACCGGAAGGTGTAGGTGCAAGAATGTCCGGAAGAACCTCCGGGGACATTACTGTAACACCCGATGAACCGAAGCAGGATGACAGTAAGCCTGAAAATAATAATAATAACAATAGCAATGATAATGGCTCTGACAGTGCAGGCACTTCTTCCGCTCCGGAGACTGTGAACTGGAATGAAGTAAGCAGTTCTGTACAGGATAAGGTTACAGAAATTGCACAGAACCCCGCGATTGCAACGGTTAACATGAACATGGTATGTACCGGTGAGGTACAGGTTCCGCAGAAGGTACTAAATACCATTAAGGGTACCAACGTAACGGTTGCATTCCATAGTGGAAATGGTGTAGCGATGAGTATCAGTGGTCAGGATCTGAAAAATAAAGATCTGTCTAAGATTCAGAACATTGACCTGACAGTGGATCAGGCGAGCAATAATATTCCTGCAAATGTTGTAGCTGCTAAGACATCCGCACCTACAAGACAACTGGAGATTAAGGACACCGGCAGCTTTGGCGTGAATGTGAATATTCATGTAAATGTGGGCAAGGAAAATGCAGGCAAGACTGCAAACATGTACCGCTACAATGCAGAAAAGGGTCGCCTGGAGTACTGCGGATCCTTTACCGTAACTTCTAATGGACAGTCCATGTTCGCGTTAAAACGCGGTGGTAATTATCTGGTAACAGTAACGGAGCACAGACCGTCCGAAAGCGTATGGTTTGCAGAAGGTGATTACACCATTAAGCCGGGAGATACGCTTTCCAAGATTGCGCAGAGGAATCATATGACCCTGGCAGAGCTGCTTCGCAGAAACGCACAGATCACGAACCGGAATGTGATCAAGGTGGGTCAGAGATTGAATCTGAACTAAGATGCGGGCACAATAAAAAGAGAAAAAGTATAAGACGGGAAATTGAAAACGAAAATAAAAACGAATGGTTTGGGAGGACCATTCGTTTTTATTTTTGCGCTGACTTGAAATTTTAAATTCCAGTGCACAGGTAAATTCCACCGTGTCTTTAAAAGTTGCCTGAAATCGAATGATTTTAGAGAAAAAATAATGGATTTCTGTTATAATCATAGTAATTCATGGCGAAATTCTCTGTTTTTCTGTATAGCAAACAAGCCACTGGAATGTAGTGTGTCAGACTAAATTCCACTGTTCGAATATGATGCAGTTATGATGCAGAGACGATATATATTGATATTGGGAGGTAAATAAAATGAAAAAGAAATTATTAGCAGCATTACTTACAGGACTATTGTTTACATGCACTGCATGCGGAAGTCCGGAATCTCCGGTGATCCCGGAGGTGACCGGCACCCCCATTGAGAACGTGGAGGAAAGCGTGCAGGAAAATGCAGAGGCGGAGACTGCATCGCAGCAGGAGACGCAGACCGAGACTGCTGCAACCGGCAAAGTGGAGATTACCACAGAGGATTTTGAAGGCAGCAGTGATCCGGAAAATGCGGAAAGAGAATACACCTATACCTATCAGGTGCCGACGATCACGATAGAAGGTAATGAAGAAGCGCAGGACAAGATCCAAAAGGATTTGAACGCGTATGTGGAAACTTTTTTGGATAGTATCAACAATAGTGATTTCGGTACAGTTTATGAGGGCGAGATGTCGGGAATGACAAGCTATGAAGAGCTTTCATTTCAGGTGATCCGTGCAGATGACAAGGTGATCAGCGTGGTATGGGGCAATGAGGGTTATAATCAGGGAGCACATGGCTGGTACATACAGGATTACAGAAACTATTATACGCAGACGGGAGAAAAAATTACCTTTGACAGTCTCGGAAACAGCTTCCGTGACAAAGCACTGGAACTGGTGACGAAAAAAGCTGCCGAGATGCAGGCGACGGATGACTGCTTCTTCCCTGATTATGAGAAGAGTATTAAACTGGTAGTGTTAGATGGTACGGAAAATATGGATACTATCTATCAGGAAATCTATGGAGCGGACATTGCAGGTACCGGCAATGGTCCGGCAAGCCCGACCTTCGGCATTACGGGAGATGGATTCGTCTTTGAATCCGGGCAGTATGTACTGCAGCCGTATGCAGTGGGAATTGTTGATTTCGAGATTCCAGCAGAGGATTTCGGGGATGCGTTGACGGCGGATATTTTCTAGTATATAATAAAAACATCGGGAATGAGGTTCTCCCGGAAACTTAGGTTTCGAACCGCCGAAATAGGATTTTATTTGGCTGATGACTTCTGCAGAATATGCAGGGGACACCAGCCTTTTTGTTGGAATCCAAAACGTCCTGCTGCGAGAAAATGGAGGAAATTTTTATGCTTACATCACTGGGACTGATTTTTTTGCTGGGACTTCTTATGGCAGCAATCTGCCAGAAGATTCACCTGCCACGTATTATTGGAATGTTGTTTACCGGAATTATTCTGGGACCATATGTGCTGAACCTGTTGGATGCATCGATTCTGAATATTTCATCACAGCTGCGACAGATCGCGCTGATCATTATACTTCTCAAGGCCGGATTATCTCTGGATCTGAAGGATTTGAAAAAAGTAGGACGTTCCGCAGTCATGCTGTCCTGCGTTCCCGCTACTTGTGAATTGCTTGCTTTTGTAATATTTGCCCCCATGATCCTGGATATCAACAGAGTGGATGCGGCGGTCATGGGTGCGGTACTGGCAGCAGTGTCACCTGCTGTGGTGGTGCCAAGGATGGTGCACCTCATGGAGAACGGCTATGGCACGGAGAAAAGTATTCCGCAGATGATCCTGGCAGGAGCTTCCTGCGATGACATTTATGTCATAGTGCTGTTTTCCACTTTTGTTGGAATGGCGCAGGGCGGACATGTAAATGCACTGGATTTTGCAAATATTCCGGTGTCAATTCTGACCGGTGTGCTGTTTGGTGCGTTGGTGGGATGTCTGCTGGGACAGCTTTTTGAACTGTTATATCGGAAGGGCAGTTATGTGCGCAACAGCATGAAAGCCATTATTATTATGGGAATATCCTTCCTGTTAATGGCACTGGAGACGATGTTAAAGGGAATGGTTGCATTTTCCGGATTGTTAGCCGTGGTGAGCATGGCCTGTGCACTGAAGATGCGGACACCTAAGGAAGTCACGGGCAGGTTGTCTGTCAAGTTTGGCAAGCTGTGGCTGGCAGCGGAGGTGGTACTGTTTGTGCTGGTAGGCGCTGCGGTGGACATCCGCTATACCATGGAAGCCGGTCTTGCAGCGGTAGGCATGATCCTGCTGGCACTGGTGTTCCGTTCTGTCGGGGTGGCGTTGTGCCTGCTGGGAACAGAACTGGGTAAAAAGGAGCGCCTGTTTTGCATGATCGCTTATCTGCCGAAAGCTACCGTACAGGCAGCCATCGGCTCCGTACCGTTAGCGATGGGATTATCCTGCGGCAAGATTGTCCTGTCAGTGGCAGTGCTGGCAATTCTCATTACAGCACCACTTGGGGCACTAGGAATGGACGCTACATACCGGAAGCTGCTTCAGAAAAATGGAGAAAATACTATCATTTGACAGTCATTCGGCATGTGATCGAGTCCCGGAAGGAAGCCGCGAAAATATCTACAACATCGGCACCATAAGAACCGCAGTCACGCTCTCGCTCTGGCGCAGAACGTAGCGGTACATAATTGACCCCAATACGGTCAATAAGTACCGACGTCTGCTTACGGCCTGCTTGTCCTTATGGTGTAGATGTTGTAGCACAAACTACGAATATCCAATGCAAAACCCCGACAGTTATCATAACTGCCGGGGTTTTAAGGAGGATAGAAATCGTTTTGAAAGGAATTAACCCATCGTAATAACTACGTTGTACTCTTCCTTACCCTTTTCGTAAGGGATGATGTGTCCGTCAACAGCCTTGCCGTCAACGGTCATGGATACTACACCCTTCTCCACGTTCTGAGGGTTCTTCACCTGAATGTGATAGATGCCCTCACGGAACTTACGGGTGATGGAGAAATCGCCGAAGCCCTTAGGAATACAAGGATCTACGGATAATCCCTGATGGGTAGGATATACACCCAGGATGTACTGGGAGATATTTACGAAAGTCCATGCTGCGGTACCGGTCAGCCAGCTGTTTTTCGCTTCGCCGTGGAATTTTGCATCCTTACCGGCTACCATCTGGGAGTATACATAAGGCTCGGTACGATGGATCTCACTGATATCCTCGATGTATGCGGGACAGGTCTTGCGGTAGATCTCGAAAGCTCTGTCACCTCTGCCCAGAACTGTCTCTGCGATGGACACCCAGGGATTGTTGTGGCAGAAGATACCGGCATTCTCCTTGTATCCGGGGGGATAAGAGGACACTTCACCAAGCTCAAGGTGATACTCTGTGTATGCAGGTTGTAAGATCATGACACCGTACTTGGTATCCAGTCTTTCTTTTACGGAATTCAGTGCCTTCTCGGCCAGCCCTTCCTTTACACCGACACCGGCGAGTACACAGAAGCCCTGAGGCTCGATGTAGATCTGACCTTCACGGCATTCCTTGGAACCTACCTTGTGACTGTAAGCATCGTAAGCACGAACGAACCAGTCGCCGTCCCAGCCATCCTTCAGGATCGCATCGTACATTGCCTGTACTTCCTTGCGTGCGCGGGCAGCTTCATCGGCATCGCCCATCAGCTCACACAGCTGAGCATATTCTTCACCGTATTTTACGAACATACCGGCAATGAATACGGATTCTGCCACAGGTCCTTCGCTGGGACCGAAGGTCTGGAAGGATTCTCCGGGATGAGCAGAGAAGCAGTTCAGGTTCAGACAGTCATTCCAGTCGGCGCGGCCGATCAGAGGCAGATTGTGAGGACCCTTGTGGTTGATGATATAGTCTAAGGAGCGTTTTAAGTGATCCATCAGAGGAGCAGCCACGCTCATATCGTTGTCAAAAGGAACCATCTGGGTCAGGATGGAGGTATCACCGGTCTCTCTTACGTAAGCACTGGTACCTGCAATGAGCCATAGAGGATCATCGTTGAAGCCGCTGCCGATATCGGAGTTGCCCTTCTTGGTCAGAGGCTGGTACTGATGGTAAGCACTGCCGTCCTGGAACTGGGTGGAAGCGATATCGATGATACGCTCTCTTGCACGATCCGGGATCAGATGTACGAAGCCGAGCAGATCCTGGCAGGAATCACGGAA
>ULOB01013744.1_pt1 | contig 10555 bp, 10 predicted proteins | sample 1952151 | NCBI WGS metagenome assembly ULOB01 (sample SAMEA4835591, study PRJEB28245) | human gut metagenome | biome: gut microbiome; material: fecal sample | place: Denmark | collected 2008
GCGGTTTCGTCCTCGAAAATTTCTCTTTCGCCATTGAAATTTACCCTGATGTAAATCGTGATTACAAAAGAGCCTCCCGAAACCGGCAGGCTCGTGAACTCAATCCCTCCGATTCCTCGGAAGAAACTTTATTGGAGCGGGTGAAGGGAATCGAACCCTCGTAGTAAGCTTGGAAGGCTTCTGCTCTACCATTGAGCTACACCCGCAAAATGGTGGATGGGGCTAGATTCGAACTAGCGTAGACTCACGTCGGCAGATTTACAGTCTGCTGCCATTAACCACTCGGCCACCCATCCGACCGACCGTAAAAAACGGCGTATCGGAAGAAATAGGAGATTTCACGCCGTCTTGTCAACATAAAAATGAAAATAAATGTTTTTCTTTTTTATAAATGTGATAAAACCTTTTCCCGGGTTTGTTTATTTTCCGGTCACAGCGCTGATGCCTAAACAAAAAAATTCATACAGACAGCCTCCCCGCTCTTATAAAAGCGCCGCGGATGCGTCGTCCGATATGCAAAAACACAATAATGTTTCTGCGTCTTTAAGCGGAAACTGGCTTTTCGGCTATCATCCCGTTACGGCGGCTTTGAAAAATCCCGCACGTTCCTTAAAACGTTTGCTGGTGACAAAAGAAACCGCCGCAGAGCTTAATAACGAAAAGCTGTTGCCCGATGCCTTCGAAACCGTCGCCAGAAGCGATCTGGACAGAATCTTGCCCAAAGGCGCCGTCCATCAGGGAATCGCGGCTCTCTTTTCTGCTTTACCGGATATTGGAATTGAAGACATAGACTTTCCCCAAAAAGCCGTCGTCGTCATTCTTGACCAAGTGACGGATCCCCATAATGTCGGCGCCGTTCTGCGTTCTGCCGCAGCATTCGACGCTTCCGCCGTCATTTTGACGGACAGAAACGCTCCCGAAGCGACAGGAACCTTGGCTAAATCAGCCTCTGGCGCTTTGGAGCTGGTGCCGCTGATTGCCGTTTCCAACCTGACACGTGCCATGAAAACATTAAAAGAGCTCGGTTTTTGGTGCGTCGGTTTGGACGGCAGAGCCCCTTCCACCCTAAGAGAAACCTCTTTGCCCGATAAAATCGCTTTGGTCATGGGCTCGGAAGGATTCGGGTTGAGGCGGCTGACTGCCGAAAATTGCGACTACACCGTTAAACTGCCGATATCGGAGCGCGTCGAAAGCTTGAATGTTTCAAACGCCGCCGCCATCGCTCTTTATGAAATGAGTTTAAGAAAAAATATTAAGTAACTTTTAGGGTTTCCGCGCTACCGTGTCCGGTATCCCATTAGATTGTCAAAGGTCCTTCGGATGAATACGCTCAACGAAAATCAATCCAATGAAAAAAAAGAAAATCAGCGTTCCTGCCTTGAACGTATCAGCGATTTAACCTTGAAACTTTGGGATCAAATCGGGCAAAACGCCGCTGATCTGGCTGAAGACGACTTTGATTTTTCCGAAGGGGCAAAAAAATCTTCCTCGAAAAAAAGCGCGAAATCAAAGAAAAATACAAAAACAATTCAGGCTTTCCTGTCCGGCGGCGTCATCGGCGCCTTAAGCGTTCTTGCCGTAACGTCTTATATGGATTCGCTTGCTCTTAAAGAAACCGAAACGACCCGTCTGATTCAGGAACGCGCCGCCGAAGAACAAACCCTGACTCCCATTGCCGAAGTCGATCAGATTCCTCTTCAGGACGAAAGCTTGTTGCAAACGGCGGAAAATCAAAATGACAGCGAACCCGAAGTCGCGGAAGTTGCTCCCGACCACATTGAAACTTTTGAAGTCAAACCTCGCGAAAGCTTGGCTGCCGTCCTTAAAAAAGGCGGTTTGACGAATCAGGAAATCTATCACGTTTCTCTGGCCTTAGAGGAAATTCTGGATCTTAAACGCATTCAGGTCGGCGACAAAGTCGAAATCGGCACCGTTAAGTCCGACGCCGGCGAAGACGTTTTGTTCTCCGTTACCGTTGAAGACAGAAAAAATTTCCGCTACACTGCATCCCGAAGCGACGAAGAAGTCTTTGAAGCTTCCTTAAAAGAACCCGAAGTCGAATTAAAAACGGAATATGCCGAATCCGAAATCGAAGGTCCCTTTATTCTCAGCGCGCAAAACGCGGGCGTCCCCACGAACGTTGTCCACCAAATGATTTGGGCTTTTGACGGTCCCGTTGATTTCGAACGCGATTTAAGAAAAGGAGACAGCTTTACCGCCGTCTTTAAAAAAGAATACAATATGGAAGGAAATCCGACGGGAAACGGCGAATTGATGTATGCGTCGCTGACATTGGGGAAAAAAGTTCTGGAACGTTATTTATATACGGATTCGGGCGACCATTCCGATTATTACGACGAAACGGGAAAAATTGCACGCAAGCTCTTTATTATGCATCCGTTAAAGCGTCCGCGCCAAACGTCGCGCTTCGGGATGAGAAAACATCCCATTCTCGGATATTCGACCATGCACTGGGGAGCAGACTTCGGCGCCCCGATCGGCACGCCCATCCGCGCTCCGGGCGAAGGCACCGTCGTTAAAGCGGGACGCCTGGGCTCTTACGGCATCTATGTAAAGATCAAACATAACTCCGAATACTCGTCTGCTTATGCTCATATGAGCAAAATTCACAATAAAGTTCGAGTCGGACGCAAAGTCAAAGCAGGCGATATCATCGGTTATGTCGGAAATACGGGGCGTTCTACGGGACCTCACCTGCATTGGGAATTGCACAAAAACGGCAAAAGAATCAATCCACTGACACAGAAAATTACGGCGCAAAAGAAGTTGGTCGGAACGGAATTGCGCAGATTCTACGCTGCCCGTGATAAAATTCGCGCGGACCTGCTCGGCAGCACGACCGCCATTGCCAAGGCCGAACCGTTGCCCGAAGACAGAAAATTGGCATATCAGGGGCCGAAAAAATCCAAAAAGAAGGTTCGCTCTGCCAAACGTCGTTCTTCACAAAAAACAGCTGCCAGAAGAGTTAAACAGCCCAAAGGCTGAACATCCTAAAGAAAAGGCGGAAGAAAACTCTTCCGCCTTTGTTTTTTTGCATTCCGATTCTTACTTTTTCAAATAATCCCTGAGCAGGACTTCGGCAATCTGGACGGCGTTCAAAGCGGCACCTTTGCGCAGGTTGTCCGCGACGCACCAGAAGCTCAGACCGTTCTCGACCGAAAAATCCTGACGGATGCGGGAAACAAAAACATCGTCTTCGCCCGCGATTTCCGCTTGGGTCGGATAGCCGTCCGGTTCGCGCAAATCGATAACTTCAACGCCTTTCGTGTGTTTTAAAACTTTCGTCGCCGCTTCGTCGGAAATTTCCTTTTCCGTTTCAATGTTGACGTATTCCGCATGTCCTATAAAAACCGGGACACGGGCACAGTTGGCGTGCACTTTGATTTTCGGATCAAGAATCTTTTTCGTTTCGACCATCATTTTCCATTCTTCTTTGGTCGATCCGTCATCCATAAAGACGTCAATTTGCGGAATGACGTTAAACGCAATCTGCTTGGGGAACTTTTTCTGCGTTTCGTAAATCGGCTGGTTCATATAAATGCCGCGTGTCTGATCAAACAATTCGTCCATGGCTTCTTTGCCGGCACCGGAAACGGACTGATACGTCGTTACGACAACGCGCTTGACCTTGAATGCTTTGTGCAACGCCGCCAAAGGAACGACCATTTGAATGGTGGAGCAGTTTGGATTGGCGATAATGTTTTTCTTTTTATAATCGGCGATGGCTTCGGGATTGACTTCGGGAACGACCAACGGAACGTCGGGATCCATGCGCCATTGGGACGAATTATCGATAACGACGCAACCGGCCGCCGCCATTTTGGGAGCGTACTTTTCCGAAACGGATCCGCCCGCGGACATCAAAGCGATATCAACGCCTTTAAAATCGAACGTTGCCAAATCGCGTACTTTTAAAACGTCGTCTTCGCCGTAGGAAACTTCTTTACCGACCGATTTCGACGACGCCAGCGCAAAGACTTCGTCTGCGGGAAATTCCCGTTGAGCCAACGTTTGCAGCATTTCGCGACCGACGTTCCCCGTTGCACCAACGACAGCTACCTTAACCATCCCAAACTCCTGAAAAAATATATACAGCAAAACCCCGACTGCCGTTTTCGGCATCGAGGAAATAAAAAACACCAAACCAACTGCCTCGGACGGCCGCCCCTTCAAAAAGAAAGGGCGGCTTTTCCGAGCAAGAGGCTGTCCGCCCCGAATTATTTCGCCGTATCGGCGATTTCGGAAATACGGGCGGCTTTGCCGCGCAAGTTGCGGAGGTAATACAACTTCGCACGACGAACTTTACCGCGGCGGGTAACTTCGACTTTCGCGACGTTCGGAGAATAAACGGGGAATACGCGTTCTACGCCTTCGCCGAAAGAAATTTTGCGAACCGTGAACGTGGAATTCAATCCGTCGTTCTTACGGGCAATGCAAACGCCTTCATAGACTTGGATGCGTTCGCGATCGCCTTCAATGACTTTTGCATGGACACGCAGGGTGTCGCCGGCTTTGAATTCGGGAAAATCGCCTTTCGCCGCCAATTTTTCCATCTGCTCTTTTTCGAGCGTATCAATCAAATTCATGAGTTTTTTCCTCTCGCTTGTTTGCGGCTTCCAGATAAGCGTTCCACAAATCGGGGCGCCGCGTTTTTGTTAACTCTTCAGATTGAGCCTGCCGCCAACGGGCGACCCGCTCATGGTGTCCCGAAACCAAAACTTCGGGAACCTCGCGACCGTTCCAATACTGGGGTCGCGTGTATTGGGGATATTCCAGCAAACCTTTGCTGAAACTTTCCTCGTCCAGTGATTCCTTGCATCCCATCACTCCCGGCAACAAACGCACGACGGCGTCCAATATCGCCAAAAGCGCGGGTTCTCCTCCCGAAAGAACAAAGTCACCCAAGCTGACTTCTTCAAACGGATATGCGTCCAAAACCCGTTGATCCACCCCTTCAAAACGGCCGCACAGAAAAGTCGCCTCTCCTGATAAAGCCAGTTCTTCCGCCGTCTTTTGCGTCATCGTTTTGCCGCGCGGCGACAAGTAAATCAATCGTGTCCCTTCTTTGTACACGGCGTCAACCGCCCTGCCCAATACATCGGGGCGCATCACCATACCGGCTCCGCCGCCGAACGGCGTGTCATCCACCGTCCTGTGCCTGTCTTGGGCAAAATCGCGAATGTTCGTTACGTTCATCCGCCACAGCCCTTCGTCCAGAGCCCTTCCCGCAAGCGACATTCCCAAAAAACCGGGAAACATCTCGGGAAACAAAGTCAGTATGTTCGCCGTAAAATAAGGAGCTTCCGACCTCATTTTGCAGCCTTTGTCTTTCGGAGCGCGTTCCGATCATCGGAAACGGCGCCTTCGTCTTCGGCATCTGCTTCGACCATGTCGGGCATGTCAACCGTCAATTCGCGTTTCTGCAAATCAACGCAAGGAACCGTTCGATCCGTAAAGCCGACAAATTCCGTATCGGAATCGGGCTTTTCGATTTCTAGCATGTCCCCTGCCCCGAAATTATAAATCGCCTTGACGGTTCCCAAAACTTTGCCGTCGGGCGTTTTCGCGACCATGCCGATCAAATCGGCATAGTAAAATTCGCCGGCAGCCGTTTCGGGCAGGCGGGATCGTGAAACAAACAGCTTCATCCCGCGCAGAGCTTCGGCCGCATTCCTGTCGTTGACGCCTTTGACCTTCACAAGAAACTGATCCTTGATCCGACCCGTGATTTCAACGTTCAGGCAATGTTTCCCCGAAGCGTCCCTTAATTCGCCGTATGACGCAAAGTCTTCGGCATTTGCCGTATAGCTTTTGACTTTGACGTTGCCGCGCACGCCGTGAACCGAAGTAATAACTCCGACACAAACGTTTTCGTGTTCCGATGCAACCGTCATTGTCTTCAGCCTCGTTCAGTCTTTAAGGAATCAACCTTCCGCAGGAGCAGCAGCGGCTTCTTGAGCAGCGGCAGCCGCTTCGGCTTTGGCTTTCATACGTTCCTGAGCCTTCGCTTTCGGAGCCGATTTCTTGGGCTTTACCGTAATGGCGGGAGCGTCGCACAATCCCAGCTTGGACAACATGCGGGCAACGCGTTCCGTCGGCTGAGCCCCGACGCCTAACCAATATTTGACGCGGTCGGCTTTGACGACAACGCGGTCGGCATGATCCGACGGCAACAACGGATTGTAAGATCCGATGCGTTCAATAAAACGGCCGTCGCGCGGAGCGCGCTGGTCGGCAACGACGATTTTGTGGAACGGAGCCCCTTTAGAACCGCCGCGGGCAAGTCTGATACGAACTGACATTTTTTTCTTTACCTCACTTTAAATCACATCTGCATTCAAGACGGAAATCCGCCGAACGGAGGCATACCGCCCCCGAAACCGCCGAAACCGCCGCCAAGGCCGCCGGGCAGACCGCCGAACAAACCCCGGTTTCCCATTTTTTTCATCCGTTTCATCATTTCCGCCATCTGGTCGTATTGTTTCAAAAGCTTATTCACCTCTTGAACCGTTACGCCCGAACCGGCCGCAATGCGCTTTTTGCGCGATGCCTTGATCAAATCCGGATTGCGGCGTTCCCGAGGCGTCATGGAAAGGATAATCGCCTCTTGCCGCTTAAAAACGCCGTTATCAATTTTCGCCGCATCCAACTGAGCTTTGAACTTGCCTATTCCCGGAAGCATTCCGAGCAAGCCCTTTAAATCGCCCATCTTTTGCATCTGGCGCAACTGAGACAGCAAATCGTTTAAATCAAAGCGGCCGTCCATCATGCGTTTCGCAACACGTTCCGCTTCTTCTTTGTCCATTTTTTCCGCCGCCGTCTCAACCAAAGAAACGACGTCGCCCATCCCCAAAATACGGCCGGCAAGCCTGTCGGGGTAAAAAGGTTCCAAAGCGTCGGGTTTTTCGCCCGCACCCAAAAACTTGATCGGCTTACCCGTCACCGCGCGCATCGACAAAGCCGCACCGCCGCGGGAATCACCGTCTATACGGGTCAGAATGCTGCCCGTAATTCCTATCTTTTCATTAAATTCGCGGGCAACATTGACGGCATCCTGCCCCGTCAGAGCGTCCACGACCAAAAGAGTTTCCTTCGGACGAACCGTCGCACGGACGTCGGCAACCTCGGCCATCATGTCCAAATCAATGTGCAAACGCCCCGCCGTATCCAATATCACGACGTCATAAACGCCTTTGCGTGCGGCTTCCATCGCGCGCAACGCAATCGCATGCGGGCGTTCGCCGATGATAATCGGCAACGTGTCGACACCGATCTGTTCGCCGATCTGTTTTAACTGTTCCTGCGCGGCGGGACGATAAACGTCCAAAGACGCCATCAAAACTCTTTTCTTTTCCTTTTTCAGGCGAAACGCCAACTTTCCCGTCGTCGTCGTTTTGCCTGATCCCTGCAAACCGACCATCAAAACGGCAACGGGAGGCTCCGCCCCCAAATCAAGCGCCGCATTCTCGTTGCCCAGCATTTCGACCAAAGCGTCATTGACGATTTTGACGACCATCTGAGACGGCGTAACGGATTTGATAACGGCCTGACCGACCGCCTTTTCGCGCACGTTCGCAATGAAATCTTTGACGACGGGCAAAGCAACGTCCGCCTCCAGCAAAGCGATTCGGATTTCGCGCATTGCCTCGTCAACGTCGGCTTCTCTCAAAGCGCCGCGACGGGACAAACGGTCGAATACGCCGCCAAGCTTTTCCGCCAAAGAATCAAACATTTAAACGTCCTTTTTTCCGTTCCTTTTGCAGATACAAAAACCGCGTCGGTGAGCGTATCTTCGCCGGCCGACGGATCTCCGCAGAGACAAAAGGCTTAAAAAACCTTGTGAAAGTTATGTCGGTTTTTACCCGCCTTTTAAGGAAGAGTCAAGAGAAATCGGACTTTGCAAAAAAAGCTTTAGCACCTTTTCTTTATCGTGTCTTTCCGTTCATCTTCACGCGCGTTTAAGGCTTCCCCTCCGCTCGTTCCTTTTTTGGGGTTACTTTGGAAAAAAACTCTGATATGTTGGCACGTTATTATATTAAGAGGACTTTTTTATGCCTGTTCGGGTCGTTACTTTCGGCTGTCGCCTCAATTCTTATGAATCCGCCGCAATAAAAGAAATGGACGGATTGGAGGACGACATTATCGTCGTCAATACCTGCGCCGTAACGGGCGAAGCCGAACGCCAGTGCCGCCAGACCGTCAGAAAGCTGCGGCGCGAAAATCCGAACGCTTTTTTGGTCGTTACGGGGTGCGCCGCCCAAATAGCCCCCGACGCTTACGCAAAAATGCCCGAAGTCGACAAGGTTTTGGGAAATAACGAAAAGCTTGATCCGAACGCTTATAAAAAAACCGCCCCCGCCTTGTCGGTCGGAGATATCGATTCGCCAGATGCCCCCCTAAACGCACACATGCCTTTTTATTTCGAAGGGCGAAACAGGGCTTTCATCCAAATTCAGCAAGGCTGCGATCATGCCTGCACTTTTTGCATTGTTACAAAAGCCCGCGGAAAAAACAAAAGTCTGCCGCCCGAAAAAATCATCGCCCACGCGCAAAAGCTGGTCGACGAAGGGTATCCCGAAATCGGGTTGACGGGCGTGGACATTACGTCTTATCCCGATTTGGCGGGACTGACAAAACGGTTGTTAAAAGAAGTATCGGGGCTGAAACGATTGCGTCTGGGGTCTCTTGACCCTGCGGCGGTTGACGACGGACTGATTGCTTTGTTCGCCGACAGCGATATTCTCATGCCTCATTTGCATCTTTCCGTTCAATCGGGCGACGATTTGATTTTAAAACGCATGGCCAGAAGGCATTTAAGAAAAGACGTTCTCGAGTTATGCGAAAAAATTCGCACCGTCCGCCCCGATGCCGTCTTCGGCGCCGATTTTATCACGGGGTTCCCGACGGAAACGGAACGTATGTTTGAAAATACTTTGGATTTGGTTCGCAACGCCCGTCTGACGCATTTGCATGTTTTTCCTTACTCCGTGCGTCCCGGAACGCCCGCCGCGAAAATGCCGCAAGTTCCCGTCCCCGTACGAAAAGAACGTGCAAAACGCTTAAGAGACGAAGGAAACGCCCTGTTGAACGCTTATATGCAAAGCCGCATCGGTTCCGAAGCGCGCGTTTTGTACGAAACGGACGGTAAAGGCTTGTGCGAACATTATTTAAGTGTCAAAATCGGTGAAGGTTTCCGTTCGGGGGACATTATTCCCGTCCGCTTGACGGGCATTGCAGAAACGGGCGTTTTTGAAGGGAGCGTTTTATAATATGGCAGGCTGGTTTGAACGCATAAAACAGGGGCTGTCCAGAACGTCGGCTCCGATCGTTCGGGGAATTTCGGATCTGCTGACAAAACGCCGTCTGGATAAAGAAGCTTTGCAGGATTTGGAAGACCTTTTGATTTCGGCGGACGTCGGCGCAAAAACCGCCGCCGAACTGACCAAAGCTTTGGCGGACGAAAAGTTCGACAAAGACGTTGATGAAATTGAAGTCCGTACGTTCTTTGCCGACAAAATTACGGAAATGCTTTCTCCGTTCGCCGAAGAATTAAAAATCGACCCGACCAAAAAGCCGTTCGTCATTTTAATGGCAGGCGTGAACGGCGCCGGAAAAACGACCACCATCGGAAAGCTGGCTCATAAGTATAAAGAACAGGGGCTGAAAGTCAGACTGGCCGCCGCCGATACGTTTCGCGCCGCCGCCGTCGAACAGTTAAAAGTATGGGGAGAACGCACGAACTGTCCCGTTATTTCGCGCCCTCAGGGGGCTGACCCCGCGGGATTGGTCTTTGACGCTTTAAAGGAATCCAAAGCCGAAAATGACGACGTATTGTTCATTGATACGGCGGGCAGGCTTCAAAACCGTTCGGAATTGATGGCAGAATTGCAAAAAATCGTCCGTATCGTCAAAAAACAAATCCCCGATGCTCCTCATGCGTGTTTATTGGTATTGGACGCCACCGTCGGACAGAACGCTTTGTCCCAAGCCAAAACGTTCAAAGAAATGGTACAAGTCGACGGATTGGTTCTGACAAAGCTGGACGGAACGGCAAAAGGCGGCATTCTGTTGGCGTTGTGTCGCGAATTCGGATTACCCGCACGATTTATCGGCGTCGGTGAAAAAATTGACGATTTAAGGGCTTTTGACGCTCGGGATTATGCCCGCTCCCTGATGGGGCTGGCGGATAAGGAGGCTTTATGAAAGACTGTGAAAAGAAAATCGGCGCAGGAATTACTTTTTCGGCTGAAGTCGCCGTCCCCGTCGTTTTGCTGACCGTTTTTTCATTTTTAAAAACTTTTGCCGTCGTTTTAAATGAAACCGCCGTCTCGTGCAATTTTATCGAAAGGTTGAACGGCGCCTTTATCCCTCAGGTTTTGATCGCAACGGGGCTGTTGTACTTTGCGCTGAGCTTCGGATTGTTTCGCATTAAAGAAAAAGTCCGCGCTCCTGCCTTTGCCATAGCCGCCGCCGCATTTGTTTCTCTGGCTTTGTTCTTTGCGCAACGTTTTGTCCCCTATGAAACGTGGCCCGC
>ULOB01002428.1_pt1 | contig 10551 bp, 10 predicted proteins | sample 1952151 | NCBI WGS metagenome assembly ULOB01 (sample SAMEA4835591, study PRJEB28245) | human gut metagenome | biome: gut microbiome; material: fecal sample | place: Denmark | collected 2008
GCCATCTGGACAATGGGCTGGGTAAAGCTCTTCACATACTGGATAAACGCCTGGATCTCTCCCACATCGATCACGCCCTGAATCGCCAGAACGCTGCCGCTGATTGCTACCGCCACGTAGCCCAGATTTCCCACAAAGGTCATGATGGGCTGCATCATGCCGGAAATAAACTGGGATTTCCAAGCCGACCGGAACAGTACCTGATTGGTGTCGGAAAACTCCTGCAGCGATTTTTCCTCCCGGTCAAACGCCTTGATGATATTGTGGCCGCTGAAGGTTTCCTCGATCTGACCGTTGATCTTGCCGAGGTAGTCCTGCTGTGCGGTAAAATATTTCTGGGAAAATTTCATCACAACACCGATGAGTGCGCCGGAAATCGGCAGGATCACCAGTGCGATCAGTGTCATCAGGGGACTGATGGAGAGCATCATCACCAGCACGCCGATAATCGTGGTAACGGATGTGATGAGCGTGGTAATACTCTGGCTTAAGCTCTGTCCCAGCGTGTCCACATCATTGGTGATGCGGGACAGCACATCGCCCACTGTCTTTGACTCAAAATACGCGAGCGGCATCCGGTTGATCTTCTCCGAAATCTCCCGGCGGAAGCGGTAGGAAAGCTTCTGGGAGATTCCCGTCATAATATAGCCCTGTATAAAGGATAAAAGTGCACTGAACAGGTACAGCAGAAGCAGGATCAACAGGATCCTTCCGATTTTTTCAAAGTCAATGCCGCCCGTTCCCGACACCTTTGCCATCAGTCCGTTAAAAAGCTCCGTGGTTGCCTTGCTCAGCACCTTCGGCCCGATGATGTTGAACGCGGTTCCGCCAATGGCAAAGATCATGACAAAAATCAATGCAATTTTATATCTTCCCATATAGGCAAGCAGTTTTTTGCTGGTTCCCTTTAAATCCTTCGCCTTCTCGCCCGGCATCATGCCCGGAGGCCCTCCCATGGGACCATGTCTGCGGGGTTTGTTCTTCATTCCTTCCTGTCCGCTCATGCCTGTCTGCCTCCCTTCAGTTCCGCCTCTGACAACTGCGACTTTGCGATCTCCTGATAGGTTTCACAGGAGGCAAGGAGCTGCTCATGGGTTCCCATTCCCACAATCGCGCCGTTGTCCAGCACGATAATCTGATCCGCATGGAGAATGGTGCTGATGCGCTGCGCCACGATGATGACCGTGGCAGACGCCGCCTTTTCAAACAGAGCCTTGCGCAGCGTGACATCCGTCTTGTAATCCAGTGCGGAAAAGCTGTCGTCAAACAGCAGAACGGGAGGGTTCCCCGCAATTGCCCGGGCAATGGAAAGACGCTGCTTCTGCCCACCCGAAACATTGATGCCGCCCTGTGCAATCGGGCTTTCGTACCCCTCCGGCTTCTCCTCTATAAATTCAGTCGCCTGCGCGATCCGGGCGGCCTCCTTCATCTGCTCCTCCGTAATCTGCTCTCCCGCAAATCTGATATTGGAAGCAATGTCCCCGGAGAACAGGTAGCCCTTCTGCGGCACAAAGCCCATGGTGCTGCGCAGTTTTTTCTGGGAAATATCACGGATATCGATGCCGTCCAGCGTGATCCGTCCCTCCGTCACGTCATAAAATCTGGGGATCAGGTGCAGCAGTGTGGATTTTCCGCAGCCGGTGCTTCCGATGATCGCGGTGGTCTGCCCGGGCTCTGCCGTAAAGGTCAGATGGTGCAGTGCATCCTCATTGGCGTTCGGATAACGGAAGCAGACATCCTCGAAGGAGATCTCCCCGCGCACCGTCCCGAGTTTTTCATCCTGCACCTGCTCCTTGTCGCAGATCGAGGGCTCCGTGCGGAGCACTTCCTCGATACGGTTCGCGGCAACGCCCGCGCGGGGCAGCATGATGGATACCATGGTCAGCATCAGAAACGCCATGACGATCTGCATGGTGTAGGTGATAAACGCAAGCATCTCTCCCACCTGAAGTGTTCCCGCATCAATGCCCTTGCCTCCGAACCATACGATCATCACCGTAATGATATTCATAATCAGCATCATCACCGGCATCATAAAATTCATCACTCTTCCGGTGAAAAGCTGGGTTTTCATCAGGTCTGTATTTGCTTTGTCAAATCTCTTCTCTTCAAACTTCTCCCTGCTGAAGGCGCGGATCACGGGGATTCCCGTCAGGATTTCCCTGGAAACCAGATTCACCCGGTCAACCAGACTCTGCATCTGTTTGAATTTGGGCATGGCAACCACAAGGAGAACCAGCACCAGCGCCATGATTGCTCCCACGGCAACACCGATGATCCAGCCCATTCCCGTTCCGGTTCCCGCCACCTTCATCACACCGCCGATGCCGATGATCGGCGCATAGAGCACCATGCGCAGCAGGATAACCTCCACCATCTGCACCTGCTGGATATCGTTGGTGCATCGGGTGATCAGGGATGCCGTGGAAAAGCGGTCCATCTCCGCGCTCGAGAAGGATACCACGCGCTCGTACACCCTTCCGCGCAGATCACGGCCGATTTTTGCCGCCGTGTGGGCAGCCAGAAGTCCGGTCAGAATCGCGGTCACCATCATCAGTACCGAGAGTGCGAGCATCTTAAGTCCCACCGTCCACAGATACGCCGTCTGTACTTTTCCGGTATCCATGCCCAGCGCCTCATACTCCTCCTGCACAAGCTGCGCCGCCCTTGCCGTGACAATGCTGTCGCTCAGATCCCCCATTCCCGCAAGTGCCTGCTCCCTGATCTGCAGAAGCTGCTCCTCCGTGAGCATGCCGCCCTCCACCATCATCCGCAGGGTTTCCACATTGTACTCCGCCTGTCCGCTCTCCAGCGCGGGCAGAAGCACAAGGGGAAGTCCCAGCTCTGCGTCGATCGTCTCAAGCGTGTTCCGGTCCTTCGCCTTCAGCACGTAGTTGCCGTCCGCATCCTCCTCGTAGGATTCCGTGAGCGTTCTCTGCTCATCCTTCGTCAGAAGCAGCAGGAGATTTTCGTAGGTCTCACCGCGCATCTTTTCCGGAGCCGTATAAGCAATTCCTCCTCTTCCGATTCCCACATCCACAATATCGGAGGTGTACTGCGGAAGCTGTAAATCACAGTACGCCTGTGCTACCAGCAGAATGACAATGGCAATCACAGACGTCCATGAACTTTTTAAGTATTTGAATATTTTACCCATGGAAATATTCCTTTCAAAACATTTTCAGAAACATTACTTATTGTATTTTCTTTCCAATGTCAAGTCAATTAAGAAAGTATAAACATTTCCTGTATTATTTCCCTTTTTTCGTATCTCAATACGGGGAAGCGTTCCCGCCGCTCTCCCGTTCCAGCCATTTTTTGATGGATTCCTCCTCCAATTTTTCCCCGATCACGATCAGAACCTCCTGTCCTGCGTCGATGGGCTGCACGGAGATTTCCCGGCGCGTGGCATTCAACTGCCGCCAGCCGCCGTCCGCGCCCTTGAAAAATCCTTTCACCCGGAACACCTCGCCGCAGGCCTCATCCTCCATCATCTGCGCCACAGCCCTTCTCAATGCATCCTCGCTCATGGGCATATTCATAAAGTAGAGGGAGTCAAAGCCCTTGTAGTCCCGCATATCCATCTTCCGGTAGCTTGCCTGCACGTAGCCGCATTCCTCCAGCCTTGCAAAATCCTCCTCCGTCAGTGCCGGCACGCCCTTTGCCAGAATCTCCTGGTCGAGCCTGCGGTCGCAATGTATCTGCAAAAGTGCGCGGTTTAAGTGGGCAGCGGTACGGGCGATCTGATCCTTTGACGCTTCATCCGCATGGCTTAAAAGAACCGTTCCGGCACATGCCGCCTCGGACGCCAGCAGATATTCCGCTTCCTCCGAAAGTTTTTCCTCCAGCTTGGCATCCACAACGGTGATCACGCTTCCGACCTCGTACCACTGATCCAACGGCTCCTCCCGCAGCACATCAAAGAACTCATCCACATCATAAATGCCGGAGGGCTCCACCAGTACTCTGTCGTAGCCGCACATCCCCATGGCGATGAGCTTTGTGCGGAAGCGCCGCGCATGGGTTTCCCTGTCACAGCCGCCCGCGATCATTTCCAATTCACACTGGTCGCCCATCAATCCCTGCAAAAGCATCATGTCCACGTTGACCGCGCCGAAATCATTCTCCAGAATGCCGATGCGAAGTCCCTTCTTCATCAGAAACTCCGCATATCTTTTGATAAATGTTGTTTTCCCGGATCCCAGAAATCCCGTGATCAGATCGATCTTTGCCATACGCTATTCCTCCTGCCCGCACTTTCGCTCCGCCAGCATCAGCCTGCTGCCATCCGTGCCCGATGTTTCTTTTATGACCTCAAATCCGTTCTTCCTCCAGAAATGCTCCGCCTGCGGATTGCCCATGACCCATGCCAGACGCACGGCAATATATCCTTCCTTCTCCAGATAATACACAATTTCCGTTATGATCTCAGATCCCGTCCCTTTTCCCTGTACGCTTTCCTCCACCATGAAGAAACCGATAAAAGCAATTCCCTTTTGCGGATACCCGTCTATGATATCCATAACCGCAAGCAGTTTTTCCCCGTCAAAAAATCCCACATAATATTTCTGTTCCTTACATGTGTTGGGCGGGAGAGCCGCAAGATCCTCTCCGATGCTCTCCCGCGTCACAAAGGGAGGGCAGTATTCGTAGTACAGTGGATTTCCCGCGCACAGCCTATATATGATGTCCGTATCTTCGACTGTCATTCTCCTGACTGCGTATTTTTCCGAAAACGCCTCTATGTCCCACACAAATACTGCCCCCCTGATTCTTCTATTTCTTTTTCTTTACCGGAATCCAGATTTCACAGTAATAATTTTCATCCCCTGTGCCGTTTGGATACTTGGCCGGGTCGTCGTACATCTCCACGCAGTAGCCCGCCGCAAACTCGTATTCCTTCAGCGCCGGAAGCCATTCCGTAAAAATTCTGGTATTGACATCCTGCAACGTTTTCGGCATTGCGCCCACGCAGGGGAACACCGCCCACGAAAAAGCGGGAATCGCCCTTGTAACGAACCCCTCCGGCACCGTTCTTCCCTCCTCCAGGGGATCTGCGATCAGGTACTCAAAGGTATCTTTGCCCATCTTTTCATCAATGTTGATGCCGTATACACCCATAACCGTTTTTCCCTTGCCCGACTCAAAATGCTCCTGCCAGAATGCCGGAACCGTTTCCTTCGCCCCCTCGTAAGGGAATGTTTTTGCGTTTGCAATCACCGTAAACGCTTCTTTGTTCTCAATCCTGTAATCCATGAGACGTCCTCCTTCTAAAGATAGTTTTATCCTTAGCGGAGCAAAGGATTTCAGCATGACCCCATCCTTGCGCGCCATATTCGGCGTCACGCCATGAAAGCGGTAGAATGCCCTGGCAAAACTGTCCGGTGAATCATAGCCATACTTCATTGCGATATCAATGATCTTTTCATCTCCCGCAACCAGATCATTTCCGGCAAGCGCCAGCCTCCTGTTTCGGATGTACTCCATAATGGTGTAACCGCAGAGCATGGCAAAGCCCTTCTGAAAATAGAACGAGGAAAGATGTACCTGTTCCGCGATCATCCCCGCAGTAAGCTCGTCCGTGATATGATCCTCTATATACTGCACCGCCTCGCCGATTGCCTCCGTCCAGCCCACGACCTTCTCCTCCTTCGCTTCGCTATGCTCTTATCCTACCAAAGCGGCACATCTCCTTCTCGACTTTTCTTGCTCTCATTTGTCCGTTTTTTCGGCTGTTTGTTTTATCATACTCCGCAAAGCCCTGTTTCGTAAAGGAGCAATCACGACAATATTTACTCATTTACCGAGTCTTTTGCCCCGTAGGCGAAATGCACAATCCGGCTCTCCCCGTATTCCTTCGTCATTTCCCGGTAATCCTGTTCCGTCGCCTCGCACTCCTGTCCGTCCGTCACACCAGTATAAAGGGCATTTCCCGTTTCATCAAACTGTTCATATACCGCCTTTTGTAAATATAAAGCTCCCGTTTGGGAAATGGCATACTTTTCTATTTTATGGTCGGAGGCTGCATAGATGCCGTCCTTTGCAAAGGATATCGGATATGCGGTTCCCTCGCTCATAACGGTGCCGAGCAGCTTTGCCCCGCCGTCCACATAATAGTAAACGTCACAGTAGACTGCCGCCTGCGGCTCTGTTCCCTCATCATAGATCAGATCGGTTGTAAGCAGCACATCGTACTCATAATCCATCGCCAGAAGCGCATAGGTATCATCGTCTCCCAAGCCCGCAATGATTTCTCCATACAGACTGCTGTTTGTGTCTGCCTGCTCCTCGGATGCAATCCTGACCACCACGTTCCTTACACTGACATAGACATCCATATCCTTCTCTGTCGGATTCTGCACGTTCACACCGATTCGATACCATGTGCCCTTTTCTGCCTCCGTCTTTGCCGACAATCCCGGGGTAATATAAAATGGTTTGCCGGATACCGCTCCTTCTTCCCCCTCTGTCGGCAGCAGAACCGCCTCCGTATCTCCCAGCTCCCCGCTGCCCGCAATGACCAGTGTGCCGCTTCTGGGACATATTTCCGCATCAGAATAGCAAAATCCCTCCGTATGACCTGCCGGGATCGTAATCCGGATCGGATATTTCTCAGCCGGATTCGTCAAAAAACAGAGGGCTATGACTGCACAAATCAAAACCGCCAGAATACTGATGCCAAGCGCGGCCTTCTTATTGTTTAGAACTGATTTTACCCTGTCCTTGACGCCAACCTCCCCGAACGCCAACGGACAGGCAAGCACAAACCTTCTCTGTGTGGCACAGGACAGCAAAACTCTGGAATACTCCTTTCTGTCGTCAAAGCTCATGTCCTTTATTACCTTTTCATCACAGGCCAGCTCGATGTCCTTGCGGAGCAGCACATAGGCAAGGATCAAAAGCGGATTGAACCAATATACACACAGGATCAGGTATCCGACCGGCTTCCATAAGTGATCGAGCCTTTGCAGATGCGCCCGCTCATGGGCTAGAATATACGCCGTCTCCCCCTCGGTCAAAGCGGAGGGCAGATAGATTTTGGGTCTGATTACTCCCAGAATAAACGGCGTTTTTACTGCATCACAGAGATATACATCTTCCTTGCAGCATACCGCCTCCCTCACCGTGAAATGCAGCCTGACCGTGCTTACAAATGCAAAGCACAGTAGTGCGAGCATGCCGAGCAGCCAAATTCCTCCCGCAACTTCCGTGAACACCTGCAACGGTGCGGCACTGTCCGACGCCTCATAAGCAAAAATGTCTCGCAGCATGGGATTCACCGCGTTTTCTATAAAGGATAAGTTGCTGTCTACGGATGGCACATAGGGCAATATCTTCCCCTCCGCCACCGTACTCGTCCGGATCGGCTCCGCACTGGGCTGCAAGCTGAACATGCTCTCAACGGAAAACGGAACCAGCAGTCTGATTGCCACAACGCCCCACAACAGGCAATTCATCCACTTCGGCATTTTGCCAAACAGCAGACGAACCACCAGTATCGCCAACACCAGCCAGCTTGCCGTGATACTCATATTCAAGAGCTTCAAGAAAATATCCCCCATCCTACTTCTCATCCGCCTGATCGATCATTTTGCGAATCTCTTCCGCTTCTTCCTGTGTCAGTCTGGCATTTTGCGTAAACGCTGCAATGAACGCCGGCAGAGAACCCGCAAAGGTATCCTCCACATATTGTTTGCTCTGCATGGAATAGAACTCTTCTCTTGACATAACGGCTGTCACCACGCCGTTTTCATTCCGAAACAGCCCCTTATCGATCAGCCTTCTCAGGACATTGTGCGCCGTCGTTCTCTTCCAGTTGAACTCCACCGCCGTCATTTTCACCAGCTCCGACGATGTCACCGGTTCGTGTTTCCAAATCATATCCGCATATCTCGCCTCGATAACACCCAGTTGAATTTCCATAATACCTCCATTCCGCCCCACAGACACACCCGTCCATTTCACTTTCCGTCCCGACGGCGGTGTCCGCTATGCAAGCTGTAATTAAAGTTATACGCGGCAGACCACAAGCAGTGGTCTTATATAGAGACTACCATTTGTGGTCTGCATTGTCAAGTATTATTCTTTTTCTGATCGGCGATTTTCCGGGCAACCGGAACGCTATTTCAATGGACTGATATATTGTCCGTTTACCTTGACTGCAAAAAACAAATTGACTCCGGTTGCCATTCCGGTCTTACCCATATAGCCGATCACATCCTTTTTGCAGACCCGGTCTCCCACGGAGACGGCAACAGATTGCAAGTATCCGTATTTTACCGTTGTCTGCTCATCCACGGCAATGACAACGTAATTACCGCATGTGCTCTCAAAGCCTGTGTCAACGATTGTTCCATCGGATACGGCATAGATTTCTTCCCCTTCACTTCCCGCAATATTAATGTGATCGGACATCGTTCCGTTTCCCTGCTCACCAAAATAGCCGGACACCTTCATGTCTTTTACCGGTGATTCCCAATCATCAAATGCCAACATTCCATTCTGATATTCCGGGGGATCGGGATTGTTCTCATTTCTGGACTCAACGCCTTCCAGATGTGCGTCAAGCGCTTCCTCCTCGTCTTTTTTATCAAAATTAATAAAACACATCCAATCCTGCCCAAAAAAGAAATGATTATTTGTCAGGACAAAATAATATCCGTCATTTTCCGAAAGCCTGCTTTGCAGTCTGTCCATGTCATATGCATCGGAAATATCAATCTTTACAATGCCCGTTCCGCCTGCGGGAATGTTATGCGCCTCAACATGGATTTCCCCATCCTTATCTGCCGCAACCTCCCCGGTTGTCCAACCCATGAACCTGACCTTATCCTGTAATCTCAAATCATGTTCCGACAGGTTTGTTACAATCACTTCATATTTTCCGTCCCCCAGATACACGGACGATAAAGCAAGGTCGTCTCCGTTCAGGGAATTAAATTTGTAATAGGTAAAGGCAGACAGCGAAAGGAAGCACACCATACAGGCCGCAAGTATCACATAACGCCTTGTCTGAAAACCGTTACCCCCTGCAAAATTGACCCCTGTTTCGTTTTGAATCATTTCCTTTATGTTTGACAGATTTTCACGTCGAAATTTCTTCATCACTATTCCTCCATCATTTTTCTTAGCTTGTTTTTTGCGTTATAGATCCGATTTTCTATCTGTTTTGATTTCAGGTTCATTGCCAATGCAATTTCACCATTCTTCTGTCCATAAAAAAATCGCCTGATTATGACCTCCCTCTCTTCCTCTCCCAGCCTATGAATGCATTCATTCAGTTTTTCTATGCGCACATCATTGCTCGGAGAATGTTCCGGTGCTTCTTCTTTCATCATGTAGTCGGTAACCATGATTTCTTTCTCCTTCCACAATCTGCGAAACCGGTCGATCGCCCGGCTTCTCGCAATCATGGATAGCCATGAAGAAAGCTTTCCCTTTTGCGGATCAAACTTTTCCGGATGCTCCCACAAATATATGAACACATCCGCCACACATTCTTCGATCTCGCAAACAGATGATGTATTGATCAATATACTTGCAGCGATCTTCCATAGCAGCTTTGAATACTTGTCGATGACATATTCCAGTGTTTTTTCATTTCTTTTTTGGATCTCAGAAATTATTTTTTTATCTCCCATGATGAATGCCTCCGGTTTTCTGACTAGTCATACATAGTACGAAATATATCCGCAAAAACACTTATCACTTCTGATTTCGCTTTTGTAATACCTGCCTCTCCCCCACAGGCAAGCTGTTTTTGCATCAAATTTTTTTCGGCTTCCCTTATCAGCCTTTCATACTATCACTTGTCTGCTCAAATGAGCAAAACTCCTTTATTCAAGGTGTGGCTGGCAAACCAACCTTCTTGCATATCACAGTTTTTTTGCTGCAAGTTGAATCGCCTGTTGTCTACCTGCATAGCAGATGCTTTTTAAGGATTCTCCGCCGCAGTGCGATCCTGCCCGGAGGGCTTTTGTATCATAGGAAAATTACGGAGTCATTTCCTATGATACAAAAAACTGGGGAAGTACGAATACTTCCCCAGAATAAAAGCTATATCTACGCCGAAATCTGCATATCTCCCAATTCCGCTATCCTTTACAACATACTAACCAGTGCAATTACCGCAATTCCACCCATTCCAAGCGTGTTCGTTACCGCCAGTAGGAAGGTGTGAAAAACTTTGCTGCACTTTGCGAGCAAGGTTCCCACAGTCAAAAATACAAGCGGCGTCAGCAGGCACAGTATTTTAGGTACTTCCACAATTCCCGTAAGAATGACCACCCAGACCCTTTTATTGTATATCCATCAATTTTTTTCCCTATAATTATCATTTACATCCAGTATAATCCATTCGCCTTTCTTGTTTGACCCGATACGTTTTATGACACCTTTTTCAACCATAGACTGCAATGCTCTCTTTACAGTCGAATCTGAACATCCCAAATATTCTGCCATCCCGCTACGAGTCAGAGTTGGCTCTCTACGCAATATTTCTACTATTTTTTTCTCACGTTCATTCAATTTTATCGGGTCATTTATTGGGTC
>ULOB01033578.1_pt1 | contig 10524 bp, 10 predicted proteins | sample 1952151 | NCBI WGS metagenome assembly ULOB01 (sample SAMEA4835591, study PRJEB28245) | human gut metagenome | biome: gut microbiome; material: fecal sample | place: Denmark | collected 2008
GTTAATGCGCCTTTGAATTCAGTAAAAAGGCGGTTACCTTCGCCAAAGGCAGTGGGGGCCAGCTGTGCCAAACGGCGGAACAGAAGGTTTTTATATCTTCTAATTTCGCAACCGTCTCGTTTTCATGCCCGCCTCCGTGCGGGCCTTTTTCGTCCAGGAGAGCGCCGGAGGCGGTCTTTCCTATAGTAGCCTTTCTAATGGCGCCGCTGCCGGAAATCATGGTTCAATAATATTAAAATAAATCTCCGGTGCCGCCATACTGCCGCAAAGCTCATGAAACAACGTTTCATTGCCGTTTTCTAAGGTAACAAGCTTGTCGATATTCTCCTGATCTCCGTTCGCAATGGCAAGAATACCGGTACGAACGGTCAAGAGCGTCAAATCTGCATCCGCTGTACCTTCATCCTTATAATACAGTAACACGCCATGATGGATCTTCAACAGATAATTTTCGCCATCTGTAAGCTTCAGACGAACTGTGAAAGATTTGTCTGCAAGCTTTTTTGCATCTAGCATGATGCCCATATAATCAAGCATTGTCTGTTCATCCATACCCTGCGCCGTTGTGCCAATGCCCACCCGGGAGGTCTGAGGATAGCTGCCGATACCATTGCGCAGTTCATACGCCGCAACGAGATAGGCATTTCTCCACGCACCGGATTCTGCCTGATAGCCCAGCTGCTCCAGTGCATCCGCACAGAGATAACGGGCATCCGTATTGCTGGGATCTGCAAAGACAAGCGTATTTGTGATCTGTGCTACCCACTGATATTCACCCTTTTCATAGTCCGCGCGCGCCTGCTCAAGTACCGCTTCAGTATCTCCAAGGTACTCAACCAGCTTCTTTGCGTATTCGCTTGGCTCCAGTTCATCCAAATGCACGGGATTGGCATCATACCAGCCCATATATTTCTGATATACCGCTTTAACGTTATGTCTGAGCGTACCGTAATACTGTCTGGTGTACCAGATTTTGTCCAATGCCTCCGGCAGCTCGATCATGGAAGCAATTTCTATGGAGGTATACCCCTGATTAATGTACAAGAGTGTCTGATCGTGAATAAATTTATAAACAGCGGCAGTATTGGTCAGATACTCCTGCACCACATTGCGGCCCCAGTGCGGCCAGTTATGCGACTGAAATACAACCTCCGCATCCGGGAAAAGCGTCTGCGCCTGCTTAATATAACGGGCCCAGCCGTTGGCATCGCGCACCTCTGCACCGCGCAGGGTATAGAGATTGTGCATTGTGCCGGTACAGTTTTCGGCCATCCACAAAGCCAGCATATCCGGGAAATATGTATTCATCTCAGCAGGCGATTCCGTTCCTGGCGTCAGTTGAAAAACAGCTTTTACCCCGTCAATCTCTGTCTCAAAAAGCATATCCGTAATTTCAAAGCTGGGTGCGATATATCCCGTACCACCCTGCACGGCGGTCAGACCAATTCCAACAGATAAACGCCCCTGCTCATCATATGGCAGGAAGCTGCCATACTGGTAAAAGACCCGACGCTTCATTGCCGTTCCAACAAAAACATTTTCCTTCATGACGGAATCAGTAAATCCCTGCGGTACAATGACAGCAGTTTTTCCGGAGGCAATCTGTTCCTCCAATGAAAGGGCTGGATCAGCAACATTCTCGCTGCTGATCAACCCCTCAATTCCACCATAATGATCTGCATGTGCATGGCTGATAATAATGGCAACGATACGGTCATCTCCCATTTGCGAGCGGAAGAACTTCAGAGCTTCTGCTGCTGTGTAACGGCTGCTTCCGCAGTCCATGATGATCCAACCGTTTTTACTTCGGACAAAGGTAATGTTAGAAATATCATAGCCGCGCACCTGGTAGATATCATCCGAGACCTGAAACAGTCCATAACGGGTATTGTACTGCGTATTGCGCCAGAGGCTTGGATTTACACTTGTGGGAGCATCGTTATTTTTCCGTACAAAATCGTACGCGTCCTGTGACCAGATTGTCATGCCGTTCTCCGCCTGAATAACAAGAGAGTCCGGCGCTGCAATAAAGCCGCGGCTTGCAAATTCAGATTCCTGCTCATCGCTGAAATCAAGCAGTTGATAAACTTCAGCGTTGGCCTGCGCCGTAATTTCCGTTGCATCTTTGCTTTCAGCGTTCAGGGACTCAAACACTTCAGACGATGTTTTACCGCAGGCAGTGGCAGAACACAACAGAAAAAGCATAAGGGTCGTCGCAATGATTTGTCTCATAAGTGATTTCCTCCATATAAATTTTTAAAATAGATCCGGCGTTTTCAACGCCGGATCTAAAGGGACTATTTCCCAAGTATGATAGAAAGTTTAATTTCTTTTTCCGTTTCGCTCAGGTCAAAATCCCCGCCGTCGGCAACGGTAATGCGCACCTCATAAAGCGTGCCGTCGGTAAGTTCACTCATGGTCTCACCTGCTTCATCCGTAATTGTCCACAACTCGTTTGCGACCTGTACCAGTTTGCCGTCTGCATCATAAGCATAAAGCTTCAGATCAGATACCGTTCCAGAAAGGTTGTTCATACGGAAAGCAACTGTAGTGTTGGGGTGCACATTGCGGACCGCAACGGTATTCAGCCAGCTTGCTGTACTGCCTTCACCGCCGTCTGCCGTAAACTTCTCCTGCGTCAGCACATTGCGTGCTGCCAGATCCAGATCGATCTCACGATAGGGCATTTCTGGCAGGTATACAAAACGATCCTGCAAGCGCAGCAGCTCAAGATAGCCAGTCGGACAGTAGAGCGCATTGCCGCTGTTGCCAGCGTACATACCGATCGCCATATTGTTATAGCCGTACTTATTGGACACATCCATTGTAAATACCGTCTCACCGGTCTCAAAATCCAAAATAATGTACTGCCACATACCGGTATTCAGATCCTGAACATAACCGTAAATATAGCCTGTCGCAGTAGAGAGTTTCAGGATTGATGTGTCGCTCAGGTCGTTTCTGCACCAGATACTCTTCATCTCATAACCATCGGCAGTTTTCACAGTGTCCACACGCTGGACACCCGGAGCGATCATAACATTGCCTTTTGTCAGCCAGTTCATATCATAGATGTTAGCATAGCTCTGAATAGAGGAATCGCTGTCAGGGTTCGCAAGACCTACGTTTCCTGCACCAAACCAGTTACACACAATCGTACTGACAGTCCCTTCGCCGTCATCATAGACAATGGCAGAGTTCTCAACAGCGACCTGATAACCCTCAGGCAGCTCGTCAAGAACCGGAGAGCTTGCCACGATCTCTCCTGTTTTCATATCAAGCGCCAGCAGATTTACCGGATCTTGATTGTCAGTAAACAGGACAAGATTTGGCGTCAGTGAAGGAGAACAGCCGCCGCCCCATGCAAGAACGCCGCCGGTCGTCTTGTCGCCTTCACCGCTGACCTTGGCGCCAACGCTTTCATATGGCGTACACCACACCACATTTACGCCGTTTTCTGCGCGCAGCAGATAGCAGTTCTGGTTAGTCAGAATAACAGCGCCATCCTTGGAAGCAGCAATGCCGTTTTCTGCACCCTCGCCGGGTGTCAGCTCATGAACAAAAACTGCTTCAGACAAATTTGCCTGTCCGCCGTTCAAAATTGTATCAATCGCCGGGCGTGCAATGTAGCCGATAACTCCCTGCTGTGCACGCTCTGGGTAAATACGGAAGCCGCCGGTGGCAAACCAAAGGTTTCCTTCATAGTCAAAGACTACGGACAAAAGATTTTGCTCCAGCGTTTTGCCAAGCGCAGCCTCTGCCGCCGCCTTAATGTCAATGTCCAGTACCTTTTCAAATTCCGGCAGCACATTTCCATTTTCATCTGTCGTGCGCAGCATCAAAACATGATTATTGCTGGTTGGGCAGACAATGCGATTTTCTGAATCCAGGAAAGTATAAGAACTCTGAATAACATAGCTGCCTCCATCATGCTGCTTTGGAGAGAAATAACCAAGAGTTTTGGTTTCTTCAGCATTCAGATCGCGAATGGCAATACCGCCAAGTAACGGAACAACCGCATGACCGTAACTATCAAAATAAATAGCAGGCGAGGCATTCACATTGGTCGTTTCGTAAGAGACGTTAATTTCCGGATAAATACCAAGGGGGAGAATTTCATCCGTTGAGTCGGTGTTATATCCGTCATGGTGAATGTTGGCATCACTTTTTGCCATATAGGGATTTTCCTCCACCTGCTTGGGTTGCAGTGCCTTTACAGACAGCGCACCGGACAAAATTGCAGCTTCCTCTACAGCCTCTTCTTCCACCGGTTCATCGCTTTCCTGTTTCTCAGTTTCCTGCTCAGGCGGAGCCGTTTCCTGTGTATCTGTTTCCTGTGGCTGCTCTGCAGGGGCCTGTTGACTGCTGCACGCAGCCATGGACAGGCACAGCACTGCTGCCAGCAATAAGCTCAATGCTGAACGAATCATGTTTTTCTTTTTCATCAATAATCCTCCTTGTTATGTTCCTTGCCATCTGATTGGATCTGAACAACCGGTGCTTTTCTTTCTAACCAGACACAAAGTCCTTGCCAGAAAGTTTCTTCTGTTACCGGCTCCAGCAAAAAGTAATCCACGCGCAGTCGGAAGGCATGAAGCGAAAAATCCAGATCACTGCACCAGATGATCCTGCATGCAGGACAAAGCGTGCGCAGGTGTTCTACCGCATTCAGTCCGGCCACTCCTGGTAATGAGATCACCGCATTTCTGAACCCATCCTTTGCCACAATCTCAAAAAATTCCTCCTGATTCTGATATTGCTCAATCTGGGGAAATAATTTTTTTTCCTTGCAGAACCGGGATATCTGCTCTTCCAAGCGTGCTCCCTGTGTTTCCTGCTCTGTCAGCACGGCGATGCGATACATTCCTTTCCTCCCTTCCCAATCAGATGACACAAATCTTGGCTCAGTATAACCAGTCATGCGCAGCTTTTTCAAGACAGTTGGCACGAAAACCCCGCAAATGGCACGAAAGTCGATTTCTCTATCTCACAGAGGCCGAACGTTTGTGATATAATCATTTTGTACTATTAATAGGAAGGAGCCTTTTAACATGCGAATTGCAATTGTGGATGATCTTGCTGAAGATCGCGCGCTGCTGCGAAGCAGGTTGACCCGGCAGTTCAGCCGCAGAAAAATTGCGGCAGAATTTTCGGAATTTGCAAACGGTGAAGATTTTCTTGCAGCTGAAAAAGAGCAGTTGTTCACCGTTGCCTTTCTGGATGTTTACATGACGGGGATGAACGGTGTGGATGTGGCTCGGCAGCTCCGAAAAATAGATACGGACTGCCTGTTAATTTTTACTACTACTTCGACCGACCATGCACTGGAAGGCTTTCAGGTGCGCGCCATGCAATATCTGGTAAAACCTTTTACAGAGGAAGACCTGGATCAGCTAATAGATGAGATCCTTGAAAGACTCCCATTCCCTGACAAATATATGGATGTGAGGGTAAGCGGCAGCGACATTCGTCTGTTTTACCAGAACATCATCTATGCCGAACATTTTGCACACATGATCAACGTTCATACTACGGCAGGAAAAACGCTTGCCACGCGGCAGCCATTCAAAACATTTACTGAGCCGCTGAAAGAAGACTCCCGCTTTTTCATCTGCAGTCGTGGCGTAATTGTCAATCTGGAGCATGCCACTGATTTCGAGGACGCTGCTTTCCATATGGATGATGGAAGCCGAATTTATGTTAATCAGGAGCTTTTGAAAAATGCCAGGCAAGCCTTTATGGAATTCTTGCTGCAAAGGGGGCATAAATCATGATAGACCTGCTGCGCCCAATTCTGGAACTATGCATTGTAATCCCCGGTCTTCTACTTGCGTATTTTCCGGTAAAATCCTACTTAAAACGACCGTTGGCTAAAATTTCTATATGGCTGCTGCCATTGATACTGAGTCTTTGCATTTGCTTAGGGTTATTTTGCTGGTATTTTCATTCCTCTACATTACCTGCACTTGCGCTCATTGCACTGATTACGATCATTCTGTACCTGAAAACTCTCCGGATCTCTCTCTGGAAATCCGGAACAATCGCTCTTTCTGTCTGTGCGGTATTTGCTTGTATAAACAGCCTGTCAAGGGCACTTAATGCTGTCATCCTGCTGCACGCACAGAGCATACAGGCAGATCCATGGTTTGACCTGCGGACATGTTTTTTTTATAACGCAATTTGCTGGTTTGCGACAGCCATTACCTATTATCCGGCTACTCATGCAGTACGAACAATGGTTGAGGACGACAATTTTGCTCAGACGTGGTATGTATTCTGGATTTTGCCGCTTATGTTCATCACGCTTAATCTGTTTATGATCCCACGCTATCAAAATACGCTTTATACCGGCAGAGTTCTTCAAGGCTACATTGTCCTCAACATTACCCTGCTAATTCTTCTGTTTTGGTTCTATGCAGTTTTCCTGATGATGGCAACCAGCCTAAACCGAAATGCCAGGCTACAGCAGGAAAATCAGTTGCTATCCATGCAGCAGCAGCGATATGAAAAACTTAAAACCGCCATTGAAGAAGCTCGCCTGGCGCGGCACGACATGCGGCATCATCTGAACCAGATTTCTGCATTATCAGAAGCCGGTGATATGGAAAAACTGAAAGCATATCTTGCGCAAACTGTTTCCCGAATTCCCGATTTGGATATGCGTTTCTGTGAGAACCATATGGCAGACAGTGTGCTCGGTTATTACTGCACACTTGCAAAACGAGAAGATATTCCGTTTTGTGCACAGATTGATCTGCCGCAGACACTTCCTATGGATGAGATCGACATGTGTCTGGTGTTGTCCAACCTGCTGGAAAACGCACTGGAAGCAAGCCTTCGTACCGCCCCTGCCAAACGACAAATCCAGGTCACCACATATCTGCACGCAGAGCGCCTGCTTCTGATCGAGGTTAAAAACACATTTGATGGTGAAATCAAAGAAAAGAATGGGATGTTCCGCTCCTCCAAACGAAAAGGAAACGGCATTGGCATCCAATCTGTGCGGAATATTGCGGAAAAAAACGGCGGTGCGAGCACCTTCACCTATCAAAATAATCTTTTCTCTGCAAAGATTATGCTTCGCGGGTAAATCCTGCTTTTATCTTGCTAATCCATTACTCTCTATTGTATAGTTAAGATAATAAATTCCAGGGATCGGAGAAGGATTATGAATTACGCATTTACAAATGGAAAAATACTAAACGGAAATAAAGATATGCAATTACAGGAAGGTCTCTGCATTGCGATAATGAGAAACTGGTAAATACCATTATGAGCTCCTCCCTTACCCGGGCAGTCGCCTACAAAATGTCATCCTACTTTGCAAAAACGGAATTGTTAAGCGGAGTTACAACCATCCGAACTGTCGGCGGACTTGACAGCTTTGACACCCGTCTTCGGGATGAAATAGAAGCTGGCGCCAAAATCGGGCCTCGAATTCTTGCTTCCAATCAGGGGATCTCCGTTCCTGGCGGACATATGGCCGGATCTGTAGCTATTGCTGCAGCAACCATTCCAGATGCACTTGACCATCTTGAAAAATCAAAGGAAGATAAGGTCGATCTGATAAAGCTTATGATCACCGGCGGTGTAATGGATGCAAAGGAAAAAGGTGTTCCCGGGGAACTGAAAATGTCACCTGAGATGGTACGCGCTGTCTGTGAGAAAGCACATGCCTAAGGAAGGCAGTACACCCCAATAGGCAATATTATTCATGATATAAGTCATTCCCCACAGGAGATAAAACAGGCTGTAGAATGCAACAAACCCCCATCCGCTTGGGCGAATTGTAAACAGACATACAATTACGATTGACTCGTTGCTGCCCCTAAAGGGGTGTGCGTACTATACTTAGCCCCGACCCTTAAAAGGGTCTTCATATTCTTTTACACTCTGTTTATCCGGTGCGATACCATGCAGAAACCCGCAATAGATCCTTATAAAAAGCGATTACCGTAACGAAGCTGATCAAAAGCTGGCTCTTGCCATTGCAAAAGAAAAAAGGAGCAGGACAATGCTTCTGTACTGTCAATATTTATAAAGAATTTATATATGATTTTCTAAGCGCTACATAGGAAATCAGAAAGTTTGCTAACCAGCCAGCCGGTACGGCAAGCCAGACAAATGCAATACCAAAACGCGGTGCAAAAATCAAAGCAACCGACAGACGGATCGCAAGGTTTACCATATTAGCTATAAGAAATGGACGCATGATTCCAAGTCCACGCAGAACTCCATCCGTTGCCATCTTAATGCCCATGAAAATAAAGAAATAGCCAAGCCATCTCATGTAATCCCCGGATACCTGATATGCGAAAGCAGTTCCATCTTTTCCCAGAAATAATGAAGAAATCTGGGTATGCAGTGTTTCAATAATTATAAAAGCCAGGACTGCAAAGCATAGATCTAACACCAGTGCCGCATGATAACCTTTTTTGATACGCTTTATTTTCTGAGCACCAAGGTTCTGGGACACATACGGCGAGACTGCATTGCCGATGGACACAAATATCAGTGAGAAAATATTCTCCACTCTCATTGTTGCCGAATAGCCCGCAAGTGCCTGCGTACCAAATGGGTTTACAACTGCCTGTACGATCATCATACCTATTGATACTGTGGACTGTTGAAGAACTGACGGTATGGCAATCCGGAGCATATAATGTAACTCCTGTCCGTCAAACCAGTGAAAGGTACTCTTATATTGGCGCATCCGATATAAAAAAATCAAGAGTGAAAATACTGCGGAAATGCCCTGTGCAATCAAAGTTGCAAGGGCTGCACCAAACACACCCAGACCAAGTCCTGCCACCATCCAAAGGTCCATAATAATATTCAAAATAGAAGAAAATATCAGAAGACCCAACGGAATCTTTGATTCCCCGATTGAGGTGAACATCGTTGAAAGGATATTGTACATAAACAAAAACGGAAATCCTACAAAATATACCCGCAGATACACTACTGCTTCCTCCAGTATGTCAGCGGGCGTTTGTAAAAGTCTCATCATCAAATGGGAGAAACTAAAGCCGAATACACCGAGAAGTATGCTTAAAATCAGAAAGCTGATCAAAGATGTCGACACAATAGTTTTCATTTTGCCGTAATCTCTGGCACCAAAATAGCGGCTCACCAATACGCCTGCACCGACACCGGCGCCGAGGGCCACACAAATAAATACATTCGTAAGCGCAGCGCATGCACCGACAGCCGCAAGTGCAGAGGAACCAACATACTGACCGACAATGATGGAATCAGCCATATTATATACCTGTTGAAAAAAGCTGCCCAGAATCATAGGCATTGCAAAAACAGTCAATGCTTTAAGTGGGGCATCTGTGATCAGATATTCATCTTTTGACATTATCCTATTTCTCCTTAATTCCTACTTTTTTCTGGAATTTCTGCCACGATTTGTTCCAATGTCAATACATCGGCCGGCATCAGGCATGTCGACAATGTTTTTATATCACAAATAACACTTTAAAGCTTCAAAAACTTTCAAATATCCATTTGCATACATATGAACTCCATCAATGGCATACTCTTCCTTCTGCTCTTCATTTTCGTCAACAAGATTAGCATTACAATTTATATTCTTACATTCATACTTTTCTGCTATATTTCCCGACAACCTGTTTTTTTACTTTCCGTCTGATTCTGTGGATCTTCTGCTGTGCGGATACGACACCAGACCAGAGCGCCTATGCTTTCCCTCTGAATGATGAAAAATTAAAGGTGATGGAATCTGTAGAGCTTCACAAGCAGAAACGGGATGAGATTCTGGCGAACCCCTATGGATATTATCATCCCGTGGAGAAGCCTGTCAACCTCTATAGCGTGGCACAGATGCGGAATATGCTGAAGACGATATACTCTTGTAGTCTATTGCATATTTCCGGCTATAAATATGTGATGACAATGAAACTTAAAGAGAAGATATTGAACTATCTGCGAAATGAATATAAACTTATAGATGAGTTGTCTGTGGATGAATATATTATGAAACGGAAAGATTCTATTTTACAGAACCATATTGACAATGTATATCCAATTAAAACGCCCGGAGAGGGGTGGAAAGATCAGTGTTATTATTGGACGAAATTAACGCCCCAATGTAGAGGGTATGAGCATAAGATTTACGCTAAGACGCAAGAGGAATTGGAAACAAAGATTGTTGCCTATTATCTCAACATTTTAGATGACCGCAAGCTCACTCTGGAAAATTTAGATGCAAATTGGGAGAAACAAAAAACACCCAAAACACTGTATTTATCAGCATTTTGAGTGATTTTAATAGAGCGCAAGACAGGACTAAAGATCAGACCATGGATGAAACCGATCTCTGGTGTTGTTGTGCCGGTATGTATTCTGGCAGTTTATATCATTGGCATGGTCACCTTTGAATGGAGATAAGAACGGAAATACAAATACAATTTATACAGGAGGTAATAATATGAGAGCACTTTTTATTGGAGGAACAGGAACGATCAGTATGGCGATTTCCAGACTTTTGGTGGAACA
>ULOB01033137.1_pt1 | contig 10450 bp, 11 predicted proteins | sample 1952151 | NCBI WGS metagenome assembly ULOB01 (sample SAMEA4835591, study PRJEB28245) | human gut metagenome | biome: gut microbiome; material: fecal sample | place: Denmark | collected 2008
GCCAACGGCAAGGCGACCAAGATCATCATCCCCAGCGAGATCCAGGGCATTGCAGGCCTGGCCGAGGGTGTTGTTCAGTCTGTAAAGGACGTTCCAACAGACAAGGCAGAGTAAGAAAAAAGTTTAATAAAAGACCCGACGGGGCTCCGCCGGGTCTTTTTGAGGTATATTATGATCAAAGTAGCACAGTTTATGAAAAACCACGGCATGGATGCCGAGCGCATCGACCTTGCCGAATACACGAAAGCCTTTGCCGGCGCAATGCGCTCGGGGCTTGGCGCTTTTCAGAAGGAAATGCCAATGCTTCCGACGTATCTGTATTCCTCCGGCAAGCTCCAAAAGGGCGGCAGGGCCGTAGTCATAGACGCCGGAGGTACGAATTTCCGCACGGCCGTCGTGGGCTTTGACGGAAAAAAGGTCGTCATCGAATCGCTCGACAAGCGCCCCATGCCCGGAGCGGACGAGCCTGCGGAATGGAACGAGTTCATCTCCTGTGTTGCCGACTGCGTGCAGCCGCTGATGGGGCAGACCGCGGATATAGGCTTCTGTTTTTCATACCCCATCGAGATCACGCCCGAGTGCGACGGTAAGATACTAGGTTTGACAAAGCAGGTGGATATCAAAGGTGCTGTCGGCTCGTATCTCGGAGCGGCTCTGCGCACAGAGCTTGAAGCTCGCGGCGAGCACCCCGGCAGGATCGTCGTTTTGAACGACACTCCGGCTACGCTGCTCGCCGGTAAGGCGCTCGCCAAGGGCAGCTACGACGGCTATATCGGCCTCGTTGCCGGTACCGGCTGCAACACCTGCTGCGAGATCGAATGCGGCAGGATAGGGAAGCTCAGTATGCCCGGCGGCAGGAAGATGCTCGTTAACCTCGAAAGCGGCTCGTTTGCCGGCTTTGCGCGCGGCGACGCGGACCTCGCAATGGACGCCGACCTGCCGGATACGGGCGCATATACGGCCGAAAAGATGATATCCGGCCGCTATCTCGGGCAGGTGTGCATGTATACGTTGAAAATGGCCGCTGCCGAAGGGCTTTTCTCCGAGCGCGCATCCGAGATTATCGAAAAAATGACCGAGGTCGTGACCCCGACTATCGACAAGTGGGGCAGCGGACGCTTCCCGAAGGGCTTCAACAGCGAGGACAGGGTCAATCTGGTTTACATAATAAACGAAATTTTCGAGCGCTCGGCCAGATGCATTGCAAGCATGCTCTGCGGCATACTCGAGGTCACGGGAGCGGGCGAGGCACGCCCTGTGTGCATCGCGGTGGACGGCTCGCTGTATTCCGAGAGCAAGCTCCTGCGGCCCGAGCTTGAACGGTTCATGGACGTGTACGCCGGAGAGATCATGGGCAGACGCTATGAGTTCGTGAATGCCGAAAATATGAGCCTTATCGGAACCGCCGCGGCGGTTTTGCTGAAATAAGCTATGAAACACGCATTTAGAAAAATCATACCGCTGCTTCTGGCGCTGTGTCTTGCCCTGTCGGGCTGCACCGCGCAGGAAGCGGAGAAAAAGGACAGCTCAAAGCTCCAGATAGTCTGCACGAATTTCCCGGCCTACGACTTTGCGCGCGAGATGGCAGGGGACAGGGCGCAGATAAAGCTTCTCATAAAGCCCGGCGCGGAGGTGCACTCATACGAGCCTGCGCCAAAGGAGATCGTTGCGATACAGGAGAGTGACCTGTTTATCTGCAACGGCGGCGAGTCCGAGGCCTGGGTCGAGTCGCTCGTGTCCGACGATGTAAACGTTCTGCGCATGATGGACTGCGTTGAGACCCTTGCCGAGAGCAGCGAGGGCATATACGCTTCCGACCACGACCACGAGGGCGAGCACGACCATGACCACGAGGCAGAGGAGCTTGACGAGCATGTGTGGACAACGCCCGGAAACGCGGCGAAGATCTGCTATGCCCTGTGCGATAAGCTATGCGAGCTTGACCCGGATAACGCAAACGAGTATATGCTCAATTACGAGGTCTACAACGCAAAGCTCATGGAGCTTGACATAGACATACGCACGACGATAATGAACGGCGTGCGGAAAACACTCGTTTTTGCCGACAGATTTCCGATGCGGTATTTTACGCGCGAGTACGGCTTGACGTATTACGCGGCCTACCCCGGCTGCGCGTCGCAGACCGAGCCGTCGGCCAAGACGGTGGCGTTCCTCATCGACCATGTGCGCGAGGAGAACATACCGGCGGTGCTGTACATGGAGTTTTCAAACGAAAAGATGGCCGACGTTATCTGTGAGGATACCGGCTGCAAAAAGCTGCCGTTTTACTCGGCGCACAGCATCACCGCGCAGCAGTTTGAGGACGGGGTGACTTACCTTGACCTCATGCGCATGAATATAGAGACCCTGAAGGAGGCGCTTTACTGATATGGCACAGATAATATGCCGCGACCTGAGCTTTGCTTATGACGGCGAAACGGTGCTCAGTGACATTAACTTCTCGCTCGACGCAGGCGCGTATCTGTGCATCGTCGGCGAAAACGGCTCGGGCAAGAGCACGCTCATGCGCGGACTTCTCGGGCTGAAAACGCCTTCGACCGGCACAATAACGTTCAATGATCTTAAGCCGACCGAGATCGGCTATCTTCCGCAGCAGACACAGATCCAGCGCGATTTTCCGGCGTCCGTGCGCGAGGTGGTGCTCTCGGGCAGGCTCAATTCCATGCACGGCAGGTTGTTCTATAACGCTGCCGACAAAGCCGCCGCGGCCGAGAATATGGAGCGGCTCGGCATCGATGATATAGCCGACCGCTGCTATCTTGAGCTTTCCGGCGGACAGCAGCAGCGCGTTCTGCTTGCGCGCGCAATGTGCGCAACGAAGAAGCTGCTGCTTCTCGATGAGCCGGTGACCGGCCTTGATCCGGTTGCGGCAAACGAGATGTATAACCTCATAAAGCTTGTCAATCTCTGCGATAACACGAGCGTCATCATGATATCGCACGATATCCACGCCGCGGTGAGATACGCAACGCACATTCTGCATCTTGGACACAGCCAGCTTTTCTTCGGCACGACCGCGCAGTACCGCGAAAGCGATCTCGCGCGCAGATTTGTGGGAGGTGAGAGAGCATGATAGAGCTTATAAAAGAGATGTTCTCTTATCACTTCATGGTCCGCGCCGTTGTCGTCGGCGTGCTCGTTTCGCTGTGCGCGGCGCTGCTTGGCGTATCGCTCGTGCTCAAGCGCTATTCCATGATCGGCGACGGCCTGTCGCACGTCGGCTTCGGCGCGCTGGCAATAGCGGCAGCGGTGAATGTCGCGCCGTTGTACCTTGCCGTTCCTGTCGTTATCGCGGCGGCGTTCCTGCTGCTGAGGATAAATCAGAACAGCAAGATAAAGGGCGATGCGGCTATCGCGCTGATATCCTCGTCGGCGCTGGCGATAGGCGTTGTGACCGTCTCGCTCACAACGGGCATGAACACCGACGTTTCAAACTACATGTTCGGCAGCATCCTCTCGCTCAGCCGTGCCGACGCGGTGCTGAGCATAGTGCTATCCGCCGTTGTGCTTTTGATGTTCGTGCTGCTGTATCCGCGCATATTTGCCGTCACATTTGACGAGACCTTTGCGCGCGCAACGGGTACAAAGGCGCAGCTTATAAACAGCGTCATAGCCGTCCTCACCGCCGTGACGGTGGTCATCGGTATGCGCATGATGGGCGCGCTGCTAATATCGAGCCTGATAATTTTCCCGGCGCTGACGGCGATGCGTATCTGCCGCAGCTTTAAGGGTGTAGTTATTTGCTCGGCGGTCGTTTCCGTCGTGTGCTTCGTGATCGGAATGGCTGCATCTTATGCATTCGAGCTGCCGTCCGGCGCGGCGATAGTGATAGTCAATATAATCGCGTTTGCGGCATTTTCTTTTGCAGCTTTACTAAAAAAGAGAGCATAAAACTGTACAAAGCACATAAAAGCCGGCTCCGAACACCAAATTCGGAGCCGATTTTTTATGCAAAAATTCATAAAAACGGTGAATATTCGCGCAATAATGAATATTATTCATTAAAAACGGCTATTTAACGAAAAATTACGAATATTTTTTCAAAAAAGTGTTGACAACAGTGAATAAACATGCTAATATAGGCAACGTCGTAAGGAACGACACAAAAAACAGTTTAAAATTTTTTGAGAGGTATAGAAAATGAAAAAGTTTATCGCACTTATGCTCGCGATGGTCATGGTGTTCGCACTGTGTGCCTGCGGCAACGACACAGGCAATAAGGATAAAGACGGCGACCAGGCAAGCACAAAGCTGAAGATCCTTGACTCCGAATATGTCACCGAGGATTACGCTATCGGCATTGCAAAGGAAAACACCGCACTGCTTGATAAGGTCAATGCAGCTCTCAAGGAGCTCAAGGACGACGGCACTCTCAAGACTGTCACCGATTACTTCATCGCAGGCACCGGCACTCTCCCCGAGGTTCAGAAGAATGTTGCGGCCGACGCAGAGGAGCTCGTTATGGCTAACAACGCTACATTCCCGCCGTATGAGTCCGTTGACGGCGACAAGATCGTCGGTATCGACCCCACTGTAGCAGGCCTTATTGCCGATAAGCTCGGCATGAAGCTCGTCATTAACGATATGGAGTTTGACGCAATCATTCCCGCACTCACCTCCGGCAAGGCCGACATCGCAATGGCCGGCATGACCGTTACCGAGGAGCGTCTCCAGAGCATCAACTTCTCCGACAGCTATGCTACCGGCATTCAGGTAATGATCGTTAAGGAAGACTCCGACATCTCCAGTGCTGACGACATCGTTGCAAAGATCGAGAACGGCGAGAACATCCAGATCGGATGCCAGATCGTAACTACCGGTTACATTTATGCTTCCGACACAATTGAGAACGGCGGCTTCGGCGAGGATCATGTTCAGGCATTCCCCAAGGGTGCTGACGCTATTGCAGCTCTCACCAGCGGCAAGATCGATTGCGTTATCATCGACAATGAGCCGGCAAAGGCATTTGTTGAAGCAAACAACGGCTGATAGCTAACCTGACAGGCGGCAGGGATTCCGACTCCCGTCAGCTTAAACAATTTAATAAATGAGGCTCCGTGCGGTCATGGAGCCTCATTTTGAGCGTTTGAGAATTAGGAGGTAGATTTTTGGAAGCGTGGATGGCAGATATCAAAAGTCAATTCATATTAAATTTTATAGAAAAAGACCGTTGGCGGCTTCTGGTTGACGGTCTCGGCAACACACTCAGAATAACTGCCGTTGCCTGCCTTATCGGCATATGCATCGGTGTCATCATAGCCATAGTGCGGTCAACATGGGATAAAAACCACCTCACGATGCGACCGAGCATCGGCAAGACCCTGCTCGGCATAGTTAACGGCATATGCAAGGTGTACCTGACGGTTATCCGCGGCACACCTGTGGTCGTTCAGCTGATGATCATATACTATATAATATTTGCATCCTCCCGAAACAGCCTTGCGATAGCGATGCTCGCATTCGGAATAAACTCCGGTGCTTATGTCGCCGAGATAGTACGCGGCGGCATAATGTCCATCGACGAGGGACAGTTCGAGGCGGGACGCTCGCTCGGCTTTAACTATGTCCGCACAATGCAGTACATAATAATACCGCAGGTTTTCAAAAATGTTCTGCCGACGCTCGCAAACGAGTTCATCGTCCTGCTCAAGGAGACCTCCGTTGCTGGCTATGTAGCGATCCGTGATCTCACCAAGGCGGGCGATATTATTCGCGGTGCAACCTATTCGCCCTTCCTGCCGCTTATCGTCGTTGCACTCATATACCTCATAATGGTCGTGTTCTTTACATGGCTCGTCGGCAGGCTGGAAAGGAGGCTGCGCAGCAGTGACCACTGATGTTCTCATAAAAGTAGATGATCTCCAGAAGCAGTTTAAGGGCGGCAAGATCAAAGCGCTCGACGGTGTGAGCACCGACATATATAAGGGCGAGGTAGTTGTTGTCATCGGCCCCTCCGGCTCGGGTAAGTCAACCTTCCTCAGATGCCTCAATCTCCTTGAGGTGCCCACCGGCGGCACGATAACCTTTGACGGCGTTGATATAACTGATCCGAGCTGCAATATAAATCTCCACCGTCAGAAGATGGGTATGGTTTTCCAGCACTTCAACCTCTTTCCGCATATGACACTGCTCAGAAATATGACCCTTGCGCCGATGAAGCTTCTCGGAAAAAGCAAGGAGGACGCGGAAGCCAAGGCTATGGAGCTTCTTGCACGCGTAGGCCTTGCCGACCGCGCCAATGCGTATCCCAGCCAGCTCTCAGGCGGCCAGAAGCAGCGTATCGCCATCGTGCGCGCGCTGTGCATGGAGCCTGACGTTATGCTCTTTGACGAGCCGACGAGTGCACTCGACCCCGAAATGGTCGGCGAGGTTCTCGACGTTATGAAGGAGCTTGCCCACGAGGGCATGACAATGGTCGTCGTTACCCACGAGATGGGCTTTGCCCGTGAGGTCGGCAACCGCGTGCTGTTCATGGCTGACGGTAAGCTCGTTGAAGAAGGTACGCCCGAGGATATCTTTGAGCATCCTCAGAGCGAGCGCTTGCAGGACTTCCTGTCCAAGGTGCTTTGATATGAATAAAACAGAACTCAAAAATGCCGCCATAGATTCAATCGAGTCTATGGCGGACTTCTACGAAAAAAACAGCAGATGAGATATGGGAGAACCCCGAGCTTTCGCTAAAGGAGTACAGGGCCGCGGCGCTTTACTGCCGCATCCTGCGCGAGCACGACTTCAATGTGCGCGAAAAGCTCTGCGGCATAGACACCGCGTTCTGCGGCCCGTTCGGCAGCGGCAGACCGTATATCGGTATCCTCGGCAAATTTGACGCGCTCTCCGGCCTTTCGCAGAAGGCCGGATCGTGCGAAAAAGACCCCGTCGTTCAGGACGTGAGCTGGCTCACGCCTGCGGCACAGATCGAAACCGCAACATGGCCAAGCGGCATGCCCCTGCACACATGGCAAACGGTTGCCTGCGGCAAAAGCAGCATAGCGTACAAGGGCATGCTCTGTGCAGGCAAGGTGCTTGCCGCATCGGCGATCGACCTCATAGAAAATCCCGAGCTGCTCAAGGCTGCGCAGGATGAGTTTAAGCGCCGTGCAAAGGGCGGATACACCTGCCCTATAGAGCCGGAGACCGTGCCGACAGCGCTCTGATGGGCATAAATTTTCTCAGTTAACAAAATTGTGCTTTCATTTTCCGCGCGTATGTGCTATACTTCGGGTGTTTGTGCACATTGGAGGCATTGGTATGAAAAAAAAGCTTCTCTTCGCCCTGGTGCTGCTGCTCGTGGTGGCTGCACTGCCGATTTCGGCAAGCGCCGAGCTGGGGATAAAGCCCGTAGCCGACCCGTGGGACGATCCGAATAATCTCATAAAAGACGGGGCAGTTTATACGGCATATAACGAAGATGGATATATTGTCGCGTGGGAAACGCCGGAATGTGATGTAAACGGCAAGTATATGCTCATCAAAAACGACACCGAGCTGAAGGTGGAATATCGCGTTAGCTATATGGGCGATGTGCCTTGGGGGCATGTCACAGTGAAAAACGACGGCGACGAGGATTTTGCCGGCTGGGTGCTTATGAGCGATTTGCTCGGAGCCGACGGTAAGCCGGCTGCGGAAGCTCCCGTCAAGATCCCCGACCACCCGATGATAGCGGATCCTACGCCCGAACCGAGCGAGGAGCCGGAAAACCCCGAGGCAACGCCTACGCCCACTGTCCCGGTTCGCCCGGAGCAGGCGATAAACATAAGCAACACATATAATTCCGCGATAGTGTACACATCCGTTGCGATTGCGGCAGTGGCGATCGCCTTTGCGATCCTCGTCCTTGTAAAGCATAAAGCGCTGAATAAAAAGGGCGAATAATACGAACGATTTAGGACATAATAATATCTGCAAGCCAAAAACCTTAGCACTCGAACAAAAAGAGTGCTAAGGTTTACATTTTATTCACAAAAAGTACTATATTTATTCATAATTATATGGTACTTTATATACAACAAGAAACGAGAGTTATAAATTCAATATCGAATTTAAGCTCTCCTCAAAAATTGGAGGTATTGATTATGTTTGAACTTACACCTTTTGGCTATCGCAGAGTAGCATCTTATAATCCTTTCCGTGAGCTGGAGGAAATGAGCCACAGCTTCTGGAACGACGCAGATGTCAGCGGTTTCCGCACCGACATCAAGAAAGTCGATGGCAACTATGTCCTCGAGGCTGAACTGCCCGGCTTCAAGAAGGAAGATATCAACATTGATATCGACAAGGATTGCCTGACCATTTCCGCGGAGCGCAAGTCCGAGGAAAAGGAAGACAAGGGCGACAACGGTTTTGTACGCCGCGAGCGTTATTACGGATCGTTCAGCCGCAGCTTCAATATTAAAGGTATTGATACTGACGGTATCACCGCTGAGTATAACGACGGCGTCCTGACTCTGACTATGCCGGAGAAGACCCCCGAGGTTCCTGCGGCAAGACGTCTTGAGATCAAATAATCCCAAGCAAATCAGATCAGATAGTTTTCTTTCATCCTCTCTCTTCCCCATAAAACAAAAAACCCGATGCCTTTGCATCGGGTTTTTTGTTGCATATATGTCCATTGTATGGTAAAGTCATAGACATAGGAGATCACAATGTACGAAAAATAGGAGGAAAGAGATGAAAAGAAGGTTAATTGCACTGCTTCTTATTTTCTCGTTGCTGTGCCCGTTGCTGGCTGTCGGAGCTGCGGCGGATTATACTGTGTATATAACGGACACCGGCGAGAAGTATCACAATTACGGATGCAGATATCTCAGTGAATCATGCAGACCGATATCCGCAAGCTCTGCCAGAGCAATGGGATATACGCCGTGCGCTGTCTGCAATGCGCCGGTAGCAGAGCCTGAGCAAACCGGCTTTGTTGACGTTGCTCCGAATAAGTATTACTCCGAGGCCGTCGATTGGGCGGTCGAAAAGGGCATCACAAACGGCCTTGATAAGAGCCACTTTGGCCCTCAGCAGGCATGCACACGCGGTCAGATAGTGACCTTCCTCTGGCGCGCAGCCGGCGAGCCGACGGTCGATGCAGGGATGACGTTTGACGATGTGCACTATGGCGATTATTGTTATAATGCCGTTCGCTGGGCCGTCAAAAACGGCATAACCAAGGGCACGAGCAGCACAAAATTCTCGCCTCAGCAGCCGTGTACGCGCGGCCAGGTGGTAACGTTCCTTTATCGTGCGGAGGGAAGCCCCGATGTCGGCAATGTCTGCCGCTTCAGCGATGTTGCGGAGGACTCTTTCTGCCGAAGCGCGGTCATTTGGGCCGTCGCCAACAACATAACAAACGGCAAGACCGAAACTACCTTTGCGCCGTCGGAGATATGCAGCCGCGCCCAGATAGTGACGTTCCTGTACAGATTTTATAATCAGTCTACACCTACACCTACACCCACACCGACTCCCGCTCCTACGCCGACAGCACCTGCAAGCAGCGATTACATCGTCAGCGGCAAGCTGCCGTATCCCTGCCCCGAGCCTTTGAGCTGCGTTCCTGCGCCGGAGGATGAAGCAACGCACGATAATGTTCTTGCACTTTTGGATAACTATTGCCCGAACGGTGCGTATATCCTGCGCGCAACGGAAATTGAGGGCGACAATTTCATGACATGGATGGAAAACGAAGCCTTGCTTGACTGCATCGGAACGGCAGTGCATGAGCAGTCACATGGCTATACGTCGCATAACATGAGCTATAACGGAACGTGGGTCATGGCCTACTATACGGGCGAGGGCAAGCACATAAAGGTTCCCCAAACCGAAACATACCTAAGCGAGGAAATGGCAGTGCAGATCCCGGAGGAGCTGCGGACCTTCCGCTATGATACCTACGTCGGCAAGGGTGCAGTCGTTTCGGCCAATAAAAGAGGCATATACGGACTTATGAACGAGTTCACGGCATATTGCTGGGATACGATAACCAATAACTCAATGTATGAGTATTACCTCACGCAGGAGCAGACCGAGGAAAACTGGCTCAATTATGTTAAAATATCAAGCAGCCAGTATTATGCTTATTCGGAGTTTAAGTACTACATCCTTTCATACATGCTGTATGCAAAGGAAAATTACCCCAACATATACGAGCAGACGATGAACAACCGTGCGCTTCTGGATGCGTTCAGGATAATCGAAGCGCGTTATCGCGGTGCTGTGGAGCAATATTTTGCTAATCTCGACAGATTGGAAACGTACCTGAAGGATAACGGTATAAGAGTTTTTCGCGACAAAGATATGTTCTATATTGGATATTTTGGCTATGGGACATTTGAAGACAAATATTATAATCTGCTGGAAAACGCGATGAAAGCCCCGGAATACGTCCAAATGTACAATCTGATGACTAAATAAAACGAAAACGCCCGGTTCATTTGAACCG
>ULOB01002217.1_pt1 | contig 10373 bp, 10 predicted proteins | sample 1952151 | NCBI WGS metagenome assembly ULOB01 (sample SAMEA4835591, study PRJEB28245) | human gut metagenome | biome: gut microbiome; material: fecal sample | place: Denmark | collected 2008
ATTTTGAAAATAATATTTTATTAAGTATTTTATATTCTACTGGTAAATATGATAAAGAATTAAATAAACTTTTATGTAAAACATGTATTGGTAATAAAAAAATATTAATTAACAGTGATGCACATTATTGTTCAATTTATGAAAATATGAATTATACATATGGTATGTTTGATTTTGCTGTTGCAAATGGGTTTAATGTTATTTTAAATGGTGGAGATATTATTGAAGGAGATGTTAAGCCCAGAAATGATTTAAATGTTCTACAACAGGCAGAATATTTTATTAATGAATATCCTTTTGATGAAAATATTAAAACATATGCATTACTTGGAAACCATGATTATAGAGCAATAAATAAGCATCCATTTGTAAGAGGTATTTTATCTTCAAGGGATGACATAAATATCTTAGATTTAAAAAAATCATTTATAAATTGGGATGGGAATATAATTAGTTTACAACATACTATAGATTCTTATAAATTAAGACTTCCTTATACTATTGAATGTTTGTGTTTTAAAGGACATTCACATTATTATCATATAAAAGAAAAAACAGGCGGCAAAGGAGAAAGAATCTTTATTCCGGCTATGTGTGATGATCCAGTTATAAATTTATCAAATGCAGAACTTGATAAAAATGCTACTAGACCTGGATTTTTAACCGCTGAAATATTTGATGATAACATAGTGGTCGTACATTATTCTTTTATTAATAATAAAATTGAAAAGAAAAATGAATTTAAAAAGGTATTAGTAAAAAAGTAAGTAGATAATGAGTTATTTTAATTGTTAAACAATATTTTAGAAGAGGATTATTGATTGTATTTAATAGTAATATAATTTTTTTTATAGTATAATATAAGTATATTATTGGAGGTATATAATGTTAGAAAATAAATTAGGAATTACTAATTCAGTGGATCTTGCTCATGAAGAAGAAAGAATTACTAAACTAAAAGCATTAGAATTATTTGATACAAATAAAATAGATGAATTTGAAATAGGAACATTTAAAGGATTAGCTTGTATTCATAAATATTTATTTGATGATATATATTCATTTGCTGGTAAAATAAGAAAAGAAAATATTGCTAAAGGAAATTTTAGGTTTGCATCTTGTATGTATTTAGAAGATATTTTACATAAAATAGATAATATGCCTCAAGATACTTTTGAAAATATTATAAAAAAATATGTAGAAATGAATATAGCTCATCCATTTAGAGAAGGAAATGGTAGAAGTACTCGTATTTGGTTAAATTTAATATTAAGAAAAAAATTAAATAAAGTAATTGATTGGAGCAAGGTTAATAAAGAAGATTATTTACTTGCTATGGAAAGAAGCCCAGTTAAAGATTTAGAAATCAGATTATTACTTCAAAATGCACTAACTGATAAAATTAATGATAGACAGGTTTTTATGAAGGGAATAGATTCTAGTTATGAATATGAAGGATATAATGCATATCCAATATTTGAATTAGATAATAACAGTTAATAGTAAATTTATTTTATAAAATAGCTAAGATAAACATATCTTAGCTATTATTTATTTGATTTCTTTTTTAATAAGTTTGGCATGAACAACCATTTTATCACTATTATTATAACAAGTTGATAAAGTAAGTATATTGTCAGTAGATGCAACATTTGTATCAAAGTTATGACTGCTTCTATCTTTAATCATATCTAAAAAGTTTTGATATTCTGTTTCATCATTAAAATTTGTTTGTAAGTAATCACTAGTAGTTGGTATGCGGTAAACACTAAATATTTGCCATAAACTATTTTCTGTTTCTGTAGATATTTTGATAACATAATTATTTGTATTGTTAAGCCATCCGTTATTTAAAACGTTTTTTAATGTTCCAAACATAGTTTTATTAGATCTTCCATGAGCATAGATAATAGTGTTTTTGTTATTAGTGCCGTTGTTTCTATAATCTAAAAACACCCATCCAGCTCCGTTGTAAGATTTATTAAAACTATGCGTTAGATAGTAATCATTGTCACTACTTTGAACAAAAGGATAATTTATATTTGTACCATTTACCTTTAACCAACCAACAACATCTGGATTAGTTCTTTTTAAACTATTAAAATCAACATTTATCATATTCATATTTATATAATTCCAATAAGGATTTTCTTTTGGAACTTCTATTACAGGTTCAATTATTTCAGTGTTTTCGGTGTCTTGTATTTCTTCTACATTTATATTTTCTTGAATATTAGTTATTTCGTAATTTGTTTTATCTGAATCTATTTTCCATTTAATTATATTAAATATGGATATTAATAATGTTATAATAGATGTAATAATTATTAGAATAAGTATTATATTTTTCCATTTGATTTTTATTTTTCTTCTTTTCATATATTTATTCCTTTACAATTGGATTAAAATTTTCAATTGATTCAATTAATTTAGGGTGCTTTATAACAAAATGTATTGTTGGATTAGAACTTTTTGAAATAATTACATAATTATTTTTAAGTAGTGATATAGTAATATTTTTAAACGTTTTTTCTTTTATATAATTTATCTCATAATTCTTTTCGCTTTTTACATAATCTTTTGTCAATTTTAAATGTTCCATGTATTCTTTGTAGGTATAGTTAATTTTTTTATTATAAAATAAATTATTTAATAAAAGGGAAGGTGAATCTTTTTTAAAATCATCCTCTTTAATTATATAGATATAATCATTAATTTTACTATTTTTGGTAATATTTTTTATGTATTTTAGTTCATCATTTTTATATTTGATTATTTTATCAATATCTTTGGAATTTATTTTATTTCTTTTTAATATTTTAATAAGTAATTCATTAGAAATAGTAAATATAGGTAGTGATGAAAGATATCTTGCTCTATCACATATTATGTTTTCATCTTTTCTTAAAAATAACTCATATTCTTTTGAATTGTTTTCTCTATATATTTCCATAAGTGGTTTAGCTTTTTTTAGAAGTAAGTCACTTTTTTCTTTATAATACTTAATTTCATTTTTGTTTGTGGTTAAGTAGTACATTCCTTTATTATGATGTCCTTTAATGCACTCTCCAGTTAGTGCAACTGTTCCTGAAACATAATTGAAATGATTATATATATCATTTTTATTATCTTTTAGATAGTAAGGAGAAATTTGTCCAGTCATATAAATCGGAATCCAACTTTCTAGTCCTAACATCATTTCTTTAAATGGTCTATCTAAATTGTGGATAATGTTTAAGTGATGTCCTTTTTTTAAACACATTGCAATAGCATACATCCATTTTTTGCCGAAATCAATATCTTCTGCCATGTCTTCCATAGGCATATCACTACACATGAAAATATCTTCTTTTGATTTAGAAAGAACAGTTGCTTTAAAAAAGTTTAATTCTCCTTTTTTCATTTCTTCTAATCCGTAATAGTGTTTAGTTTTAGCTTTATAAAATGGAATATTTGGAACTTTTAATTCATTAAACTTTATTACTTTTATATAGTCATCTAAATTAAATGAATCAAGATTATATAGAAAATCTGATGTTTGATTTTTAATAGATGTTGTTTCACTGGTTAACCAAGAAAATAAAGTATTGTAATAATTATTGACAGAAAGATTACTTTTTTTACATCCAATTATTGTTTGTAAATTGTATATATCTTCTGCACTTTTATACCTTGAAAAAATATATGAACATATTTTATTAGAAAACTCTATTGGATTAGATGGTTTAGCTTTACCATTTTTTATTCTTGAAATATGTGATGCATCAAATACAATATATTTTGCCATTTCATTTATATTTATATTAAGTGTATTTATTAATGTGTTTAAATTATTACTAAATGTTGTAAAATTAAAGTTATTATTCGTTAATGTAGTATTAAAATCTTTTTGAATTTTATCTAGCGAATATTGGTTTTGCTCATTTTCTTGTGCAATATTAAGAAGTGCTGTTGTTAATTTATTTAATTGTTCACTTTTCACTAAAGGAGTTCTTTCACCACTACGATATCTACTTATGACAGACTCTGATAATCCTGATTTCGTAGATAATTTTTTAGAAGAACAATTTAATTCTTTTAGATATCTATTTAATATTTCATTAAATTTCATAGATTATCACTTCCTTAATTATTATTATACTATATTTTAATTTATGCTAAAATGACTTTCCATTAAAAACATTGATTTTTGTGGCAAGTTAGTTGCTCTTTGAATTGTTTCAAATTATAATTTTAAATATAAAGGAGGAATTTGATATTATGAAACTTAATAAACTAAATATTTCTAAAAAAAATTTTATTATAATAGGTGTTGTTGTTCTTGTTATTATAGGGGGAATTATTTTGCTTACTAAAGGTGGTAGAAATGGTAAAGGATTATTTTATAATCCTGATTCTAATATAAAAATAGTTAAGTCGAATGCTAATAATATAGAACTAGAAGATTATAATACGAATGAATTTTCTATTAAAAAACCAATAGGATGGAAAGTTGACACATTAGGTGATTATATTCATTATACAATTAAAGTATATAATCCAGAAAATCCTAATTATCAGTTTTTCTTTAATATGAAAACTGAGGGTTATAACAAATCAGAAGATGCGAAAAGATGGCAACAAAAATATTATCCTAATAATATGTTTGCTAAAACTAGTGTAATAGCTACTAAAGATACATTAGGTTTTTATAAAATATTTAATGACTTAGGTACTTTAAATAATACAGCTGATTTACATTTCCAACATTAACTGAATTTACAGTAATTGATAATTTAGGTAAGGGTAGTTTAGGTGGAGATATGTTAAGGGCAACATTTAAAGATGCAAACGGTAAAGAAGGAGAAGGAATATTTACGGCTTATGTGTATGATGTGGGTCCTTACTATGTGTCAGAAAATATAATTTCGGGTAAAAAAATAGATATACAATATTTAAATGTTTATGATACTATTTTTATTACTGCGCCTAAAGATGAATTTATTGATTGGCAAGATACGTTAAATACTATTTGTTCTTCTCTTAATTTTACTGACACATTTATAAATGGATTTAATAAAGAACAAGATGCTGTTATGAAGAATTTCCAGCAAATTAGGGCAATAGGTAATCAAATAAGTGATGGAATAATGGATTCTTGGAATAAGAGAAATAAGTCTTTTGATATTATGAGTCAAAAACAAAGTGATGCAACTCTTGGTTATGAAAGAGTATATGATACGGAAACTAATGAAATATATAAAGCTTATAATGGATTTACAGATGATTATGATGGGGAAAGATATAAAGCTATAACTGATGATATGTACACACAAAAAACGAGTGGATATATAGAAAAATAGGATGATTATATGAATAGTAAAAAAATAATTTATGTTGTTAGTGTATCTATCGTGTTTATTATTATTATTTCTATTGTTATTACTAAAAATAGTAAAAAAGAATTAAATGATCATACACCACCGGAAGCAGTTTCAATAATTGATGTACTTAAGAAAAAATATCCTGATAAGGAGTATAATAAGATAAATAATGGTGAAATTTTAACAGAGGACACCTTATTTAATAAATATTCATTTATAAGTAATAATTCTATATATATATTTAATCCTAGCAAATTAGATAGTGGCGAATTTGTTTATAAAAAAGTATATGATATAGATAAAAGTATTAAGATTATGAATATTACTCCTGATGCTGGACCAGATATAAAATTTTATGATTATAATGATACTATATATACATTACATGATAATAATACAGATAATAAAATAAATGATAGTTATGATATGTATTTAAATGCTAATTATAATTTAAGTGATTATCTTAAATGGGAATATTCAACTGAATTTCTTGGTAAAAAGATTGATTATGATTATATGTCTGAATATGTTTTTGTAAAAGATAATATTTTGTATAGTAAAAACTATGGTAGCGAAAAATATCCAACTATCCAAAAAATAAGTGGTAATTATGAAGGTGAAAAAATAATTAGAATATATAATGAGAGAATTCTTAAAACAGATAAAGGTTTTTATGAATTAATGAGTTACTTTGATAATGATTTAAATAAAAGAATTATTACTACTGTAAAAATTAATATGTTAACTAGATATTATGATAAAATATTAACATTTACATATAAATACGTAGTGTTGAAAGATTATATATTCATACCGATAAATGATGTTATGGAAAATAGAGTAAGAGAATATTCAGATGATTATTACTTAAGTGGATTTAATTATATGAATGAGGTTAGATATGAGGAATAATGGGAGGAGTTGAACATAGAGAAAATTTTACTATCAAATAATAAAATATACAATTATTTAAAAATAAAGTGCAATAGCAAATATCATAAATTGAAGCCTACATTATTTGTGAAATAGGAAATTATAGTTGGAAACTGAAAATAAAATAATATGTGTGTTTTTAAGATTGCCCATTGTTGTAAATGGTTCAAGCTATGTGTTAGTACTAATATAAAATTGCGTAAAACTCCAAATTATTATTTGATTAAACAACAACAATTTTATATTGAAATTAACATATGTAAAAAATAGTTTAATATTTATTAACTTATTTATTGATTTTTAAAATTTCAAATAATATACTTATACTAGTGAGAGGTAGGCTTGAAATGACTAAGAAAAAAGACATTAAAATTGATGGGCAATTATTTATAGGAGAAGATAATTTAATTAAAGATTCTGAAGATATTAATGTAATAACAGAAGAAAATTTAAAAGAATATGCAGATATGTTACAGTTTGATACCTTAGCACAAGAATGTATTTTGGAAGATTTAAGTAAATCTTATAATATAAATATAGATGATATGTTTATATTAATTCATGAACTTAAAAGAAGAGGAAATAATATTGTGACTTTGAATACATCAGCAAAAAATAATGATGATGATTTAGATACTATGGTTACTTTAATACGTAATTTTGGGCATGAACAATTAATTAATGATTTATCTTATAATATTGTAGATAATAGTGAACAGTTAAGAATTATGTTAATATCTGATACGAGATTTGGAAGTGTTTATCAGCAAACAACCATTTTAAATGATATGTATTTGAAAGCTAAAGATATGGGAGTTAAATATGTATTCTTAACAGGTGATGTAGTTGAAGGGGTTTATAGAGGAGTAAAAAGTATTTATAATAGTACTCTTCATAAAGATGGTTATAAGGATCAAGCAGAGTATGTGGCATCTTGTTTTCCTAGAGTAGAAGGAATTACTACTTATTTTATAACTGGTGAACATGATTTAAGTTTTTTAAGAGGTACTGATAAGATTGACATTGGTAAGTTAATTTCTAATCGTAGGGATGATATGATTTATCTAGGCCCTAAGAGAAAGAAAGTCTCATTCATATGCGATGATAAGAGAAGTGGGAATATTTCATTATATTTACATCATTCTAGTGGAAATGTACCATATACTATAAGTTATAAACCACAACAAAAGATATCTTCACTTAGAAATGAAGATAAGACTGATATTTTAGTTACTAGTCATTTTGCTGCTTGTGATTCATTTTTAAGAAGAGGTGTTAGAAGTTATCAAGTTCCTACTGTTACGGCAACAACTGATGAAATGAAAGATGCTAATACGCCCGTATATAATACGATAGGAAGTTGGATAGTTACTTTAGATAAAGATAAAAAAGGAAATTTAAAAGGAACTAGTCAAATGTATATTCCTTATTATAAAACTATCAAAGATGATTATCGAACCTTCAAAAAATTAGAGTTACTTGATCATACTACAATAAGTGTTCCAGAAATAAATGTTAAAGATGATAAAGATAAAATATTTGATATGTTAAAGAATGGTCAAAGTTTAGATGAAATAGCTAAAAAGGTAGGAATATCTTCTTTAAAATTAGGTGGTGTTATAGAACAGTTAAACACTAGAGGATATAATATAATTATTGTTGATAATAAGGTTGTTGTTAAGAAAAGTAAAAATAAAAATAATAAGTTTATTAAACCTAATATGAGTGAATTAAAGAAAATTAGACAGTTATGGATATCTGATACTCATTTATGTAATGAAGCTCAACAACTAAATTTACTTAATAAGGTTTATAAGGAAGCTTATGATAGAGGAATAGATACCGTATTACATTTTGGAGATGTACTTGATGGTGATTATCATAATAGACCTGAACATCAATATGCTTTATTTAGATTAGGTGCATCTAGACAACTTGATTATATTACTAATTATTATCCTAAGGTTGAAGGAATAGATACTTATTTTATAACGGGAACTCATGATCAAACTCATTGTAAAAATGGTGGGGTATTTATGGGGAAAGCTATTGAAGAAAAAAGACCTGATATGCATTTCTTAGGTGATGATAAAGGAATATTTAATCCTAAAGAAAGTATTAAAACAAGTGAAGAAATGTTCCATCCGGGCGGAGGATGTTCTTCTAGTTTATCTTATAAAATGCAAAAGTATATTGATAAAATGGAGCCGGGTACTAAGCCTAATATTATTGGAAGTGGTCATTTTCATCAAAGTCATATGATGGCATATCGTAATGTGATTGCATTCTTAATCCCTTGTTTAACAGCTAAAACTAACTTTGCAATTAGACAAGGATTAGAAAATACGATGGGTGCTTATTTTATTGATATGTATGTTAATAAAGATGGCGATATTGAAATGATTGAATTTGAAGAAAAAAGATATACGGAAAAAGATATTAAAAAAGATGATTATATGAAAACTAAACAGTTAGTATTGAAAAGAGATAATTAATTTATAAATATCATCATTAGTGGTGATGTTTATTTTTATTTGCCTGCCTGCCAGTGAATATTTAACAACTGCAACTTTAGATAAAATCAAAGATAACTATGCTGAATCACCATATAAATGTGAATAGAAAGTCTTTATGTTTAATTTTAGATAAATGAACATATAATATAATGTATGCTACTAGAGTTATTTGACTTTCGTTAAAATTATAGTATACTTTTTATGTACTTGAGATAGTACTCGAAGAAAATGTTAGCCGCTCTTGGATGGTGCGGGTTATAAATGATTCCAATCGAAAATATGTAAAGCTTCATCAATAATGATGGAGTTTTATTTTGGTTTATGATATATTTTCAGTGAAAGGGTGATTGTTTTAGAAATTAAAACGGGATATATTTATCATATTAAAGATGATTTTTTTGATAAAATAAATGATAAAGGATTGATGATTAACCATGAAAATGGAAAGGCTAGACCAACATATTTTACTATTAAAGATAGAGATATTTTGTGGTTTATACCATTAAGTAGTAAGGTATTTAAATATAAGCTAATTATTGAAAGAAAATTAAAAAATATGGTAGTTGTAAATCTATAATGATAAGTGAAATTGCTAATAAAAAATCTGTTATATTAATTCAAAATGCATTTCCTACGTTAGAAAAATATATTGATTATATTCATCCCGAAAATGGTGCAACAGTTATTGATAAAATAAAAGAAAAAATGTTAAATGAGTTAGAAAATGATAAATTACATAAATAAAAAAGTGTTTCATATTAATATCTTTGATGAAAAATTGATTCAAAAAATTAAGTAAATAATATTATGAGAAATATGAAAATAATTTTGTGCTAAATGTTATTTTGAGGTAGTACATTGTATGTTTGGAGGTTTAAAATGGAAATTGTTATTAGTGGAATTAATAATGGATTTAAAGATATCACATTAATTGATGGAAATGTTAGGCTTATTATGTCGATTTATGGAAATGGCGATTTGTACTGGACAATAACGGATGATAGTAAATTAATTAAAAATATGTTTTTTACTATCACTAGAGAAAATGGTGCAGTATATTCCGCGTTTCAAGATTTATTTGCAGATATAGAAAATGTAAATGTTTGTACTTTGGATGATGATAGTTTTAATTATAATTATGAGACTAAAAAATATAATATAATATATCGTGAGAAAGCTTTTAAATATGATTTTTATCATTATTCTGAATTATATGATATAGAAAATAAGACTATTACTTGGTGTAGTGATGAATTCAGTCACGATAATGCTAATATTTTAAAGATAAGAAAAATAGATGATGAATTTGAACTTGAATTTATACCTAAATCTATATTATCGGGATTTATAAATGGAAGTTCAAATATTGGAAGAGTAACAATTAAATTTTGTAATTCTGGTAGTTATTATGCTCCTTTTAATGTTATGTTTATGCGTTTATTTAATAAGTTGCAATTGGTTGATGATGTTAAAGATATAAAACATCAAGTCTCTATAGATGAATATATGTATAACCAGAATAAAGGAAAATGTTTGATGAAAAGATAATCCATTAAGATTA
>ULOB01041800.1_pt1 | contig 10324 bp, 10 predicted proteins | sample 1952151 | NCBI WGS metagenome assembly ULOB01 (sample SAMEA4835591, study PRJEB28245) | human gut metagenome | biome: gut microbiome; material: fecal sample | place: Denmark | collected 2008
CCTTTCTCATAAAATGATTCCGTTACGTCATAAATACTGTTATAATACTGAAACTTCCACTCTCCATTTAACAGCTGAAAACGATCCGATCTTTCCCGATGCTCCACTAGATCATTCATACGAACTGATGCCGGAATGTAATATGTCCTCGCCGGCATTGTCTTGTCGTGCATAACATTCAAATCTTCATAAAAGCGTGGTACGAGCATTGTGTAATCCTCCTTTAATATATATTTTTTTATTCACTGCATTAGGCAATCAATAAAATACCTTCTGTGTCTCATTATCTTCCGTCCTTGTATTACCTTGAAACCATCATACATTTTTGCAAAGAAAATGTCTATAAACAGAAATGGACAAAATATGCACAAAATGATACACTAAACCTATATGTGCGTAGCTCTCACCGAAAAACCGTGGATTTTGAGGTGACATTCACTTTATAACTCCGGTTCACCATTGACTGCTAACAGTCAGATATTTCACTTTCCAAAGGAGGACTCAAAATGTATATAAATTCCGGTTATCACAACCACTCCCTTATCGACTTCAAAGACAAAAGCCGACCACTTATTGTAGGAAGCTGTGGCACCTATCGCCTATCCTCACACCCAAAGCTTCCAACTTATCGTCCCAAAGGAAGACTTGACTTTCAAATCATCTATATAGCAGCCGGACGAGCTCATTTTCATTTTGACAACACAGATGACGATACTGTCGTTACAGCAGGAAACATAGTACTTTACCGCCCCAAGGAATTTCAGAAATATGAATACTATGGCATTGATAAAACAGAAGTTTACTGGGTGCATTTTACCGGAAGTGATGTAAAGAACATTTTAAGAAATTATGGTTTCCCGAATGACCAGCGTATCTTCCATGTTGGAACATCTCTGGAATACGAACGTATTTTTAAACGAATTATTTTAGAATTGCAAAGATGTCAGGATGATTACGAAGAAATGCTGACACTACTGCTACGCCATTTACTGATTATTTTTCACCGGGAGCTTACTCGTAAACATGTACTAAAAAACGAATACCTCGATCATGAAATGGACACTGCAGCGTCCTATTTTAACGAAAACTATAACCGTGATATCAACATCGAAGAATATGCTGTTTCCAGAGGAATGAGTGTCAGTTGGTTTATTCGGAATTTCAAAACATTTACCGGTACAACACCTATGCAGTTCATCACCTCCATCCGAATCACTAATTCCCAGATGTTATTGGAAACCACAAATTACGCCGTAAATGAAATTGCACGCATTGTCGGTTATGATAACCCACTGTATTTTAGCCGACTGTTTCATAAACAAAAAGGCTGTTCACCATCTGAATATCGAAAACTTTTAAAATGAACCAATAAAAGAGGCTCTTTGAGTGAATGATTCTCATTAGAGTCTCTTTTAATCCTATCATGTTATTTACGGCACTCTACTTCCCTTCCATCTCCATCCACATCGCCTTTTTCTGCAGTACCTGTCCTTCCTCTATCTCCGGGCGGATGATTGACTTTATTACTTCTTCCGGAGCCTCTGCCTGTAGCAGATCTCTTATCACATTTCTTCGTATCTCACCGATCCACTCGGAAGCATAAATGTCAAGAAGTGTCAGAGAATCAAAGTTTTCTACAAACCATGCTTTCCGTTCCGCTTCTTCCCGCTCTTTCTCGGCATGAAGGGCTGACTGTATCATACCGGCGCTGATTGTCGGCTCTCCTGCCTTTCCCTTTTTATCGTTCGGAGTAGAATGAATCTTCTTTGCCATCTCATCCAGATCCATCATCATGAACGAAAAAGCATCCAGTTCATACAGCCTGATATTTTCATTTTTGTCTTTCTGCAGCTTCAGATAATTTAGGGATTCCTCACCGAGAAATTCACACTCTTCCATCGGTTTTTCTTGCTGTTCTTTTGGATTAAAAGCACCACACTTTCTTGCTTCTAAGTACTGTTCATGCTCCCACGGAAACCACTTTTTATCCCGGATCGGATCTTCCCCACGCCCAAAGATAATACATGCATCATCCGGTAAAAGACGCAGCTCATACTCTAACATCAGCTCTCTGCCCAGTACATCATAGTTCTGACTGTATGAGCCACTGGAGCCTTTGCTTTCCCCACTGGTTCGTTTATCAATCGTCCACTTACCTGCTCTTACTAAACCAACTCCAAGATTTGCGGTTGTAGTGGTCTTGGATACGCCACCTTTCTGATTGCATATAGCGATTACTTTACACATAATTCTGACCCTCCGTATTCTTTATTTTTATAAACTATGTATCTTTTTTTCTTTCTTTCGGACTGTTATATAAATCTGATAGATTCCCGGCTTATCCCACGATTTAAAATTTGAGACATGACATATTTCAAATTTCGTCATCCTCTCTAGTGATTTCAGATAACTTCGCAGGTCTTTTTTTGTCCCAACATGCCTTGAAACAATAACGCCCATGTTCTGCATCTCCTTTCCTAAAATTCAAAAGGCATCCCTGTTAGGAATGCCCTTATATAAAAATAGGGACACTCTTTCAAGTATCCCTACGTTCATCATAATTGATGATCTCTATTCACTTTTATATACAAAAATTGTGTTTCAAGTATCTAGGTCAAGTACCACAGACACCTCCACTTTACGAACTTGTACTTTTTCTTTATGATTTACACCAACTTCATTAAAAGTCCAAACCTCTGTAAAGTGCGTAAATTCAAGGATTTCTACATATCTTTCCGTTGTAGTCCAACAACCGTCTCGACATGCGGTGAAAGTTTCTTCTTATACTAAGTAGCGAAACCGTCACCTTTTGCGAAAATGTTTGTATCACTATTAGGGGGATAGCATTTACCCCGTCTAATCAACTTTCCTACACTACAAGTTTTAGTCCGAATCATTCAGCTTTTAAACGAGAGGCAAAAAGTGTGCCATATGTCCCAGACTCCAACCGACTTAGTTCTCCGTCATTTTTATACCTGCGATTGTAGCAGGAACATATCACGCTTTATATCCATCACAACTATAATAATTGATTTATTATCCTTTCAACCCCCTCAATATATTCATCCATTCGTTTTCTTTTATAAACGTAAATATAAGATGGATGGTGAATTGGTACATAATAAGTCCCTTCATATTTTTTATAATGATATTCAAATTCATCCCATTTTTCAAAATTGATTTTTAAATGTTTTCCAACAGATGAATAAACTTTTTCTCCCAACAAAAAAACTATTTTCGGAGACATTGCCTGAATTTCACCAACCAAATGTTCAAAACAACTATCGATTTCTTTTCTATTAGGATAACGCAATTTTTGTTCCTCTGTTAAAGGAAGGCATTTTACTAAATTTGTTTTATATGTGATTACCTCTCCACACAATTCCTCTATCTTTTGAATCAACATTCCTGTATTGGTTTCCGGGGACAACGGTACTTCTTCATCAGATTCCATTTTTTTTGCCGAAAGACCTACCCAAAAAACCTGACATTCTTTTTCTGTATCTAATAGCGGTTTTTGGTTAAAACACAAACCGCACTTTTGACATCTACGTATTTGCTCAATCATTGTTCTTCCTCTGTAAGTTTCTGTGTTTTTATAATATATTCATTTAACATTTCATCTATCTCCGCACTATAATTCCCAAATTCAAAATTGAACTGTGATCTTCCCTCAAATTGACTTATTGATTTATTAAATTCACACCCATGAATAATTCCAGTGCTTTTTACTATTTCATTATATAACTGTGTTCCATGATATGGTCTAAATTGGAACACACTGGTTCTAAATGTTCCAGGAGTCTTAAGCGATATTTCTTTTATTTTAGAAGCCAATTCATATGTTTTTTGAAAATCTTCTTTTGTTTCTTCTGGAAAACCATAAATAAAATACCCCTTCAAGTCAATTCCATTCTCCAGAATTTCTTTTGAGACAGTTATAACATCATCTGAACTACCAAGCTTATTTATTTTCTTTCTCATTCTTTCTGAACCAGATTCGATTCCAATAAACAATTCCCTACACCTTCCATTGTGGAGATCCTTCACTTTTTCAATATTTCCAATTAGAGACAACACATGAACCATTCCTCGCCAACTCAACTGTGGAAATTTTGAAAAAATATTATTTGCCATATCTATACTTTTACCATTTCTTAAAAACAAGTCATCTAAAATTCGAATGCTTTGTATATCTGGATATGTAGATAGTATTTCTTTGATTTCCATTATAACACTTTCTTCTGTGCGAATTCTGGTTGTAACATCTTTATTTAAGCTCCTGGCCCCTCCGCAAAACGCGCAATCAAACGCACATCCTCTCGATGTAATGATTGCTATTTCTTTCTCACCATAATGATTGTCTACTATCTCGTTTCCCAAATACCTCCTATCCAAAAAGACATTTGAAATGTCCTCTGGAAAATATTCCGAATCTTTATTAACTCTATATACAAATTTTTGATTCTTTTGTTCCTCTGGAATCTGATTGCATAGTCCTAAAACAAGGGCAGGTATTATAAATTCTCCCTCACCAATAATTATGTTCAATCTATTTTGGGTATCCCATTGAAGTATATCAAAATAAATACTCTTAACGGCTTGTCCTCCGATAAAACAATCACATGGGATCTCAATACTTTCAATAATAAACTTCACCATTTCGTAATTTTGCGTAAAAATGTTTATTCCAATATAATCTGGATGCATTTTATTAATAAAATTCGCTATATCTGTTACAGATTTTCTTTCTTTTACGCAATCTACAATAGTAACATCTATTCCCGCTTTTTCTAAATATGTTGCTATATATCCTAATCCCAGTGGTGATAAATACTGTTCTTTCTCTTTTGTGGTATCCCAAAATATAGGAGAGTTAAATAGAATAAATTTTTTCATACCTTCCTCCAGTTATTAACTACATAAGAAACCACTTTTTCTACATTTTCTTCCAAATTGTCATTGTTATAAATATTCATAACATCGATATTATATTTCCTTAATTCTATAATCCCTCTCTCCATAAAATCAAGTTCACTTTTTGACTGATTTCCTTTTTCAAATCTAGTCAATGTATCTCGTTCTGATAATCTTTTTTGCAAAACCCTTTCATCTGCAAACACTGCCAATTGCAAATCCGGCTTTATTATTTCGGAATTTGCAGTCAACACAAAAGTAGCACTAACACCATCCATTTCTTGCAATATTAGTGATGAAAGTATATACCTATCAGAAATAACCAGTTGTCCCTCTTCTAATGCAGGTATAATTTCATTGGTCATATGCTCATATCTATCTGCCGCAACCAAACACGCCAAACTTATCCCTGAATGTTTTTCTGCAAACTCTCTTAAGAAATTTCCCAGTTTAGTATCCGTGGGCTCCCTTGTTATATATACAGCATATCCCAATACTTCCAATTTATTTTTTATAGCCTCTATTAGTGTTGACTTTCCAACACCATTAGGGCCATCTACAGCTATAAAATAACCGTCTAGTTTTTCCTTCTCTAACATATAACCACCATCTCTATTGAAAAGAAAATATGTGTATCACAGTATCAATATATTTATCATCACTTTTGTTTATAATGGGATTTTCCAAAAGATTTTACCCCTGCTACAAGGCTTCCTGTCTCTGCCTTTCTAAAATTTCTGTATATTGTTCATACGCAGCTGTTTGGAACATTTTAAGTATTTCCTCCTGCACATCTAACATTGCCGGATGAAGACGAAGTCCATCAGCATCTGAATCATATTCATACGTTTTACATATATCTATTTTTAAATCATCATATTTAAAATTAATTTCTACAACCACCTCACGCAAATCAGCTAGACTCTCAAATTTATATCCCATAGTTGTAATATAAAAATCATTTTGCAAACACTCTTGCACAAATGAATTATTCCGAATACTAGTTCCACTCAAGATAGCACTTGTAATTCCCTGTAGATTTGATAATGCAGAATCTTCCTCTTCATCTAATTCCTTAGTCTCATCGTCCTCGGATCCTTCATACCTCTTTAATTCCACCTTTGTTACTGTTTCAAATCTCCAATCTAAAAAATTTCTTTTTATAAATTCATCAAAAAATGCAACTCGATTCTCATTTGTCAAAACCTGCAAAGATATATGTCTGGTATGTACTGCCGCATCCTTTCTTGTTGCTTCCTCTAAAAATTTGTTAATTTCTTTCATTTCTGATGTAGATGCTTGTCGAACATCAATTATAGCCTTTTCTTTTGAAACTTTTGTAACAATAATATCAGTATTTTTATATTGAGTGGATATAAACTCATTTCTTCCTGGACGAATTATTGAATATCTCAATTTTACTATCAATTTATCATCATTTACCCGACTTACAGCAGAAAGTCCGTAGCGTGTCATTCCAAAAGAGGCATTCCCAAAAAAGTCTTCCAAGTCATCCATAATATTATCAGAATCCTTGATTTCCATTTCCATCACTGAAGATTTTATATAATTTGCACCATCATCTAAAGATTGACTCAATTTTTCTATATCACAGTTCCCCCACAATATAGGATATACTTGCTCTGCAATTTGTTCTGAATTAGTAGATGCAAGAATAATGCCTTGATCTTTAAGTATTTTTCTTATACGAAACGGTTTCAGTTTTCCATCCTCAATCGCCCTTTTAAGCTCTTTGTTGTCAATATATTTTGATATCATCTTCTCCACCCCGCAATTAATGATTATCTACCACATTTAATTTTCGGTTCAATAAAAACTTAATCCTAATGGATTTTGTTATATCTTGAGATATCTTTCCATCATCATAATTACTTAGGATAGACAAGAAGTTTTCATCGATATAATCATTCTCCTCTTTTGTTTCTGTCCAAAAGCATATATCAAATCCGTCATATTGATTTTCATATTGAAAAGCTCTACACATACTCCACATATATTGAAAACTATCAGCACTAATTTTATCAAAAAAGAAGATGACTAAAATTCTATTCACACGTATATCTCCATTGCGACCAATTGGCACTTGTTCTCTTGCTTCACAAAAAACATACTTTGAAAACAGATGATTTATACTCCAATACTTTTCAGAAATCGGTTGAGAATTATTAATGCTCGGATATAAAACATTCAACCCATCATGATAAGATTCTTTAATCATCCGGCTGATTGCATCCCATCTTTCAATCATATTATTCCCAGCAATAAAAATCTTATATGGATTTCTTTTATTAGGAATTTGAATACCCGATAAATACTCATCAAATTTGGTTTGATTAAATTTCCCATCATTACAATTAACCAAAAGTAATGCACAATTTTTATCGGCTCCTTCCGCATAAAATTCTTGTAATTCGCTATTATTTCTAGCACAATCAATCAGGTTAAGCTCTTCATTAACCCATCTTTCAATTTCCTTTTGATTAATTTTACTCCAAACTCTGTTTTTACATTCAATAAAAACGCCTTGCACAGAGCCTATGTATGGATCTTTATACTCCATGTATAAATCAATCCCATGTGTCTGCTTAGGTTTTCCCTCAGCATTTTTGTGTGTACTCCGAGTGCATTTTATTTCTTTATCACTCATTTTCTTATTCCATTTAAACATACCTAATAAATCAACACCCAGTTGCTCTAATTTTTTCCCTATCTTCTGTGCATTTTCTCCCACATCAATTACCTCCCGCATACAACAGCATTTTATATATACATTCCAGTTCATTATCTTTTATCATTCTGCGCGCTTTATAAATAGTAACAGTTCCTGACATATGAATAACCATTCTGATAATTGACTCTGTGCATTTCCACCTGAAGGATATTTTTTGAATATTCTTTTTGTATTTGTCAATCGTTTCAAACGGCATTTCCTCACGGGACAAATCCAAAGTACAGTCCGCTAATAATCCATCATTTAAAACAACTTGCCGTGCTGTAACTTTTCCAACATATATACCTTCCTCTTTGCTAAGGTACTCAATCATCCGCGTAAATTTCATTTCAAGTGCTTCTATTACAATATGATTGTCAAAAGCTAATGATATGGATGTAATAATTTTTTGTGCATTTTTGGCTGTTCCCCAAATGTCCATATAGTTATTTTTCATATCAATATGGAATTCTGTAACTACATATTTCTTTCTTGTAATAACCTCAAAATTATTTATCTGAAAATTATATTCTTGTGATTTATATATTTCTGCATATATATAAATACCAGACAGAGATGTTTCTGTGTAATCTTCTACCACAATTCTTGTCTCATCCAAAATATCATTTTCAATTCTGTTTATTATTTCATCTATATGATATTCCTGTTCAAATTTAATTTTATATAGCAGTATACTACTCGATGCCATACCATCGTCCCCTTCAGTTAAAGTCTTTTGTTTATTTATTATACACCTTAATCTTCGTTTGGTCATTATATATCTTGGTCTCCTTTGTAAATATTCTCGTTACTAGCAATCAGTAACAAACTCCCAATCGGCATCTTTTCTTACTCCTCTTCATTTTTACATTCAATCTCCGTTCCATCCAGGAACACTACCAACAATGTCCCATCCTCGAAAACCTTGATGTGATCCAGTGTTTTCAGCATGAAGTCTGTGTCCATCTCCGTCAAAGGCTCTGCCCCATCGGTGTATTCTATGAATTTCTCTGCCCGATAACTTTCCAAGAGGTTCTCGCTCTGCAGCTGTTCCGTCCACTGCTCCATGAAATCCTCCCTGTTCTCCACCAGTGCATTCCAAGCCATCAGATAAGCCTTTATCAATGTTTCTTCCTCTACATGGCGGTTGGCACATCCCATGACTCCTTTGACCTTGTATCGTTCACTGCACTGCCATACCTTACGGTCAACGCCCGTGCTGCTCCGCCAGCCTTTCCGTGCAAATACCTTATTACAGTCTCCGCAAATTATCTTGGATGCAAATGGATTGCTTTCCGGCCGGTGGGAATAGGAGTTTGTCCCATGCTCCTCCAGATACTTTTTCCTGCGTTTTATTTCAAGCTGTACACATTCCCATATCCGCTTTGAAATGATGGCATCATGGTCATCCTCCACATAAAACATCTGAATTTCCCCTTTGTTCTGTGTCCGTTTCTTGGTGAGGAAATCCACCGTATAACTTTTCTGCAGCAAGGCATCACCCTTGTATTTTTCATTTTCCAACATACTCATTAAGGTTGTGGACTGCCACTTCGTACCGCCATCCCAGTTTTTCACACCTTCCCGTTCAAAAATCCGCTTGATGTAATCGGTTGTTTTTCCGTCCAGGAATTCCTGATACAGCCGAACCACAATCGGTTCCTGCATCCTGTTGATTACCAGCTTCCCCGTTTCATCCGTATCGTAGCCAAGAAAACGATTTGTACTCATTTTGTGTTTTCCTGTTTCAAACCTTCTGCGGATTCCCCATGTGCAGTTCTCTGAAATGGACCGGCTCTCATCCTGTGCCAGTGAAGAAAGAATGGTAAGCAGCACTTCTCCCTTTGCATCGAGGGTATTGATATTTTCCTTTTCAAAAATAATCCCTATCCCCAAGTCTTTCAATTCTCGCACATAGTTCAAGCAGTCCAGCGTATTTCTTGCGAATCGGGAAATGGACTTTGTAATAATCATATCAATTTTTCCCGCCCTGCAATCGGCAATCATACGATTGAATTCATCTCTCTTTTTGGTGTTGGTTCCCGAAATACCTTCATCTGCATAAGTTCCTTCATATTCATAGAGAGGATTTTCGCTGATATAATTTGTGTAATAATTGACCTGATTCTCATAGCTTAATAACTGTTCTTCTTGGTCGGTTGACACTCGGCAGTACGCTGCCATCTTCAATTTCTGCACTGACTGTGCTGTTCCTGATTCCGCAGTCGAAATCTGCTTTGCTGGTATAACAGTAATGCTTCTTGCCATTTTTAACCACCTCCTCAATCACTGTCTGTTCTGTAATGTTCAACAAAAACTGTTATTGATGCTACAGGAATGTGATGAGCAAGAGGCAGCCGAGATTCTTCCAGCAATTGAATACCTCTTAGCACTCATACATAAAAGAGGTAATTCAAACGAGTAAAGGAACCAGCTAATCCGTTGTGATTCTGGTTCTTTTCTTTTTGTTGCCTTTTCTAAATCTTATTCTTGTAATATTTCAATTATTACACAAGTAAGATTTCAAGTCAATATGTTTTTTCTGAAATTGACAACCACATAAATAGCGTCTATAATATATTTATTACAGATGTAAGATTTAAGGAGGAATTTGAAATGAGCGATTTACCACAGATTTCTGAAGCTGAATTTGAAGTTATGAAAATCGTATGGAAA
>ULOB01049121.1_pt1 | contig 10322 bp, 10 predicted proteins | sample 1952151 | NCBI WGS metagenome assembly ULOB01 (sample SAMEA4835591, study PRJEB28245) | human gut metagenome | biome: gut microbiome; material: fecal sample | place: Denmark | collected 2008
TCAATGCTACGGCGTTTGCCTGCTATGTGGGTGTTTTCAAGCCCATTATACAGAAATACCATGTGGTGACGTTCATGAAATGGATGTTTCTCTTCTCGACGCTCTATGCGCTGCCGTTCAGCGGCGGGGTGCTGAGCATTGAGTACGGGGCCATTCCCTGGAATATTGTCCTGCAGATACTTTATGTGGTGGTAGGGGCGACGTTCGTGGCCTATTTCCTGATACCCGTGGGGCAGAAGCGGCTCAAGCCGGTGCTGGTGTGCATGTATTCCTATGTGCAGCCGGTGGTGGCGATGTGCATCAGCCTTGCGGTGGGTCTCGATACGATGACCTGGGCGAAGGGTGTGGCGACGGTACTGGTCTTTGCGGGCGTGGGCATTGTCAATTTTTCCCCGCATGCGCATCATCATGCGAAGGCCCTCCATCACAACATTTGATCGTGTATTATGGAAAACGAATGTGTTATCAAGCTTTACAGCAGCTACAGCGACAGAGGCTCGGTCAGCAGTACTCTCAAGAGGGAGGTGCCGGTTGACGCATCGGCGATTGTTCCCGGAAGGGCTTTGCCGGACTGGCCTTTCAGCGCGGAGCCGCCGGTGGTGGATTACTATGACGGCGAGTACATGGAACTTTGCTTGGGGGGCAAGCAGTTGAAGGTCAGGGTAGGAGGGGAAATGCTTGAACTGTTCAGCGCTGAGGTTCCCGAGAATATCCATGTCCGTGAGTCGGTGGTCGGATATCTCTCGATAGAGGTGGTGCGGCCCTGCGTGTCCCGGGATTTCCCAGAGATGTTCCGGCGCGGGTCCTTCAACGCTCTGGTACAGACATTCCTGTCGGACAAGGCATTTGCGGAGGACCCGACGGCAGTCAAGCGCTTTATGTGGACTTTTCTGGCCGGTGAAAATCTGTTTTTCCTCCATGACAGCACTTTGGCGAAGCTGCGCCGGTCCGCGGATACGGGCAGCAGATATGCACTTTACGGTCTGGGCCGCTACCATTATTACGTGCGTCCTGATGAGACGTCCGACAGCATCGCAGAGCGTTGTTTCAGAAAGGCTTATGAGAAAGGATACCCTGAGGGGGCGGCGGGCCTGGCCATGATGTACCGTTGCGGGGACATAGGACTGGTGGACAGGCTGCGGGCGAAGACCTTGTTGGCCGAGGCGATGGAACAGGGGTGCGACCTGGCCGCATTTGCCTACATTAGGGACTTGATATTCGGAAGGTCTGGGTTGAAACCCGATCCTGCGAAAGCGATAGAACTCCTCAATGAGTTGATACGCGACCAAGGGGACAATCCGATGTGGCGGTATATGCGCGGATGGGCCGTTCAGGTAACAGGCAGTTTCCCGGATGCGAAGGATGACTATGAGGCGGCGGCCCATGGAGGGATTATCGCTGCATGGTCTGACTTAGCATGTGCTCTGTCGTTCAATGAAAACGACGAGCTGGCCGACCCGGAAGCATTTTCAGCGGCGCTGGCCGTAGGGGCGGAGCACCGGGACTGCTACTGCGTCTATCTGCAGGCATTGTGCCAGGTGGAGGATTTCGACAATATGCAGCGTTACAGTCAATTGTGCGCACGGGACAGGTACATCTCCCTGCTGGAGAAAGCCTACGGCATGGGGTCGAAGGAAGCTGCGGTGAGCCTTGGAAACACCTATCACTATGGTTTGTACAATACTGTCGAGGACTACGGCGAGGCCTATAAATGGTATGCCCGCGCCTCAATCCTCGGCAGCGGTGACGCATACGGGCAGCTGTACCTCATGTCGCTCAACGGGGATATCGAGGAAGAGGGGGATGCGCAGTATTTCAGGGACATCTGCGCTCTCAAGGGAGCCCGCTACGGTTCGGAGGCAATGCTCTCTGAGGCAGTTGAGGCATATAGGCAGGGCCGTCTGACCGCATTTGCCCCGGAGATAGAGCAATATTATCTGCCGCTGTCCGACGGGCAGGTGGCACAGGAAGAACCGGATGAGACGGATATACCGTATGATGAGGAATATCCCGATGATGACGGACGCTACGATGCTTATGTCTAACTGATTAACACCACGTGAATTATGAAAATATATCCTTCTCAGATACGCCGGTCTGTCAGACTGCTCAAACGGATGCGCAGCAACTCCCGGAAAATGATGGTGTGGAAGAATTATCCGCTTGCAAATGAAGTCGTTTCGATGCTGGACACACTCTCGGAACGGAGCGGCCGACACTCGCCCTACGACAAGATATTTCTCATGAAAATCCTTCTGGACAACATCTCTAAGAGCGACACTCCGCGCTTCGCGATCAGTGTCCTCGAGCGGCAGGCCGCACTTTTCAAGTCAGTGACGGAGGAGGATCTGAAAGAATATGACGATCCGCTGACTGTCGGAGAGGTAGAGGCCGAGCTGGGAAAATGGCGGGAATACATCGACTTTGACGGGGTGACTGAGGAAGAGTGGTGCAGTAAATATCACCGGTATCTGCGTTTTGACCCGATTGAGCGCACTCCGCTGTGGGAGGAGATCTACTACGAGGTGGAGAAAGAGACGGACGAGGCCATAGGCAGGAATGTCCCAAGGGGCATGGGCTTCTGCTTCATGTACTGGAGCTCAAAGGCCGATGTGCTTGCCCGCAGAGGCATCAGTTGGAGAAGCCCTCATGAGATGAATCCGCGCGTGATGTTCGACTGAATGTTGTCCCGCACAGAAATTAAAAAAATATCAAAATTTTAAAAAGCTGTAAACTTCGACATCTTTTTTTAGGATTCGGATTTCAGCCAGATAATTCCTCACCTTCGCATTCAAATGAAATCGCGGGCAATCGCATAATTTTAGAAGCTATGAGTAGAGGACACTTTGATTATCAGCGATGGCGGATACGCAAGACCGCCGGAATCATCGAGCGTGACATTGCAAGGGCATTGAGGCCAAAGCCGGAGATGGTTCATGAGGACTACTGGATAATTAACAAAATGGATTATCCTCATTCGATTCACAGCGTCGCAAAGCACAGGAGATTTTCGAGCCGTGAGGAAGCGGAGGCTTACCTTTTGCGTCGTTTTAAGAATGTGGTTAAGGCAGAGCCGCAATACATCGGCGGACGTTTTTTCCAAGATGAGACTGAAACCGTATTTCAGTCTACTAAATCCTATATGAGAGGAGTTCCCAGAGGTGAGAGGGTTCCGGTGCTGTACGCTATCCACCATTGCGTCTTTGACCACTATCCGTACGATGCGGATGTGCTGGAACTCAACGACAGTACCATCAGGACGATGAAGGAGGCCTACAGGCAGATCCGTATTGCGGAAATATATGCCGGGCACGTGGAATGGGTGATGAGCGGCGATGACGGAGAGGACACTGTGAGGGAACGTCTGAAAGAAGATCTGGTCGCCTTCGAAAAAGAGTACGCTTCCAAAGACTGGACGGATTTCCATAATGATTTCGATGAGTACGATGAGTGGTTCGAGGAAGAAATATCCTGCAGGCACAGTCTGTGGATGTAAATCTCAGAAAAGAGGCAAGCAGATCGCATCCAAGCGTTTCCGCAGGCGTGTCAGGATACTGATGCGTCTGCGGAAATATGAGCGGCTGCCCTATCGTTCTACGGAATTGACTTCGCCGTGGGACCTGGACGGGGACGGCAAATGCTTTTACGGTTACCATCCGGATAAGGAATGGTATGCTAGGATTATGCGTAAATAAGAATATGGCAAAACAGCGGGCGTTGATCCTAAAGAGGATGTTTATGGAAAAGTGTATATTTTCAATGAAAAATTCCATGGAAAAGTGTAGTTGCGATGCTGTTCAGAAAAATTAAATCGTGAGTATCCAGTGCGAAGTATCTGCCAGTGAAGTTTATGGAAAACATGATGCCGGAGAAAATAGAAATTGTGATTTAGAGTAAAAGGGTTAAATTTGTAGACAAAACTTTTTGCTCATGACCAGTCAGAATTATTCAGTAAATCAATATTTAGTTTCCAATCTGCTAAGTTTGGTGCAGATAAAAGAGATAGCAATCCCAGAGATACAGCGGCCCTTCGTGTGGGAGCCTGACAAGGTGACGGAGTTGATAGACAGCCTGTATAATGGCTATCCCATCGGCTATATTATCACATGGCAGAGTCCGAATGTAAAGCTGAAAGACGGAAGCTCATCCATGGGCAAAAAGATTCTGATAGACGGCCAGCAGCGTATTACTGCTTTACGGGCGGCAATTCTTGGAGAGACCGTGAAGAACCGTGATTATGCGGACGTAAGGATTCAGGTCGCATATAATCCAATAGAACGGCGGTTTGCGACATTCAACGCTGCTATTTCAAAAGATCCTCTGTGGATTAAGGATATCGCTCCTCTGCTCAATGGTTCGACAAGGCAGCGTGCGGCCCTGAACGAGTACATGGCGCAGAATCCTTCGGTGGACGAGGACGCTGTTGACATTGCCATGGATGATTTGCGGAATATTGCCAACAGGCAGATTGGCGTAATCGAATTATCCGGAGAACTGGATATAGAGAGAGTTACAGAGATTTTCATACGCATCAACAGCAAAGGTGTACCGTTAAATCAGGCCGACTTCGTCATGTCGACTATCGCGGCAAATGAAACCTATGGTGGAAACCTGCTTAGAAAATGCATCGACCATTTCAGTGAACTGGCCGTCCGTCCGGAGTTCTATTCCACCCTGATGAATAATGACAAAGAATTTGCAGAGTCACCGTATCGCTCTCAGATAGAATGGCTGCGTAAGGAGAATGATGATATCTATGATCCGTCTTACGTCGATGTCCTGCGAGTCGCATTCACTTCAAAGTTCAGCAGGGGTAAAATGGCGGACTTGGTAAGCTTATTGTCCGGACGAAATTTTGAGACCAGAGACAACGAAGATTCCATCAAAGAGGATACTTATGGAAAGTTGACGGAAGGAGTGTGCGCATTCATCAACGAAACCAACTTTAAGCGGTTTGTCATGATAATCCGCTCTGCCGGTTTCTGTCATTCCAAACTCATCCGGTCGCAGAATACATTGAATTTTGCATACATCCTGTTTTTGAGATTGAGAGAGAAGGGGTATCAGCCTGAACACATTGAAAAATACGTACGGAGATGGTTTGTCTTCTCCATACTGCGAGGCCGCTACAGTTCCTCCCCGGAGAGTAACTTTGATTATGACGTAAAACAGATAGACCGTTATTCTGACTTTGGAGAATACCTGGCAGAGACCGAGGCGGCAGAACTGTCAGATGCCTATTGGGACTTCGGTGCTATTCAGCAACTTACGACATCAGTTGCCAGCAGCCCTATTTTCAATGTTTTCCTTGCGTCGCAGTGTTACCAGAATAGAAAAGGATTCCTCTCTACCGCGATAACTGTCCGCGACATGATAGAGCAGAAAGGGGATGTGCACCATATCTTCCCTCGCGAATATCTGAAAGCCAACGGCATTCCTAAATCGGAATACAACCAGATTGCCAATTATACCTACACTCAGACTGAGATAAACATCAATATCGGTAAAAAGTCCCCGAGCGATTATTTAGGTTATGTGAAAAATGTGCAGTGTGCAGGCGGTCCTACGAAATACGGAGCAATCTCGGACTACAATACTCTAACCGTAAATCTCGAGGAAGACTGCTGCATTCCAGTGGATATCATCGATATGAATGTTGACAACTATCCTGATTTCTTGGCCCGGCGCCGTAAATTGATAGCCCAAAGGCTTAAAGAATATTATTTTTCGCTTTAATTTAGTTCTATGACGATTATGCCGAACGAAATTCAATTCATATTATACAATCTTCCGGAAGAGGAGGGCAGGGTACAGGTTGTCATCAAAGATGAGACGATTTGGTGTACGCAAAAGGCGATGAGTCGGCTTTTCGGGGTAGATAAATCGGGTATCAGCCGCCATATTTCCAACATATTTAAAGACGGAGAATTGCAGCAGGATGCGACAGTTGCAAAAATTGCAACTGTCGTGAATAGGGGTATAAGGGGAGAAGTGGAAGAATCTGTGGATTTTTACAATCTTGACATGATTATCTCTGTCGGATATAGGGTTAATTCGATACAGGCAACCCGTTTCCGTCAGTGGGCGACCAAGGTGCTCAACGAGTATATCCGCAAAGGATTTGCTCTTGATGATGACCGGCTGAAGCAGGGAACGGCAGTTTTCGGAAAGGATTATTTCCGCGAGTTGCTTGAGCGCATCCGCTCCATCAGGGCCAGCGAGCGCCGGATCTGGCAGCAGATTACCGACATTTATGCCGAATGTAGCATTGATTACGATAAAGATTCGCCGACGACGCAGGACTTTTATGCGATGATTCAGAACCGTTTTCACTATGCGATTACGGGTCAGACTGCCGCTGAGATAATATACGGCAAGGCAGATCATACGAAGGAGCACATGGGACTGACAACATGGAAGAACGCTCCTGACGGCCGTATATTGAAATCAGACGTCTCACTCGCAAAGAACTATCTGGACGAGAGAGAAATCCGCCAGCTGGAACGCGCCGTGACCGGATACTTTGACTACATAGAAGACCTTATTGAGCGGGAGAACACTTTCAGCATGTCCCAGTTCTCGGCAAGCGTTAACGAGTTCCTTGCATTCCGACGTTATCAGATTCTACCCGACAAGGGACGTATATCGGCTGCTCAGGCCAAGGCAAAGGCCGAGCAGGAGTATGACATCTTTAACCGCACTCAGCTGATTGATTCGGACTTTGACAAACAGGTAAGAAAAATGCTGGAGCAAGAGAAAGCTTGACCAGGCACATATATGTAATACTATAAAATATTAAGCCTCAATATATCATATAATATAGAAATAGATGCTTTTTCATTTACTATATGATGTGTTGAGGCTTAAGATCAGATTATTGATATTACAGTCCTCCTTTCTCAATTTGTTTTATCATTATCCTTTTGACTTGTTTAAATGAAACGGGTGTATAGTTGTTGTTGTCAACTCCGACATCATACTGTGTCGGATAGAGGTACTGAAGCCGGGCAGCGTCAATTCCGGTATTGTTCTTTCTTGTGTGTACATGTCCGAACAGCTGCCACACATCTTTATATCCGCCGTCAAAGCATAGAAAAGGATAATGGTTCAAATATATTTTCTGCTTGCCGACCGTTATGTGCATTTGCATTGCCACATGCTCAAATCTGTCAATGTACCCCTGGCGTATATTTTTCAAATCGTGGTTGCCCATAATCAGATATATCCTGCCGTTCAATCTGTTAAGTATTCTAGTCCATTCAGCAGAGCCGCCAAGACAAAAATCTCCCAAATGAAAAACAATATCATCCTGGCCGACTGTATTATTCCAGTTGGATATGATAGTTTCATTCATCGTTTCCACATCCTTGAACGGCCTGTGGCAGAAGCGAATGATATTCCCATGGTAAAAATGGGTGTCAGATGTAAAGAACACCTTGCTGCCGTCAAACTTAAAGTTCATTTCTTTTCAATTTATGCGCATCACTGCGCGTTAATAACTTAATTAATTGTCAATCAGACGAAATAGCCTATAAACAAAATAGTTGGAAAGTTCGGTAAGGACTTTCCAACTATTCAGTTACTGGTTCGAAAAGTACAATAGTGTACTTTTATGTCCGTTGGAAAGTATTTACTATTATACGAGGTTCAATGCGTGAGATATGAACACTCAATACCACATCAGAGCGTTTATTGTTCTTAATGGAGGTCGTTACTGATAATATGTTCATTCTGTTTTTAAGCATTGATAATATTGAATGTCTCAAAATCGATGCAAAATTAGCAAATAAAATTTATAATCGGATTATTTTGTCATCTTGTATTTTATTGCGATATTTGCATTACGATAAATTTGTAACGAGATAATAGGAATAGCATGAAGCCCAATAATCCTTTCCTCATTTCTGGATATTACAGCCCGGAGTTCTTTTGCGACAGAGAGCAGGAGACCAGAACTATTCTCGACGCGCTCCACAATGGACGCAATGTGACATTGATTGCTCCACGCCGAATGGGAAAGACCGGACTGATCCGTCATGCGTTTTACCGTCTGAAAGAGCAGCAGCCCGATATTGTCACCTTCTATTTGGATATCTACTCAACCCAGTCGTTGGGCGATTTTGTACGGTTGCTTGCCGCTGCGGTGTTGGGGAAGCTGGATTCCGCCCCGCAAAAGGCTTTTAGCCGTATAAGCCAGTTTTTCCGCAGCTGCCGTCCTGTGTTTACTTTTGACGAAATGACAGGTGTTCCCAAGGTGACGATTGATGTGGCTCCGGCTGAGGAAGAAAACACTTTGAAAGAGATATTCGAGTATCTTGGCTCATCTGAGAAACGGTGCTATGTCGCCATAGACGAGTTCCAGCAGATAGCCGAATATCAGGAGAAAGGCGTAGAAGCGCTATTGCGTTCTTATATCCAGTTCTTGCCCAATGTGAATTTTATCTTTGCCGGCAGCAAGCAGCATCTGATGCAGGAGATGTTCACTTCGTCGAAAAGGCCGTTCTATCAAAGTACGCAACCTCTCACAATCGGACCGATACAGCGGGATGAATACGCAGGTTTCGCGACAGGGCATTTTGCCGCACACGGTGTGAAATTGCCTCAAGAGGTTTTCAATACGATATATGAAAAATACGAGGGGCATACCTGGTATGTGCAGTGTCTCCTCAACCGCCTGTACGGGTACGACCGGGATGTGGACATGGAACTGGTTTCATACGCCACAGAACAGATATTGGCCGAGTACAGCTACATATACGCAGACCTGCTGAAAGCATACTCTTCCGGTCAGGTGCGCCTGCTGAAAGCTATCGCCAAGGAGGGCTGCGTCAAGGAGGTTCTGGCCGGAGACTTTATCAGCACCTACGGACTTCGCGCAGCAAGCAGCGTGAGTGCAGCAATGAAGAAGTTGCTGGAAAACGAACTGGTTTATCAGACTGCCGACGGCTACATCATTTATGACCGCTTTATGGGGGAGTGGCTGAGGAGGCAGGTGTTTTAATAACAACTTACATTGCTATTTATTCTAACTTACTTTCATTATGAAATTAGAACACAAAAATGAGTACTTTGAATTGAACTCTCTGTTCAGGGTTGCTTATGAAATTCTGAATCGAGATAATGAAAAATGTATTGAACATGCTTCAGAAACAGATATTCCTATTGAAGATAGGTATAGATTTGTTTTCGACGAGTATGTCAAAGAATTAGATACTGCAGAAATTCAATATACATCAGAAACAATAGAAGAGATAGAAAGCAATTTAACATTAATAGTAAATGCAAGTAAGTCTTATTTGTTGGGAAACATTGAGGATTCATTAAATTATGCAGAAACAATATTTAAAAAGTTAGAAAAGAGAATTGTAGAAATAAAAGAGAATGCGTATTTTTATAGGGCAAGAGCAACTTCTTTTTATCAATCATTGGACAGAAAAGAAATGTTTCATATTCCTTTTAATAAAAGATACCTTATTGGTAACCAAAGGTATAGCACATCTGGCATACCTTGTTTATATTTAGGGGAATCGACTTATATATGCTGGGAGGAATTGGGGCGCCCAAACCCATATACATGCAATTTTATATGTGCGAAAAATGTCAAACCATTGAAGGTGCTGGATATGACTATACCTTCAATCAGCGAGTCAAGTTCAGTGTCAATAATCCCAATAATATTATCCTCCTGTTTGTCTTCTAGAAAAAATAGGGTATTTAAACAAGAATACATCCTTCCACAACTTATAATGTATGCAATAATTAAGCGGAATGAACAGGTGTCAGGTATTAAATACCATTCAACTTCTTTGTTTTATTCCGACTATCCCTTTTATTCAGATGCCAATAAATTGAAATCGGATATAGAAAAGCACAACAATTATGTGTTTCCAGCATTGAATAAAGGAGACGACAATGATTTTTTATCAGATGATTTGGTTAATTGTTTTCACACAACTAATACATTTTCCATTTGGCAGCACCAACTTGTTTCCAGCAAAGAATATATGCCGATACCATCAGGAGAGGGTGGCATAGATACTACTCTTAATTATCTAAATAATTCAGCTTTTGGACAATTGGATAGAATATTTATGAAAAATGATTTCGCTTCGTTAAAGCAGGATATAACTGGAATCGTTAATACAAGGTTACATGAATTCGATATACGAATAAATTAATATTTGTAATATTTTAAATTGTTATATTTGAATATAATTCAAGATGAAGACTCAAACATTTGTAAATACTATTTATAACGAGGACGCAAGAGAGATTCTTAAGGTTATTCCTAAAGGAATCAAGGTGAAGACAACAATAACATC
>ULOB01044642.1_pt1 | contig 10317 bp, 8 predicted proteins | sample 1952151 | NCBI WGS metagenome assembly ULOB01 (sample SAMEA4835591, study PRJEB28245) | human gut metagenome | biome: gut microbiome; material: fecal sample | place: Denmark | collected 2008
ACATCCGCAATACATGGGCCTGATGGGACATCCCATAGCCGATGCCTACCAGACGATGATGACCGAACGGGTCGAAGTGCTGCGTGGACCGGCATCGGTGCTCTACGGTTCGAATGCCATGGGAGGCGTTATCAACATCGTCACCCGACAAATGCAGGAAGAAGGGACAAAGACCAACCTGCAACTTGGCTATGGCTCGTACAACACACTACAGACCGAGGTATCCAACCGCGTGAAGCACGGACGGTTCAGCAGCGTTGCTACCGGCTCGTATAACCGGAGTGACGGACACCGTCCCGACATGGAGTTTGAGCAGTATGGCGGCTACGTCAAACTGGGCTACGATCTCAGTAACCACTGGAAAGTGTGGGGCGACCTGAACGCTACTCACTTCAATGCCTCCAACCCCGGTACAATTGCAGCTCCTTACATCGACAACGACTCGCGCATCACACGTGGCATGGCATCGGCCGCCCTCGAAAACCATTACGACCGTACCTCGGGTGCCTTGAGTTTCTTCTACAACTGGGGACGCCACAAGATAAACGACGGTTACCATCCGGGCGAAGAACCGCAGACTTCCCACTTCAACTCCAAAGACCGCATGATGGGAATCTCGCTGTACCAAAGTACAACCCTGTTCGAAGGCAACCGCATCACAGCCGGATTCGACTACCAGCACTTTGGCGGAGAATCGTGGTATCAGGTACTGGCAACAGGCGAAAAACAACCTCAGGTAGACAAACAACTGGATGAGTTTGCGGGCTACGTCGATTTCCGACAGAACATCAGCACCTGGCTGTCGCTCGATGCCGGCCTGCGTATCGACTACCACTCGCACACGGGTACCGAATGGATTCCACAGGGTGGTCTGGCCTTCCACCTGCCCCAGCAGGCCGAAATGAAGGCTATGGTAAGCAAAGGATTCCGTAACCCGACGATCCGCGAAATGTTCATGTTCTCCAAGAATCCTGACCTGAAGCCGGAAAGCCTCGTGAACTACGAACTGTCGTACACCCAACGCCAGTGCGACAACCGCCTGAACTATGGGCTCAACCTGTATTACATCAATGGTAAAAACATCATCATGGTAGATCCTTCGCAGCGCAAAAACATGAACTCAGGCAAAATAGAAAACTGGGGAGTAGAAACCAACATAGCCTACCGCTTCAATGCCCGCTGGCAAGCCAATGCCAACTACAGCTGGCTGCACATGGAAAATCCCGTACTGGCCGCTCCGGAACACAAACTGTACGCAGGCGTCAGCTACCGGCAAGGCCGATGGACACTGACAAGCGGCGTGCAATACATCAAAGGACTTTATACTTCGGTTACGAAAGGACAGGAAAAACAGGAAAGTTTTGTGCTCTGGGACTTGAATGCAAGCTATCGACTGTGTAACTTTGCAAGCCTTTTCGTGAAAGGAGAAAACCTGCTGGCACAACGTTACGAAATCAACGCCGGATACCCCATGCCGAAAGCAACTTTCATGGGAGGCATAAACGTGAACTTCTGACCCTAAAAAAGAAAAAAAAGCAATGAAAGATACGAATGATAAGGCAGCACAATGGTTTGTCTTCTTCAAGGACAACCTGCTGATGCAGAAACAAGCTGATGGCACATGCACAGTGCCTACCGGCAACCAACTGCCCGTAGCGCCTTCCGAAGAACAGCATGTGCACCGGGTGACACTGCCTAACGGTACACAGGTCTACACCTTTTCCATCAATCATCCCATCGCAGAGACAGACCAATGGATCATGACCGGCCTGCGGGCTTCGTTCGACTATCTTCCGTTAGAAGAATACAAGGCTGCCGGAAAAGCTTACCAGATACTTTATTGGGATACACACAGCCGCTATTGCCCCGTATGTGGCACAGCTACTGAACAACAGACAGACATCATGAAGAAATGTCCCCGATGCGGCAACGAAATGTATCCTCCCATTGCCACAGCCATCATCGTACTGGTACGTCGGGGTGAAGAGATTCTGCTGGTACACGCCCACAACTTCCGTGGCACCTTCTACGGGCTCGTAGCAGGATTTCTTGAGGCTGGCGAAACACTGGAGCAATGCGTCCGCCGCGAAGTGATGGAAGAAACCGGCCTGACCATCCGCAACATTACCTACTTCGACAGCCAGCCCTGGCCCTATCCCAGCGGACTGATGGTGGGTTTCTTTGCCGACTACGAAAGCGGAGAAATAAAATTGCAGAAAGACGAACTCAGTGCCGGTGCTTTTTATCATCGGGACAATCTGCCGGAACTTCCCCGAAAACTGAGCATTGCCCGCAGACTGATTGAAGCCTGGCGGGAAGGGAAAGACCGACACTTAAAATAAGAGATACAGCCGGTCGCAAGCCTTACAGATTATCGGCTTCTACTTTTGCTTTCAGTTTATTCAGACGGTCGATGGCCGCATTGTAGAACGGATCGGGATAGTGTGCTTTTATATCGCTGATATTCGACTGCAAATACATGGATGTATCAAAAACATATTCCGCATCGCTCAGTTCCAACTCTTTAGGCAGTTTTACAGTTTGAGCCCATTCCAGTAAAGCCTTCACCGAAGACTCATCATAAGTATTTTTCGATTCTTCTGACATAGTTTTCTTTTTTCCGGCAAAAGTAACAAAAAGATCGGTTATCGCATACTTTTTTCTTTTATGCTTCTACGTCAACTGTTCTTCCTGTAACTCACGACCGCCCACAAGTTGAAGCCTACAGCAAACAGGACCAACGCGCCTAATTGCGGAAGCAAATCAAGGATTCCCCCTCCACGAAGGTATACCGTACGCATTACTTCAACAAAGTACCGCAAAGGATTGATGTAAGTAATGGTTTGTGCCCAACGGGGCATGCTGTGAATAGGAGTAAACAAACCGCTCATCAGTACCAGAATCAGAATAAAGAAAAACATGACAAACATGGCCTGCTGTAGCGTAGAAGAATAATTGGAAACCACCAGACCGAATCCGGATATCAACAGCAAAAAGATAATTGAGAAGAAATAGATGGTGAGGAAATGTCCTACAGGCAAAACGCCATACAATGCCCAAGCCAGCAAGAAACAGATGGAAAGTACCAGCAGCCCTATCAGCCAGTAAGGAATCAGTTTGGCAATGATGAACGTAAATTTCCCGACCGGCGTCACATTGATTTGTTCGATAGTGCCCGCTTCTTTCTCACCGACCACATTCAGCGCCGGCAGTGCCCCGCATATCAGCGTCAGCAGCATTACCATCAATGCCGGTACCATAAAAAGCTTGTAATTGAGCCTGGGATTGAAAAGATTCAGTGTCTGTACTTCTACTTGAGGCAAACGGACAACGGAAGAAGCAGACCGCTCTCCTCCTTCTGCCAAATCACGGGCATAATCAGAAACAATAGAGGACAGATAAGAACTCCCCATACCTCCTTTTGTACCATTCACCGCATTGGCTGCAATCAGCAGGCGGGGACTACGACCCGTCATCCAGTCTTTCTCAAAATCACGTGGAATTTCCAATACAATATCTGCCATACCTTCCTCGACATGTCGCAACCCTTCGTCGTACGTATCCGGACAGGCCTTGACATGAAAGTAAGTAGAAGCCATCACTTTCTCCACCAGCCTCCTCGACAATGCACTATGATCACCATCCACAATATCCAGCCGTATGTTCTTTATCTCCAGACTGGCTGCCCAAGGCATCAGAATCATAATCATGCAGGGAAACAGCAGAATCAGTTTCGGAATGAACGGATTCCGGAAAAGCTGTTTAAACTCTTTTTCTATCAGATATTTTATCATAGCGGTTACTCCAATCTGTTTTTAAACTTCTTCAAACTGACTGTTATCAGCAGGACAGCCATCCCCGACAATATTGCAACTTCGGAAAGCACATTAACTACATCTACCCCTTGTATCATCAGTTTTCGCACAGCCTGTATATACCAGCGTGCCGGAATGAGAGCCGAAATGCCCTGAAGCACCCACGGCATACTCTCGACCGGGAAAATCATACCGGATAACAGCATTGTAGGCATCATCAGCATCAACCCCGAAGCCAACATGGCTGCCACCTGGGTCTGCGTCACCGTAGAAATGAGCAGGCCTAAAGAAAGCGACACAAAAATGAAAAGCAACGACACTGCCACAAGCCACAACAAACTGCCCGCTACAGGTACATGAAGCACATAAACCGATAGCAACAGGATGGTAGCAAGATTGACAAACGACAAGACAAAATAAGGAACTGCCTTCGACAGAATCAGAAAGAATGGCTGTACAGGTGATACTAACAACACTTCCATCGTGCCCGTCTCTTTCTCGCGTACAATCGATATGGAAGTCATCATGGCGCAAATCAGCATCAGGATGAGTCCCATGACGCCGGGTACAAAGTTGTAGACGCTCTTCATCTGAGGATTATAAAGTAACTTCACTTCGGGTTGGATGGTTGGGACAGAAACACCAGCCGGCAACAGTTGTCGCGTGGCAGCGGCAATAATACCTGTAGCATAGCTGGTCTGCATGGTTGCCGTATTAGGATCGGTGGCATCGCAAACAAGTTGCACGGCCGACTCACCCGTATAGAGCCGGTCGGAAAATTCAGGAGTGAACACAACAGCCATGTCTACCTGCGAGCGGCGAAAAGCCTCATCCATCTCCTGCGGAGTCTGGAAGCGGGCAGACAAAGTAAAGTATTCCGAAGCATCCAGTTGCTCGATAATGCGCCGTGTCAGCACATCATCCGATGGGTCAAGCACTGCCAACCGTACATTCTGTACTTCGGTAGTGATGGCAAAACCGAAAAGAATAATCTGCACCACAGGCATGACAAGCAGGATGAGCATCGTCCGCCGGTCGCGGAAAATGTGCCGGAACTCCTTGCCTGCAAATATGAGGAACTGTTTCATAATCGTCAATCATCTTTTTTTGATACCAGAAATCAGACACCGGCCTCAACAAGCCGCCCTTTCCGCTGCACGGGCCAGTTGACGGAATACTTCGTCCATCGTAGCTGCATGAAAAGTGCGTTTCAGCCCGTCGGGCGAGTCAAGGGCGCGTATCTTGCCGTCTACCATGATGGAAATACGGTTGCAGTATTCGGCTTCGTCCATGAAATGAGTCGTAACAAACACTGTAATGCCCCTGTCGGCAGCCTGATAAATCAATTCCCAGAACTGACGGCGGGTAGCAGGGTCTACCCCACCTGTCGGTTCATCCAGAAAAACAATTTCCGGATTGTGAAACACTGCTACCGAAAAAGCCAGTTTCTGCTTCCAACCCAACGGCAAACTGCTAACCAGGCTGTTCCGTTCTTTTTCGAGTCCGATCCGTTGCAGTACTTCATCGGTCCGCCGCTTTATGTCAGCCTCTTTCACTCCATAGATGCCGGCAAACAAACGGATGTTTTCCCACACCTTCAAATCCTCGTAAAGCGAAAACTTCTGGCTCATGTATCCGATATGCCGCTTCACTTCTTCCGGCTGACGCCCTACATCGAAGCCAGCCACCGTAGCCCTTCCTGCCGACGGACGGCTCAAGCCCGTCAGCATGCGCATGGCTGTCGTCTTGCCCGCTCCGTTTGCTCCCAGAAAACCAAATATCTCGCCGCGGCGTACCTCAAAGGATATATGGTCGACAGCAACAAACGAACCGAACTGTTTGGTCAGATTTTCTACTTCAATCACAGGCGTACCCTTGTTGTTTTTCTCACTGTGCGACAGCCCTGCCGGACAAAGTATATCGGCAAAACGCTCCAGAATAATGTCTGGAGTATCGATGCCCCGCACCTGTCCTTCGCTGATAAAAGCAATGCGGTCGCACTGCCGTGCCTCGTCGACGATAGGGGTAGAAACAACAATGGTAATGCCCTGCTCGCGCAGACGTCGGAGCATGTCCCACAACTCGCGGCGTGAGACGGGATCTACCCCCGTGGTAGGTTCGTCAAGAAACAGGACTTCCGGCTTGTGAATCAGGGCACAACTTAACGCCAGCTTCTGCTTCATGCCACCCGACAAGGCTCCGGCCCTACGCGTACGGAAAGGCTCTATCTGACTGTAAATATCGCGCACCAATTCGTAGTTCTCGCGAATTGTAGTGCCAAACACTGTCGCAAAAAACTGCAAATTCTCTTCTACCGTTAGGTCCTGATAAAGCGAAAAACGTCCCGGCATGTACCCTACTCTCCGCCGTATCTCCTTGTATTGCCGTTCTACATCGAAGCCGGCCACCGTAGCCCTACCGCTATCAGCCAGCAACAAGGTAGTCAGGATGCGGAACAAGGTAGTCTTACCTGCCCCATCAGGGCCGATAAGTCCAAAGATCTCACCTTTCCGCACACGCAAGGATACACCGTCGAGTGCCGTCACCCGCCCGTAACTTTTCCGCAGGTTATCTGCAACAACCACTTCATCCATACTCAAAGCCTCCGTATCAGTCGAACACAATGCCTCCATACATGCCAATCTTCAACATACCGTCGTTGCGGACAGAAACCTTTATGGCATAGACCAGATTGGCACGTTCGTCTTTGGTCAGAATATTTTTAGGAGTAAATTCCGACGTATCCGAAATCCACGTCACCTTTCCCTCATACTCATGCTGCTGTTCGCCTCCATAATCGGCCACCACCTTCACCTTCTGTCCCAAACGGACATCGGCCAGCTGATCGCTGGTAATATAGGCACGAAGATACATCTGCTCCATATCGCCCAAACGGAACAGCGGAGTACCGGGAGCAACAAACTCGCCCGCTTCCGCATATTGCGCCAAGACAGTTCCCTGCATGGGAACCGTAATGTGGCACTTGGCCAACTGATCGTTCACTTGTGCCACCTGAATATCTACCGACGAAGACTGCCACGTCAGGCTCCGGTCACTATTCTGTAGCGTCGAATTCTGAGCATCCAACTGTTTGCGGAGCACCTGAAGCAAAGACTCGGCATCGTCCAGTTGCTTGCGGTTAGCGGCATCGGCTTCGAACAAACGTTTCACACGGTTACGTTCGCGCTCGGCCTGGCGTATCTGTTCCTGCGTGGCTGCAATCTGCTTCCGTATGTCGGGACGCTGTCCCTGTACAGAACGGGCATTGGCCTCCAACTGCAGTTTCTTCAGGTAAAGCTGCACTGTGTCTACAATCCCGACTGTCTGACCGGCTTTCAGCCTCATCCCTTCTTCTACGTCCATGCGCAGAAGTTTGCCCGACGTCTCGGACGACACAACGACCTCGGTTGTTTCAAAAGTACCTGTAGCATCGTAATGACCGGTTCCGTCCGAGCAGGACACACAGGCAATAAGCAAGAATATTGTTGCAAATGTTTTCATAGATACCTGTATTATAATCGCTTTTATTGTTTTATCAAAAAAGAATCTGTTATGGCTCCGGGAGCGTAGCATCATCACTCTCCTACTGCATGCTTCCAGTTGTATAGCTTCATCAACAGCTGTACTTCATGCAGGGCCTTTTGCCGACGCGCCAGATTTTCTTCTGTAATGTCACGCAACAGATCGTTCACGGTATATGCACCGTTCTGCAGTTTGGCTTCCGATGCTTGCCGAATGCGGGTACGCAAACGGATAATCTCGTCATCATCCGCCATCTGACGGCGTAAAGCGTTCACGTCTGCTTCCTGACGGGTCACTTCCAGGCTGGTATTGAACAGAAACGTCTGCCGGCCCGTCTCCAGCATCAGGCGATTGTTTTCGATCAGTCGGCGGTCGTTCTTCAAGGTATACAGCCTTCCCAGATTCCAGGACAGACTGACTCCTGCCACAAAGTAAGACTTGAATTTGTCCTGCAACATATTCAGTCCCGGATTGCCATAAGCTCCTTGCATGAAAACTCCCAGACGTGGCATGAACCCTGCCGCCAGCGACGCATCCTGCACTCCCAACAAAGCCGACTGTGCATCGTACCAACGCAATTCAGGCCGACGGTTCTGCCAGTCCGACGGTTCCTCGGCAAGCGGTTTCTGCAGCTTGATTTCTTCTTCAGGCTTACGCCCCAGATAGAGTAACAACATATCGGCATACGCCCGCCTGGAAGCTTCCAAAGACACCTGTTGCTGGCGGATCGAAAGCTGCTCCACGGCCACTTCGTCCAAGTCGCTGCGGTTTGCAGTCCCATTGTCGATACAAATGCTTACCGTACGGTGGGTACGATCCAGATCGTCGAGCAACAAGCGGTTTTGTTCCAACTGCTCATCGAGCAACAAGATACCGAAGAAAAGCTGGTTTACCCGATCGTCCAAGGCATACATATCTACATTCAGTTTCTCCCTGTCTACCTCCGCACCGGCACGAACCTGCTGTTTGCGCCACTTTGTCTCGCCCCCATCCCAAACGGATTGCTGTACCTGTATCATCACCTGATACTGATCTTTCGGCATAAAGTCTACATCGATACCCGGCAGTTCGAAAGGTAAACGGGTCACATCGCTCTGATAGGAAGCCTTGGCCGAGAGGCTGACCTGCGGCAAATAGGCTTTTGCCGCATTGGCCACGCTGTATTGCGCAGCTTTTTCAATCAAGCCATACCGGCGGATAAGGGGATAATTGTCGCGTGCCTGCTGCCTGCATTCGTGCAACGTAAGTTGGGCACGGAGCGACGGCAGGCACAAGGCGGACAACAACAAAGAGAGGAGTAGTCTGTATTTTTTCATAAGCAACGAAGGTTAAGTGAACCAATCATGTTGCAAAGATAAAAGGAAACAGGACAGATATGCACTCTTTCGCGCAGTATCTCTGTCCCATTTGTACGATTTTCAGCAGAAATGTCCGCCGACATTCCCTTTTTTCTGTTTTTATCCGCATATTTGCAGCATTATTACCCAACGAAACATCATGGAACACCCGAAAACAATCCACCTGACACTCGACTTCCTGAACGGAACCGGCTTGGCCGCCAACAACGGCTACGCCTTCCTCAACCACGAAATGGGCATCGTCAGCAGCATGCGCGGCATGAATAACAGCCTTTTCAAAGCGGGCCAACCCTATCGGGCAAAGGAAGTCAGGATATTCCACGTAAAGCGCGGTGAAGCACGCACCTCGGTCAACCTCATCGAACACAGGCTGAAAGAACATACCTGTGGCATCATCCCGCCCAATTCCCTCCTGGAGTTCCTCGAATTCGACGACACGTTCGACTTCCAGGTGTTGGCCGTAGACAGTAACTTCATCCCTACGCCCCAGCACGTCATCTTGACAGACCAATATACCCAACAGCCTTTCTACGTGAATGACAACTTGGAGGAATGGCAACGAGTAGGCACCTATTTCTCCCTGATATGGGACGCCATACACCTGCAGCCCTACCAACGCGAAGCGGTGCGCTATCTGGTCACGTCGCTGTTCTATCACTTCCATTACCTGCAGGCCGACTGTCGCCGCGACGAACGGCTCCGCTCCTCGCGCCAGGAAGAACTGTTCCGCCGTTTCATCACGCTTGTCAACGAACATTGCAAGACAGAACGTACCACAACTTTTTACGCCGACCGACTCTGCCTGTCACCCCGTTACCTCAGCACCGTCATCCGCGATATAAGCGGGCGCACCGTCATGGAATGGGTCAATCAGGCCGTCATCCTCGAAGCCAAAGTACTACTGAAGCACAGCAATCTGCTAACCTACCAGATTGCTGATGAACTTCATTTTCCCAATCCGTCTTTTTTCAGCAAATTCTTCAAGCGGATGACAGGCATGACACCACAGGAATATCAGCGGATGTAAGAATCCCGAATGCTTCTACTCCTGCAACTTTGAGCTATCACTCAGCTCCTTTATGTCTTTCACAAACTTCTTCCATTCATCCGACTTGAAAGTTTTCTGCAGGTTGTCCCAATCCATATCGGGCATGTGTATGCCCATGCTTTCCAGTTCCCCCCGCTGGTACACACGGGCTGGAGATACATATCCACTCGCGTTCTGATAGAGCAACAGGCTCTGTACGTCTTTCGTCGTCATCTCTCCTTCCAGATAGACGAACTTCAGTGTGGCGGCGCCGTTGGTTATCATTACCAGTTCCTTTACCTTGTCGCCCTTGCGGCTGACGTAGAATTCGGAAGATGATACCGTTCCCTTCTGCTTCATCAGCAACTCGTAGCGCGAGGACTTGACCATCTCACGGATGTCTTTCAGCAAATCCGCCTTGATCATTTTGTCCATCGTCGAGATGATCTGCACCGAGTTCAGCTGCGAAGCCGCCTTGCCAATGTAGATGTCCTTTGTAAACAGGCTAGGGTTCATCTCCAGCATGGCTTTGGAAATGTAGACAGACGACACGTTCTTCATGTCGCTGTATTTCTTGAACAACTCCTGTTGGGCC
>ULOB01021005.1_pt1 | contig 10257 bp, 9 predicted proteins | sample 1952151 | NCBI WGS metagenome assembly ULOB01 (sample SAMEA4835591, study PRJEB28245) | human gut metagenome | biome: gut microbiome; material: fecal sample | place: Denmark | collected 2008
CCCCTTAATTACTATAATTATACCATATTTGGTACTGTTTTGTCAAAAATTTGTGCTTTTATTTTTTAGGGTTAGTTGATATAATTATAATAGGTAAAGGTAGGGATTATATGGACAACGTTTTAAGTGAACTAGTGAAAAAACTAGAAAAAGGAGAAAGTGTAAGTAATTTAGTCAGTGAATTTAAAATCAGTGAGTTTGAGCTTTTTGGTTATGTAAGAAAGTTAAAGGAAACTGGTATTAATGTTATTAGGACTGAAAAGAATAATGAAGTTAGACTAATAATTAATCACCATCCTGATTATACAAAAGAAAATGTATATAATATTAATGTGGACGTAAACTTGAATACTAAGTTTGCTGTTATAAGTGATACTAGATTTGGTTCAACAAATGAGCAAATTGCTATTTTAAATGACTTATATAAAAAGTTTTTAGAGTGTGGTGTTACATATGTAATTGTAGCAGGAAATTTACTTGAAGGCGAATATAAAAACAACGATGTTTATGAATATGGTAAAAGTTTAATTAGTAATACTAGTATTGGACAAGCTAATCATTTATTAGAGTTTTATCCTAAGGTAAGTGGTATTACTACTCTTTTTATTACAGGGAAAACTGACCATACTTGGAGTAAAGAGTTAAATGTTGGAGAATATATTAGTAGTAACAGAGATGATTTAATTTATTTAGGGCCTAAAAGTGCGACTATTAATTTTAATAAAGTTATGTTTAGGGTTGAGAATTTGAAAAAGCAAGGAGAAAGCTATACTATCGCATATCCACCACAGAAGTATTCTAGAAGTATGCCTAGTTATGAAGATTATGACGCGATATTTTTAGGTGGCACATTGACTGCACAGGAGTTTCCAACAATTAGAGATACTAAGATGTTTGCAATACCTTCTGTAGTTGCTAGAACTCCAAAGATGAGAAATTTAAGTCAACAAAACACTATAGGTGCGTATGTTTTTGATATTAGTTATACTAAAAATGGAAAATTAAAGAGTATGAAGTCTACACTTATTCCCTACTACGTTCCTAGTAAAGAAAACTATATTACAATAAAGCCTCTTATAATAAGTGATAGTAAAGATAATGTTAAAGTTAAGCCCGTTAAAGATAATATGAATAGTATGTTAGATAGAATATATAGAAATATTAAGAAGGAAGAGAGTTTTAGTGATTTGATGAATAGACTTTCAATTAATGAAAATGAACTTTATGGCGTGATTGACCTACTTCAAGAAAGAGGAAGAGATATTGGTATTAGTGAAATTGATGGGGTTCTTGTCGTTAGAAAAAATGTTAAAAAAATTAGAAAGACTGATATAAAGCCACCTAAAGAAGAATTACATAAAAAGGAGTTTCTAGTTGTAAGTGATACGCATTACGGAAGTATTTATAGTCAGCCTTCTATGGTAAATACATCTGTTTATGAAGCTTATAACCGTGGAATTACTGATATATTTCATGTTGGAGATATTACTGATGGAGATTATAGTAGAATTAGGCCAATACATAATTATGAAGTGTTTTTATATGGTGCGACTGGACAGCTTGAGTACACCTTAAATACTTTGCCTAAGTTTCCTGGAATGAAGTGGCACATTATTACTGGAAGTCATGATCAAACTCACCTATTTAATTATGGAGTTGATATTGGAAAAGAATTAGAAAAAAGAAGAGACGATATTGAGTTTCTTGGGCAAGACAAGGGCTTTTATTATTTTGACAACTGCAAGATGGAGTTATTTCACCCAGGTGGTGGGACAAGCAGAATACTTTCTACAAAGCCACAGAACGGAATTGATCAGATACCAAGTCATACTAAACCTAAAATCAGTTTAAGGGGACATTACCACAAGTCTTATTATATGTTTTATAGAAATGTTCACACTTTCTTGTGTCCATGTAATGTTGATACATCTTCATTTATGATGAAAAATGAGATACCTAATTTGATGGGAAATTATTTCATTACTATTTGGTATGACGATAATGGAGATATTGAATATTTAGAAACTGAACCTATGATTTTTACTAATGAAGATGTGACTTACAGAGATTTTGAAAATCCTAAAAAGTTTATAAAAAACAAAATTAACAAAAAAATTTAAAAAATATTATAAAAAGTATTGACATAGGCACTAATTTTATGGTACACTTTTAATGCTTGATTTAATCAAGTGCCTACCGTGGGGAATTAGCTCAGTTGGCTAGAGCACCTGCCTTGCACGCAGGGGGTCGCGGGTTCAAGTCCCACATTCTCCACCAAATATAACTATAGAAGTTCTTTTTTCTAAGGACTTTTTTTTGTTATATAAATTTTCTTGTATTATTCAGTTACTATTGGTATAATAAGCTTAGGAGGTCAAGGTTTTATGAATATACTTGAAAGATTTTTAAATTATGTGAATATTGATACTACTTCTAATCCAGAGTTAGAAGAAAATCCTACTAGCGAGGGTCAAATTAAATTAGCTGAAATGTTAATTAAAGAATTAAAGATGTTAGGGCTTGAAGTTAATTATGATGATGTACACAATTACGTTTATGCCGTTCTTAAGGGAGAAGAAAATTTACCTAAAATAGGTTTTATTTCTCACTTAGATACATCTCCTGCTGCTAAAGGTAATGATATTAAAGTAAACATTATTAATAATTATGATGGTGAAGATGTTTTATTAACTAATGCTACAATAAATTCTAAAACATATCCTGATTTAAAGAAACACGTTGGAAAAACTTTAATTACAACTGATGGTTCAACTCTATTAGGTGCCGACGATAAAGCAGGAATTGCTGAAATTATGACAATGTTGGAATATTTTAAAAATAATAACGAAGAACATGGAGATATTTATGTAGCTTTTACACCAGATGAAGAATTAGGTATAAGCACTCTTCACTTTAACACAACTCTATTTAATCCCGACTATGCCTATACAGTTGATGGAGAATCTGTTGGAGAGATTTCTTACGAAAACTTTAATGCTGCGAGCGCTGAAATTAAAATTAACGGGCTATCTACTCACACAGGTTATGCTAAGGATAAGATGATTAATGCAGTTAGAATTGCTACAATTATTCAAAATATGTTACCTGTAGAAATACCAGAAAATACTAGTGGATATGAAGGCTTTTATCATTTAGAGAGTATGAGTGGAAATGTAGAAAGTGCTAGACTTAAGTATTTAATAAGAGATTTTGATAAAGAGAATTTTGAAAAAAGAAAAGAAATTATCAGAAACATCGTTAAAAATTTAAATGAAATATATGATAATTCTATAGAGCTTACTATTAAAGATAGTTATAAGAATATGTACGAAATTATGAAAGATAATATGTATGTTGTTAATTCACTTAAGAAAGCTATATTAGAAACTGGAATCAGCTATGAAATTATTCCAGCCAGAGGCGGCACTGATGGGTGTGAATTAAGTTTTAAAGGAATACCTTGTCCTAATATTGGTACTGGTGGACACAACTTCCATAGCGTACTTGAATATACTACACTTGAAGATATGATTAAATCTAGTGAAGTGTTAATTAATTTAGTTAAAGATACAAAAGATGTTAAAGTAAAAACTATGAGACTTTGATGTCTTTTTTTAAAGAAAAAAAGAACTATTTGGTTCTTCTTAATATTTAAAGACTTCTACAAATATGTTAAAAGCTACTTTAAGAGCGTCATGTCTTACCATGCCATTATCTATTATAAAATAGTTGTCTTCTATTACAGTGATGTCTTTTAAGTTTTCTTTATCTAGTAAGACTTGGTCTTTTTGTTCACTAGTTTGATATTTTTCTAATATATTTTTGTCTATCTTTTTATTATTCGCAAGTACTACGTCTACTTTTCTTTTGCCTAGGTATGAGTTTAATAAATTTACGTGGTCACTTACTTTAAAGTTATCTGTTTCGCCTGGTTGAGTAACCATGTTTGATACGTATATTATTTTGGCATTTGACTCGTCTATTGCGTCTATGATTTCTTTGTTTATTAAATTTGGTATGATACTTGTAAATATGCTACCCATGCTTAGTATGATGGCGTCTGCATTTTTTATTACTTTTATTGCTTCAGGTGTTATTACTGGTGCTTCCTTATAGAAAACTTTTTTTATTTTCTTTGGACTTAGAGATATTTCTTTTTCGCCTTCAACAATTGTTTTATCTTTCATCTCTGCCATTAATGTAACGTTATCTTCTGTTAATGGAACAACTTTTCCTTTCAAGTTAAATACTTTTGATAAAGCTTCTATTCCATCACTTAAATTGCCAGTTATTTCTTTTGCAGCTGTTAATATTAAATTTCCTACTGCGTGACCATTTAAGTCGCTATATGTGCTGAACCTGTAATTAAATAGTTTTTCTACGAGTGGCTCAGTTTCACTTAGTGAAATTAATACTCTTCTAATGTCGCCTACTGCTGGCGTTTTAAATTCTTCTCTTAATTTACCAGTTGAAGAACCATTATCGCATACACTTACTATTGCAGTTATGTCTAACGGAAATTTTTTAAGGCCCTGTAAAAGTACAGAAAGACCTGTTCCTCCACCTAGTACTACTACTTTTTTATTCATTTATCCCCCATAATTAATATAATATTCATAATATTCATCAAATGTTATATTCTCATTATGTATAATTCTTGCAGCATTTGAGCCAACATATCTTAGTCTCCATGCATCATATGAGAATCCTGTTATGTTTTCTTTATCCTTTGGATATCTTAAAATAAAGCCATATTTGTAAGCATTTTCCAAAATCCATGTGTGTTCTGGACTGTTTTCCATGTCTGAGCCTTCTGTATAAAGTGGCTTTACTACAACACTTAGACCAGTTTGATATTCTGAGTGACCAGGACGTGCTGCAACTTTATCGGCATAGTCTACACCACTACTTGCTTCAATATCATTATATGCTTCTTCTTGGTCAGCATAACTTCTATATCCTTGACTTACTACTAAATTATATCCACTTTCTTTAGCAGCGTCTAGCATATTTGTAAGGCTATCATACATCATTTTACTTACTTGTTTTCCTTCATATGCATAGCTTAAACTAACGTCTACTAAATCACTTGGCACATAGGTTTCTGATAGCTTGTAAAATTTATTTACTAACATCAATTCTCCTTTTGAAGTGTCTGTATCTGCTATGCTTTTGTACCAGCCTAAAGATGCTTTTGTGTTTACTTTAGCTACTATATCAGTTAAATTACCATTATTTTCATTTATATAATCCAAGTATTTATCTAAGTTTGCAAATATAAATTTTTTTTCTTTCATTAGTTTTGTTATGTTTACATTGTATTTGTGATTTAGTAATGTGTTAATCTCGTCTTCTTTTAAAGTCTTAATGTATTCTATTTCATTATCAGAATAGCCTACTTCGCCCAGTTTGTATTCTATGGTTTTTCTCAAATTGCTTTCATCTATTAAAGATTTAATACCTATTATAACTACTACCAAAATTACTACAACAATACCTACAAATACCCCTAATTTTTTAACATTTAATTTTTTCTTTGTCAAATCTTATCACCTTAAGTATATTATACAAAAAAACTTCAAATTTCTCAATATTAAAAGAAGACTTTTTAAACTAAGTTGTTAAAATTAGGTCTTTTAATTTTTTTAGTTTATCTTTGTCTTCTTTTGATACTCTAAATGAGTCATTCACTTTGCTTGTTGCTTTTCTTACAATAAAATCTGGTAATTTAGTGTTTTTTATAAATTCGTAAGTGTCACTTGTAAACTTTACGTATAGTTCACAAAGTAGCCACGATATTGCCATGTCTACGTAATAAGCATGTGTTGTCTCTTTTTTTATTAAATCAAATATGACGCTTAAATTTTCTTTTTTTAAATAATGGTCTAATATTATAACGTAGCCAAATCTTTTTGTAAATTCATGAGAACTTTTTAGAAAATTGAATGAATATTCAATAGTTGTGTTATCTAATATTTTTGAAGAATTGCTAATCATGTCAGTAAAGCTCCACGAGTCCATTTTCTTTGTATAATTCTTTATGTATTTGGTATACTCTTTTAAATCTGACATATTTGAAATCACTAATCCTGACAAAATTTGTACTTCATATATATTAGAACTATTTGCAAAAGTTATGAAATCCAAGTAATTAGTTTTCATTATTTCTTTTGAAATTTTTTTCAAAACTGGAGTACGCAAACCTAGAGTTTTGTAACTGGTATTAATTATTTTATCGTTAAAGTTTTTGTATTTTTCATCACTCAATGTTTGTAAATAATTGGTTAACTCAAGAAAGGTTTGTTCCTTCCATTCATTACACATTAATATTGTATTCCCCATACCACTACTTCTTTAGCTGGTCTACCACATATTGCACATTTTCCTGTTATTTTTTCTTCATTTTCAAGTATGCATCTAGATTTTATGCCTGTTTTGTCCTTTAGTTTAATTTCACATTCAGTATTTCCACACCAGTCTGCTTTTATAAACCCCGGATGTTGTTTAATAATTGATGACATTTCATCCATATTTGTAGCAGTGTATGTTAGTGTATTCATTCTTTCTAGAGCTTTTTTGTATAAGTTATTTTGAATGTCTTCTAATAAAAACTCTATTTTGTTTAAAAGTTCTTCTATTTTTACTGTTATTTTTTCTCTACTATCTCTTCTTACTAATGTGACTTCGTTATTTTCTAGATCTCTTGTACCCATTTCTATTCTAATAGGTGTGCCATTAACTTCACTTTCGGCAAATTTGAAACCTGGTGATTTTTCTGAGTCATCCACTCTAAATGTTATGTTATTTTCTTTTAATTTAGTTTTTATTATTTCTAGAGCACTACTTACAGAAATGTCACTGCCAATCGGAATTATATCAACTTTTATTGGAGCTACTTTTGGTGGAAGAACAAGTCCATAATCATCTCCGTGTACCATAATAACTGCACCTATCATTCTATTTGATGAACCCCAAGAAGTTTGATATGCATATTCATAGTTGTTGTCTTTATTTAAGAATTTTATGTCGTAAGCTTTGCTAAATTTTTGTCCAAAATAATGTGACGTTCCACTTTGAAGACATATTCCATTATACATTAACGCTTCAATTGTTAAAGTGTATTCTGCACCTGCAAATTTTTCTTTTTCTGTTTTTCTTCCTGACATAACTGGTACTGCTAGATAGTCAGTAAAGAACTTTTTATAGATATTTAGCATATCGTGTGTTTCTTTTTCAGCTTCTATTTGTGTTGCATGTACTGTGTGACCTTCTTGCCAAAAAAATTCTCTACTTCTTAAAAATGGCCTTGTTTCCTTTTCCCATCTTACTACACTGCACCATTGATTGTATTTAAGTGGTAAATCTCTATATGATTTTACTACATCGCGGTAGTAATCGCTAAATAACGTCTCACTTGTTGGACGAACAGCTAATTTTTCTTCAAGTGGTTTCGAACCACCTATTGTTACCCAGGCTACTTCTGGTGCAAAACCTTCTACTAACTCGCCTTCCTTTTTTAGTAAGTTTTCTGGTATAAACATTGGCATCATGACATTTTTATGTCCAGTTTCTTTAAACATTTTGTCCATGTTTTCTTTAATACTTTCCCATAAAGCACATCCATTTGGTTCAAAAATTGTGCAACCTTTCACATTTGAATATCTTGCTAAATGAGCTGCGTTAACTACATCTGTGTACCAAGCTGCAAAGTCAACATCTCTACTTGTTATTTTGTTATTTTTCATAAAATCTTTCCTCCTAAAATAAAAAGGACAGCATAAGGAGTGCAAAAGTGCACGGTGCCATCCCTTGTTTTTCTTTATTATTTATAACGGTTTTTAGCCGGGAATACTTTTATATTCCACTTTAGAAAGTAGGAAAATTTATTCTTATTATTAGTTTTCACCAAACACTAACTCTCTATAAATAAAAAGATAAATTCATTCTTTCATCACAAGTTTTACATTGTTATTTTATCATTTTTTTCTTAAAGTTGCAACATAATTGTATGAGTTTGTGTCCTGAACAGCGTCAACTTTATCAATGATATAGCCGTTTTCTTTAAAACCAGTGAAAAAGTCACTGTATTCATGCCACACATAGTTTGCCTGAACTTCGCCAGTTTCGTTTAAATGTGTAAAAACATTCTTCATAATTTCGTTGTACTTCGTCAAATCTATTCCTAAAAATGAATAAATATTTGACAATAAGATTAAATCATAGTCATTAGTTATTTCATTTAATATATTTGGAAATACTCCTATAATGAAGTTTGGAAGTGGCTTGATGTGCAATAGTTCTTTTAACTCATTGTAGTTATTTTTATCTAAATAAGGTATTACTCTTCCAGACATAGTGTTTACTTTGTTGTTAAATCCGATTACAATATATGTTAGTTTGTTAAGTCCACGCTTGTAAGCAAAATCAAAGAAAGTTTTCACATCTTTTGGTAAATGTTTTCTTAGTTTTTGATATATAACTTTGTTTTTCATATTTGATTTAATAAAAAATTCTACAAATTCTTCATATGTTAAAACTTTAATTGCAATGTATTTAAAAATTAAATAGTACTTTGAAGGAGCGAACATATCAAAACAGGTAACTTCTTCTGCTCCATATAAAATGCTTGAAAAATACTGATCTCCACTGCCTATTACACTCAAAACTTTCTTGTTTTTGAAATTGTATAAATCTTGATAACTCGTTAAGTTTTCGTTACTAAATCTATATAATTTATTCATGCCAAGACCCCATTTTTATTTTTCTGACTGCATTTTTTTGAAATTCAGGAAATTTGTCATAATCTAATTTGTTTATTATTTCTATTGTTGGTTTTTTATTAGAATATGAACTAAACCTTGTATAGTTACCATCCTCATATGAAAAACTTATAATTTCACCTAATTCTGTTGTGGTTGTAATGTTGTTGTACCTCGTTATATTAAGCAATAATATCACTTCACCATTTTTAAATTTTATAGTTCCAGTGATATCTCTATTTTCTATGATTTCTCCATCTGTTACATAATATATGCCACTTATATACCCATATTCTTTTCCTTCAGGTGTAACTTGTAAACCCATTAGCACACTTTTGATAGGTTTACTACTAATTTTTAATTCAGTGTCTGTAAACTCTTTACTGTTTAAAATAACGCGTATTATATTGTTCAAATCAAGTCCACTATTTATGTTGTCTTTGCTAAAGCAAAAGAAATTTTCAAACAAAATATTATATTCATTCATTTTAACTCCCCCTCAATCAAAATAATTATACCATATTTGGTACAAAAAAGTCAAATTTTAAATTAAATTATTAATAAGTAAAAACATTTTAACTATTGGTTATTTAAATAAAAGTCTTATTTATAAACATTCACTAATGAGTTTTTTTGGTTTTCTGCTTTTCTTTAAAGCCTTTAATATCATTTTCTGGAGATACCCATTTGACACATACTTCATATCTGTCTTTTGTCTTATTTTCAGTTGTTAAACATCTCTTTTTAGGGCCAATTGTTAAACAAGAAATATGAGGAGTTTTATAATTTAAACATTTTTTGTCTAAAAATAGATCATATAAATCATATTTGTTAATCCAAACATATTTATCAGGTGTTCCACAAATTAAAGCATCAATATCGTATTTTGAATTTCTACCTCTTATAACAAATCTATCAACCATTTCTATTATTATTTTTGTCTTATTAATATATTTGTTAAATATATCTACTTCGTCTTGATATAATAGGCGATAATCTTCAGAACTTAATTTTTTACTGTAATCACGAGTTCCATCACTATTTCTTCTATAGCCATAATGAAAACTTAAATAATAATCTATCACTTTGTATGGGATATTTAAATTAATCAAAAACCTTTCAAACTCTTTAACTGGTTCTTGACTAACTGAATTATAATGTCCTGATTTTATGCTAATACCTTTAGTATATTTTTTAAATTGAATAAATATATCAGCTTTCTGAAGTTCTTTGTTTTTATAGCAAATTATTGGTTCACTATTATCAATGGTGCCATCAAATATATTGGTTAAGAATTCTTGAGTGTTAGAATCAAATTCATATAAATATTTTTTATTAAAAAAATTTACAAAATCTCTTTCGTTTTTAAAACCATTATTGCGCATTCAACACCTCCTTTATAAATTGAAAATCAATACCTAAATAGAACCTAAAAAAATAAAACCCCGTAAACATGGAGTTAAATTACTAAATGGTCGGGAAGACAGGATTTGAACCT
>ULOB01033088.1_pt1 | contig 10129 bp, 6 predicted proteins | sample 1952151 | NCBI WGS metagenome assembly ULOB01 (sample SAMEA4835591, study PRJEB28245) | human gut metagenome | biome: gut microbiome; material: fecal sample | place: Denmark | collected 2008
TATTCTATTGCAGCTCTAGATATTATTCGCCTGAACTTTGTTGTTGGATTTCGCCTGATAATGTTGGATATTTAGATCCTAAAAGTATTAATGGATTGAACTTATATTGCTATTGTGGAAATGATCCCGTAAATAGATTCGATCCATCAGGACACTTTGGTATTTGGGCTTTAGTTGCAATTACCGCCGCATCCATGTTGATTGGTGGAACAGCTCAATTAGTATCTAATGCTATGGCGGGAAAAACCGGAAGTGAATTACGGAGAGGAGTTGCAGGGGCTGCCGTTGGAGCTGGAGTTAATGCTTTGGCACTATGCTTAGCTATGCCAACAGGAGGAGCATCGTTGTTTATTGCAGCGGGAGCTAGTGCAATTGCTCAAACAGGTGTTGACACGCTTGAAACTGTCATTAGAGGTGAAGAAGTTGATGTAGATCAAACATTTATTGATGTAGGATTAAACTTTGTAACTGCATTAGCTGGCAATTATTTAGGCGGTAAGATAGTTCCTACTAATGCAGGATGGTTCCAACCACAAAAATTTTTAAGTGTATTTACTAAATCATATGGTCAAAAAATTTTATTACAAACAGCTATTGGAGCAGGACTATCTGGAACTGTAAATTTTGCGAGAAAAATGATTGGAGTAAATATAAACCTGTCTTTATAGTACCAAGGGTTCCGTCATATTTATTATTTTAAAGGAGAATAGAAATATGAATATTCAAGAAAAACTTATTCAAAATTATCCGCTAGATAATAAAGTTGATTCTGCATTAAACTGCTATTTGTTAGGTAAAAAAAGATATTTAGTATTTTGGGATGAATTAATTCAAAAAGATTCAATAGAAAAAGTATTAAATTATTTAGAAGAAAAAACAAAAAACACAAATTTTACAGAGTATAAAACATTAATAGTGGTTGGTAAAACGAGAGAGAAATTTAAAAAATCAGATTTACTTTATTTCAATAATGTTAATACATTTGTAGTGTTTTATTTAATTAACGAAGAAACTAACGAGGTGTATATGAATGATTCTTGGATTTCATCTTTAGGATTAAATTACAAAAAATATGTTAGAAAGATAAATGAAATTTTAAATAAATAGCAAATTAGTTTTACAAGCAAAACTGGGTAGGTTTACTCTATGAGTGGACTTACCTTTTCTACTTGCAAAGTAGATATTACGACGCAACGTTATGCAGATTTCTTAACAGAGATAACGTAAACTACCTCGAACCCGAAAGCATCCACGGTCTAAACCTCTACGCCTACTGTAACAATAACCCCGTAATGTTTGCCGATCCGAGCGGAAATTCCGTAATAGCCATTCTTCTTATTTTAGCAGCAGCGACTTTTATTGGCGCTGGGTTAGGCGTAAAAAAGGCTGCAAGCGAAGGAAAAAAAGGTTGGAGTTTGGTAAAAGACGTAATTCTTTGTGCTGCAATTGGATTGGCGGTAGGTGGAGCATTTGTAAGTTTAGGCGCAGTTTTTACGGGAGCAATATTCGGAGCAAAAGCAGCATTTCTAGGGGTAGTGGCGAAACAAGCTTTTGCTATAGGCGCATTGGCATTTGATTTTACTGCATATGTTATTGCACCATTATTTGGGATTGCTATGCAAGGGATAGAATATGAATCACAGGAGTCGCCTTATAAGCCACCTTATAAGACCCCGACACAACCACACCCTGCAGCAAAAGATTATTAAAGAAGTGAGGACTATAGTGTATGATAGAATTTAAAGGCGAGTTATCGGAAAATTGCAAAAAATTTATAATAAATAACGAAGCTAAACTGTCCCGATTGTCTGCATCGATAGTTAGTATTCCGTTTGCGATTGCAACTGTATGGATATCTGTAGCAATAGATTTATTTTATTTGATAATAATACCGGGGTTGCTTTTTATTATATTGGTTGCAGGAGTAAAACCCAAGGAAAATATTTATGGATTGATAATGACAAAAAGAGTTGCTGTTATTGAAAATTCAATAGAATGCGAGGGCGAAGAGTTTTATGTGTCAAGAGCCGTTGATCAAGTAAAACAGGTAGTGGATTATGGGGAATGGTACAAAATAGACTTTTATTTTCCCTATAAGTGTCAACGATTTATTTGTCAAAAAGATTTGATTGCACAAGGTACAATAGAAGAATTTGAAAGGATTTTCTTCGAAAAAATAATCAGACATAGGAGTTATCATAATGAAATCTAAAAATAATTACATATTTATAATTGTCATAATGTTTTTGTCGCTGGGAATAACTGCCTTATATGTTTCCAAAACAATATCTAACACAGGAGAAAGAGATGCCTATTTAAGTGGGGAAACGTTGCAAAAGGTCATGGTCGTAGAACAAATCTCAAATTTGCAAACGGGGTGCTATTTGAGCGATGGAAATGGGAATACGTTCTTTGTGCCGAGTAAACTTGTAACCGAGGCGTTTATCACTAAAGTAAAAGAGGGTATTACAGTTACCGTTTACGTTGCTCAAACGCCTACCGATAAAGAACAAGAAGCGGGTGTAGCAATGGTTCGTTCATTAAAAGTCGGAAGCGATGAAATATATTCTTACGATGTATACTGTGACTTTATCAATGCAACATACCGATTCCCTATAACTACGGGTATAGTATTAGCCGTAGGTGGAGGCATAGTGTTTTTGGGAGGCATATTCTTTTTAATTGTTTGTAGACGAAAAAACAACTTAAAGAACGTCAAGTAAGAAAAATGTTTGTATAAGCCGATGAGCCGAGCTACTTCAATGCCGAGATCAAAATATGTTTACGAAAATGAAATTAAAACAGGCCGTTCGAAATTAAAAATAGAATTTAATTTTAAATAAATAGCAAATAGCGGCAGTTGAATTTTTAAAGAAAAACCATATAATTAGGGAGCCGGATTAATATCTGCTAAAGGCGCACTTATAAGTAAATCTTTTGTTGCGCAATAAATTTACACTTGTGTTTTTAGAGCCAGGCTGTTCGAAAAAGTGAGTATACTAAGCAAGTGGAATATTCATTAATAAAAATAATGTTTTGAGGAGATAAAAATGAAATTGCTTGATAAAATTTTTTGGTCGGATTTTAGAAAGTGTTTAGCAAAAAATGTAGGCTCATTTAGGTTGAGCGGGTATTACAGCGAGTATTACTCTAACGATGGTGATATGGAGGATGCGTTCTATTTTGATATTAGGGATAAAAGACTAATATGGTTTATCAAGGATAAAAGAAAAAAGTCTATAAAGCTTAAAGTATGGGATTGTAAAAGTATTTTTGATGCAGGATTTAAACGAATTAGAAATAACGATGCTAATCTCGATGCGGAAACGCTGAAAGAGGAACTTGCCGTGGCAGAAACCGATGCGGAAGAATTACACGCATACTTAAAATTTTTAAAGGAAAACCATATAATTGGTGAGCCGGATTAACATTTGTTAAAGACGTACTTATAAGTAAATCTTTTGTTGCGCAATAAATTTACACTTGCATTTTTAGAACCAGGCTGTTCGAAAAAGTCAGTATACTAAGCAAGGGGAATATTCATTAATAAAAATAATGTTTTAAGGAGATAAAAATGGATTTATTTAATGGATTTTTTTGGTCGGATTTTAGAAGAATTTTTGCTAAAAATAAAGACTTGTTTAAGTTGAGCGGTTATCACCGAGCGTATTACTTTGACGATCGTATTATAGAAGATGCGTTCTATTTTGATGGTAGGAATAAAAAGCTAATATGGTTTAGCGAAAATGTACGTGAAAGTACTATAGAACGACTTATGCTGTGCGATTGTAAAAGTATTTTTGAGGCAGAGTTTAAAGAGATTAAAAATAACGATGCTAATCTCGATACGGGAACGCTGGAAGAGGAACTTGCCGTGGCAGAAACCGATGCGGAAGAATTAAACGCATACTTAAAATTTTTAAAGGAAAACCATATAATTGGGGAGCCGGATTAATATCTGCTAAAGGCGCACTTATAAGTAAATCTTTTGTTGCGTAGCAACTCGAATACTTGCCATTTTTAAAGGGCAGACTGTTCATTATGGACAGTCTGCCTATTTAAATTATCCGTTAAAATAATTTAAATAAATTATTTTAACAGGTTGCTGTATTGTTTTTATAACCATTCAATTTGTTTATTCAAATCCAAATAATTATTTTAATAATGTTTTTTCTGTCACGTACACCGTTCAATTTATCCATTAAAATTATAACGCATATTTTTAATGTACATAGCCAACTTACGCAATCAAGTCTGTTTTTTATTCTGTTATTGACATAATAGAATATTTGAATGGAAACATTAAAAGGTTATTATGTAATTATTTCGGAATCGGCATTTGCCCGGCGTTAAAAGAATAGGGTAGAATCATTCAATTCATTTATAATTGCTACAACATTCAAGTGAGCAATTGCCTATTTTTTTACCGGGTGGAAAAGATATGAGGCAAGTTATTTAAATAAAGGCGAAATAACGCAAAATAGTACAATAAAAAAATAAAGTGCGAACGAAAACGGCAAAGCCCCTTGACAAAATGAAAAGTTGTGTTATACTGTATATGTAGGTGCGAGAAGGTACCGTATAATACATAAACAAAAGGCCGAAGAGATTGTTAAAAGTATAATAATGAGCTCTGCGGTTTTTTAATATCCAAAGTGCGTACAGACGCAGGAATATCGCAAGGTATCCCTGCGTTTTTGCTGCTCGAAAACTGTTGTGTTTGTAAACGCCGAAGGAAAAGAAAAAGCTATTTAGCCGTCAAATAGCAAAGTCATTACCCATCTACCGCATGGGAACGCCTCTAACCATGTTAATACGCTTTACCGTCGTAATGCCGAGCCTCCTAAACACCCACCCGCCAAGCGGAGGCAATGGTTTTACAGATAGCAATTGTTCGAGAAACGACGGTCAAGCTAACCTCGCCGTGATGTCGTATAGTTTCCAATACCCATCAAGCGGGAACAACGACTTAACAGAGCAGAAGTAAGCGCAAGGAATGGATAATTAAGCGAACCCCGCCCTACAAAAAATAAGAAAAGGAAAAAGGAGAAAAACAAGAGATGAAAACAATAGGAATATCCATGCCCGTAGGCGTGGAAAACGACGTCATAAGAGCTGCAATAAGAGAAAGCTTTATGACAGACGACGGAGAACAACAATATCGCATATACGAATCTACTGCGGCTACCGCATCCGAGCAGGCAGAGGGGATAGAGACGCTTGCGGAGAGCGGAGCGGAGATAGTGATTGTCAAGGCTATAAACGTAGAGACAATAAACGAAAAGATAACCTCATTAGGATTACCCGGAGTAGTGTGGATAGAAAATTATCCGGAAGCATTAGGCGACAATGCATTTGCTATAGACATAAACTATGGCGGCATGGGGCGAGAAGCCGCCGAAAAAATGTATGCGGCATTTCTCGGAGCACCGCTCGGCGGCGGTGAAAAATACAACATAAAGATTATAGCCGAGCAGTCGAACAGCGAAACGGAGAATGGTTTTAGAGAATATTTTGTCGAAAACAGTCTTACGGAAAACGTAGAAATAGAAACGGTATGTTTGGGTAACCTCAACGAAACGGAAGTTGAAGAAGCCCTCGATGAGATAGCATTATCCGGTGCAACAGACGGGATATTTTGCATAAACAACGGCAGACTAAACGAGGTATGTTCCGCAGTTGCTTCAGCAGGGTGCCTGACGGAACTTAAGATAATAACTTGCGGCATAAACGATGAGATACGGTCAAAAATTAATGACGGAACCATATACGGAACGGTAATGTACAGTTTTGTGAGATTAGGCGAGAATGCGAAAAGATTGACAGAACATCTTACGGGCGAAGCGGATGTTCCGCCCGAAGAAATGGAGGGCAACAAATTATTTGCATGGGTATCGTTTTTGAATTTGGAAACTGTCGAGCCGTTTATAGCCGAAGAAATGAATTTCAAAATACCGGTATCGTTAGAGCTTCACCCTGCAATCGGAGCGAAATTCAGTACGAGCGACGTTTTGCCATGCGACAAAATATACGCAATAGTTACGTACGATGACGGCAGCGTGAGATCCGTAACGTATTGCTGCGACTATAATTATTATGTGGAAGGACATGTAATGAACGTCACCGCATCGTATACCTCAGGCGCCATTACGGTTACCGCTTCGCTTAGGGTAAACGGAGTAGAGTTATTGGACGAAAATTCGTTAGAGTTATCTGCCCGTAACAAATATTACTTTTACGGAGACAGTCCGAACAAAAAGGACTATACGCTAATCGCTTCGTATATAAAAGAAAACGGAGGTACGTATCGAAAAAAAGTAGAAAACTTCAGTTTTCTGTTCGACGAATACGACGAAGTAACGGATAACTATACAGTATCGGTAAAGCATAGCGAACTCGGTCAGGACTACGTAATAAGTACCGGTGTAGAAGTAGTGCCGAAGCCGAAAATACTTCAATTGGATTCGGCGCAAAAGATTTATTGTGAAGAAGGCGAAAAGATAGATTACGCAAAGCTAACCGGCGTAATATTTTATTCGGACGGCACGTCAAAAACGTTGCGGGAAGCCAATCGGGTTTGCGAGGGTACGCCTAAGATAGCAAAGTTTGGCATAGGTCAGGAAAAGATAAAGGTAACTGCGAAATATTACGAAAACGGCGCAACAATAAACTCCGACGTGTGGATTTACCGTAAGCTCGGCGCAAAAATAAATCGATGTAACGTAACTCTCGAGGACGGACAAGCAGGCAAGGTCAGCTTAAATCTCGGCAGCAAAAAGGGGATGTACATGTTTTCGGACTATTCGGAAACGGGCAGTGAATTCCCTGTATCCGTATCGCATATACATAGACTTAGCGAAGCGTATGATTACGGCGTCGGACAAAACTGGCGTCTTAGCGTATATAGCAACGTAAGCTACAGAGCAAGCGAGGATACGTTTATTTACGAAGACGGCAGTGGCGATCTCTATCCGTTTGTAAGAGTAAACGAAGTCAAGGAATATGCACCCGAAAAGTACCGAGGCGAGTATTATAGCGAAGAACTAAAGACGGATTTGTATTACGAGCCGAATTTGTCGAGACAAAAAGTAACCTTGGCAGACAGCAACGGCAATTATATGGTTTTCGAAAAGAAGGGCGATTCGGCTGCTTATTGGCTCAAAAAAACGTACTGTTATCCGAGCTCGCCAAATAACGAAGAAACAGACGGCGCAAAGAACGTAATAGAGTATTTTTATTCGGCCGTAGCAGGGCAACCCCCGCTAATAACAAAAATATCCTGCGCAAAAAACGAATACGGAGTACGCAATGAACTTGTATTTGACTATGAAGCGAATCACCTCAAGTCGATTACGCTAATGACGGAAGGAGAAGAAACGGGTGTAAAGGTAGCGGAATACGCATACTCTGCGCCGCAGTTAGGCTCGTCTGCAAAGAAGTTGACAAGTTACACGGGTTATGCGTATTTTTCGGCAGAGGACGAAACGGAGCCGTCTGCAAAGGCGGTAAAGACGCTTAAGTTCGAATACGGCGACGACGCCTTAGTGTATATGACGGCGACAGACGTAATAAGTGCGACCGAATACGGTGAACCGACTTCGAGTTACAGCGTAAAGCTTTACCGATCGAGCGCAACGAACGGAAACCTTAGCAAAGTTCGCAGCGGCTATAGCGCAAGCGAATATACAAAGCTCGAACTGAACTATCTTAGCGGCAATGAGGATAAGGAAGGCGGCGAAAAAGCGGTTATAAAGATAAACGGATACAAAGCGGAAAACGGCGAAGAAGAATACGTCGGAAGCAATATAATCGTGTTAGGCTCCGAATACCGCATAGGCAGTTACAACGTGGAAGGAAGCGAAAAAGACAAAATATCTGCGGCAAATATGAACGGAGTAAATTACGAGTCGGTAAAGGAAAGTTACGGAGATGCGTTGGAAGTTGCAAGAGCGGACGCAACGGATGACGTCAGTGTAGAATTAATCGTACCGGACGAAAAGGAGTACGAAGAAGAACGAACGATGTACCTGATGTGCGAGTACAAAAGTTCGGTAAGCGGCTGCGGCAGCATAAAAGTAGACGTAACGAAGGATGGCGATACGACGCACATAGAGTACGACTACATAAATACTGACAGCAGACAGTGTTTTGCGATGCCGTTAGGTAAGCTAAAGAAAGGAGATAAAGCGGTAATAACGGTCGGAGAGAGCGAAATAAGCAGAGTGGCAAGGATAAAGAGTGCGGTAATGTTTGCAGCGCCGTACGAAACGCCGAGCGACATAGAAGCACCGGAGTTCGACGGAGCGGGCAGAGTCGTAAAGAACTATTCGTATAACCATATAAACAAAAAGGTACGCTTGGAAGAAACCTGTTACGAAGCCAAGGGCGAAATAAGTTCGGTAACCGTAAAAGAGGACGGGGAGATAAAGAGCAGGGTAGAATACGCCCGAGATATAAAAGGTAATGTGTGCGGAGTAAGACAGTACGGGAAAGAGCTGTCAAAGTTTTTGTATAACGGCTACGGAAGCGAGGCGGAAAGTAAAAGCATAACGATAGACGAAAACGGAATACGCAGCGAAGTAGTATACGAAGAAGGGAAACAAACGTATAAGACAGGGAGCGGCGAAGTAGGCAGTCCGGAGCAAATCCGAGAATCAGAGTATTACAAGTACGGAGGAATACCCAAGAGCATAACTTACGGAGACGTAAAGAACGAATACGTATACGACACGAAATGCAGGATAAACAAGCTCAAGTGCGGTGACGAAACGTATAATTACGTTTACGACGACAGAGACAGAGTAATTTCCGTTGACAAGAGCGGCGAGAAGTTGGTAGAATATACGTACAGAGGTTCCGACGTAAGCGGGGTAAAGACGGGTAACGTAAGCAGGAGTTTTACTTACGACGTAAAGGGCAGAATAACCGAGGTAAAGAAGTCTATAAACGGCGGAGCATATACCGAAGAGATGACGGCAGAGTACCTCGGCGACGCAAAAGATACGGTCAAGATAACGAGCTGCGGCACCGTAACCACAACGAGGCGAGGCAGCGGAAAAGTACTTAACGAGTACGAAAGCGAAGACGAATCGTTAAAGATGTCGGTAAAAGCGTACGTAGACGAAGTATTCGACGGAGCAGTGACTTCAAGCAGCGTTTGCGAGTTGTACAAAGTAAGTAATAACGAGGCAGGCAAAGAGTATACCGGAGTCGTTAAGCAGGAAGAAGCGGTAAGTCGTGACAGCGACGGTAAGGTCAAAGAGGTAGGATACGCAATAGAAGGAGATACGGCTTTATTCGGGAATAGCTACGAGTACGACGATCTCGGCAGACTGACAAAAGAAAATGTGTTCGCAGACCTCGACATGAGAATAGCAAGAACAGGATTTGCGGAAGAATACGACTACGCCGACGTCGGAAGCAGAGCAAGCGGGTTGGTAAAAGAGCAAAGGCTGAGTTACGGCAACGTAGACAAGGCAGAAAGTTTAGATAGAGATAAAATCTCGTATACGTATTATTCAAACGGTAACGTAAAGAGCATATATACGGGCAGTCCGACAGACGGAAAACTGCTTGCGAAGTACGGCTACGACGCAAAGAACAGACTTGTAAGCGAAAGCAGCGGAAACGAAACAACAACCTACGCATACGACGCAAAAGGAAATGTAACGGAGAGGAAGGTAGTCTATAACGACGGAGTAACTGCGGAGCGAACGGACGCATATACGTATAGCGGAGATAAGCTTGTAAGTTATAACGGAAATGCCGTTACATACGATAGCATAGGCAATCCTTTGAGTTACATGGGTAAGACTTTTACCTGGGAAGGCAGAAGACTAAAGAGCGTAACTAGCGGAGGAAGCACGCTTGACTTCGCATATAACTACGAAGGGATGCGAACAAAGAAAGGTAACGTAAGGTACTTTTACGTAGGGAACAGACTTGTAAGCGAGGTGAGAGGAAACGTAACGATACTGTATAGGTACGGAGTTAAAGGACTAAGCTCGATAGTAGTAAAGAAAGGCGAAGACACGCAGAAATATGTATGCAGGACAAACATATTTGGCGACGTAATAGCGATATACAATACCGACGGAGACTTGCAGTGTAAGTATAACTACGACGCATG
>ULOB01010483.1_pt1 | contig 10110 bp, 6 predicted proteins | sample 1952151 | NCBI WGS metagenome assembly ULOB01 (sample SAMEA4835591, study PRJEB28245) | human gut metagenome | biome: gut microbiome; material: fecal sample | place: Denmark | collected 2008
CAGGCCCGGAAGGAAAATCCACTTCCCGAAACCACGGAGAAAAAACGTGGTCGGAAGAAAAAAGGAAAAATCCTTGCCCTGGTAGAACGCCTTGCAAATTACAAGGCCTCAGTCTGCCTTTTTATCCATAACTTCAATGTCCCGTTTGATAACAACCAGGCAGAACGTGATCTTCGGATGATAAAGGTCAAGACCAAAGTATCCGGATGCTTCCGAACAGAGGAAGGTGCCAGAGATTATCTGAAAATCATGTCCTACGTTGGCACGGCACACAAGCAGGGACATAATGCTTACCAAGCAATCAAAAATGCAATCTCAGGTCATCCTGATTTCATCTTTGCGTAAAGCTGGTTCTGAATAGTTACTTTTCCGAACTTAATTCAACAATTTCATCTATTTTTTCAGATGAAAGCGTAGATATCCGTTGCGCAATGTCTATCGTTTCTAGTTTATAATTTTGAAAAATATATTGAAGCATTCTAAATGTGTGGGTCTTTTAGTATCATTTAAAGTTCGCCTTACTAAGGATTTTGATTTCGTATCAATCAAAGATTTCCACCGAACAAGATCTTTTCCCATATACGATTCAGCTTGCTGATCAGATATAAATGAACATAATGATCTGAAGTAATGATATTATAACTAAATGATCCTTCACGTCCATTATAGGTTCCTAATTCAAACCTGACGCATGGAATTTTCAAATAATTTGCCAAGTTATATGCTATACATTCTGATATATGATCAGTTGTTGTTATATCTTTTTTAAATTTAAATAAACCACTAATTTGTGTATCGGGATTATATAACCATATTTTTTCACTCCGACCACTGCCTTCTGAAAATCCATTATAAACTTCCCAATATGAAAAATCCTTCATAGCACTCCTTAATTGTAACCAATATATATAATTATAGCCTGTCGGCAAAAATGTGTAAAGAAGCAACTCAATAAAGTTAGCAAAGTTATCCGATTTTGATACTGAAAAGTTCTCATAAAATTCTCAAACAAGGATAGCTTCTTGATTCAAGAACAAATTTTCAAATAAAACAGACCGTCTTAAATATGTCTCTTGCATGTTACTTATGGGAGTACTTTCTACATAGCTCCATTCTAATATAGCCTTATTTTTATACATTTTCGCCCCTGAAAACTGCCCGGATATAGTGTTAAGGTAACTGGTAAGAAGTCTGGTAAGTCTGTAAAGAAGACATTAAAGGCTACTATTACAGTTAAGAATCCTTCTCTTACATTAACAGCAACATCTACTGAAGTTGCAGTTGGTGCAAAGGAGACAGTTAAGGCAACAGTTAAGCCTGCTTCAACAAAGGTTACATTCTCATCTAGTGATGATGCAATTGCAACAGTCGATGCTACAACAGGCGAAGTTACTGGTGTTAAGGCTGGTAAAGTGACAATCACAGCTAAGGCTGGTAAGACAACAAAGACTGTTGATATGGAAGTTAAAACTTATATTTTCAAGAGCGTAAAACAGACAAAAGCTGATACTCTTGAAGCTGTAGTTTCTGGTAAGACTTCTGATATCAAAGCTTCTGATATCAAGGTGACAAACACAGTTAACAACAACGTTATTGCTGTTAAGGCCGTAACAGTTGACAAAGCAGACGCTACAAAGGTTACTATCACAACATTCGCAGAGATGGTTGATGGTGCTAAGTATAATGTAGAACTTGCTGGAACTGTAAAAGATTTTACTGCTACAGATGGTGTTGTTGCAGATGTAAATGTTACACCAGTTCAGGTTCCTGCAAATACTGATGGAACAAAGATCAACGGTCAGTTGGTTGATAAAAATGGTATCGTAGTTAAAGAGTTCCTTACTAGCACAAAGCCAGCAAACGTAGACTTCACACTTTCTACGACTCAGGGTTATGTAAACGGTGATGCAATTGTTCTTCCGGTAGTTGGAAACAAGGGTACAGCTGAAATCACATACCATACATACAAATATGATGAGAAAGCTCAGGAAGTTGGAGCTATCACAAAGAAAGTTGACATTACAGCAGTAGCTGATACTCCTGTAACTACAACTGGATATGAGTTAACTATTGTTAAGAGCGGAGATAAAGTTGATTGGGCAAAGAAGAACAACCAGTTCTCAGCTAGTGACAAAACTATGGTTGCAAACTTCCGTTTTATGGGATCTGATAACAAAGAGATTACTGATGATTATTCAAAATATACAGTAGTATCAAGTGATGATTCTGTATTACTTCTTGCTAAGACAACATTATCTAAGACTACAAAAACTGTTGCCGTTAAGGGTGTTAAGGCTGGTACAGCATACATCAATGTGTTAAAGGATAACAAAGTTGTTACATCTCTTCCAGTTGTTGTAACTGCTGACAGAAAACTTGCTGATATCAAGATTGCAACACCTTCACTTACTGTTGCAAACAATGTTAATTCAACAATTTCTACAGATGTAAAGGGTATTGACCAGTATGGTGCTGATTTCGGAATTACTTCTATTACACCAACTGTAATGAATAAGAACACAGCAGTTGCAGATGGAAACCTTTCATTTACACCTAGTCTTACTGGCAAGGTTGAAATTAATGCTTCTGGTGTCAAAGCTGGAACATACAATGTTAAGGTAGAAGCTAAAACTGGTAATGATACAATTACACGTGTCATTACTGTAAACGTTGTTAAAGCTTCTGTTACAGATCCAGCACAGGCAAAGAGCCTTGGATTAAAGCTTTCTGCTACAGATGTTGATTTAGCAATCGGTGCTGACACTTCTGCTGCAGATATTCTTAAGAAGGATATCAATGTTAGCGTTGTTGCTTACAGTGAAGGTGCAGTAATCGGAACTGTTACTGCTTCTTCAATTACTGTAAACGGAAAGACTGACAATGTATCTGGAAACACAATTGCTCTTACAAAGAATGTAAGTGGCAAGGTTGTTAAGAACTTTACTGCTGGCACTTATGTAGTATCTGCTACAACAACAGATAAAAAGACATTTACAGGAACATTTACTGTAAAGGATACTCAGTCAACAAATGTTGCAACTAAGGTTGTTGACAAGAAGACAACTGCTGATATTACTGATCCAGTTGCAGTCGTAGAAGCTAACGTAGAGTTCAGCATTAATGGTGCTGACTTTACAAAACTTGGCAAATCTAAGATTTCTGTTGATCCAGGTCAGTACAAGACAGTTAATGATGCTATCTATGTAGGAACTGTAAAAGTTACAGTAACTAATAATCAAAGTGTTTCTTATGAAGTATCTGTTGATGTAAATACAACATTTACAAAATTATTTATCCATAGTATATAGTCTGATAGGATAACACCAAAGGGAATCGGATCAATACCGATTCCCTTTTCATATTTTTTATCAAAAAAGGGAATGATTCAAATGAATCACTCCCTTTTGATAATTTAACCAGATAATTATTTAACTGTAACTGTTAAACCAATATTTACGGTAAGAACAACTGTATTCTTTCCAATAGATACTGTAACATCTGCCTTAGAAACATATACCTCACCAGAAGTATTTGTAACATTTGTTGTGCCATCTAAGCCATAGAATTTAACATTCTTCTGCTCTGTTCCTTCATATGTAAACTTGAAGCAACTAGCAACACTAGCGCCCTCTGTTGCAACACGCTCTACACTTACTGAAGGCTGAGTATTTGTAACCTCGAAAGTCTTAACGAATTTCTTTTCTTTGTATGTAACAGTCAGTGTATAAATTCCAGAAGCCATCTGTGCACCACTAGAGATGTTGTTAACATTAATTGTGCTAAGTGCAGAACCAGTTGTTACACCAGTTGCATCTTTTGCAGCTTTACCATCTTTTTCAAGTTTCCAAGTTGCATCTTTTGCAGCAACCTTCTCAACCTTTACACCATTCTTGTCATAACCGATAACATCAGCTGAAATTGTTGTATTAGCTGTAGCGTCAGCCTTTACGATAGCATCTGCCTTATCAGCACCTAAAACTAAATCAAATGCAGCTGGTGTAGCAGCTGTTTTATCATATGCCTTTACAACGATTGTAAATGTTACTTTTACATCCTTGTACTCAACAATGTAAGTATTTGATGAATCCTTACCATCTTTAGTAAGACCTGGTTTTGTTACCTTAATTGCATTCTTTGTAATATCAATGTTCTTAGAATCATCAATCTGTGAGTTTGCATTCTTACATGTTAATCCAGAAGTAATAGCAACCTCTTCACCATACTGATCCTTTGCTGTAGCTTTTACAGTTACATCATTATCAATATTATCCTTAGAAGAAAGTACAAATGAATTCTTATCAAGAGATAAAGCAGTAACTTTTCTCTCATCACCAATTGTAACAGCAAGTGTTGTTACAACATTCTTCTTAGCATCCTTTACGATGATGTAAGCTGTACCAGACTTATAAGGAGTAACAGCTACAGCTGTTGTATCTTTAACATTTGTAGAAGCTGTTGAAACAGTCATAACATCGTTGTTTGAGCTTTCGAATGTATAATCCTTTGCATTAGCTGTCTTTCCATCAGAAGTTGCTCTCTGGATATATGCGTATACATCAGTATCCTTTACAGCAAGCTTTGTTTCTTTGATGTTCTTGAACTCAGAAGCATTATCTGTCTTCTTTCCAAGTTTAACGTTCCATGCAGATGTTGTAACAGCTGTTGGATCTACACCAGTGATAGTAGCTTCTGCTGTAATATTTCCTTCCTCAACTGCGGAAGCATTGTACTTTCCAGTATGAGCGATAGCTGTAACCTTAGCTGTGTTTCCTACTTTGTAAAGGTTTAAAGTATTTCCTGAAAGATAACCATTGTTTGTAGCATCTACCTTGAATTCAACATATGTGAATCCTGTAGGAACCTTAGTTGTTCCCTCTAATGGCTTAACAGATGCAATCTCAACACCGCTTGCATCAGTGAACTTAGCAACGATATCATTTGCATTTGATCCATCAGAATTATTTGCAGGAGTTGGAACTACAACTGAAGCAGGAGAAATTTCTGCCTTAACAATCTTTCCATCTGTAGCAGTGAATGTCTTTGTTACATCTGCTACTGTTACAGTGTAATCCTTGCCATCAGCCATAGCTACATATGTCTCAACTGTAACCTGTGTCTTATCAGTTTTATCAACAGATACACTCTTTGCAGCAACAGTTGCTTTAGAGCTTGTATTTGTGATTACGAAATCAGATGCCTTTAAAGCAGATGTATTACCAGCAACTGTAGCTGTAAGCTTTGTTGTTGTAGCCTGCTTAACATCCTTAAGGATGAAATCTTTAACAGCCATCTTAACAGTCTTTGTTGTCTTACCAGCCTTAGCTGTGATTGTCACTTTACCAGCCTTAACACCAGTAACTTCACCTGTTGTAGCATCAACTGTTGCAATTGCATCATCACTAGATGAGAATGTAACCTTTGTTGAAGCTGGCTTAACTGTAGCCTTAACTGTCTCCTTTGCACCAACTGCAACCTCGCTAGCTGCCTTTAATGTAAGAGAAGGATTCTTAACTGTGATAGTAGCCTTTAATGTCTTCTTTACAGCCTTACCAGACTTCTTACCAGTTACCTTAACAGTAACTTTTGCTTTACCAGCCTTAACAGCCTTAACAGTAATCTTCTTCTTAGAAGCCTTAACTTTTGCTACACTCTTCTTGCTTGTAGTAGCTTTAACTTTTACGCTCTTCCAAGTCTTTGGAGTTGTAACTTTGATTGTCTTAGACTGACCTACATATACGGCAGCCTTTGTTGTGCTAAGCTTTGGAGCTGCAGCAGCATTTGCAGGAGTTACAGGTAAAGCTGTAACAACCATTGCAGCAGCAAGAGTTGAAGCTAACACTTTTTTGAATGTCTTCATGTCTTTTCCTCTCTTTCCTTTTGTGATCAACCTCCATCAGAATTCTACTTGTTTGCCTCACACGTTTAAGTTCAGCCATCTTCACTTTTGACTCGCTGCGGACGATCCATCCATTCCAACGACATCACTAATTGCCTCCGCCGACCTCCTCGAGTAAATACTCATCGCCAGCATCATCTACAAACACATAAATCTTTCGATTGAAGCCTCGAACCCTCAAAGTCGCGTAGAGCTAAATCCAACATTGATAGTTCAGCATCAAATTCAGCAAGCTGCTCCTAACGGATCTCAGCTTCTGTATGTATCTGTAATTGTAAGGTTGTCTGAAACCTATCTTTTCAGTTTCAGTTTCCATAGCTCCAATAGTTGCTAATCAGTTCTCGTACTTTTCTTTTAGCAGTACTATTTTAACTACTCTACGTGACAATAATACACCAAGTATTGTGTCTTTGCAACCTAAAAATCGCATTTTGTTGAAAAAACTTTTTAATATTTTCTTAAGTTGTTAAGATTTTTTTCACAAATTACAACTATTTCAACTGCATATAAAAAAAACGAGCCTTTTCATGCTATTTTAACATAAAAAGGACTCTTTTCCCAATAGATTTCTTAGATTTGAATTAGTTTCTTCTTATTATATATAGAAGAAACGCAGATCTCTTTCAAGGCTTCCTGCCATATCCTTTAACTGGTTTGCAATACTTGTGACGCCCATATGATCCTTGTTAACCGTTTTCTTTCTGGTGTTAACATTCTTACCTTTTTCCATATTTACTCCTTCTGTGTCCTCCGGCTTCTCTCTATAAGCCCTTCTTTTGATAATTTTTCCCCAATTACGAACCAGGTCTATATTCTTGGCAATTGGTTAAATGATAAAACTGATTACATTATTTCTTTTTCACAATGCATCTTTTCTTAAAAAAAGAAATTCCATAGCATAATACCTGATCGTATTCAGCCTCAAATTCTTTCGCATACATCCGATCATCGATCTGTGCGATCGCCCTGTCGCAATCCGATGCAAGGTTTTCCAGTTTATGCGTATACTTGGCTTCAAATATGGCAACCTGTCCTGCCACCGGATTGTAGATAACAATATCACTTCGTCCTTCCCCATGCTCACGGTTGGATTCGACCATGTATCCAGCTCCCGTGAAAATTCCGGCAAGAAATGCATGATAGAAATCTTCACGATAATCATGATAACTGATTGTTCTGCGAAGCAATTTGTTCAATTCCTCCGTAATTCTCTGCGCATCACCATTCCATACTGCTGTAAACAGCTGCTCGCGATTCCAAATCTTTGCATTGTCATCAAACCATCTCATGATTGTTGACTCAAAGATTTCTTTTACTTCCAGGTTTGGTATTGTGAGAGCGACTTCTCCATTGTTTCTCAGCCCCATAACCACAGAACCGGAAACCTTTGTTAAATATCCTGTAAGATACAAAACCGACCATAGATTGTTTTCCGACGAATGTAGATAATCATACGTGAGATCTTCCTCTATTTTTTGAACAATATAACCACCCTCCAACAAGGTTTCTAATTTTCTTGTAATACTTGTTCCGGCATAATCAATAAATGAACGAATGATGGTGTTGCCACTCGTATTCTTCCAATAACTCTGTGGAATAGCGGTATTATCGCTTTGTAAATCACGAATATAGTTTAATACATCCCATGGACAATAAATATCCAGATCTCCAAAGTGATATCCATCGTACCATTCACGTATCTTCTCTGCATATGCCTGACATCCGGTATCGGAAAGTAAGGTTTGAACCTCTGATTGGGTAAACCCAAAATATTCATTATACCGATTGTCAGAAATCGTATCTGTCACAAAATTGTTGGCTCCGGTAAAAATGCTTTCTTTCGTGATGCGCAGGCATCCCGTAATAACAGCAAATCGTAAAGCTTCATTGTCCTTCAAAGCAGTGCCAAGCATTGTACTGATTACATCAAGCATTTGCGCATAATAATTTTTTTCTTCTGCTTTTGCAATCGGTACATCATACTCATCCAGAAGCATAATAACCGGCTTCTGATAGTAGGATTTCATCATTCTGGTGAGTAACAGCAGTGATTTCTTTATTTCAGCATCCGAAGCAAGATTTTCTTTGATTCTGCTGAAAATAACTTTGTCATCCGTATCAATCATATCGGAATCCAGTAAATAAGAATGTTGCTTGTACAAATCTGCAATTTCTAAGGTGAGCATCTCATAGGCTGATTCAAATCGAAGTCCATCTATATTTTTCATGGATAAAAAAATAACCGGATATTGATTCATCCATTTTTTACACAATTCTTTCTGTGTTGCAATATACAAACCTTCAAATAATTTTTCATTTTTTCCCCGAATATCAAAAAAAGCCGACAACATACTCATCGCAAGTGTTTTTCCGAACCGACGCGGTCTTGTAATCAGGGTTACGGTTGAAAAATCTTTTTCCAACAGATCCTGAATCAAACCTGTCTTATCAATGTAGTAATAGTTGTTGCGGCATATTTCTGTAAAACTACTCATTCCGACTGGAAGCATGATCCTGTTCATTCCAACATTCCCCCTTCATATATTTAACAACAGCATCCTCATAGTCACTGATGGAAGATCTTAAAGCTTCTATAAAGTCATTCTCTGTCACTTCCAGTATTCTTGTAAGTGAATATAGTTTTTCCATTTTTCGTACTATTATTATATCGTTTTTGTACGATTTCATCAATAAATTTAGCTAAGAAAAAAGCAAAAGTAAAAACGGTGTCATACTGTATTAATCGGGTTCCATTTTTCTTCTCCACCATGCGAATCTCTACTGTAGTCTACCACCAGTTCCTCGTCCATCGCAGTTCTTACAGTAAATCCGAAATGGTTTCAAAAAAAATAATTTTTTTAAAAATTTTTATTTTCTTTTTACATCATGCAACATAGTACCTAAGTATCACAATTGTTTTGTAGTCCAATTTTTTCCATAAACAAAAAGACCTCATAGAACGGTTTTTCCGCTCTACAAGGTCTTTATTTTCTCGTTATTTTATTCATTCCCTAAGCTAAAGATTTTTGCCCCTTGAGGATAAAGGGCGTTGCCTTGGGATATGGAGAATTTGACCTTGTATGGGTATTATAACGTGTTTAACTTACTTTGTCAGGTCCATTTTAGACCAAATTCTGTTTTTGTAATGAACATTTTACAAATTTATATTCGTTTAAATCTTTGTTATTATCTTCTATTATTTGAACAATTTCATTATTATATTTAGCTATTATTCTATCATAACTATTTCTTCTAATACTAGCATTATTCTTTGAATCTGGATTGCCTCTCATATTATCACTTTCTTCTAGTTCTCTATATGACAAATTTATTTTTTCAACTACATCAATATCCCACTCTACATATTCAAAGCATTTTTCAGGGAACATATCACACATATTAGAATCATATGCATAATAACTCCAATGAGAATTAGCATCATTAAAAAAATATTCTTTTCCTGCATTATACAAAAACTTTTTAAAAACCTTGTTCTTATGTAAAACAGCAAGTTCCATTTGCTGTAATTCTATTTTTTCAATCATTCTAAATCTATTATAATTATTTGTAATTTTATCCAAATTCACTAAATTAGAATCAACACCTAACACTTCAACCAATAATTTCCAAAACGTGTTTTCTTCAATGTAATATCCATTCTCCAAATAAGGCATTAACCATTCTTGTATGAATGTTTTATGTCTGGAAACCATGAATACAAATATCTTTGGGAAATTTTCATACCATTCAATAAATGAATCTATATGTTGATACAAAAAATCAACAAATGCTTCTCTGATTAATTCATTATCTGTATCAATTACTGTCGTCCAAAATCCAATATTACTTTTGTTTAACATCAAACACGTCTTATTCTTTTCATAAAAATTTTCAAAACATTGTATAGTATTCCTTTTATAAACTAATGCTATATCTTTCAGAATATATCTTAATTTTTCTTCTCCAACAGTAATAAAATATTTATATGAATACATTAATCTGTCAAATAAATATACTCTTCCCCCTAAAACATAAAATTCTGATATATCATCTTGCATATAATTCCAAAACTGCTCCACTGTACATGATGTTATATGTTCACCTTTAGCATGTGCACAACTATTTCTAACATTTTTCCAATACTCATATCTATTCTTTATTCTTTCATAATTTGTAAATCTAAATACCGCACCCTCGCCTTTCCCATCTTGCTT
>ULOB01032786.1_pt1 | contig 10088 bp, 15 predicted proteins | sample 1952151 | NCBI WGS metagenome assembly ULOB01 (sample SAMEA4835591, study PRJEB28245) | human gut metagenome | biome: gut microbiome; material: fecal sample | place: Denmark | collected 2008
AACGACCAACGCCACGTTTATAGCGGCGAGACGTCTTGCGATCTGATACAGCTGCAGATGATCTTGTATCATCTTCCGCCGAATCGAAATAATCCGAATGTAAAATTGTCTGTACCATTTCGGTTGTATCGTACATCTGGCGAAGCTTGTCCGATTGAATGTATGTCATACAGTCGATCGGCGCAAGAGAAATCATCGGATTGCTATAAGATAAATCGTAATCCTGCGCATCATAATATGTAACGTTTACGCATCTGGTAAACGGGTGCGGAAAATAACTGCTACACACACGCACCGTTGTAGCAACATCACGGATCTGCTTATCGACAAAGTGCCAACGCTGTGACGTTCCGAATAACACAACGTGTCTATGTCTGACCTGACAGAAGTACTGAAATAGTGCCTTCGACATAGATTTACCATTGCAGAAATCACGACTATTAAGGATGGTACCGATTTCGTCAATCAAAATTATCGTATTATCGGCACATGAAAATATATCATCAACGCTGTTTAACGGCTTTATAACCGTGTGCTTCGGAAACCCAGACAGTTTTATATTAGTCAAAACCTGCACTTGCGGAAACCGCTTACACAACTTATATGCCGTATAAACCATGCTGGAAGTCTTGCCAGCACCAAATTTACTGGTGAATATATGTATACCCCAACGGTCAAAATCCTTGTAACGTTTGTATTTATAATACAAAAATCGGTCATGTATCTGATACGCTATGAACAACGGTAACCGTATCAGATTAGCAAAAATCTTTCGGAAGAAAACAATCAAAGCCATCAAATCACCACCTTATAACAATCGATTTCGCCGACCAAGGAAGATAGCAGGCATTTTCATGACAAACACGAAAACGCCAATACCGATAGCCAGACGGACAATATTATTTATCACATCGGCGATCGTGATCATGTCGTTCGACCAGCCGAACATAACAAGAAACGCAGAAACAACATCAGTCATTTAGTTAATCCTTTCACGATTAAAAACAATATTGCAAAAAGCAACAACGAAAACAAGCAAGCTTCGGACAAAGTCAAAGTGTCAAGCTGCCGAAGCAAAATAGAGCCGGAAGAAGAACCGATAACCATAAAATCACCACCTAATCAATCAAATATCTTCCAAACGACATAAGCGACAAGTACAGTTAGCAGCTGTCCAATTATAATATCAAAAATTGACACAGAAAACGGTCCGAAATCAATTGGAATCTGAAGGACAGATACAACACCGGATAATAACTGTTGGATATATGTAATCATAGTATCACCGTCCTAAAATACGCAAAATAATTATTAACGACACTCCAAGCAAAATGATAGACCAGAATGCCGCAGGAAACAAAGACCAACACGCCTGAAAAAACACAGATACGGAAGATATAGATGTACGTAATCCGGATATAATATCATTAATATTTAAATTAGATAGATTATCAAAATTTGTATCAACATCACCGCCAACATTAAAATTATCACCTTTGGAAGGATCAACGCTGGGTGTATTATTTTTTAGATCATCCCACATCTGATCCGACTTATCACCATAATCATAGATTTTAGTACCGTTACCTGAATCAGACTTATTAAAACTCTGTGCAGAAGTAAAATAAGTAACATCCAATACTTCGGAAGTAGTCAAATCTATAAGTTCCGCCTTATAAAACGTATTAGCTTTAATGGCGGAATAATCGGACAATGTAATCGTATAAACCTTATTGCCGGTAGTATCGGTAAAATCCATATCGGAAGAATTTAAATTAAAAGCACGATTATAGGTTAAATTAACCCAATTTTTTTCGAATATGTTAATACAGCCTTTTTTTAAAACATCAGACATATTAGTAATGCCAACAAAACCGGGAACGTGAAATTTTTTAGATATAGCTGTAGTAAGTTTAAAACCGGTGCGTTTGTCAGAATCAGAAAGCTCATCATACATACCAACAATAAACGGTGCAATTAAATCATTATCATTATAGGACAAGACCATACTATATTTATGATTATTACCGTTATCGGAAATCGCAAATGTAAACATAGGATACTGATGACCTTCGGAGATGAAATCTTTAACCCATAACGGAAAAGATCCATCAGGATTAGTAAAACTTGCACATGTTATAAATTTGGCAGTAGAAGAAGAATCTGAAGAATCCTTAAAATCACTATCCTTATGATTATTGATTACATCATCAACAAGATTCTTATCATCTGTTGACGAAAATGTACCATCTACCACAGTAAATACAATATACATAGTATCGCCGTATGTATCAGTAAAACTTACATTTTTATCACCTATAATTGTAAAACCGCCCATTGAAGGTTCACCGTTCTTAACACGAATACAGGAATTGCAATAATTATTATTGTAAAAACCAAATTGAAAATATGCACTATCAAAAGAATCAGGAATCCATTCATAAGCAAATTGCGTACCACAAAAATATATATTGTGATACTGACCCGAAGAATCAGAACGAATAGAGAAATTATTGTTATTAAAGGTAACAAATTTACCATTTTTATAACCGAAAACACGACCATATAAATTAGTTGAAGTTGAACTGCTATAAGCAGAATAAAGAAATTCAACATCTAATTTCTGACCTGCTGTAAATTTAATTGATCTGTAATTTCCGATAGTTCCTAATGAAGCAACAGTATCATCTGCAGATTCTACACTTTCGGCGCTGGCGACCTGAAACATCACCGAAGCCAGACCGAGAACGACAGCCAGAGCAACAGCAAAAGCAACTATTCGCAATGCTGCACTTCCCTGCTCTTTCATAAAATCACCCTTTCAAAAATATATAAAAAGTCGGCAAGAACAAATAAATCCTTGCCGACCGTATGTTATCTTGCAGATCGCTTCATTCTTGCGAAAACTGCAACGGATGCACCGACAAGCGAACAGCCAACGAAAATAGCAATCACAGGATTGTCCATCATGGCAGTAAAAGCAGTGCCGACGCAAGTTATAGCATTTGTAATGCACGCTGTAATGGCTTCCATCTTCAAAATTACACCTCCCTTCAAAACAAAAACATTCATCAGTTCAAAAGAACACGTTCAATACCGCCGTAGCGGTTTTCGATGATCTCAAAGTCAGTACCGGCAAGACCTTTCAGCCATTCGCCTGACTTATCATCTTTATAAAAACCTTTAAAGGCTTTTTTCAAAACTTCTGAATCATTCTTGATTTTGTAGGAATGAACAATTCTGCCGAAAGCAAAATTTTCGTTCTCAGGGTTTTCAAGCTCTTCTGTACCTTCAAAGTACAACATCAAGTTATTGTACTCAATTTCTTTACTCGTCTGACGATCTGTAAAAGATCCGCACTTCACTTCTGCGCCTATCAAAATCATTTTAATCACCTTCCTTTACATCAGACACCTGAACAGTATCAAGAATCAGCTGGTAAAAACCGCCGAACGATATAATCACAAAATGTGACAGCGAAAGATACAAGTGATAAACAAAAGAATTAAACTCGCAGAAATCAAGATTTACATATAATGTATCAGACTTTACATCAGCAAAATCTGATAAAATCTTGTTAACAACGTGAGAGATAGATAAACTATCAAGAATGCAATCGGGTAAAAGTTGCGAAGAAACCGAATCGGGGAAAACCGTATACGTCTTTTTTACAATATCCATAATAACTCCTATCTTGCCGTTATGCACCACGGTCACGGGTAATAAAAATGTTGTATAATACCCCAAATGGGGTACATCTATATAATACCCCGTTTGGGGTGATTTGTCAACCCCGTTTGGGGTATTTTTGTATAATGTAACAAAAAGGAGATGATAAAATTGTATACAAGACTAAAAGATCTACGAGAAGACTCAGATCTAACACAGGTAGAATGTGCGAAAATAGCGTTTATCGGCAAAAACACATATATTAGATACGAAAACGGTGAACGCATACCGCCATTAGACGTAATAATAAAATACGCACAACATTACAACGTGTCAATAGATTATATAGCTGGATTAACAAAAGACAATCGGAAATACTGGTGAGGAGATGTAAAATAATGAATTTAGAAAATTTAATAAACACAAGCAGCGCAGGCGGAGGAATTATATTAACGATAATAGCCGGCATGATTATTTTATTACCGATACTGATCATTATCGCTATTTTCACTATCAGCTCAAATTCAACGAAGCTGACCAAGCAAATGGATCTACTAAATAAGCAAATAGATTACTTGCTACAACTTGAAGAACGCAAGCAAGGTATCAATCAAAATCCATCGCAAAATGTACGACAAAACACACCGCAAAATTTTGACGGTAGCGGATTTGACACAAGGCAATAAAAGAAATAATCAAAGAAAATCCGAAATTCTGCGCTTCGCTATCGGTCGCTTCCCTTCTGCCGCCCACATCAGCCGCTTGCGTAAGTTGTACTACTATCAAAAACGTGTAGATCTATCAATGTTACGAAAGGTGATAGTGCAGTTTCGCCGACAATACGCACAGGAGCCGGAACGCAGGAAAAGCCAGAAATCAGAATAATAACAGAATAACTCGTTGAAAGTAAGACTTCCAACGAGTTATTTCCGCTATTATTTCCGATTTTCCGACTTTTCTCCGCTAAGAAGTACCCGTGCGAATTTGTCATTTCACTTCACGCAGCACCTTTCTTTTTTCTTGAAGATCTAAACGTACTTTATAACGTAGTACAACCGAACTGCCCCAACGCGGCCATGGTGGGCGGCTTTGGTTAGCGACCTTTGCACGCTTTATTTCTTTTGCAAAACTTTAATTTTAAATTTTTGCATAGAAATTTTTTACAATTGCTTCAACTTAGTATTAATTTTACGAAATTGCGTGTAAAATTCTGTTATACTGCTCCGCTGACTATTATACTATAAAATCCTGCCCAATTCAAGATTTATTGCGAAATACGGAGTCGATGCCGATTATATGGTGCCTATACCTGATATGCTGTAAATTGAAACATACCGGAATCAAAGATAAGAATTTAAGTGCAATCAAATCATAAACTGTCAGAAAAAGAAAAATCCCGTCGCTTTGAGCGACGGGACGTATTTCTTAAAACTACGATCAAGCCTTGTTGATTGATCCGAAGAGTTCCATCTTTTCCTTAACTGTAGCCTTGATAGCCTCAAAGCCGGGTGCGAGGAGCTTTCTGGGATCGAAGCCCTTACCCTGAAGATCCTTGCCTTCTTCGATGTACTTTCTTGTTGCTTCCTGGAATGCAAGCTGGCACTCTGTGTTAACATTGATCTTGGAAACGCCGAGTGAAATAGCCTTCTTGATCATGTCTGCAGGGATACCTGTACCGCCGTGCAGTACGAGAGGCATATTGCCAACCTTCTCCTTAACTGCTGCCAGTGTTTCAAATGAAAGACCGGGCCAGTTTGCAGGGTACTTGCCGTGAATGTTGCCGATACCTGCAGCGAGCATTGTAACGCCGAGATCAGCGATAGCCTTGCACTCGTTGGGATCTGCGCATTCGCCCATACCTATAACGCCGTCTTCTTCACCGCCGATAGAGCCTACCTCAGCCTCAAGAGAGATACCGAGTATATCGCAAGTGTTTACGAGAGCTGTTGTCTTTTCAATGTTCTCAGCGATAGGATAGTGAGAACCGTCAAACATTATAGAAGAGAAACCTGCGTTGATGCAAGCCTTAGCACCTTCGAAAGTACCGTGGTCAAGGTGGAGAGCTACGGGTACTGTGATGTTCAGTTCTTCGATCATGCCCTTTACCATGCCTACAACGGTCTTATAACCGCACATATACTTGCCTGCGCCCTCAGATACACCTAAGATAACAGGTGAGTTGCACTCCTGTGCTGTAAGAAGGATAGCCTTTGTCCATTCAAGGTTGTTTATGTTGAACTGGCCTACGGCATACTTGCCCTCAAGAGCCTTGTTCAGCATTTCTTTTGCAGAAACTAACATTTATTTTCTCCTTTGATTCTTATTCCGGCGGAAACCGCCTTTGAATTTATTATACTACATTTAACCTGTAAATGCAAGTATTAATTGACAAAAAAAGAGCCGCTTCTCAGCGGCTCGGTATGTATTATTTCTTGAAATCCTTAACCAGCTCGGCAAGGCACTCTGAACAGATGTTCTTGCCCTTGAACTGCTGGATGTCGCTTGCGTTGTTGCAGAATGAGCAAGCAGGCATATACTTCTTAAGAATAATCTGGTCGTCCTCAACATAGATTTCAAGTGAATCCTTGATGCCGATGTCGAGTGTTCTTCTCAGCTCTATCGGAATAACAATTCTTCCGAGCTCGTCAACTTTTCTTACAATTCCTGTAGATTTCATGATTCTTTCTCCTTGTTGTTTTTACTTGATCTTTCCTTTTCGGGCAGGAAAACCGTCATTTCTTCCTGCTTCGATTATATTTTACCAAATCTTTTTACAATTGTCAAATGTGGATTTTATATAGCTGTAATTCACTTCCATTCATAGCAGGAAAAGAAATTGAACGTTATTCAAATTGCTAAATCGTTACAAATCCCTTTATTATCGTATTTGTAAATAGTTTCAAATTTTCTGTCCGTAAAAAGCAAAATCTTTTAATTTTATTGAAATGACAAAATTATTGTAAAATTCAGCACAATGCACATATAACGATGATTTTTTACGCTTTTTGTAGTGCAATATTCGGCTTTTCACTTTAAAAGGAGTTATCATGAGCTATGTAATTTTTGTAATTATATCCCTGTCTTTTGTTTTTTCGGCTTGTAACGGAACGATGAACGATTTATCTGTTGCGGCGCTCACCTCCTGCAAGGATGCTGTGACGCTGTGCATTTCGTTATGCGGTACGATCTGTCTGTGGAGCGGTATTATGAATGTCGCAGGTAAATCCGGCATCGTTTCGGGATTTTCGAGATTGCTTTCGAAACCGCTGTCACTTCTCTTCCCTGATATAAGCAGGAAAGGCAGTGCGATGCAATATATAATACTCAACTTCATTTCAAATCTGCTTGGACTCGGAAATGCCTCTACTCCGCTCGGCATAAAGGCGATGCAGGAGCTTAAAGAGGAGCAGAAAGCAAAAAAGAACGCTACAAGGAGTATGATTATGCTTGTTGTGCTGAATACGGCAAGCGTTCAGCTTTTCCCGTCTACCGTTATTGCACTCCGTGCGTCCTATGCAAGCGAATCCCCTGCCGATATACTGCCGTGCGTATGGGTCGTATCGGCCTTGTCGCTGACACTGTCCGTGCTGTCGGTGTTCGTTTTTGAAAAAATCAGCGATAAAAGAAGGAAGAACGTGAAATGAGCGGTTACAGCGATTATATAGTACCGCTGATAATCCTTGCGGTGACTGTTGCCGGTATAATAAAGAAAACGGATATATTCGATGCGTTTGTCGAGGGAGCCGCAGAGGGTCTAAAAACAACATCGGCAATTCTCCCCTCGCTCATCTGCCTTATGACCTGCATAGGAATGTTCAGGGCATCTGGCGCAATGGAACTGCTTGTACAGCTTGTAAGCCCGATAACGTCATTTTTCGGTTTTCCGGACGAATGTACGCCGCTTATATTTATCCGTCCGCTTTCGGGGAGCGGTGCGTTATCTGTTTATGACAGCATAATTTCCGAAAACAGCCCGGACAGCTTTATCGGCAGGATAGCTTCAACGATGATGGGGTCAACGGAAACTACCTTCTACACTGTCGCCGTATATTTTTCGGCGGCGAAGGTTAAGAAAACACGTTACGCCATACCTGCGGCGCTTATAGGAGATATGGCAGGATGGATACTTTCCTCCATAGCCGTAAGGCTGATAATGAAATAAAAAAGCACGGAGAAAAGCCTCCGTGCTTCAGTCTGTATATCAGTCTTTTACAATATCACATACATCTGCCCTTGTGACCTTTATAAGATCATCGGGAGCAAGGATAATCTGTGTGCCGAGCTTTCCTCCGCTGACTATAACCTTGTCAAAGTCTTTTATAGTGCTGTGATAAACTGTCTTGTACTGCTTCTTCATACCTATCGGGGTACATCCACCTCGGATATATCCCGTAACTGCGTTAATATCCTTGACGTGTACCATTTCTATTGATTTCTCGCCTACCGCCTTTGCCGCTTTCTTCATATCAAGCTCAAGTGCTATCGGGATTGCAAATACATAATAATTCTTGGATTTTCCTTCCGTAACAAGCGTCTTGAATGTGCTTTCGTAAGGCTGTCCGAGCATATCCGCTATATGTACGCCGTCGATGAATTCATCACACTCGTATGTGTTGACCTCGTAATTTATTTTATTCTTGTCAAGTATACGCATTGCGTTGGTTTTGTTCTCTTTTTCCTTTGCCATATCAATTCTCCTTTACATCTGAGAGAATTTTAACGCATTTCACATAAAAAGTCAAGCGTTCAGTCAAGTAATGCGCTTATAGCCGGAAAAGGTTGTACGCTGCGTTTCAATATGCCGTGTATATAGGCAATGCAGATACCGTAATTTGTTATCGGAACGCCTGCGTCTTTCGCACAGGCTATGCGGTACTTCATTTCACGTTCGGAAAGAGTGCATCCGCCGCAGTGTACTATCAGCTTATAACGGCTTAAATCTTCGGGGAAAGTGCCTCCCGATGAAAATTCGAATTCAAGCTGTTTGCCGGTGTATTTGTTTATCCATGCAGGGAGCTTCATCGTGCCGATGTCGCCGCACTGCCTGTGGTGAGTGCATCCCTCCGAGATAAGTATCCTGTCGCCGTCACCAAGCTTGTCAAGCGCTGTAACGCCGTGTACGTTTGTTTCAAGGTCGCCCTTATAACGTGCCATAAGTATCGAGAATGATGTAAGCATCACATCGTCCGGGACTTCCTGCGAAACTCTTGAAAATACCTGACTGTCAGTTATGACTATCTTCGGCTTTTCCGATAATTTTGAAAGGGTGGCAGTAAGCTCTGTTTCACGACAGACAGCGGATATTGCTCCTGCCTCAAGCACATCTCTTATCGTCTGCTGCTGAGGGAGTATGAGTCTGCCCTTAGGAGCGGCTTTATCTATAGGAACAACCAGTACGGCTATATCGCCCGGATTCAGCAGATCTCCGCAGATGCACATCTTTTCGTCTTTTACATCAAGCCTTGAGCCGATAAGTTCTTTCAACTCGTAAATGTTTGTGCCGTTCAGTGCGTCTGTGTAGATCGTGCCATCGGTTTTCAGGGGAACGGTATCAAGCAGACCGCACTTGTTCATTACGATAATGTACGGTATGTTCTGCTTTTTCAGCCTTTCGAGTATGGCACTGTCAAAGTCGGATATGCCCTTTGTGCTGTCAACCACAAGCAGAGCAATATCTGTCTTGAACAGTATCTGATAACTTTTTCTTACACGCAGGCTTCCGAGGTCGCCCTCATCGTCAAGTCCCGGAGTGTCGGTTATCATAACGGGACCCAGCGGCAAAAGTTCCATTGCCTTTGAAACAGGGTCGGTCGTTGTTCCTGCAGTATGCGAAACCACAGCAAGTTCCTGCCCTGTTATAGCATTTATTAGGCTGGATTTGCCTGCGTTGCGTCTGCCGAAAATTCCGATGTGTATGCGTTCTCCGCTCGGTGTTGAATTTAAACTCACCGGTTGCTCCTTTCTCAGTCGGTTTCTCAGAACCTGAAATCTCTCTGACCGTGAATAATGTTGTCAATATACTCGGTCGCCTTTGCTCTTACCTTTTCATTCGGGATGGTCGTAAGCTCTCTTGCGATAAGCTCCTCGCCGATTTTTCTTGTATCCTCCGATGCATAGTCGACAAGGTATTCCTTAAGCGTCATAAGGGCATTCGGGTGACAGCAGTTCTGTATCTGACCTGCCTTGCACAGACTCATAAAGCGGTCGCCTGTTCTTCCCTCACGGTAGCAGGCTGTACAGAACGACGGGATGTATCCGAGCCTCATCAGCCAGTTTACTACCTCGTCAAGACTTCTGTTATCCGATACGTCAAACTGTGCCGAGTTTTCTTCCTCAGGCTCAGGCTCAGCATAACCGCCGACACTTGTTCTTGAGCCTCCGCTTATCTGCGAGATACCAAGATGCAGGACTCTTTCCCT